>JAEEGH010011099.1_pt1 | contig 20517 bp, 18 predicted proteins | sample 9134181 | NCBI WGS metagenome assembly JAEEGH01 (sample SAMN16246544, study PRJNA631951) | gut metagenome | biome: gut microbiome; feature: rumen; material: DP-attached | host: Bos | place: Iran: Karaj | collected 2018-10
TGAAGATCCAGTGATCCTTTCCGATGTTCACGGAATAGCATGCAGGGCCCCATGTATGGCGGTAATTCCACGCCGACACGAAATCGGTACGCTCGCCAAGGCCGGCGACGGCACCGTCGTTGTCGTGATTGCCCGTCACGGAATAAACCGGAGCGGGATATCCGCAATCGGCCAGGAAGCGCTCGGCGTCGGCCTCATTGAAGTCGAAGTCATACCAATAGCGGTCATGGGAGAAGTCCCCAAGATTCACCGAATAAACGGCACCCCGGGCGGCTGCGGCCTCATACTCGCGGCAAATAGCCGGAAGAGCCGTCTTCTTGAAACGGCCGAGGGGGTCGCGCGACGGATCGTCTGCAAAATGGCAGTCGGTGATGAAGATGATGCTGTACCGGTCCTGATCCTGAGGGACAAGCTCAAAATCATGCACCTCGGGAGCGGCTGGAGCCTTTGTCAGCAACTGCCAGAAGCCGGGGCGCACGGCATCCGTCATCCTGGCGATATAGCCGGACGGCGTGGTGATGAACACCATGCTGTCGGCCTTGTCGGTCTTCATGGAATACCGGCCCTGGGCATCGGTAAGGACTATCTGACGGCCGTCGGATACCTGCACGCCGGGAACTGGCCTGCCTTCGCAGGTCACATGCCCCTTGACTATTCCGCATCCGGCAAGGAAGGGGGCCAGGGCCAGCAACGCTATGAGAAGCCGGCTTCTCATGACTTGACGTATTTGAGAATCGGCTGGCGTGCCGCAGTTGTCTCATCCGGGCGCCCAATGGGCGTGTTGTGGGGAGCCGAATGCAGCATCTCAGGGTCATCCGCCGCCTCGCGGGCAATTACACGCATCACATCGATGAAAGCGTCAAGAGTCTCAAGCGATTCGGTCTCGGTGGGCTCTATCATGATTGCCTGATGGAAAAGCAGCGGGAAATAAATGGTAGGGGCATGGAATCCGTAGTCCAGCAGGCGCTTGGCAACGTCAAGGGTACTCACCCCGTTAGGTTCGGCAAGGCCGTCGAAAACGAATTCGTGCTTGCAGACGGTGGGGATGGGCAGCTTGTAGCAGTCTTTCAGCGACTCCTTGATGTAGTTGGCGCCAAGGGTGGCGAATTTGCCCGCGAGCTTGATATTCTCGCGTCCGAGGGACAGGATATATGCACAGGCACGCAGGATGATGCCGAAGTTGCCGTGGAATCCACTGGTGCGCGGGATGTCCAGGAACGGCACGATGCGCTCGGCCACGCCGACGGGACCGCTGCCGGGGCCGCCTCCGCCGTGAGGGGTGGAGAAGGTCTTGTGCAGGTTCAGGTGCATGATGTCGAATCCCATGTCTCCCGGACGCACTACGCCCATCATGGGGTTCATGTTGGCGCCGTCATAGTAGAGCAGGCCTCCGGCATCGTGAACCAGCTTTGCGATGGTCTTGATCTGGGTTTCAAAGAGGCCCAGGGTGTTAGGGTTGGTCATCATGATACCGGCCACATCGGGACCAAGGAGAGGTTTCAGGGCCTCTACGTCAATCCTTCCGTTTTCCAGGGACTTCACCTGGACAACCTCCAGGCCGCAAACCGCCGCCGATGCGGGATTGGTACCGTGTGCGCTGTCCGGGACGATGACCTTGGTCCTGCCATAGTCCCCGCGGTTCATGTGGTACTGGCGCATGATCATGAGGCCGGTGAGTTCTCCATGGGCTCCGGCGCAGGGATCGAAGGTAAAGGCATACATGCCGGTAATCTCTGCCAGAAGGCGGTTCATCTCCTGATAAACCTTGAGGGCGCCCTTTGTAAGGCCGGCATGCATCAGGGGATGCAGTCCGGCAAACCCCTGCAGGGATGCCATTTCCTCGTTTATCTTGGGATTGTACTTCATGGTGCAGGAGCCAAGCGGATAGAAGCCGGTATCCACGCCGAAGTTCATCTGGGAGAGGTTGTTGTAGTGGCGGACAACATCGGGCTCGCTTACGCTGGGAAGGAGCGGAGCCTCCGCACGGGAGAGCGCCTTGGGTACCTGAGGGCCCTTGGGGAACTTGTTTTCCGGAAGGGAATAGCCCACGCGGCCATCCTTTGAGAGTTCGAAGATGAGTTTGTCGTAGTATTTCATATCCTAGCCCTCCTTTATTACAGAAACAAGTTTGTCAACGTCTTCCCTGGTGCGTTTTTCCGTGACGCAGAAGCTCACGTAGCCTTCTTCGGTGTCAAGGGCGGCAAAGAAGCCGGCCTGCTCGAGGCGCTTCTGCATAAGGCCCGGGAATTCCTTGGGCCTGAGGACGAACTCCTTGAGGAAAGGCTTGCCGGGGAATACTTCCTCGAATTTGCCTGTCTTGAGGAGCTCATCGTACAGATAGTGGGCGCCGTCAGAGCTGATGCGATTTACCTCCTTTAGGCCTTCAGGGCCCATCAGGGAAAGATAAATGGTGGCCCAGAGTGCCATCAGGGACTGGTTGGAGCATATGTTGGAGGTTGCTTTCTCCCTCTTGATATGCTGCTCGCGGGCCTGAAGGGTGAGCACAAAGGCCCTGCGGCCTTCCTTGTCGGCCGTCTGGCCGACGATTCGGCCGGGCATCTTGCGCATGTAGTCCTTCTTCACGGCCATGAAGCCTACGTAAGGACCGCCGTAGCTGAGGGGAAGGCCAAGAGGCTGGCCGTCACCGACAGCGATATCGGCACCCCACTCTGCCGGAGTTTTCACCACCGCAAGGGCTGAAGGGTCGCAGTACTGGACCATGACGGCCTTGGCGGCATGTATCGCATCGGCAAAGCCATCCAGGTTCTCAATTATGCCGTAGCGGTTGACTGACGGGAGGATTGCGCCGGCCACATCGTCCTTTGCGAGTTCCGCCCTGAGGGATTCAAGGGAGCTCTCCCCTTCTTTGGCCTCTATGTAGCCAAGGTCCACTCCATGGAATCTGGCGTAGGTCTCAACCACTTTGAGAACGTGCGGAAGAAGGGTGCGGGAAAGGAGCACGCGGTTTTTCTTCTTGACGCTGGCGGTGCACATCATCATGGCCTCTGCGGCGGCGGTGGGGCCGTCGTACATGGAGGCGTTGGAGACGTCCATCCCGGTGAGGGCGCAGATCATGCTCTGGTACTCGAAGATGTAGCGGAGCGTGCCCTGCGAAATCTCGCACTGGTACGGGGTATATGCGGTTATGAACTCGCTGCGCTGGGTGAGATAAGGTATGACGGCGGGGGTATAATGGTCGTACGCGCCATGCCCCACAAACACCTTGAGCCGGCAGTTCATGGCCTCGAGAGAAGCGAAATAGTCGCGTATCTCCTGCTCTGAAAGCGCATCCGGAAGGGCATAGGCGCCCTTCCTCAGGAATTCTGAAGGGACGTCGCTGTAAAGGTCTTCCAGCTTCTGGACCCCGATGCGCTCCAGCATGGCCCTGATGTCGGCATCAGTATGCGGAATATAAGGGTTACTGGTCATTTCCTACTCGCCGATGAAGTCTTTGTATGCAGCGGCATCCATAAGGGCGTCAAGCTCTGAAGGGTCGCTGATCTCTACCTTTATGATCCAGTTGGCAAAGGCGTCCTCGTTCACTTTCTCGGGGGCGTCCTCCAGCTCGGAGTTAACCTCTACGACAACGCCGGAAACAGGGCTGATAAGGTCTGACGATGCCTTCACGCTTTCCAGGGCGCCGAATTCCTCGCCGGCGCTTACCTCGTCGTCGACATCGGGCATATCAACGTAGGTGATGTCGCCCATTTCCTTCTGAGCATAGTCTGAAACGCCCACAAGGGCGATGTTTCCTTCTACTTTTACCCATTCATGGGACTCTGAATACTTGAGTCCTTCGAGAATCTTTGACATAATGTGTTATTTTTTATAGTTGGTTTGATAAAATCTCTTCTTGACAACCTTGCCGGGGAACACTTTCTTGCGGATGCGGATCCAGAGAGGCGTGTCCAGGGCGGCGAATTCCTTGTTTACAAGGGCAAAGCAGATGCTCTTGTCCAGGGAGATGGAGTGATAGCCGGTGGTGACTACGCCCACCTCGGTTCCGTCTTCCAGCTCTACGGGATACCCGGCGCGCGGGATGGCCTTGTCCTCAATCTCTATGCCCACAAGCTTACGGACGATGTTTCCGGCCTTCTGGTCCAGGAGGGCCTCCTTGCCGATGAAGTCCTTGTCAAACTTGCAGAACATGCCAAGGCCCGCCATGACGGGGCTGATATCGGCGCTGAGCTCGTCTCCATAAAGAGGGAGACCAGCCTCGAAGCGGAGGGTGTCGCGGCAGCCAAGGCCGCAGGGCTCCACTCCGGCCGCAAGGAGGCGCTTCCAAAGCTCCACGGTATTGTCCAGGGTGGTATAGAGTTCGAATCCGTCCTCTCCGGTGTAGCCGGTACGGCTCAGGATGAGGCGGCTTCCTTTATATTCAAGGTCACAGAAGGTGTAGAACGCAAGGTCTGCGGCTTCCTTCATGCCCAGTACTTCGATGACGGTTTTCTCCGCCTCGGGGCCCTGTACGGCTATCTGGCCCCATACCGGGGATTCGTTGCGCACGGTGCAGTCAAAGCCCTTTGCCTGCTCCTGAATCCATGCAAAGTCCTTGTCGATATTTGCCGCATTGATAACCAGGAGGAAGTGGTCCGGCTGGAACTCCCTGTATACCAGAAGATCGTCCACCGTGCCGCCGTCCGGGTAGCACATCATGCCGTAGAGGACCTTTCCGGGCTCGAAGCCGCGGATCTCGTTGGTGAAGATCCAGTTTACGAACTTTTCTGCCTCAGGGCCTTCCACGAAGACCTCTCCCATGTGGGACACGTCAAACATGCCAACCTTCTGCCGCACTGCCAGGTGCTCCTGGACGATGTTGCTGTACTGGATTGGCATCTCATAACCTGCGAACGGGCTTATCTTGGCGCCAAGGGCCACGTGCTCGCCGTAGAGGCAGGTTCTTTTAAGATCTGTCGAAATGATTTCGCTCATAAGTTCTAGTAATTGTATGTTGGTTAGTTTGTTAATCCTTAAATCTTCCGGCGTGGCGCCCTTGCTCACGGAAAGCTCCCCGCAAATGTCCACTGCAATTATATTGCCCTCAACCTTTCTCAAAATACCCTCTATCCCTTCCAGCGTAAACTCCCCCTGGCTCCAGTCCGTCCTTGCATAATCCTTAGACATAATGTCCTTGTCCAAAGAAACATACACCCTCTTTCCCCTCGCCCATCCATCCGGGTACTCCCTCAGCTCCGGACCTATAGTCAGCACCTCCTGCAGCATCGGACACCTCTCCTGCAGCGTCTTCACCCATCCCCCGCAGCTCAGCACTCCCCCGAACTCCGGCTCCTGGTTGTCCGGATGGTTGTCCAGAAGAAGCAGGCTGAAGGGTTCCTTCTCCCTTTTTGCAAGGATGTAAGACATATAGTGATAATCCCCGCTGTCCAGCCATCTAAGGCGCGGAAGGCTCCCTTTTGGCAGCCTTTCCTCAATCTCCCCTACCGCAGTGCAATAACAGTTAGTCCCTTCCAATGCGCTCAAATCCACCACACAAGCCCCTGGGACCACAAATCCCTCATCCTCATACACATGCGTAAAATCTGTTACAAGCGCCTTCATCTAGTTTTCAAATTTACGCATTATTTTCTACCTTTGCAAGGTTATGGCAGAGAGTAATTTCATAGACTACGTAAGAATCTTCTGTGCCAGCGGGCACGGAGGAGCAGGAAGTGCACATCTTCACAGGGCAAAGTATGTTCCCAAGGGCGGGCCGGACGGCGGAGACGGAGGCCGCGGAGGGCACATTATCCTGCGCGTCAATCCCCAGCTCTGGACGCTCATCCACCTTCGCTACCGCAAAGTGGTCCGGGCAGAGAACGGAGGGAACGGCCAGGAAGCCTTGAAAAGGGGCAAGAACGGGGCCGACATAGTCCTTGAAGTACCTCAGGGCGTTGTTGTGAAAGACGCTGAAACAGAAGAGGTCATTACGGAACTGGTAGAGAAGGACCAGGAGTACATCCTCTGTCCAGGCGGCCGCGGCGGCTGGGGCAACGACCACTTCAAATCTGCCACCAACCAGACTCCCCGCTACGCCCAGCCTGGAGAGGACGGCGTTGAAGGCTGGTTCATCCTGGAACTCAAGGTCCTTGCCGATGTTGGCCTTGTGGGCTTCCCCAACGCGGGAAAGAGCACCCTTCTGGCGGCAATTACATCGGCCAAACCTAAGATTGCCAACTACGCTTTCACCACCCTGGAACCCAATCTTGGCATCGTACGCTACTATGACGACCGCTCGTTCGTAATGGCCGATATCCCCGGAATCATCGAAGGCGCGCACGAGGGCCGTGGAATTGGAATGCGATTCCTCCGCCACATAGAGCGAAACTCCGTGCTCCTTTTCATGGTTGCGGCCGATGAACCGGACATTCCCGGGGCATACAAAGTGCTTTTGAACGAGCTCCAGGAATACAATCCGGAACTTCTGGTAAAAGACCGAGTCCTGGCCATTACCAAAACCGACCTCGTGGACGAGAAGGATCAGGCCAAGATAGCCAAGAAGCTTCCCAAGGATATCCCTCATGTATTTATTTCTTCCGTGGCCCAGACAGGCCTTAACGAGCTCAAGGAAGAGCTCTGGAAAGCCCTCAACAAATGAGCATCGTAGAACTTGACCAGTCCGTAACCCTCTGGCTGAATTCGCTTGGTACAGAGGCGCTTGACCCTTTCTGGAAGTTCCTTTCCAACGCCCGCGTGTGGTATCCCATGTATGGGCTCATAATGGGGTTCATCATTTACCGCCTTGGCTGGAAGAAGGGGCTCATCGTGGTAGCGTCACTGTTTCTGGCTGTAATTGCCACGGACCAGCTGTCGGGGCTGGTGAAGGCAAGCTTCCAGCGCCTCAGGCCATGTTTTGATCCATGGATGCTGGAGCACGGCGTAAGGCACCCCATTAAACCCGGGCATCTGTACGGATTCTTCTCCAGCCATGCCTCCAACACATTCGGCTTTGCAATTGCCTCGCTCATAGGATTCAGGAACGACACAAAGCACTCTTACACCGCCTACGGCTGGTGCATTATGATATGGGCGGTGCTGGTGAGCCTTAGCCGCGTAATGCTGGCAGCTCACTTTGTGGGCGATATTATTGTGGGAGCGGTATTCGGCCTTGTGCTGGGAGCCGCAATCGCCGGCCTGGCCCGCTTTATTATAGTTAAAGCGAAGCTATAACATTCTCCATCTTAATTCCCCTGGAACCCTTTACAAGCACGGTGCAGCCTTCTATGGGGTTGGCCTTGAGGTATTCTGCAAGCTCCTGGGAGGTTGCGAAGCACTTATATCGGCCTGCGGCGGCCTTGGCGAACTCCTCCCCTACCAGATACACTATGTCAAATCGGTCAAGGGTACCGGCAATGCGGGCATGCTCTGCAGCGGACTCGGCGCCAAGCTCGCGCATGTCGCCAAGAAGTGCGGCCTTGCGGCCTTCGCACAGGGCCAGGTTGTCCAGAGCAACGACCGTTGAAGAAGGATTTGCATTGTATGCGTCTACAATGAGGGTGTTCTTTGCAGTCTTTTCCAGCTGGGAGCGGTTGTTGGAAGGGATGTATGCCTCTATGGCCGCACGGGCATCCTGCTCAGGCACGTCAAACAGCCAGCCAATCTTGAGGGCCGCCAGCATATTGTTGGCATTGTAGGCACCTACAAGATGGGTTTTGAGGACATAGCCGTCGGCAAAACGGAGCTGGACAAAAGGCTGGGAGGCCGATGTGGGAAGCAGCTCCACTCCTTCCATCCCGTACGGAATGCGGGACATTTCGCGGTCCCAGAGCATCTCCTGGAGAACGGGGTCGTCGGCGTTGGCAAAGGCTATGCCATCGTGGTCCTTGAGCCAGTCGTAGAGCAGCCCCTTGGCATGTTTTACACCTTCGAAGCTGCCAAAGCCAAGGAGGTGGGCCTTCCCAACGTTGGTGATAAGGCCATGAGTTGGCTGGGCCACCGCAAGAAGGGGTTTGAGGTCTTCCGGATGGCTTGCGCCCATCTCAATGATGGCTATCTGGGTATCGGCGTTAATCTTGAGCACGCTCAGCGGAACACCAATGTCGTTGTTGAGGTTGCCCTCCGTGGCCGTAACCTTGTATTTAGCCCCAAGGACTGCCTTGATGAGCTCCTTGGTAGTGGTTTTTCCGTTAGTACCAGTGAGGCCGATTACCGGGATGCTGAACTGCTGCCTGTGATAGGCGGCCAGCCTCTGAAGGGCTTCCAGGGTGTCCGGGACGGTGATTACCCTTTCATCGGCAAAAGGGGCGCTGGCTATGGCTGCCGCGGCGCCGGCCTCGAGGGCTTTCTCAACGAAGGCGTTGCCGTCGAAATTCTCCCCTTTCAGGGCTACGAAAAGCTGGCCCGGCTTCAGGGCGCGGGTGTCCGTGCAGACGCTGCCGCACTTTAGGAATATCTTGTATAAGTCTTTCATTTTCCGGTACTTCCAAAGCCGCCTTCGCCGCGGGCGGTATCGTCCAAAGAATCAACTTCCTCCCACTCCACGGTTTCGTGACGGGCAATCACCATCTGGGCTATACGCTCCCCGGGATTGATGGTGAAAGAATCCCTGGAGAGGTTCACAAGGATTACACCTATCTCTCCGCGGTAATCGGCATCGATGGTCCCGGGGGTGTTGAGAACGGTTATCCCGTGCTTCAGGGCAAAGCCGCTGCGGGGGCGGACCTGGGCCTCGTACCCCTTTGGAAGGGCGATGCGAAGGCCGGTCGGGATGAGTTTCCTCTCAAGTGAGCCAAGTACTACCGGCTCCGTAATATTGGCCTTCAAATCCACTCCGGCAGACTGCTCGGTGGCATATGCCGGGGTGTCGAACGGAGAAGTGTTTACGATGCGTACCTTCATTATTTGGGTGCTTTTATGTACAATACGGCCGCAATAATGGCATAGAGAATATTGGGAAGCCATATTGCGATGGATGCGGGAAGGGTGTCAGTGGCCACGAACATCTCACTGAACTGCATGAACAGGATGTAGGAGAAACCAAGCGCCGTACCGGCAGCCAGGTTAAGGCCCATGCCTCCCCTTCTCTTTTTCGTAGACAGCGAAACGCCGATTATAGTCAGGATTATTGCCGATATCGGCAGAGAGAGCCTCTGGTTCTTCTCTATGAGCGCATGCTTTACGGACGCGTCGCCGCGCTCTTTCTGCGTGGCGATAAGGGCCTCCAGTTCAGGCTCGTTAAGACGCTGTATCGTGAACTTGTTACGGAAGAAGTCTTCACGGGTGAGACTAAGCACCGTGTCCATCTGACGGCCGCTGCGGATGTGGTCCGTCATGCCCTCTCCGTATTCGCGGATGAAGTAGTTGCGGAGCTTCCACTTGCCCGTAAGGGTATCGTACTGGGCACTTTCCGCCGTAATCTTGGACTTGAGGTGACCGCCGGAAAGGTCTTCCAGAGTGAAATTGTAAGCGGTATTGTTATAGGCGCTGAAAGACTCCAGGTAGACATAGCGGTCGTCTTCCAGCTTGTAGTGAAGGTCGTGGCCTATCTTGACCCTGGTCCTTGGGATGTATTTCTGCTCAAAATCCACCCTGGTGCCGTTCGCGTGCGGTATCACCCATAGACTGAGGCCAAGGGACAGCATTGCAATGACCACGGACGATACTATGTAAGGAACCACCATACGGTGGAAACTGATACCGCTGGAAAGGATGGCTATAACCTCCGAGTCTCCCGTCATCTTGGACGTGAAGAAGATTACGGTCAGGAACACGAACATGGGGGCGTACATGTTCATGAAATACGGTATCCAGTTGAGGTAATAGTCAAAGACGATAGCGTGAAGCGGGGCTTCCCTCCTCACAAAGTCGTCGATCTTCTCGCTGACGTCGAAGATGATGACGATGACGGAGAGGAACAGGATAGAGATAAAGAAGGTCGTGAGGAACTTCTTTATTATGTACCAGTCCAGTTTCTTTAGTCCCATCATAGGCGCTGGCTCAGTTGGGGAAGGACCGATGCCTTCCAGGTTGAATAATCACCGGAGAGGATATGCTCACGGGCCGTTTTTACAAGGTCAAGGTAGAACGCCAGATTGTGCTCCGACGCCACCATCGCGGCAAACATTTCCTTTGCTATGAAAAGGTGATGGATATATGCCTTTGTATAGAAGGAGTCTACCATGGACGTACCTGCAGGGTCCAGAGGAGAGAAGTCGTCGGTCCACTTGGAGTTTCTCATGTTCATGACTCCGTTCCATGTAAAAAGCATGCCATTGCGGCCGTTTCTGGTGGGCATGACGCAGTCGAACATGTCAATTCCCCTTTCGATGCCTTCCAGGATGTTTGCAGGTGTGCCCACACCCATCAGGTAACGGGGCTTGTCTTTGGGAAGGAGCGGACAGGTGACTTCCAGCATCTGGTACATCTTCTCCGTGGGCTCCCCTACTGCCAGACCGCCGATGGCATAGCCGCCGCGGTTCTCGTTGTCAAGGCCCAGGGCATGCTCTACGGCCTGTCTGCGCAGCTCCGGATACACGCAGCCCTGGATAATCGGAAACATTGTCTGGGAGTATCCGTACAATGGTTCCGTTTCATCGAAATGCTTTGCAAAACGCTCCAGCCAGCCCTGGGTAAGCTTCAGGGACTTGGCGGCGTAACGCTGGTCTGCGTCACCGGGACAGCACTCGTCCAGTGCCATTATTATATCGGCCCCTATTATGCGCTGGGTGTCCACGTTGTTCTCCGGGGTGAAGATGTGCTTGCTGCCGTCGATGTGCGATGAGAACTTGCAGCCCTCGGGGGTAAGCTTGCGTATGGGCGCTAGGGAGAAGACCTGGAAGCCGCCGCTGTCCGTCAGGATGGGGCGGTCCCAGTGCTCGAACCTGTGCAGGCCGCCGGCTTTGCGGAGGGTGTCAAGACCAGGTCTCAGGTACAGATGATAGGTGTTTCCCAGGATTATTTCCGCGCCGATATCGTCCTTCAAATCCCTGTGGTAGACACCTTTGACGGAGCCCACGGTACCCACAGGCATGAAAATGGGGGTATGGATATCACCGTGGTCCGTAGATATCACCCCGGCGCGTGCGCCGGAGCCGGGGTCTTGGGCCTGCAGGACGAATTTGAACATCTTCTTACCTTTTGAATACGCAAAGTTACGGAAAATTTTGTACATTTGTGAATAGGAAAAAAACATCCTCCAAATATGAAACTGAACATTAAACCTATTTCGGTAAAGCTTGCCCTCCTGAACTTCATCGAGTTCGCCGTATGGGGCGCTTACCTCACCTCCCTCGGACGTTATCTCGGAAACATCGGCCTTGGTCCCCAGATCAAATGGTTCTTTGCCATGCAGGGTATAGTTTCCATCTTCATGCCCACCCTCATGGGTATCCTTGCAGACCGCCGGATGGAGGCCCAGAAGGTCCTGGCAATGTGCCATGCCTTTGCCGGCCTGTTCATGATCGGCGCAGGCGTATACTGCATGACGGCGGGTTCCGCAGTTGCATTCGCTCCCCTATTCATCCTCTACAGCATAAGCGTGGCCTTCTTCATGCCCACCATCGCCCTGGTCAACTCCGTGGCATATAACGCCCTGGGCAAGGAGGGCATGGATCCCGTGAAGGATTATCCGCCCATCCGCGTATTCGGAACCATCGGCTTCATATGCAGCATGCTGCTCACAAACTTCCTGTCCATAGGCGGCGCCCGCATGCAGGAAACCTTCTTCCAGCTGTTCTCCTCCGGTATACTTTCCCTGGCAATGTGCGCATTCTCCCTTACCATGCCTCACTGCCCGGTTGACAGAAGCGGGGAAAAACAGTCTCTTGCAGATGCCCTCGGCCTCAAGGCCTTCACCCTTTTCAAGGACGGCCAGTTTGCCATTTTCTTCATCTTCTCCATGCTGCTTGGGGCATCGCTCCAGATTACAAACGGCTATGCAAACACCTTCCTTGGCAGCTTTGCGGCAGATCCCGCCTTCGCTGACTCGTTTGCCGTGAAGAACTCCAATGCCCTGATTGCAATTTCTCAGGCTTCGGAAACCCTCTGCATACTGCTCATCCCGTTCTGCATGAAGAAATTCGGCATCAAGAACGTCATGCTCATAGCAATGTTTGCCTGGGTGGGCCGCTTCGCCTTCTTCGGACTTGGCAACCCCGCAATGCCCGGCGTGCTGCTGTTTGTCCTCAGCTGCATCGTGTACGGTTTTGCATTTGACTTTTTCAACATTTCCGGTTCCCTGTACGTAGAGCAGAATGCCGCCGCTGACATCCGTTCCAGCGCCCAGGGCCTGTTCATGATGATGACCAACGGCTTCGGCGCCACCATCGGCACCCTTGCCGCAGGTGCAGTTGTAGAGGCTTGCGACGTATTCAACACCCCCGCCAACTGGCCGGACGCCTGGTACATTTTCGCCGCCTATGCCGCTGTCGTGGGAGTTCTTTTCATGATTCTGTTCAAGGATCCAAGAAAGAAAGCCAAGGCATAGATCATTGTCCTGGCTGGTTGTCCAGGATGTTTTCTATATTGATTGCACGTGTGGGAGTGATGTCGTAATGGATCTCGAAACAGGTGTAGTGATGCCTGTGCCCTATCTTGCAGTATGATGTAGAGAATTCATTATTGAAATTCAGTTCCCGGAGCGTCCTGCGGTCTATGGAAGTGACACCCATGGCCAGAAGATGCTTCAGGATGCCGTAATTGTTCTCCAGGAGACGGAATACCCTGTCGTGATAATGCTGTACCGATATCTTGCGGTTTGCATTATGGAAGGCATTCTTGCAGTCACGGCAGCAGAACTTGCGGTCCGGCCTTCCCGTCGCGCGGGTAATGGGCGCACCGCAGTTCAGGCACCTGGGATTATCGTCTGTTTTGTACTTCGGGCTCATCCTTTCCTTTTTCGGCAAATATGCCAAAGCCCATTCACTATTCCAAGCATATTAAGAAAAAATCCCCACTTTTTATACGAATCCGTAATACCGCACGAAAAGTGAATCGGTGGAATTATTCGCAATGTCCCGTATTTTTCCAACGATTTTCATTCTGAATCACGCAAAAACATTCAGAATCGTATAAATCTGCCCTTCTGACGCCCTCCGTGGCGTTTTTTCATTATACCATCCATTTACTTTGCATCCGGCAGCCTGCTCCGGAAGCGCGCCCGGCGGGAGCCAACCAAGTGAAACCTTAAAGTAAATGTAAGATGGAATTCATGAACATAATCCAGTTGCGCGGGGTTGTCGGCAGATCGGACATTGGTTCGTACAATGGCAACCGCGTGTGCAATTTCTCAGTAGTCACCGAATACGCATCCAGGGACCGTGAAGGCAACTCGGCCGTTGAGCCAACCTGGTTCAATGCCTCCATCTGGGAAACCAGCGGCGGCGAAATGAATCCGGAGATAGACAAGATCATCAAGGGAGCATGGGTAGAGGTGACGGGACGCCTGCGCGTACGCAAGTACATTGCCATAGACAACGTGGAGCGAACAGCCCTGGACGTGCTTGCAAGGAACATCAAGGTGCTCAAGAGAGACGATACCTCAATGCAGCCGCAAAGAGATTTCTAGTATGAAAAGGACCTTGCTCGCTCTGATGCTCCTGGCGTGCCTGGACGCCGGCGCCCAGCGGTTTTCCGTCGGGACCGACGCAATCCACTGGCTTGGCCTGGGCACGATGAACATGGAGGCGTCGGCCGCCATAAACAGATCCTTCTCTATCCATCTGGGAGCAGGGCTGAATCCGTGGTCTTACCGTGCGGGTGACCCCGAGACGCAGTTCCAGATGCGCCAGGGCACCGTCAGGGCAGGTGCACGGTGGTGGCCCTGGCACATATACTCCGGATGGTGGATGGGCGCCGATGCCAGATACTCCGTATACAACCTGGGAGGCATTCAAAGCCGTGAGACGGAGGAAGGCGATGCCTGGGGCGGAGGCCTTTACGGCGGATATGCCCTGATGCTTTCCGACCGCTGGAACCTGGACCTGGGCGCAGGACTCTGGGGCGGCGGAAAGATATACACCGTCTATGCCTGTCCCGTTTGCGGGGCAAAGACGGAAAGCGGCAGCAAAGCCTTCCTGCTTCCTGACGCCCATGTTGCAATACAGCTCATTTTCTGAAACGATGGGAAAAGGAGTACTATATCTCATTGCAACGGCATCAGTTCTTGCCGGCTGCGGATCCCAGACAAAGATTGACAGGGTCCGCAGCGGCGAGATAGCCGCTACGCTTGCCCTTTCACGCGGGGAGATAGAGGAAGAGCGCAAAGTAATCGCTTCCAGGAGAGATACTCTGTCCGTTAAAGACGATGACGGAAATACCATCCTCATAATGAAGGCGATACGTGACGATGACAGCGGCGAGATGGTAGCAACTGAAACTTTGGACGCTGCAGTGATAACATCCCGTTTCAGAAACGTAGCCGAGAGGCACGGGAAAGTTGACCTGCGCTTCGAGGTCATAGTCCCGCAACAGATGATAGACTCCCGCTGGCAGCTCCGCTTCTACCCGGACATGTTTGTCCTTGAAGACAGCGTGAGGCTGGAGAGCGTCCACATTACCGGAGCGGACTACAGGAAGGCCCAGCTCCGTGGGTACCAGCTCTACGAAAAGTACCTGTCGTCCATCATTACGGACACAACCGCCTTCATCGACCGCCGCAGCCTGGAGATATGGATTTCCCGTAACATGGTGGACCTTTGGAAATACCGCAGCGACACCTCATGGGTAGACCCAGAGGAATTCCATTCGCTATTCGGACCCACAGAGGCCGATGCAATTCGCCATTACACCTGGTGGTCCAGGAGGCGCCGCCACGAGGCAAAGTGGCTTCTGAGGGGCCGAAAGTTCAACCAGCTGGTGAAGGCGCCCATACAGACCGAAGGCGTGCGCCTGGACACGGTGCTCCGCGACAGCGAAGGGAACTTCGTCTACCAGTACACCCAGTCCCTGAAGACAAGGCCGCGTCTGAGAAAGGTAGATATCGTCCTCTCCGGAGATATTTACGAGGAAGATAAACGCCTCTACAGCATGCCCAAAAGCAAACCCCTTACCTTCTACATAAGTTCCCTGTCCTCCATGGTAGACGGAACCGACCGCTACCTCACCCGGGTCATCGAGCGCCGGGCCGAGGCCCACACGGCATGCTACGTTGACTTCGCGAAGGGAAGCTCCGACATCGACCTTTCCCTTGGCCACAACCGCGACGAGATGGGCCGCATAAAGGGCAACATTCTGGAACTCCTTGCGAGCGATACCTTCGAGATGGACTCCATCGTGATTGTAGCCTCGGCAAGCCCGGAGGGCGGAAGGAAGCAGAACGAGGTCCTCTCCGCGCGGCGCGCAGCGTCCGTGGCAGATTACTACGAGGATTACATACGTCACTACAGGGACTCTGTCCAGAGGGTCCTGGACCGGGAGGCGGCAGGGACCTTCGCCATCACCGTAGACGAGAACGGAAGGGAAAGGACGACGAGGGTCAAAGCCCGCAAGGCGGACCTTCCGCCCATACGGTTCCGTTCCCGCTCCAGCGGTGAGAACTGGCCTTACCTGCAGGTTCTCGTGGACGAGGACAAGACCCTCACAGGCTCCGATAAGAAAGCCTTCGCAAGGGCCATGGAGGAAGCCGACCTGGACGAAAGGGAGCGCCTCCTCCAGGAGGAGCCCTTCTACCTCCACCTCAGGGAGAACCTCTATCCGCGCCTCAGGACCGTCAGGTTTGACTTCCACCTCCACCGCCGCGGCATGCTCAAGGACACAGTCCACACCACGGAGCTGGACACCGCCTACATGAGGGGCGTGCAGCTCATCCGCGACCGCGAGTACGAGAAGGCCCTCGGGATCCTAAAGGACTACCGCGACTACAACACCGCCGTGGCCTACCTCTCACTTGATTACAACGCCTCGGCGAAGGCCATCCTGGACGGGCTTCCCCGCTCCCCTCAGACCGATTATATGATGGCTCTCATTCATGCCCGGCGCGGTGACGACCAGAAAGCTGTTCAATACTATCTGGACGCCTGCAAGGCTGACCACTCTCTGGTCTTCAGAGGGAACCTTGATCCTGAAATATACGTGCTCATCCAGCGATATGGGCTTAACAGTGATAACTAAACATATCATTTTCAACCACTTAATATCTTTTCATCTATGAAAAACACTCTATTCTTCCTGACGGGCGCAGCGCTCATTGCCGCTGCCATCTCCTGCAACAAGCCCGCGGACGCCGTCCTTCCCGACGGTGCCGCTTCCGGCGAGATCACCATCAACATCGACGTCCCCGAGGACCAGTTCACCAAGTCCGCCTTCGCAGACCGAAAGGACTTCCAGATAGGCAAGGTGCAGGTGTTCGTCTTCGATGCTGCTTCACTGCTTGAGACCTCCTACTACGCGGCCGTCTCCCCGGTGGACAACTCCACCTCGGTGACCCTCGCCACCTTCACGGGTCCCAAGACCGTCTACGCCATCCTCAACCATGACCGCCTGGCACTGACGCCCAAGGTGTCCACCCTCGCGAACCTCGAGGAGACCCTCACAGACCTCTCCATGAACACCCCCACCAGCCTCGTGATGTCCGGCAAGAACACCGTCACAGTCACAGAGTACGACAAGAACAAGAATGCCACGGCAACTCCCCAGACCGTGAACGTCTACGTCAAGAGGCTCGCCTCCATGGTCCAGCTGGACCAGGTGACCGTGGACTTCCGCGGAACGGCCCTCGAAGGGGCGACCTTCTCCATCGAGGAGCTCTACCTGAAGAACGTCGTCGGCAAGAGCCGTCTCGGCGTGAGCGGTGTCACCGCATCCGCCGGTTCCTCCGTCCTTCCCCTCCCCCTGGAGGACTCCGAGCACACCAACTACTCCTACTGGTACAACAAGGGAACCCTGCAGGCCTCCGGCGCCCCCGCCGTCACCTATGACGTCTGGAGCCACAGCTGCACCTCCGCGGGCTCACCGTCGGCCCTGTCGAGGATCCTGTTCGCCTACCCCAACAAGACCGCCGGCGATTCCCACGCGGACTCCTTCTCGCAGAGAAAGACCCGCCTGGTGGTGAAGGCACATGTCAAGGCCACGGCCTACTCCACCGTGGACGAGGACACCTACTACGTCCTGGACCTCCCGGTGCTCGTCGCGAACAACGTCTACCGCGTCACCAACTTCACCATCACAGCCCTGGGCAAGAAGAACGATGACAAGGACGAGGACCTCCAGGCCGGACGCATCACCCCCACCATCACCGTGGATCCCTGGACCGGAACCACCAACCTTACATACGAATTCTAAGCTTCACAAGGGGGCAGGAAAAGAAGGCCTCTCCGGGTTCGACCCCCGGGCCCCCTTCCATGTAAAAAACGCAAACGAATGAAGCAGATTATACGACTCTTGCTCGTTGCCGGGGCATCCCTCGGAGCCATTCTCTCCTGCCGGTCCCTGGTGCTGGAGGACCGCTCCTGGTGCCCGAGCTTCCTTTACTACGAGCTTCTCAACGGGAGCCTCTTCCCCCGCTACGACAGCCTCCTCACCGTTGTCTGCAGCCACCCCAAAGGTGCGAAGATAGCCGGAGGGACCACCACCATAGGGGACGTCCTCGACGGCCGCTTCTACATGGTGGTAAGGGGGACGGAGGCAGTCCGCGGCTGGGGCCTCGTGGGCTGGAAGGGACTCACGAGGGAGGGTGACGCCTGGACGGTCCCCATCGGCGATGAGTATCCACCCCTCTACCGCTTCGCCTTCACAGCGCCCGTCGCCGAGGAGTCGTTCACAGTTCCCGTCGAGCTCGTCAAGGAGCACGCTAAGGTCACGCTGCAGTTCGTGGGTTTCGAGACCTTCACCGGAGCGGGCGGGCGCTTCCCCTTCGATGTGGTGGTCCGCTCCGGGACCTCCGGCATCGATCCGCAGACGGGCATCCCTGTGAAGGGCCCCTTCGAGTTCGCCCCCGAGGAGAAGACCATCGGCCGATACGAGTTCACCCTCCCCCGCCAGGGGGACAGGAGCCTCACCCTGGAGCTCTACGGGCGCGAGAGCGTCTATCCCCGGACGGGCTTTGAGAACGCCTACGACCTCCACGACATACTCCTCCGCCTCGGGGGCATCACCTGGGAGGAGAAGAACCTCCCGGACGTGTACATCGAGGTCGACTACCTGCAGACCACCGTCACGGTGAGCGTCAGCCCCTGGGGCACCGTGGACCTCGACTATGAATTCTAAAAAACTACGCAATATGAGAACAATCATCAGTAAATCAGGGCTCTATGCCGCCGTCCTCCTTGCGGCCATCTCCTGCGCCAGGCCCCCGGTCATACCCGAGGAGCCTTCTCCCGCGGGTGACGAGCCCACGGTGAGCGTGGTCTTCTCCGCCTCGGGTCCCACCGGCACCAAGGCCACGGGCATCACCTCCTCCGGCGAGTCGGCCATAGGACGATGGGCGGTCTTCGCCTTCGACAATGCCTCCGGGTGGTACACCCACGAGACGTCCGCGGTGGGGGCTCCCATACCCATGGTCCTGAGGGCAGGACGCACCTACACCTGCTATGCCATGGTCAACTACCCCACCTCTGGGACAGGGGCGTTCGACCCGTCGACCGTACACTCACCTTCCGACCTCACGGGGAAGGTCGCGTACCTCTCCGACAACGCGGTCGGGAGCCTTCTCATGTTCGGGTCGGTGACCTTCACCCCCTCAGCGACCTTCTACGACCCGGAGGACCCGTCCTCTGCCGTCAGCGAGAACAGGACGATCTCCGTCACGAGGCTCGTCTCAAGAATAGACATAGGCTCCGTGGCGGTGGATTTCAGCGGAAAGCCCGCCCTCCAGGCCAAGACCTTCACCCTCAGGAACCTCTATGTGACCAATGCCTACAGGACCTCCCGCTACGGGAGCGACTTCTTCCCTGCCGAGCTCTCAGGAAGCCGTCTGGCATGGTACAACACCGGAGGCTGGCACCGCGGAGAGGCCGGGGTGACGGGGTTCGACGCCCTCCTTGGCGACCGCGGCATCAATGCGGTGGTCACCCCTTCGTCCCCCTATTCGACCGCGCATTCGTTCTACGCCTTCCCGAACCCAACGCCCTCCGGCGATGACGACCGCGAGACCGCGGCCTGGAGCGTCCGCTGCACGCGCCTTGTAATAGAGGCTACCCTCGGGGATGAGACCCTCTACTGGGGCATCACCGTCCCCTCGATGACGCGCAACCGCATCTACACCGCAGCCTCCGTCACCATCCACGGACGCGGCTCCACCGACCCCGAGGCTGAGACCACGGAGATTGACGTCAACGTCACGGACACCGACTGGAACGACGGTTGGGACAACCCCGACGACCCCGAGATAGACCTTTAACTGCTATAAACCTACTACCAATGAAAAGAATACCGATTCTTATAATGACAGCCCTCGCCCTCCTCCTTTGGGCAGGCTGCTCACAAACTGAAGAAGACAAGGCTCTACAGGAGACTCCCCCTCCTGCACTCCGATTCGCCTCCATCCCGGTCTCGCTGGCCGGGGAGAAAGTGGACTCCACCAAGTCCGTGGTCTCCACAGACGTGGAAGGCTTCCGGAGCGCATGGCTCTTCGCCTTCGACCCCCAGGGGAACGTATACCTTGACGGCGAGGACCGTCCCGTAGCGGCGTACACAGTCTCCAAGTCCTTCGAGTGGACTCTCCCCCTGGGCGTGGAGATGGACATCCTCGTGGTGGTCAACCCCGGAGATGACACCGGCGCCGTCCTCAACGGCTTCCTCTCCGACATCGGCCTCACAAAGGACGACCTCCTCTCCCTCACCTACACCTGCGGGAGCGCAGCAGCGATGCTCTCCATGGAAACCGTCGGCATGCCCATGTCCGGGGCAATGGAGGGCGTGGTCCTTGGGAGCGCGTCCGATCCACTGGTCTTCACCCTCAGGCGTCTCTACGCCCGCTACGATCTCAGAATCAACACCTCGCGCTTCGCCGCCTCAGGATGGAGCGTCTCCGCAGTGGGCATCCTGGCATCCAGGAGCAACACCGAGGTTCCTTTCTTTTACACGGGAAGCGGAGCTGGCTTCCGCCAGACGGATGCCTCCAAGCTCAGCGTGGTGGACTACGCCACGGGCGACGACCTCACGGCCGTCAACACCCTTGACGGTGACAACAAGAGCACAGCCGCAGCTACGCTCTACTTCCTGGAGAACTGCCAGGGGGACCCCGCCGGAACGGCTTCCAAGTGGAGCAACGTGGGCACCGAGCTCGCGGACGAGGTCACGCTCTGCTCGTACATCGAGTTCTCCGTCACGGCCTCCCGGCCGGGCTTCGGGGAGAGGGCCTTCCGCTACCGCCTCTACCCCGGGCAGAACGCCGACATGACATCCAACTTCGACATCATCCGCAACCGACAGCGCAAGATCAGCATCACCCTGGACGCCCCCACCGACGGCTTCCAGTGGACCAACACCGCCATGCTACGCGTAGCCCCCGGGGAGACCATCACCATACCCTTCGAGACCTCCCTGCAGCAGTTCGAGACATCATTCTCAGTTACCGAGGGGGGCTCTTCCACCGCAGATCTCGCCGTTATGGATGTCACCTGGCACAGCGGCAACCTCTCGCGC
>JAEEGH010011102.1_pt1 | contig 20515 bp, 15 predicted proteins | sample 9134181 | NCBI WGS metagenome assembly JAEEGH01 (sample SAMN16246544, study PRJNA631951) | gut metagenome | biome: gut microbiome; feature: rumen; material: DP-attached | host: Bos | place: Iran: Karaj | collected 2018-10
GATCGTCGGCAGCAAGATCGTGAACGGCTGGAATCCGGACCGGCATGTGTATTTCGCGGCGCGCTTCGACCGGCCCGTCGAAGACTTCCTGATCCTGAGGGAAGGCAAGCCGGTCATCTACAACACCAGCCGTTTCCGCAGTTCCCTGGAGACCTGGGGCACCGGCATCCAGGCGTGCGTGATGTTCCCGACCGCCGCCGGGGAGCAGGTCAATGTCCATGTGGCCGTGTCGGCGACAGGCATCGACGGAGCCCTCCGGAACCTCACGGAGATTGACGGAAAGGACTTTGACACCGTCCGCCGCGAGGCCGAAACGCTCTGGGAGGCCGAGCTCTCACGCTATGAACTGGACCCCTCCTGCACCGAATAGGAAAAGGAGACCTTCTACACCAGCGTTTACCGTACCGCTTTGCATCCGTTCCTTTTCCAGGATATTGACGGGCGCTTCCGGCGGCATGACGGCACCATCGGCACGGCCGAGGGCTTCACGAACTATACAACCTTCTCCCTTTGGGACACCTACCGCGCTTTCCATCCGCTTCTGAACCTCGTGAACAAGCCGTTGCAGGCGGATCTCGCGAACTCGATGCTGGAGCATTATGACAAGAGCGCGGAAAAAATGCTGCCCATCTGGTCCTTCTACGGAGGTGAGACCTGGTGCATGATCGGCTACCACGCCGTCTCCGTCCTGGCCGACATGATGATGAAAGGCGTGCGGGGCTTTGACTACGAACGGGCCTTCCAAGCCATGAAGACCACAGCGACCAATCCGAACTACGACTGCCTGCCGGAGTACACGGAGCTGGGATACGTTCCCTTTGACAAGGAGATGGAGTCCGTGTCCAAGACGCTGGAGTATGCCTATGACGACTGGTGCATCGCCCAGGCGGCGAAGCTGCTGGGGCATGAGGAGGACTATGAGTTCTTCCTCGCGAGGAGCCGGAACTATCGCAATCTCATCGACCCTGAGACCCTTTACATGCGCGGACGGGATTCCCGGGGCAATTGGCGGACTCCCTTCTCCGACATCGCTTATGAAGGTCCGGGGTCCGACAACGGCTGGGGCGACATCACCGAAGGCTTCACGATGCAGTATACATGGACGGTGCCGCACGCCTTCGAGGATTACATGGCCATCGCCGGCAGGAAGTTCCTCCGCGACCGGCTGGACAACATGTTCCGGATCGAGATGAGCGACGACATTCCCGGCGCCCATGACATCTGGGGCCGCATCGGCGGCTATTGGCACGGCAATGAGCCCTGCCATCACGTGCTTTACCTGTATAACAAACTGGGGAAGCCGGAGGACTGCCAGAAGTGGGTCCGCTACGTCGCCGACCATTTCTATGGGAACAAACCGGATTCCCTGAGCGGCAACGACGACTGCGGTCAGATGAGCGCCTGGTACATCTTCAACTGCCTGGGCTTCTATCCCTTATGCCCCGGCGGCAATGAATACGAGCTGGGTTCGCCCTGCCTTCCCGGCGTCACCGTCCGCCTTTCCGACGGCGGCCTCCTCCGGGTCCGCACGAAGAACTGGACCCCGCAGAATGTCCATGTCAAGGCTGTTTACCTGAACGGCGTGCGCCTGAAAGGGACAACGCTCCGTTACGAGGACATTCGCAACGGAGCGGAGCTGTTGTTTGTGATGGGAAAATAGGAGACCCATTCGAAGGTCTCCTGTTGTCATTCCGGGCGAAGTCGAGAAATCTATTTGCTCACAGGTACTTCCGGAAATCATACTTCTCCCGGAGCCCGGCCTTCGTCTCCTCGTCCTGATGCGTGAAGAAAGCCTTGAATCCCGGGCAGAAATTGATGTGCCACCTCCAGAACCGGCCCAGGACCGATTTGGGGTTCTTGTCATAATGCGCTCTGAACTTGCAGTTCTCGCAAGGGTAGTGTTTCTGTTCCATAGCGTGTGAATCAAGCACGATACCGACTAAATCTTTGCGGCCAGGTCGCGGATACGCTCCATGTGCTGCGGGATGCTGATGTGCTGCGGGCACTTGCTCAGGCAGGCCTTGCAGCCGACGCAGGCGTCGGCGCGGACGGCCTCGGGCTGAGCCTTGTACATGCTCACGAATTCCTTGCGCTTGTCGACGACGGCCTTGGCGGTGCCCGTCGACAGGAGGGCGTCGCTCTGGGCGTTGAAAATCTTGAAGTTGCCGGGAATGTCCACGCCGAAGGGGCAGGGCATGCAGTAGGCGCAGGCCGTGCAGGGGATCTGACCCTTGGACTTGTGCAGGTCGGCGACGGTGAGCATGAAGTCCATCTCTTTCTGGTCGAACGGCTTGAAGCCCGTGAAAAGGGAGACGTTCTCCTTGAGCTGCTCCATGTTGGACATGCCGCTCAGGGTCACCATCACACCGGGCAGCGAGCCCACGAAAGTGAGGGCATTGGCGGCGGGGGTTAGATCGGGATGACGCTCCTTCATCACGGCGGCGACGCTTTCGTTGACATTCGCGAGCTGTCCGCCCTTGACCGGCTCCATCACCAGCACCGGGATGCCCTTACCCGCCAGGTAATTGTACAGGTACTCCGCGCTGGTCGTGCCCGAGGCGCCGCCCCAGCCCCTGGACATTTCCTTCCAGTCGGCATAATTGAGCTGGATCTGCACGAAGTCCCAGTCATACAGGTCCACGAGGGCGGGAAGGTCATCATTGGTTCCGTGAAAGGAAAAGCCCAGATGACGGATCCGTCCTTTGGCCTTCTGCTCCAGCAGCCAGTCGAAGAGACCGTTGTCCCGGAAACGGGTGTTGAAACCCGCCAGGTTCTGCAGGTTGTGCAGCAGCATGAAATCGATGTAATCCACCTGAAGATTCTTCAGGGAGGTCTCGAACATGTTCTTGCCCGCCTCAAGCGTGGGACGGCCGTTCATGTTCGACATTTTGGTCGCGATCTTGAACGACGCGCGCGGGTGGCGGCTCAGCGCCTTGCCGGTCACCACTTCGGACTGGCCGTACGCCGGAGCCGTATCAAAGTAGTTCACGCCGTGCGCGATGGCGTAATCGATCATCGCGTTGACAGCGTCCTGATCCAGAGGAGCGTTGCGGCCGAAGCCGCCACCGCCGCCCGACAGCGTGGGCAGACGCATGCAGCCCAGTCCGAGCATGCCCAGGGTCTCCCCCATCTTGCTCCAGGTGCGGGTGTCGATCTTGGTACCGTCCGGCGCCTCTTTCCAAGGGCCGGGAAGGCCGGCGGGAGTACCGGGCAGATTCGCGGCCCGGAGGGTGTCAGACAGCAGCGGGCCGCAGAAGGCGAGCCCCATTCCGGCAAGCAACATGCCCCTCAGGGCCTCTCGGCGGGTCATCTTGTCATCCATATGCTTAATTATTCAGGGATTCGAGGAAAACAACAGAGTTTCAACGGGTGAAGATAGTGATTAATATTGATTTAGGCAAGAGGAGGGAATGGTTGGCGCAGATGGTTGGGTCGGCTGGCGCAGGTGTGGAAAAAGGGTTGGGACCTGCGCCATTGGAGCGCGCAGATGCCCGTTTTGCGGAGCAGGTCCCCTGGCAAAAACCTCACCTGCGCCAAAAGATGACACCACCTGCGCCAAAAGATTCCCTGATTTTCGTATATTTGCATTCAACATCACCCATTTACCATGACCGGGAGTGTGAATAAGTATGACGAACTTCATTGACACAAGGAATGATCGTCTACAACGCCAATAAACGAATGTTCGTCCAGGATGTCAGGTCCGGGAGCATCGCGACGAAAATCCTCGACCTCGTCAAGGAAAAGGGGTTGTATGCCGGTCAGGACCGGGAATTCGCCTCCTGGCAGAATTCCATGAATTTCATGCGCAACATCGTTGACGATGCCGACATCGATGACGAGGTGCAGATTGCCATCGAGTACAACATCCCCCTGACGTCGAAGCGCGTGGATTTCATCATCATCGGCGCCGATGCCATGGCCCGGGAAAACATCGTCATCGTGGAATTGAAGCAGTGGAGCCAGGCGGAGAAGGTCGATGACGAGATGCATTTCAGCGTAAGGACCTATGTGGCTGGCAGCAGGAAGATCGTCTGCCACCCCTCCTATCAGGCCTATTCCTATTCGCGGTTTTTAATCAATTATTCGCAGGCCATCTACGAGAGGAATATCCACCTGGTACCCTGCGCCTATCTGCACAACTATCTGCCCGCGTACAAATCGGCCCTTTCCGACGGCATATACAAGGACTGGTTCACGTCAGCGCCGTTCTTCATCATGAACGAGGTGAAGCAGTTCTCCGATTTCGTGAAGAAGTTCATCACGAAGAAATCAGCACATGGCGACCTCCTGTACTTGATTGAGAACGGAAGGATCCGGCCCACCCAATCCTTGCAGGACGCCCTCTCCACGATGGTCCGGGGAACGCCCGTCTTCGACTTGCTGGACGAGCAGGCGGTTTGCTTCGACATGTGCGTCCGCACCATGCTCCAATGCCTGAAAGACAGAAAGAAGCGCACCATCCTGATTCAGGGCGGCCCCGGAACCGGCAAGTCGGTCCTGGCGGTCAATCTGCTCATGCACTTCATCACCTGCTCATGCAATGCCGCCTACGTCACAAAGAACAGCGCCCCGCGTCAGGCGTTCCTGTCCATCCTGTCCCGCAACAAGGCGGAAAACGTGGCTGAAATCAGCCAGCTGTTCCGCTCCCCTTTCGGACTCTCAAAAGTTCCGGCCAATGCCTATGACTGCCTGATCGTGGATGAGGCGCATCGGCTTGTCAAGAAGATGTACGGGGACTGGACCGGCGAGAACCAGGTGAAGGAATGCATCAATGTCTCCCTGCTCACCATCTTCCTATTGGATGAAGACCAGGCCGTCACGACCAAGGACATCGGCAGCGTGCAGGAAATCGCCCGATGGTGCCAGGTGCTGGACTCCCGCATCATCATGCGCGAGGAGACCAGACTCGTTTCTCAGTTCCGGTGCAACGGCAGCGACGCCTACATTCAATTCATTGACCACTTGTTGCAGCGAGGGGAAGAGACCGTGCCCATTTCCCTGTCGGAACTCAATTACGACTTCCGCATCTTTGACGATCCTTGCGAGATGCGGGACGCCCTGCGGGAAAAGAATGCGATAGCCAACAAGGCCCGCTTGGTGGCCGGCTACTGCTACGACTGGAACGTCAAGAACGGCCGCGGCGACATCGACATCGACCTTCCGGGCGGATTCCAGGCAAAATGGAACCTGGCCACCGACAAAATCTGGGCGATCAACCCGCGCTCTTTCGAGGAGGTGGGCTGCATCCACACGGCCCAGGGGCTGGAGTTCGACTACGTGGGCGTCTTGATCGGAAAAGACCTCGCCTTCGACAAGACCGCCGGCCGCATCGTCGTGGACAAACTGGCCATCTCCAAGGATGACAAATCCTCCGGCATCCGCAGCGCAAGCAACGACCAGGCCCGCCGGCTCATCCTCAACACCTACAAAACACTCCTCACCCGCGGCCAGAAAGGCTGCTTCGTCTACTGCGAAGACGAAGCGCTGAGAGAGTATTTCAAGCGGATGCTTACTTAGACGGATGTACCGCCCAGTAGGCCTTGACGTCCTTCCAGTGGTAATAGGGGGCGCAATCGGTCTTGACCGGGATGGAGGTTTCGTTTTCGTTCAGGAGGAATTTCACCAGCACGTCGTCCGAGCCGGCCTTCCGGTAAAAAACGAGCTGGATGTTCGCCGCCATCGGGATGATCTTGTCGATGGAGATGGTCTTGTACAGGTTCTTCGGGTCGGGGGCGCCACCCAGCGTTTCCTTCAGGCCGATCAGATAGGCCAGCGGAAGGACGGAACTGTCGTGGCTGAAGCGGAGCGTCAGCGCGGGCTTTCCTTCACGGACCACCCGGTCCGCGATGCTCTCGATGCTGTCGCGCACCGCCTTCTTCTGCAGATACATGGGCGTGGAGCCCGGAATGAGACCCGTCTGGCGGAGCCAGCCGGCGCTGGAACCCGTAAAGATACGGAACAGTTCCTCCTTCGTGAAAATGTCCGTCATGGAAAGCCCCAGTTCCGGTACGTTCTGCAAGTCCTGCGCAACGTTGTAAAGGCTCTTCATCAAGTCAGGACCGTCCACGAACGCCTCCGCATTCCGGACGTCCTTGAACAGGACCTTCATCAGGCGTTCAGGCTTGCTGTAGGCATCGTCCCGGTAGGCGCTGAACTTCCGATGGATGGCTTCCGCCTCCGGGGTGACCTCCGGTTTCACGCGGCTGTCCGACACCACGAACGGCATGTCGTGCTCGCTCGCGTCCATCCGGATTTCCAGCTCCGGATTCAGCCCCTGGAGCTCCCAGCAGAAGTTGAACATGCTGATCATCACGCGACGGGAGGTCGATGCACGGGCGTCGACCTGCAGGGGCTGCGAGAGCAGCTCCGGAAAACGGTCGTACATCCGGTGGGCGATCTGACGGTGCTGACGGCCGCCGAGGGCGGTCAGGTCGCCGTCACGGTTATACGCATCGGCATAACCGGCCTTGAGTTTCGCGAGCACCTCTTCGCCTTTGGGGGTGAGGAGGCCCAGCTTTGCGGCGCTGTCCATCGGCGTGATGGCCTGGACATAGTACTTGTTGCTGGTCATGTACCGCGACCCGTGCCGGCCGTAGTGGCTGATGTAGAAGGGTTCGTACCCCGCCGGGGCCGGCGTCAGGGCTTTCTGCACGGGACCGGGATAGGCGAAATAGGTGGAGCCGGTCCGGTTCAGGTCCGCGTACATCTCCCGCTTGGAGGTCTGCGCAACTGCTCCCGTCATCACGAGGAAGAGCAGGATGAGGGTGAGCTTAGTCTTCATCGTCGGGAATCTCCTTGTAAACCAGGTGGGCGGCCTCGATCATGTGCCGGTAGTACGGCTCCACGTCGGACCAGTGATAGTAGGGATAGCAGTCCGTGGCGATGGGGACGGACGTCTCGTTCTCGTTCATGAGGAACTTCACGAGGATGTCATCCGAGCCGGCCTTGCGGAAAAACACCAGCTGGATGTTCGCGGCCATCGGAATCAGGCGGAAGATGGAGAAATGGTTGTGCAAGTCCTCCATGTCGTCCGTCGCGTGGACGGCCTCCCGGAAGCCCAGAATGAAGGACAACGGCAGCACGACGCTGTCATGGCCGAAGCGCAGCCGCAGGCCGCTGCCGCCGGAGGCGATCATCCGGTCCGCATCATCCAGGAAGTTCTGCAGCAGCGGATAGATGCGCCAATAGCTGGTCCGGGCGCCGGGCATCAGGCCCTCCCACAGGCACCAGCTGGCGTTATAGACCCGGAAACCGTCGATCATGCCCTCTTCCCCGAACAGGTCGTCGAAACGCAGGTTCAGCTCGGGCACACAATACATGTCGGCCGCGACGTTGTACAGGTCGTCGGCGAACTCGTACGGGTCGATGAAGGTCTTCGCCCGTTCAGGATCCTTGAATACGGCCGCCATCTGCCTTTCTCCGCTCAGAAGCTTCTGCTTGAAAGCCCGGAGCTTCCGGTACAGGGCGTCGTCCGTTTCGCTCTCCGGGACCACGATGCGCTTGTCGGCCGTGATGTAGTTCATGTCATGCTCGCTCGCGTCCATGGAGACGTCCAGCGAGGGATTCAGCGACTTGAGCTCGAGACAGAAATTCGCCATGCTCAGCATGACGCGCCGGGAGGTGGAGGAATTCGCCTCCACGAACAACGGCTGCGTCATCAGCGAGGGATAGTTGTCATACATCCGCCGGGCGATCGCCTTGTGCTGCCGGGCGCCAAGCATCGTCAGCTCGCCGGCGCGGTCCTTGGCATCGGCCGCGGCGACCTTGATGCGGCGGCGGACATCCTTGCCATACTCGGTCAGCAGGTCCAGCGTCCGTGCGGTGTCCAGCTGCTGTTTCAGCCGGCGGTACGTCCGGTCGCTGGTCATGTACCGGGCGCCGTGACGTCCGTAGTGGCTGATATAGAAGGGCTCATACCCTTCCGGCGCCGGTGTCAGATGGCCGGTCGGCACGGGATAGTTGGCATAGTTGCCGGCCGTGAGCTCCATATGGGACAGGAGCTCCTCCCGGGATGTCTGCGCGGCTGCTGTCCATCCCAGAGCCAGCAGAATCGGCAGGATCAGGGGAAAGCGTCTCATAAACCAGTTATTGTGTGTCCATATCTTCGTCGGAGAGCCCGAATTTGGCCGCCACATCGTCCGGAATGTCGTTGAAGTCGATGGCGTCCCAGATTTCCTCGATTTCGCGGCGGTCCTTCTTGGTGGGACGGCCCGCCCCGCGGTCGCGGGTGATGAAAAAGGTTTCCACCGGGGCGCGGAGTTTCTCCAGCTCGGCCGCCGGCGTCAGGTTTTCGGCATACTCGGGGACGAGTTTCGCCCCCACGCGATGCTCCAGCGGCTGCAGGACTTTATACGTGAAGGTGACGGTTCCCTTCTTGACCGTCAGCACATCGCCGGGCTTCACCTCCTTGGAAGGTTTGGCATTGACCCCGGCCACCTTCACTTTCCCGCCCTTGCAGGCGTCCGTGGCGTCGCTCCGGGTCTTGAACGCCCGGATGGCCCATAAGAACTTGTCGATGCGCGTGTCGCTCATTTTTCTTAAAATCAATTGCCCGAACCGTTCAGCTCGGGGTCCGGGAGTTCGTCGCCTTCGAGGCCGTCATAGTCCTCGCCTTTCAGGTAAGGTTCGGCATCCGGGTTGATGTAGGCGTCGGGTTCCCGGCGGGGTTCCAACGACACTTCCAGCAAAAGGGTGCCGGAAGCCTCGGGCGTCAGGGTGAACGTACGCACTTCGGCCGGGACCACAATGGCCTCCCCAGCGTGGAAATGAAGCGGGGTCATTCCTTCCACCTCCAGCGTTCCCGCCCCTTTCACGCAGGCATATAGCAGAAAACTCCCGTTATGGTCAGCGCCGACACGAACCGGGTTCATCAAGCGGATTTCAGACACCGTGAACTGCGGCGTGACGGCGATCTTCTCCGTTACGGCCTCCGGGTCCCCCTTGGACGGAGTCACCCGGTAAGGCTTGAAGTCAATCAGGTCGAAAGCCTCTTCGAGATGCAGCTCCGCCTCGGCATCGTCCCAGGCGTGGAGCCGGAACCAGAGTTCGGAGGATTCGGCGATTTCCAGGAGCCGGACGTCCTGCGCGGCGTGCACCATGCCCGGGGTGACGAGATAGTGCTCCCCCACCTTGGGCTTCACGACATTCAGCAGTTCCTCCACCGTGCCGTCCAGGCACTTCCGGTAGAACTCCTCCGCCGTCACCTCCCGCTTGAAACCGAGGAAAAGCTTCGCATCGGCGCCCGCAGCGTCCACATACCAGAGCGCCGTCTTGCCGAAGGCGTCGTAGCGCTGCTCGGCGGACTCGTCGTCCGGATTCACGTGGAGCGAGGTGCGGCCTTTGATGTCCAGCCACTTGACCATCACCGGGAACTGCGTCCCGTAGTATTCGAAAGGAATCTCCCCGGTGAAACGCTCCAGGTAGGTCTGCATGATATCACTGATGGAATTGCCGGACAGCCAGCCGTCCAGGGCCACGGAGTCGATGTAGCCCAGGTCGGCGATCCGGTATTCGGCGATTCCCCACTTGCGTTCCACCCGTTCGGGCCGGAAACGCATCGGCGTCAGTTTCTTTTCCTCCATGCACTAACGGATTTGGATGTCGTACGGAAGACGGGCGTATACCTGGGTAGGTTTGTTGTCGCGGAGGTCTCCCAAGGTCTTCCCCAGCGCCTCGAACGGTGTGCCGTTGAGGATGGAAGGGGCTTCCTTGCTGCCGGATAGCATGTCCAGCAGCTGTTCCGTCTGGCTCAGCTGGGCGGGATAGGTCACGACGTGGTAATCGCCCTTGGACACGAATCCGGCGAGGGAGGCGGCATAGTTCACGGCCTCGCGCAGACCGCCGATCTCATCGACCAGACCCAGACCGAGCGCATCGGTACCCACCCAGACGCGGCCCTGGGCCATATCGTCCACCTGCTGCGTCTCCAGGGAGCGGCCTTCCGCCACCAGCCCCACGAAGCGGCCGTATACGTCATCGACATAAACCTGCAGGCTGGCTGTCTCCTCGGCGTCGAAGGGACGCATCAGGGAATACATGTCGCTGTGTTTGTTGGAGCCGACGGTGACGAGGTTCACGCCCACCTTGCCGGCGGTTTTGGAAAACTCGGGAATCATCGAGAACACGCCGATGGAACCGGTGAGGCAGGTCGCGTCGGAATAAATCTTCTGCGTCCCGGCGGAGATCCAGTAACCGCCCGAGGCGGCATAGTTGCCATAGGAGGCCACCAGCGGCTTCTCGTCCATCAGGAGCTTCAGCGCGGTGCGGATCTTCTCGGAAGCGACGACGCTGCCGCCCGGGGAGTTGACGCGGAGGACGACGGACTTGACAGTCTTGTCCTTGCGGATCTTGTCGATTTCGGCGACAAAGCGGTCGGAGGCGATGTCCTGATAGCCCCTGCCGTCCACGATTTCGCCGTCGGCGAACAGGATGGCGACATTGTCCTTGCCGCGGAGCCGGTTCACCTTGACGTCCGCATAGTCGGCCAGGGAGACCAGGTGCAGGTCCTCCGCCTTTTCCACCTGGGCGAGGTCACAGAGTTTCGTGACCAGACCCTCATGGTCCAGGAGCTCATCCACGAGCCCGTTCTCCAGGAAGTCCTCCGGGAAATTGAGCTTGAGGTTGTCGATGAGGTCGTTGTATTTTTCCACGGTGATGCCGCGGGACTCGGCGGTGGCGGCGGCGACCGTCTTCCACAGGGAATTGACCATCACCTGATACTGCTCGCGGTTCTCGGGGGACGGGGCGTTCTTGATGTACATCTCACCGGCGGACTTGTATTTGCCGTGACGGATGAGCTGGTAGTTCACACCCACCTTGTCCAGCAGGTCCTTCAGGAAGATCATCTGGCTGGAGAGGCCCACCATCTGCGGGCTGCCGCCGTGGTAGGAGGTCATATAGATCTTGTCGGCCACGGACGCCAGGTAATAGGAGCCGTTGCCGGGATTCTCGGTGTAAGCCACCACGGCCTTGCCGCTCTTGCGGAACTCGGCGAGGGCGGCGCGCAGCTCCTCCAGCGAGGAGACGCCACCGGATGCCGCATCGGCCCGGAGGAGGATATACTTGATGCCGGGGTCCGCCGCAGCGGCCTCAATGGCCTGGACAGCATCCCAGAGGCCGACAGTCGGGCCGCCGGCGGAAAGGCCGAGCAGCGAGACGCTCGGGCTGAAGGAATCGTCCAGCGTCTGCTCGCCGAGGGTGAACTGGGACATGTCGATGTCCAGCACACCTTCCCGGGGCAGAACGTTCTTGCTGCTTCCGAGGCTCACGGTACCGATCATGATGAAGAGGAGGATAAAGCCGACCACCTGCATCACGATGAACGCGCAGATGACGGCCAGCATCATTTTGACAAAATCTTTCATTTCCAGGATTCTTTATGAATGACAAATTTAATCATTTTTCCGCGAAATAACGTATATTTGTCTGAATGACAAAACGACACGCGACATGATCAATCCCGTCTACTCCCCCGCCCCCGACCGCTATGACCGCGGCATCCGTTACCGTCGCTGCGGCCGCAGCGGAATCCTCCTTCCCGAGATCTCCCTGGGCCTGTGGCACAACTTCGGCGACGTGAACCCGCTCGCGAACTCCCTGGAAATGGCGCATTACGCCTTCGACCACGGCATCGTCCATTTCGACCTCGCCAACAACTACGGTCCTTCCTACGGATCGGCCGAGGAAACGTTCGGGGTGATCATGAAAAAATCCTTCGCCCCCTTCCGGGACGAACTGTTCATCTCCTCCAAGGCCGGCTACGACATGTGGCCCGGCCCCTACGGCGAATGGGGCTCCCGCAAGTACCTGACGGCAAGCCTGGACCAAAGCCTGAAACGGATGAACCTCGACTATGTGGACCTCTTCTACTCCCACCGGTTCGACCCGAAGACCCCGCTGGAGGAAACGATGCAGGCCCTCGTGGACATCGTCCGGGCCGGCAAGGCGCTGTACGCGGGCATCTCCAACTACCCGCCGGAGGCCGCGGCCTTCGCCTACCAGTATCTCAAGGACCGGGATGTCCCGTGCCTGATCTACCAGGGCCGGTACAACATCCTCAACCGGGAGCCGGAGCGGGCGATTCTGGGCCAGGCCAAGGAGAACGGCGTCGGCTTCATCGCCTTCTCCCCGCTGGCGCAGGGACTCCTGACCGGCCGCTACCTGGACGGCATCCCGTCCGATTCCCGGATGGCGAAGGAAAAGTTCCTCAAGTCGTCGGTCCTCACGCCGGCGATGCAGGCCGCCCTGGGGAAACTGAACGGCATCGCCGCCCGTCGCGGCCAGACGCTCGCCGAAATGGCCCTCGCCTGGTGCCTCAAGGACGACCGCGTCACAAGCGTCATCATCGGCGCCAGCCGGGTCGCCCAGATCGAGGACGACCTCAAGGCGCTGGAGAACATCCGCTTCTCCGCGGAGGAGCTCGCGGAGATTGACGAGGCCGTGAAGGGCCTGTAAGATACGGGAATCGCGTTTTTTCCGTATATTTGTAGGATAATTCGAATTACTTATGGCACAGAAACCGTCCATTCCCAAGGGAACCCGTGACTTCGGCCAGCGCGAGATGGCCGAGCGCAACTACATATTCGACACCATCCGGAGCGTGTTCCGGACCTACGGATACCAGCAGATCGAAACGCCCGCGATGGAAAATCTCTCCACGCTTCTGGGCAAGTACGGGGATGAGGGCGACAAGCTCCTGTTCCGCATCCAGAACAGCGGCGAGAAGGCCGAGCTGCCGCCCGAGAAGGGCCTCCGGTACGACCTGACGGTCCCGTTCGCCCGCTATGTGGTCCAGCACCAGAACGAGATTTCGTTCCCTTTCAAGCGGTTCCAGATCCAGCCCGTCTGGCGGGCGGACCGCCCGCAGAAGGGCCGCTACCGCGAGTTTTACCAGTGCGACGTGGATGTGATCGGCTCCACCTCGCAGGTCAATGAGCTCGAACTGGTGCAGATCGTGGACCGGGTGTTCTCCCTCCTGGGCGTGAACGTGCTCATTAAGGTCAACAACCGCAAGGTCCTCACCGGCCTGGCGGAAATCTGCGGCTTCCCCGAGCGGGTGGTCGACATCACCGTCGCCATCGACAAGCTGGACAAGATCGGGCTCGAGAATGTCGAGGCCGAGATGATGGAGAAGGGTCTCACGGCCGATGCGGTCGCCGTCCTCCGTCCCGTCCTGCTGCTTTCCGGCACTACCGCCGAGAAGCTGGCCGTCATGCGCGACCTGTTCAACGGCGGCTCCGCCTCCGGCCTGGTCTCCGCAACCGGCCTCAAGGGGCTGGACGAACTGGACGAGCTGTTCGGCCTCATCGACGCGGCCGGCGTGTCGCAGCCTGTGGAAATCGACCTTTCCCTCGCCCGCGGCCTCAACTATTACACCGGCGCGATCTTCGAGGTCAAGGCCCTGGACTTCCCCATCGGCAGCATCTGCGGCGGCGGCCGTTACGACGACCTCACCGGCATCTTCGGCCTCCCGGGGATGTCCGGCGTGGGCATTTCCTTCGGCGCGGACCGCATCTACGACGTCCTCAAGGGACTGGAGAAGTTCCCGAAAGAGCTTGGCAGCTCGACGAAGCTGCTGTTCGCAGTAATGGGCGCCGAGGAACTTCGGTATGTCCTTCCTTTGGCGAAGGCCCTCCGCGAGAACGGTGTCTCTGTCGAAGTCTACCCCGAAGCGGGCAAGCTCAAGAAGCAGTTCGACTACGCCGCCAAGAAAGCGATCCCCTTCATCTCCATCAACGGCTCCTCGGAAATCGAGGCCGGTACGGTGAACCTGAAAAACCTGGAAACCGGTGAGCAGCAGGCTTTCCAGGCCACTGCCATGGACAAAATCCTGGAATTCCTGCGCTGATTTCATTCCCGGACTGACCTTTTTGAGATTCCCGGCCCGACTGGGAATCTCAAAAAAATTTTGGAATTTCGAAAAAAGTCCCTACCTTTGCAATCCACATCGCGGAGTAGAGCAGTCGGTAGCTCGTCGGGCTCATAACCCGGAGGTCGTAGGTTCGAGTCCTGCCTCCGCTACTACTTAAAAACGCTAACTGATTTATTATCAATCGGTTAGCGTTTTTCTTTTACCCAAAAACTATATTATCGTAGCTGATTGTACAAGGTGTGTTTTTAAGCCGCAGACCTTGTACGCGGTATCGCCATTAGAAGGCTATCCTGTCGAGTTTCCCTGGTCAAGGTATGTCAATCAAAATCACACCTTGTACATGGAGGCAGGGGAACTCAAGAGGATCCGCACGCTACTTGAAGATCAGCTGGGCGAACTGGTACAGGCCGTATTTCCAGACGACGAAGTCGTGCTGGCCCTCCGGGTATTCGATGAGCGTGCAGGGGACGCCGTTCTCGTCGCAGAAGGCCTTGAGGCGGGAGCTGTTGTACATCAGGTTGTCCTTGCTGCCGCAGACCATCCAGAGGAGCTTGTTTTCCGCTTTGGTCTTTTCCACGTCGGGAATCAGCTCCTCCGGCATCTTGGTGTTGGGAGCGGAGGAGAAGCCGCCAACGTTGGCAAACAGGTCCATGTGCGCCAGACCGAAGTTCAGGGACTGGCCGCCGCCCATGGAAAGGCCCGCGATGGCGCGGTGCATTTTGTCGGCTTGGACGTTGAACTTCCCTTCGATGAAGGGGATGAGATCGTCCACGAGGTCGAATTCAAAATTGGCGAAGGCCTGGAAACCGGCGTAGACGTTCCCCTCGGCGCGGTCGTTCTCCTGGGCGCGTCCGTTGGGCATCACGATAATCATCGGAACGGCTTTCCCGTCCGCGATGAGGTTGTCCAGGATGATGTTCGGCACACCCTGGAGCCATTCACGCTCGTCGCCGCCAATGCCGTGAAGGAGGTATAGGACGGGATACTTCTTCTGAGGATCGAACTTCGGAGGGAGATAGACCGTGGCCTTGCGGACGGTGCCGACGGTGGTGGACTTATACTCCACGAGATCGAGCGTCCCGTGCGGGATGTCCGCACGCTCCTGGTCAAAGCCGGCGGGCGCCTCAACGTAAGGGTCAAACTTAACTTCGATCTGGGGCCTCTGGAAGAAACCACCCATGCCGCCCGGCTGCGCCGTGGCAGAGAGAACGCCGCACCCGAGTGCGGCCAGTGTCAGAATAATTCTTTTCATCTTGTTTGTCATTTTACAATCGTTGTATGCAAATGTATAGGCTTACTACTGTAACTAATAACCGGGGTTTTGTTCCAGCGACGGGGCAAGGGCACGGATATCGGCCGGTATAGGGAAAATATCCGTATAGCGGGACGTTGCTTCGCCGGGGAGTTGGGGACGAAGGGTGGTAGTAGCTCCAAATCGGCCGAAACGGACCAGATCCTGCCTCCGAAGGCCTTCCCAGGCAAATTCCCGGAGCCTCTCTTCCAGGAGGATGTCCAGGGTGAGCGTTCCCAGCTCCGGCGCTCCGGCGCGTGAGCGGACCTCGTTCACCAGTGCCAGAGCTTCATCGACCTTCCCGGTACGAAGCAAGGCTTCCGCCTTCATCAGTATGGCATCGGCATAGCGGAAAATAACCCAGTCATTGTCCATCAGTTTTCCGTCCTTGAAGGCGTTGTAATCGGTCTGGTACTTGCGCATACGGGCACCTGCGGTTTTTTCATCCGGGCTTCCGGTCAGGTCCAGGGCGATGGATCGGGGCTTGTATTCAATGGCAATCTCATGCCCTTCGGCGTCGGTAGGCACTCCGCCCCAATAATTCATGACGAATCGGGGGTCTTCGTCGTCGGTGCCGAAAGCGTTGGCATCGAGCACTTCCGGCGTTGCCGAAGAACCGTTTTCCGCTGTAAATCCAATGGCCGATGCGTGGTCGTAGTGAAGGGAGCGGAAGATATACTGGTTCTGGGTCGCATACAGGTGCTTATCCAGTGGAATCACGAAGATGTTTTCGTCCGACGACTCGTTGTGTACCTGGAAGTTGTCGGTATACGATGCGGAAAGGGTATAGCCGAATCCCTCCAGGGACAGCGCCATCTTGAGCACTTTGTCGTAGTGTTCTTCTCCTGCGTAGACAGGCGCGTTCAGATACAGTTTCTCAAGAAGGAGCCAGGCTACCGGAAGGGTGAATCGGCCATAATACTCGCCGGGGTACTGGCTCATCACGGCGGGAAGCTTTTCTGTCACCTCCTCCAGTTCGTCCACGATAAAGTGGAAAACATCGGCCCGGGGGCTCTGCTTCACTTCAGAAATGGAAACTCCGGGCTCCTTCAACACCGGGACGTTGCCGAACAGGTCCATGATATAGTAATAAAAGCAGGCTCTGAGTGCGCGTGCTTCAGCCAGCCATTCGGGATAGTCCTTCAGTTCCTGGATCGCCTCGTTGGAAAGGACGACCATCTTGTAAAGATAGTTCCAGGCATTCTTGATGGGCGCTTCGGAGGTCTCCCAGGTATGCAGGAACAGCCTCTGCCACAGTCCACCGTCGTACCAGTCGCCGCCACGGGTAGGGATAATGGCTTCGTCGGTTGTGAAGGTGTTCAGGTCGTAGATGCCTCGATAGGTGCCGGCTATGCCTTCTCCTTCAGTGGAGGATCCTATTTGCCTGTACAGATTACCCAAAGTGTTCTGGTACAGGGCTTTTTCTGAAGTGATGGCTTCTTCGCGGGGAAGGCTGCTCCGGGGATGTTCTTCCAGAAGCGTACAGGCGGGAAGAGCGGTAAGAACCAGTATGATAATCGCTTTTTTCATCAGAACTGAATGCTAGCAGACACGGAATAGGAACGGTAGACGGGGTAGGAAATCTTGTCATCCAGGCCGAAGGTGGAACCCGTCACGGAACTGTTTATCATGGGGGTGAGTCCGCTGTAGCCTGTGATGGTGGCGAGATTGTTGACCGAAAGGGAAAGTCTCAGGGAGCGGACAGCCCGCTTGACGGGAATGTTCCATCCCATGGTGATGTAGTCGATGTTCACGTAGTCTCCCCTTTCCAGCCAGTAGTCCGTAACCGTCTGGTCCACAATGTTCTGGGGGGGAGCATCAGCCGCCACATTGTAATATGGGAGCGAACCGGTGTTCATGTAGGTGAGGGCGGTGCCGTTGAAGATCTTGTGGCCGAAAGCCCCGTTCACCTGCATGGAAACGTCGAACGCTTTGTAACGGAAACTGATATTGGTGCCAAGAAGGGCTTTTGGTGCCGCCTGGCCGCAAATCTGGTTGACCCCGTCCGTCTCATAATACCTGGTACCGTCATCGGCCACTTTCAATCCCGTACAATGCGGCAGATAGAAAACACCCAGCGGCTGCCCGACAATCTGATACACAACGTCGTTGTGACCTCCGTGGAAACCGGCGCCGGTCATGGCATTCATGCCCTGGATCTCAGGGGCTTCCAGATACTGGCCCTGCCACCATCCCGACAGGGAAATCAGCCGGTTCTGCTGGAAGGCCAGGTTCATGGAAAGGTTCAGTTGGGAGTCGGACGTCCTCAGGACATTGGCGCCAAGTCCCAGTTCCACGCCGGAGTTAGTCATCTTCCCGAGGTTGGCCATCAGTTTGTTATAAGCAAACGGCGGCACGCTCACCTCGTACATGTAAAGCATGTCCCGCGTGATAGAATTGTAGCATTCGGCCGTGAAAACCAGTCGGCCTTCCAGAAAGGCCGATTCCAACCCCAGGTTCACCTGCTCCCTCACTTCCCATCGAAGATCCGGATTGGCATTGTGCATCTCGCCGAAGGTGACGGCCACGTCTCCGCCATAGGGCGCAATCCCCGTCGGCGATATTGTCTGGAGGGAATAATAGGGCGTAAGTGCACCCTGGTTACCAGAAAGGCCGTATCCGACATTCAGTTTAAGCCTGTGCAGCCATTCCACGTCTTCCAGGAAAGATTCGTTGGATGCGATCCACGAGGCCGATACGGAAGGGAACAGGCCCCAGATGTGATTGTCTCCGAAAAGTGAAGCCGCATCGGACCGGAGGGTTCCGGAAATGGAGTAACGGCTGTCGTAAGAGTAGACCGCCTGGCCCATCACGGACAGCATGTTCTGCCTCTCCCAGACAGAGCCAGTACCCTCCCACGGCCTGATTGCTCCTGCCTGGATGGCATTGATGCCATATGCGTTGGTGGAAAAGCCTGTGGTTGTGGCATAGAAGCCGCTGGAACTGCCGCCTTGGATTTCGCCCATGAGGTTTGTGGACAGCTGGTGCGGCCCGTTCTCGTAAGCATAAGCAAGGTTAAGATAGCCGCGGTATTCGCTTTGCGAAGTGGTGCTGCGGTAGGCCTCGCCTCCGGACCAGATGATGGTGGGGAAGAAGTGGCTGTCGTTCAGGACATTGTAGCTGTAAGAGGCAAATCCGCTGAGGGAGAGGCCTTTCAGCAGCTCGGCCTTTGCCAGGACATGGGCGTTGAAATGGGCCGACGAGCCGCCGTAAGTCTTTTCCAGCAGGGAAACCGGATGGTTTATCTGGCTGGAGGTGGGGATTTGCACGTAACTGCCGTCCGGTTCAGCACCGGCACGGATCGTGGGATTGAATGCGGCCGCGGAGTAAAAGAGTTTCTGCATGTCATGGATGGCATCCTCGTTTTGCAGCGAACCGAAAAGCCCCAGGTCCAGTTGCAGGAAACCAAAGGCCTTCTGCCCGACGTCCAGTTTCACCGAATAATTCTGGATATTCTGCTTCTTTATCACGGCCCGATGGTCAAGGACGCCGACGGAGGCCCTGTAATGGCTGTTTTCCGAACCTCCGCCAAAAGCGATGTGGTGGTTCTGTACAAAGCCTGTCCGGAGAATGGACGACACCATGTCCGAGTCGAAACCGTCATCCCTGAATGGATATCCATGGTTTTTGTTCCAAGTTCGGAAACCATCGGCCGAAAGCATTTCCATGTTCCTGTAGACAGCTTCGGCACCTGCCGTTCCGTCATAGCTGATGCTGAAATCCCCGCCATGGCCCCTTGTGGTGAGGACCTGGATGACGCCGGATGCGCCCCTGGAGCCGTATGGCGCCGTCTCCGACGCGTCTTTCAGGACAGTGAAACTCTCTATGTCGCCGGGATACAGGGAACTAAGGGTGGCCAGGTCCGACATCACTCCGTCTATCACCACCAGAGGGTCGTTGCCGCCGGTAAGCGATGTGGTGCCCCTGACCCGTACGGCGCTTAGCATGGCCGACTGGTTGGCGCCTGACACCGTGACGCCCGCTGCTTGGCCCTGCAGGGCTCCCAGGCCGCTTGTCACGAGGCCTTTATTCATCTGTTCCTTTCCCACGGTGTGAGAAGTGCTCAAGGTATCGTTCTGTGCCACTGCAGCCCAGCCGGGCAATAATACAGCAGCCGCGAGACATACTATTTTCAGGCGCATAGTCATCAGTGTTAACAACTACAAATATCGTCATTTCTTTTTCTTCTTCTCCTCTTTTTCGTCATTCATTTCTTCAACGGATGATACTTCCCCAATTTCTCCGAATTGCATTCCCAGGCGGGAATTCTGACCGCCAGCACATACAAAACGGACAGGGAGACAATCAGCTTTTTATGGCGTCCGCTCGGCAACGAGGTTTTGGACGAGGGTATAATTTTTGATACGGAAGACGGAGAAATTGAGAAGGTTACAAAACTGCATGTTTTGTAGAAATACAATAAACCGATAAAACATGAATGCCTTAGAAAGTAAATTGTGTTGGGACATCATTAATTGCCCTAATTCCTGCCCTGGACAATGTAATGCTATTGTGTCTCTTCAAGCATCAAATGAGTATTGGCAGATTCCCGAACCGTGGAATGGATTCTTAACCTCCGGTTTTCTTGTCATCGCTGGTAATCCTGCTTTGGATGATGCTGAATTATACCCGGCAACATCTTCTTCATCGTCCTTATCATGGGTTGGCCCCGGTGTATGGGATAAAGATATTGTTGAGAGTTATTTTGAGGGCAGATTCGGTAAGTCAACAAATCCTGCTTTCCCTATGAAAAAATATGTTGACGTTTTGACAACTAAAGATTTAGACTTCATCACAGGAATTCTTTTCTTGGAAAAAACCGCTGAGTTACCAGCCTGCAAATATCCTGCCTCACGCCCAACTTCCCTGTTCGAGAAGGCCTAAACCCTTCAATTTCGGCCGAATCGATAAATCTCTTATTATCAAAGAAATACGAAAAACGGTTTCGAACGGAATAACGACCTTTTCGAACATCCTTTTTTCACATTTTTGAAGAATCTTCCTCTGAGCCCTCATTTTCTGCTTAATTCACACTTCCTTGATTATCAATATTTTGCAAGAATCTTTCCACCTTCTTGATATCCTCCAAAAGGTTCGAGATTTTACCTGTGTAGTCTACTAAATGAAGGAAAAATCGAATGGTTTTTCCTTTTTTTGTGTCTATATTGCAGGCCCCGTGGAGGTCGGAACCCGGCGTTTTTCCAATCGCCTAATAATCAAGTAGTTAAAAATGCGTCGGCTCCAAACCTTCCATAAGAGTTGAAGGGTTGGAACCTGCCTTTTTGTAACCATCTGTATATAAGCGACTCACAATCTGCTTGGTGCCAACCCCATCGGTAAACCCATTTCAG
>JAEEGH010011105.1_pt1 | contig 20515 bp, 12 predicted proteins | sample 9134181 | NCBI WGS metagenome assembly JAEEGH01 (sample SAMN16246544, study PRJNA631951) | gut metagenome | biome: gut microbiome; feature: rumen; material: DP-attached | host: Bos | place: Iran: Karaj | collected 2018-10
CTTTTGCCATAGTCACCAGGCATCTGACCGCGGGATATGACTTTTTTAACAGGGCTACGATATCTTCTGTATTTGAAAAATAATATTTCTTTATCTGGTCCTGAATACTTTTTTTATAATCATCACGTATTTTTTTTACTTTATCTTTTATTTCCTGTACTCCGGACTTTTTGGTTGAAAGACGGCCAAACTGGATATTTCTCAATACGATGCCAAGTTCATCATAATCCTTGGCTTCAAGTGCTGACTTTAATGCTAATCCTTCCGTTTCTATAGTTGAGAGATAATCCGGTGCTCCGTCGTCAGTTATACAAAGATTTTTAGCCATATCGATCCTGGATGATATCATCTGCAGTATGCTTCTCACATGCTCATATATCATTCCGGCTATCTTAGAGGAATTAAATTCAGCGGCATCCTTTATCTCATAGTTTTGCAGCAGACTGTCAAGCCACTTTTCAGGCCATGCCTGAGCCAGGGCTTTTTCGGACAGATTGGAAATGCAACCTGTTAAAGCCTCATCAGATTTATAACCGCAATATGCCTCCAACAGGTAATAAAATGCCTCGTCTCCCTCCTCATGGTATCTCTCCATGAGCTCGTCCATAGTATCACTTTTTATCAGCTTTAACTCTGTCTCATCCGCTATCCTGAATCCGGGGTCAAGATCAAGTTTTTGGAAATATGATCTGACTATGTTCAGACAAAAGCTGTCAATGGTACTGATCGCTGCGTTTCCCAGGAGCCGGTACTGCCTGCGATACAATGGATTTTCCGGCTCGGCTTCTATAAGCTTTTCAAGCTCATCGGATATCTTCTGTTTCATCTGGGCTGCTGCCGCTCTGGTAAATGTTATGACAACCAGCTTGTCTATTTCGACAGGATTCTGCTTATCGGTTATCATTTTTATGATACGTGCTACGAGCACGGCAGTTTTCCCGGCACCGGCCGCAGCTGATACCAGGATATTTTTATTTTCTGTATCTATAACGCTCTGTTGAGCCTCGGTCCATTTCTTTTCCATGTTATGTACCTTTTCTAATTCTTCTATTATACCTATGGTTCTTATATTGTTAAGGTATAAAGTTTCACCATGTTCATGATGACACTATAGGGCGGAATTTATCTCCCAGATGTCTGTCAAATTTACATACCGATATATACGGACAATATGTGCAGGCATTTTCCTGCTTGTATTCATAAGGATTTACCGCTACATTGCCCTGTAATATATTCTCTGCCAGAGTTTTTGCCTTATCGGATGCCTTTTTCTTTACATTATCAAAGGTCTCGGTATCAACAACACATTTTTCCGAGTTTTTGCCCAGACTTCCTTTCTGGGTAAATTCATAATGTATTATTTCCGATTTACCGGGAACCCTGCTGCCGTCCTCTGCTACCAGTGAAACATCATGTAACCCGATTATATCATCTTCTCCGACAGTCAGTCCGTCCAGGCGCTGATGCTTCATAACCTCTCTTTCAATGGTGCTGTCATCGCCATTGTCTTTTGCATCCATTATCGGATCATCGATATGATAATAATACATGCCGGCAGGTACAGTTTGCTCACCTTCCTCAAATAGTGATGAAGCTGCCTCAGCAGTATAAATAGCTAACTGCAGCTGGAGTCCGGCCTTGACCTTCTCTATGTCAAATTCAGTCTTTCCGGTTTTATAATCTATGATACGGTAATATGTTTTTCCGTTCTTTTTTACCACATCCACTCTGTCGATAACGCCGGTAAGCTTCATAAGCGAACTTTCACGGGTAAATCTTTTTTCTATGAAACCCACATCAAACTGACCGGCACTTATCTGTTTGGTCACTATTTCTATAGTCTTGGATAATACACGTGATAAACTTTTTTTGAAATATTCATACCTTTTACTGCTTGATATGATATCTGTATAATCAGAAAGCGCTGCTGCTATAGCCTCCTGTTCTCGCACTGCACGGCTTTCAGCGGTTACTCCGCTCCATTTCAGCTTGTCTTTTTTGAGACCGTCAGCATAAACCTGGAGTGCTTTATGATAGATGGAACCGAGCTCTATCCCACCCATCTTAAACTCTTTTCTCTCGATGAGCTTTAATCCGAATTTTGCAAAATGTGCAAAAGCGCATTCGGCAAACCGCTGGAGTCTGGTGATGCTGCCGACTATTATCCTGCCATACAGTTTTTCCGCTTCGGCACCGGAAAGATTTGTCGAGTTGCGCTTACCGGATGAGGCTTTGTATAACTTTTCTATAAGTTCTGATGACTCCTGTTTTATTATCTCATATATCGCTGCATTTATTATTTGTTTTTTCGTTAACTCATTCGAAGTATCTGCTACATCATCTTTCAAAGCTTTATATTGACCGGACGCTTTATCTCTCAGTAGTTCTATCACTGCACTAAGTCCCCTGTCACTGCCAAGCATACGATAAATATTGTCCTGCTCAAAATTCGAAATTTTCTGTACCTCAAGGCCTTCATACAGCTTCATTATCCTTCCGAAAATATATGCAGGTCTGCCTTCTTTATCATCTCCGGATTTTTTACTGTATGAAAGGAATAACTTTTCAGATGGCTTTGTAAGCGCCAGATACATATAAAACTCACTTAAGTGTGCGTTATCCCTCTGTGTAGGTGATAATTCTATATCATTATCCGCAAACAGCTCTCTTTCAAACTCATTTAGCAGACTCCCCCTTGATTTACTGCCCGGGATCACATTGTCATTGCAGCCTGCGAAAAAAATCACCTTCTTGTTATCAATTCTGGTTCTTTCTATATCTCCGACAACCACACTGTCCACACCACCCGGGATGGAACGAAGTTTAGCCTCATTGAAACCGGTATCAAGTACCTCTTTAAATTCATCCAAGGGCATTCTCTCTTCTCCGAGAAGACTGTTTATCCTTTCAAAAACAGTGACTATGGATTTAAAAATTTGAGCGGTCTCAGTACCTTTTATACGTTCCTCAGGATTTTCACTTGCCTTTAATCTTTCGGCCAGATTATAAAGTTTTAATTCCACCTCACATCTATCAAGCAATGCATATAGCAAAGTAAGCCTCTCCGTAACTGTGGGCTTTTCTTTTTCATTTTCACTTTTTCTTATATCGTGCAGTAGCTCAACGACTTTACTTCTTACCTTGTTTTCAGTCTCAGGCTCTTCCTGTTTGTTTTTAAATACTCTGCTCCAACGCCAATATCCCTTTATACCATGCTCTATGCAATAATTTTCAGTTTTCGAAATATCATCCGGCTCGATACCAGTATACCCTGTCTTCAATAGCCTAAATACGCTCTCGTATGAAAAATCACTCAGTATAATATCGAGTACTGCATCAATAAACTCCACAGCATTGGTGCCGGCGATATTCTTTTTCTGATCTATGAAATGAGGAATACCTGCTTTTAAAAGTTTTCTGTTAAGCACAGGCCCATATGTAGCCAGGTCACCGGTAAGGATGGCAATGTTCTGGAAGCGTATCTCCTTTTCCCGACATGCCTTGTCTCCTCCCACGCTCTCTTTAGACGCGCCCAATGTGGCATTAGTCTTTTCTTCATCCTTATCATTGCCTTCGGTATCAAAGATAAGTTCCCGGATCTTAGATACGATAAACTCTGCCTCTTCCTCAATATCGGTGGCAGAAAGTAGTGTTATAGCACTATGATCAAAGCTTTTTTTATAAGGAAATCTAAAAATATTCTGCTCTAAATGTGCCAAAGATGGATTATTTTTATAGCGGCCTTTTTCATCATTATAAGGTATAATGCCGGTGGGTATGTTATTCTCTGTGGCTAACTGTTCAAGCTTTTCAATAGTTTTCAGGCTTAATTCAAAGAGAGTAGTATGTGTGTCAAAAAGAATCGTCCCTATTGACACTTTATAATCCACCGTCAATACTACATGGATGTCCTTTGCATATTTCATGAGTTTATCTATGCAGTTGTACTGGGAAGGGGTAAAGCCTGTAAACCCGTCAAGTACTACAGCCGAGTTCCGTAAAAGTTCTGATTCTCCTGCGACCTCGCACATCTTATCAAGTACTTCCTCGTTCATGACAAAACGGCCTTCGATAAACTTTGCAAATGCCTTATATATTACTTCAATATCATGTAGTTTGGAAGTCAGGATGTTCCTGTCACCGGCAGTTTTCTTCATATTTTCAAAATGCTCAGTATCTATCCCATACTGATAAAACTCTGCTATAAGAGACTTCATCTCCTCAGCAAAGCCCTGTTTTTTAACTTTACTTTTATATATGCTCAGCTCATCCTGATGTTCCAAAAGCATTTTCTTAACGATCATGCTTTTACCGGTATCTTCAAGCACCTGTGGTAAGGTTACACCCAGCTCTTCAAATACCCTGTGTGCAAGGCGTGCAAAGCTGAGGGCATCTATATTCAGCATACCGCCCGATTTACTCTTGGAAAGTATCTCGCGCTGGGTCTGCAATGTGAACTGTTCGGGCACGATAAAAAGAAAGCTTCTGTCTTTTTCTCTTTCAGCTTCCTCTATTATCCTATTCTGTACACCGGTTGTTTTCCCTGCACCGGAACTTCCTAAGTGATAGTATAAACTCATAATAATCCTCGTGTTTTTATGACTTTACTATAGAATACTCCATGATATGTCCAATTTTCCGTGCATACTCAAAAAATCTATGCCCTTAAAATGTTTTTATTTATGAAAAAAGTCAAAAACCGCCTGAGCCGCTTTGATATTCATGCCGGGAGCTTTTGCCAGATCCTCAACGCTCGCTTCTTTAATGGCTGTAATGGTTTCAAAGTGGGTAATAAGTGCTCTGCGCCTGGTGGCTCCGATACCTTCTATGTCATCCAGTATTGATTTAACCTGAGCCTTGGAACGTAACGACTTGTGATACTCTATGGCAAACCGATGGGTTTCATCCTGTATCCTGGTGATCAATTTAAAACACTCACTACTCGTATCTATGGGCAATTCTTCATTTTCGAAATAAAGTCCTCTCGTCCTGTGATGATCATCCTTAACCATACCGCATATCCTGATGTTAAGGCCAAAGCTTTCAGCTACTTCCAAGGCGGCATTTACCTGCCCCCTGCCACCATCCATAAGGATGAGGTCGGGAAGTTTTTCAAAGCTGTCCTTTGTGTCATTGGGGACGGTTCTTTTTGACACATCCGATTCAATCAGAGAACTGTTCCTGCTATCGACAGCATGAGCAAAACGCCTGGTAAGAACTTCCTTCATGGACGCATAATCATCAGGGCCTTCAACTGTTTTTATTTTAAAACGGCGGTAATCGCTTTTCTTGGGCTTTCCGTTTTCGTATACAACCATCGAACCTACGGACTCAAAACCAGAGGTATTTGAGATATCGTAAGATTCTATTCTAAACGAGGAATCATACTGAACGGTGGCACTCTCAACTATTACATTCAAATCTGATCTATTAGTTTCATTTACAACTGATATCTTGACCTTATCCGCTCTGCTATCATTCTCCTGCGATTGTGTCAATAAATTATCACTATCTATTAACATATTATCTGAGAAGGCAGATGATATCCCCAGCAGTTCCTTCAACTCCTCAACAGCACCTGTAGTACGCTCAGCTTCTCGCTGGAGCTTTTCGGCATCTTTAATCAGGATATTGTTGGCATTTTCAACTGCAAGCTCAACAAGTTTTTCTTTCTTGCCTTTTATCGGAGTTGTGATCCTAACCTTACTGCCCGCTCTTTCCGAAAGCCAGTTTTCTGTAAGGTCTTTTTCCGTAATCTCCTCCGAGAGCAGTATTTCCTTGGGTATCACTGCTGCACCACCGTAAAACTGGGTAACGAACTCCTCTATAACTTCTGATCTGTCATCACTTTCAGCATCTAAAAGATAATGCTCTCTGCCAACCATCTTTCCCGAACGGATAAAGAATACCTGCACGATAGCCTTAAAATCTTTCATAGCAATACCGATGACATCACGGTTCATATCATCCGAAGCAGTAACTCGCTGTACCTGTGTCATCTCCTGGATGTTATTCAACATATCACGGTATGCAGCTGCCTGCTCAAACTCCATGTTTTCCGAGCATTTGAGCATTTTCGACTTCAGATCCTTAACCACTCCGGCTGTGTCCCCTTCGAAAAACCTGATGATCTCATTTATGCCCTTTTTATACTCATCCTCATTGACCTTGCCCGAACATGGTCCCGGGCATTCACCCACCTGGTGATACAGACACGGACGTTCAACCTTTGAGCCATCAAGCTTCTTTTCGCAGGTCCTGTACCCGTATAGTTTTCGAAACATCTTAAGAATTTCGCGCACTGCGGTCACATTAGTATACGGACCGAAGTATTTGGCACCGTCTTTGGGATGCCTACGGGTAAGATATATTTTGGGGTATTTTTCAAAAAGTGTAATCTTAACAAAGGGATAGGTCTTGTCGTCCATCAGCATCGTATTGTACTTCGGACGGTTCTCCTTTATAAGATTACACTCTAAGACAAATGCTTCCATCTCACTTTCAACCATGATGTATTCAAAATGGTCTATCAGTGAGATCATCTTTTCAATTTTCGGACTGCGCGGTCTCGTCTGGAAATATGAGGACACACGCCTTTTTAGATTAATCGCTTTCCCGACATATATGATATTGTCGGCCTTGTCATGCATGATATACACACCGGGACTGTCGGGAAGCTTTTTAAGTTCTTGTTTAACATCAAACATAAATAACACCCTGATATTGCTCAATAGAAAACTATATACAAAGGGCAACATTATTATAAATCAGAGACCAGCATCCAGCATCTCATTATATGCAGCATTAGCGGCTTCACTGGCCTTCTTCTTTTTCCATCTGTCAATATCACTGCAGATGGCAAGCATCTCATCAACGATCAGTTCTGCCGATCTCGGCTTTACATAATGCAAATATGCTATCATCCTCTCCATAGCCTTTGGGCTGCCAAGATTTACTGCCACCTCATTCCCCAGACTTTCAGGAAACCCAAGCTTCTTAATCTCAGCTACCAATTGCTGCTTAGTTCTCGCCCATTCCTCGGAACCGTTCATGGCTGATCCTCATCAAACTCAACATCCACAAAGTATCCCTTTTCATTCTTTCGGATACCCTGCACCACACCTTCTGTGGACTTTATCCTGTTACCAAAAGAGAAATTGCCCGACATGGCTAATGCCGGGACAATTGTATAATAGTAAAATGCTACCGTATTCTTTTCGATGATCTCAACATGATCTCCGGCTTTCAAGAGATCCTGTCTTTCCATCTTAAATTCTTCGACTCTCATATTGCGTTCCTTATTATTTCAGGTTTTATAACGAATCGGCACCTGCGTTGCCCACCTAAACCTCACTCAGTAACTGCAGTTTCCTCAGTAACTGTAGAAGTATCTCCCCCACGCTCTGCGATGACCTGGTTGTAGATCTCCATAAACTGCTTACCTGTGATAGTCTCTTTCTCGCTAAGGAAATCAGCGATCCTGTCCATGATATCACGGTTACCGCGAAGCAGATCCTTAGCCTTTTCATAGCACTCCTTGAGGAGATCCATAACCTCATGATCGATCTCAGCAGCAGTCTGATCACCACAGTTAAGCACTGCACGACCGTCCAGATACTGGTTGCCCTGCTTCTCCAGACCGATAAGGCCGAACTTCCTCGACATACCGTACTGGGTAACCATGGCTCTCGCAATATCCGTAGCCTTTTCGATATCGTTGGCAGCACCTGTAGTGATAGAGCCAAATACAAGCTCCTCTGCGGCACGTCCGCCGTACAGGGTAACCAGTCTTGCCTTTAATTCATCCTCGGTCATCAGGTATTTCTCTTCCTCAGGTACCTGCATTACATAACCGAGTGAACCCATAGTACGGGGTACGATAGTAATCTTCTGTACAGGCTCTGCATTCTTCTCAAGAGCAGTGATCAAAGCATGACCGGTCTCATGATATGCAACAACCTTCTTTTCCTTTTCGGAAAGGATCCTGTCCTTCTTTTCCTTACCGGCGATAACCACTTCAACCGACTCCATCAGATCATCCTGAGTAACCAGAGTCCTGTTTTTCTTAACAGCCAGAATAGCTGCTTCATTTATCATATTTGCCAGATCCGAACCAACGGCACCGGAAGTAGCAAGGCCTATTTCCTCTAAGTTGACGCTGTCATCAAGCAGAACATTTTTAGCATGTACCTTAAGGATCTCAACACGACCTTTAAGATCGGGTTTGTCCACGATTATACGTCTGTCAAAACGACCAGGACGCAGGAGCGCCTTATCAAGCACCTCGGGTCTGTTGGTAGCAGCTATGATAACGACACCCTTGGAGGTATCGAAACCGTCCATCTCGGAAAGCAACTGGTTCAAGGTCTGCTCACGCTCGTCATTGCCGCCGCCATACTGAGCATCCCTGCTCTTACCGATGGCATCGATCTCGTCGATAAACACGATACAGGGAGCCTGGCTCTGAGCCTGCTTAAACAGGTCACGCACACGTGAAGCACCGACACCGACGAACATCTCTACGAAATCAGAACCGGTGATAGAAAAGAAAGGAACATGTGCCTCACCGGCTACAGCCTTGGCAAGCAATGTCTTACCGGTACCGGGAGGGCCTACAAGGAGAGCTCCTTTAGGCAGCTTGGCACCTATTTTCTGGTATTTACCGGGATTATGCAGGAAATCAACCAGCTCCTTGATGGACTCCTTAGCCTCATCCTCGCCTGCTACATCCTTAAACGTAATGCCTGTTTCTTTTTCCACATTATAAATCTTGGCATTGCTCTTTCCGACTCCCATGATACCGCCGCCCTTACTGATGCCGCGGAACAGCAGGAACATCAAACCGTAGATAATGATAAACGGCAGGATGTATGCCAGGAAAATATCTATAATGGTTGTACTGGAATCTATGATCTCCTCGGAGAACTTGACTCCTTTTTCAGACAATCTGTTTACAAGTTCGGGATCATAAACAGCACCTGTATAAAAGGTCTGCTCGTATCCGTATGCCGAAGATCTGTTTTTCGGCTTGATGACCAGACGGTCACTCTTGATCAAAACCTCGCTTACATTGTCATTATCCAGCATAGATAAGAAATTGTCATAGGTGATCTCCTGTACTTCGCCCTTTGACATATTCTTCGTAAAATAACTGAAGAAAATGACCATGATAAGCGTTACTATAAGACAAGCAAAGAAAATCCGCTTGTTCTGCGGCGATTTATTGTTGTCGCCGTTTCTGTTTTCATCCATATAATATCCTCGTAACTAATTTCTCGTTACTATTCGTAAGTAACTTTTATACGAACTCGAATGAAGGATCATTCTCCTCTAAGAGCTCATCAATATACTTCTGTGCGGGTGAAGGTGCATCGAGACAAACTGCTCCCATCATACCGGGGCCTGTATGTGCACCGATAGCACAGCCTAAGAAACCTTTAACACATTTCTTTATCCCGTACTTTTCCTTTAATGCCTTGATAAATGCATCATCGTCATCCGAGCAGTCGGCATGCACAGAACCTATTATCTGTCTGTCAAGCCGGTATCCTCTCTCGCCGATAACCTCTATCATCTTTGCGATAGCCTTTTTTCTGCCACGTACCTTAGCAAATACCTCAAGCTTGCCCTCATCAGTAACCTCTATTATAGGCTTAATATCAAGCAGACCGCCCGCGATAGCCGAAGTCCTGCTGATCCTGCCGCCCTTATACAGATACTCCAGGGTATCAACCATAAAGATATGCTCCATATGATCAAAATGGAATCTTGCAGCCTCCATAACCTCTTCTTTTGAAGCACCCTTTGACTGCATGTAAAGAGCGAAGAAAACGCACATACCAAAACCGATCGCAGCACACTTGGAATCCATGATATCTATCTTAAAATCGGGATATTTCTCAAGCAGCTCCGCCTTAGCAAGGTTTGCGGCATTGAAAGTACCCGCGATACCTGTCGAAAAGCAGAAGTACAGCACCTCCTCGCCTGCCTTGGCATAAGGCTCGAAATTCTGATAAAACATATATTCATTGATATGATAAGTGGTAACATTTTTTCCGGAACGTAAGATATCATAAAACTCGTTAGGGAAAACCGTCTCGCCATCAAAATAATCCTTACCCTCAATAACTACAGGAGTAGGGATAACTCTCAGGTTATACTTGTCAATCACCCACTTAGGCATATCTGTAGCTGAGTCAGTAATAATAGTGTACTTTGAAGTAGCCATTTTAAAGCCATTTCTGCAAATGCAGAATCCTTTCCTGTTTTTTTACTTTTTATGTGCTTAATTAAATCTCAATTATTCATAAAAACAGCCATATTAACAGGCATTGAGACTTCATTTAATCACATACAAAACTATTATAACACAAATTTGTGAAAAAATAAAGAAAAACATCTGAGGGAAATAAAAAAAGAAAAGGCGATCAAATCGCCTTTACCTTTCGTTAAACACCCAAAGTGCCGCTTCCCTATTTCTGAGTCCTAGCTTAAGCTAGGTGGGTGACCTCACTTAGACCGCTGTCTTCCACTCGATGGAGGCCTGACATTAACCTAAAAATATTGGAATCCCTTATCATGAATGTAGGTTCAAAAATTTAGGATCACGAACACTCTAGGAATCTTTTTTAACTATGTCTGAATTATACACCATTCTCAAAAAAATTGCAAGCACAAATTGAAAATTTATAAAATATTTACAGTTTTCTTATTGAAAACTTAATTGTTGTAAAATTCTTTAATCCGCACTATGTCAATGTCTGCTATATTATAAAGCAGCATATGCTACATTATCAACCTCGATGGCATTCCTGCCACTGTCCTTTGCAGCAAACATAGCCTTTTCAGCTGCATCATAAAGGTCATAATAATCATTGTCAACAGAAGGAACAGCCGTAGCTACACCGATGCTTACAGTCACAAACCTGTTGGTTGCGATACGTGAATGAGGGATACGCTTTCTGTCGACGAGCTCCTTTACCTTCTCAGCCAGCTTCTCATCATCCTTGCCGTGACCGCCTTCCATGCAAACGAGGAACTTGCCTCCGTCAAGGTGTGCCACGATATCGGTATTCTTAACAACAGCATTTCTAATGATGCCGCCGATAACCTTGATCAGGTCATCCCCGCGCTTAACACCGTGCTCATTGTTGTAAACCTGCAGCTGATCGATATCTATCATCAGTACTGTAAAGCGCTTCTTAGCACGGATGCTTGACATAATGGACATGTAAGCCATACGCTCCAGTCCTTTTCTGTTAAGAAGACCGGTCATGCGGTCAATCTCAACCTTACCGTCACTGTCCTTTACTCGCTCTTTCAGTCTGATATGCTCCTTTGTCTGGGTGAAAAGGTATCTGGACATCGCATAAAGCAGGGCATTCATCAGGATGATGTTGAATACCTCGAAACCATTGGTTCCAAACTTTGCAAAAAGGAATACAATATATACAGCCTCAGCCACTATGCCGTAAAGCATCTCCATAGGCTCTAAGGCAGGTACCAGCATCAGTACTATCAGCATCACACAGTAGAATGTAATACCACTGCCGGCGAGTTTGTTGGCATATATTAGTACAAATGAAAACAGCTCGAACAGGATCCAGAAACCTCTGTATGCCCACAGGCACATAACATCGTCACGGCTCTTCATAGCCATGAATGAAAATACCGTAAACGCAATGGTCAGGATCTCGAAAACTATCAGCAGCGCCGTAATAACTGAGGCCACAGGGTTGTCGTCAAAGCTGAAAACATTTATCACCAGCATCACCGGGAGCAATCCGCAACATACAAGAGCAGTAAAAAACGCCCTCCGGATATTCTCCAGAGACAGACGCGCCAGCACTCTCATATTCTCCTGTCTTCTAAGTCTCTCACCCATTTTATGGCCACTGCTTTCCCTATATTTTCTAAGCAATCACTTCAAAAAACATTGCTGTTATCGGCCTTTTGGTCATTCACCCGCTTGTCATTCTTAACGAAGTAAAGAATCTTAATCCTGCACTTTGTTCAAAATCTCAAGCCTTTATCGCCTGCGCGAAACAATTTAGCGAATTGTCAGACATCTTAACAACAATATTTTGAATAATTACCCTTCCTTAACCCTACATTTAGAAGTTTAACACATTAGGTTATAGATTTCAAGATGTTTTTCACAAAGATTTTGGATTTTTTTAAATTATTTTGTAAATTATCCATAAAAAAATCATGTGACCTATATCTAGGCCACATGGTTTTATAAAAATCATATATTTTGTGTTTAGAGTTGTCTGAATATTTTATATTTTTAGAATAATACGACTATCTTTGCCTTTTATCATTAAATATATAATGGTCTAGGTCTTATTTACCAAGAGCAGTGATTTCTTCTAACTTAGGAGTATTAAGAGCCATCGGGAACTTGGTAACGGCTACGGTAGCGCAGGCAGTAGCAAAGCAAACCAACTCATCATCGGTCATGCCCTTAAGTAAACCGTATACACAGCCTGCCTTAAAAGCATCATCAGCGTTAACGGTACAGATGGAATCAACTGTAAACGGAATCCTGGTATTCATCTCGCCGCCACGTCTGCCGTAAATGATATTGTCTCCTGCAGTCATAATCACGAGGCCTTCACCGTTTTCGGTAAGCAGAGCATATGCCTCTTCAGGAGTCTTGCCGGGATACTTCTTCTTGAGCCCAGAACTGGAAATAATGGTAACAGCCGCATGTCTGAAAACAAACTCATCATGCCTGCAATCTATGGTAACATAAGGTCTGCCATAGAAATTGCAAAGCTCGGCTGCTGCCTCAGTACCATCCTCAAAGAAAGGATCGATGGCAGCTACCTTACAGCCTGCGATATCACCCTCTTTAGGGATATTCCAGCGCTTTTCACCATTACGATGGAAATCATAAGTAGTACCGAATGAAGCATTGGAGCCTGTACCGATCACTACATAATCCTCAAGGCCGTCATAATTTAAATCAAAGCAGAGTGAGCTGATATCTACACTCTTGTCCTCGTAAAACTTTCTGATGAGCGGAGCAACATTCTTTCCGATATGATTGCCGTCTATCTTGACATCAACCCCAAGACCTGCCAGGATAGTAGCACATGATCCGGTCTCACCGCCGGGCAGTCTGTACTTCTCTGAAAGCTCAGAATAACTGTCAGGTACCAGGAAATCTCCCTTAACCTTAAATGAATTAGTTGCAAGTATCATCCCATACAAATATGCATCTGCCATAACCATTCTCCTTCCGTACTTTCACATGTTTACCGATTCAACACCCATTTTCAATCGGCAACAAATATTTAGAAAGATTATACAACATTTAAAGATTTCGGTCAATAATTTTTTCAATTTTCGTTCAACTCATCCAATGTCAGATAATAAGCCGGCAGGAATTCTTTTAAGAAGATGTTCGCCTCCTCCAGATCCATAGCCTCTACCGATGCTCTCAGGGTTTCGCCTGCCTTATGGAACTCTTTATTTCCAGCCTTTTCTTCCTCAATACACTTGATAAGAGCCGAGAGTTTGTCAGCAGCCTTCACCAGCTTCATCTCATATTTCAGATCATCCTTAGGGAAAAAGATATCTTCATATGACTCCCTTAAATCATCCGGCAGCATGTCGAGCAGTCTCATATTTGCCTGAGCCTCGATATCTTTAAAAGCTCCCTTTATGTCCTTGTTGAGATACTTGATGGGCGTCGGCATATCCCCCGTGATGATCTCAGATGCGTCATGATAAAGAGCGACCAGCACCGCCTTCTCAGCATCCAGAGTCTTTCCCAGTCTCTTATTTCCTATAACGCAGAGCGCATGCGCCAGCATACTGACCTCCAGCGAATGCTCGCTGATATTCTCCGTATACGAATTTCTCATCAGTGCCCAGCGATCTATATATTTCATCCTCGAAACAAAAGCATAGAAATTGTTTTTCATAGTGTCTCTCATATGTTATCCTCTGATTGAACAAATAGCCTTCGCTATGGATATACTTACATTACTGTATGGTATAAGCATGGACTGGAATGCATGATAGAGGTCCGACTTTCCGGGCCATACAGTGCCTTTGAGCCGGTTTTTCTCATCCAGCTGGTGATACCAGGATCCTGTCTCGTGATCAAGCACCACTTCATCAAGGTACTTCAAGAACATGCTGTAGTCTTCGCTGTATTTCTTTTTGCCTGTTACTCTGTATAATACCGCCGAGGTGTTTATAGCCTCTGCCAGTGTCCAATGCATCCTGTCGTGTACCACAGGCTTACCGGTCCAGTCGGTGGTATATACTATGCCTTCTGCCCCGTCTGCATTCCATGCATCTGCTACTGCTCTTTCGTATAATGAGCATGCTGTCTTAATGTATTTTTCTCTTTCTTCATTTGTGAGGCTTTCCGTTGATTTTGCCCACTGAATGATAAGTCTGGCCCACTCTATACCGTGTCCCGGAGTAGCACCGTAAGGCTTAAATGGATCATCGGGCTTATCCTTATTAAGCTCTAATTCTGCCTTCCACTCTGATGTAAAATGCTCGGGAAGTCTGTAATCATTTTCTTTTGCCCATTCTAAAACTCTGTTGATTATCCTGCCTGCACGGACTCTGTATTTCTCATCCTTCAGGGCATCAGCTACTGCCAAAAATGCTTCTACGGTATGCATATTTGCGTTTAAGCCTCTATAACTGTCAAGCTTTGTAAACTCTGTATTCCAAGTATCTACAGAAAGACCCTCTTCCTCATCCCAGAAACGCTCATCATAAAGTGCTATCGCATCATCGAGCAGTTCCTTTGCTCCCGGTATGCCTGCAAGATAGGCTGAAGAGGATGCCAATATTACAAATGCGTGCGCATAGCATTGCTTGTTTTCAAGAGGTGCTCCGTCCTTGGTAACTCCTGCAAACCAGCCACCGTTTTTCTTGTCCCTTAATTCACCGGTAAGTCCTTCAAGTCCTTTTTGTGCCAAATCCCCGCACCCGCGGAATCTCAGCATTTTTCCGATACTGTACACGTGGATCATCCTGGATGTGATCCATGTTTCCCTGTTTCTGTCAGTCCACGGAGTACCGTCATCTCCGAGATAGTAGCTGGAGCCGCCGGGTGATGGGAAATTCTTACCAAACTCCAAGAGTGATTTTACATTTTCCTGCAGAAAATTCCTGTTTTCCTGGGTATCTATTGTATACTTATTCATAGTAAACCTCACACATTCCACTTTTTGAAATTACAATTATATTTTTATACAGAATTTCACGCTTGTTTTTCTGCCAAAGCATCCAGTTTTTTATTATCTTATATCGTATACACTTCTGACAGTAATACCATCTGCATTACCCTGAAGTATCTTTACTGTCTTTGAGTCTCCGTTTAAGTCAAAGAAGTTATCCGAGAGGATGAGGTCATCATTTTCATTTCTTATTTCAACACTCTTTACATAAGCCGAAGCACTGACTGTTATTTCATCCCCATTAACTGTAACTTTTAACTGAGGATCCTTGAATCTGAAATGCTTCGGTGCACAGAAAAGTACTGTACCACAGGATACAACTTCTCCGTCCATCTTTAATTGGAAGCTTACATAATTCTCATACAGTTTCGCTTCATGCATGTCTATCTTTTCAAGCCACTTAGCTGAAAGTGCATCTACTGTTATCTCTTCCTCTTTTTCTTCGAGTACCTTACCTGCAGGGTCTCTCAACTGCCATGAAACTATACCTTTCTTTTCCTGCATGGTTTCATTCGTAACATTTAATCTGATTGATTTCTTTACATCGAAAGGCTCTGCATTTACATTGAGGCTCTGTGTTAAAAGGCCTTCTTCTTCGCACGAAACAATAACCGGAGCAAAAAATCTCTTTGCAAAATAGTGCAGTGCTTTCCATCTGCCATAATAATCAATCGATGCCCATGAAGCTACAGGCCAGCAGTCATTGAGCTGCCAGTAAACAGTACCCATACATCTGCCACGATTACGTCTGAAATGCTCCACACCATATCTGATGGCCTCTGCCTGTAAGAGCTGTGAAGCATATACCAGAGTATCCAGACTATTCGGATACAGGAAAGTCTGCTCCATATAGTTCATGATCTTACCGTTGGCTGCAGCATTTCTCTGATGCTTTTCCATGATATATGAGAATACATTTCTGTCTTCAGGTTCGGTAAACTTTTCTATAGTACGCATTGAAGGGAATGACTGGAAACCAAACTCCGAAAGGTATCTGAAATAAAACTGACGGTACTCGGTAAACGGCTTATTTCCGTGCCATACCTCCCAGTAATGCACATCACCGCGGTTAGGATCATTCGGATAATCAAATCCACCGCCGGTTGAAGGGCTGGCAGGCCAGTAAAATCTGTCGGGATCCTCTTCTTCGAGAAGTCTCGGGAAGAGATATTCGTACATCTTTACATAGTCGCTCTTTATCTCAAACTTAGCTCCCCATGTGCCCTGATCCACGAACATTTCCATCTCGTTGTTTCCACACCAAAGACCTAGGGATGCATGATGATTCAGTCTCCTTATCTGCTCCTTTAACTCGGTAAGGATATTTTCTTCAAAATGTCTTGTCAGTCTGTAATTTGCACAGGCAAACATAAAATCCTGCCATACAACGAGACCTAATTCGTCACAGATATCAAAGAAATAATCAGCAGGATAAAGTCCGCCGCCCCATACTCTGATGGAGTTGAAATTTGCTGCTACGCAGTCCTCGAGTAGTTTACGAGTTCTCTCCGGATTGCATCTTGGGAGCATATTGTCCTCGGGGATATAGTCAGCACCCATGGCAAAGTATTTTACACCGTTCACTACCTGCGCAAACTCTGAACCGTACTCATCCTTAGCAGTACTGATCTCCATCTTTCTTAGTCCGATACGCTTTTCATCTGCATCTACCGGAGTCTTATCACATGTATTATTATCTGTGCTGTTTCCGGCTGCCTTTAAAACTACAGCATTTTCAAACAGTTCGATCTTTACATTATAAAGAGGCTGCTCTCCGAGTCCGTTCGGCCACCAGAGCTCGGGATTCTTTATGGTTAAGGCATCAAAGCCGTCTGCCCTGTCAAAGAGCACGGTTCCGTCAGGCGCACTGACTGTTACTTTAAGATCATAGCCGTTATCCTTACGTAAAGTCTTTTCTTTACTGCCTTTGCACTGATAGGAAACGCCACATTCCTGTGGATCCTGTTTATTATCACAAACGCAGTCCTTAAACTCGGCAATCTTAGCTTTAACAGAGAGCCTAACCTCAGACATATCTCCGTTAAAGTCCTGATGGATATAAACAGAGGTTAATCTTGCCTTCTTTAACTTCAGCAGCTCTACTGGTCTCCATATACCTGCATCAGGTAACCTGGGGCCCCAGTCCCAACCAAACATATAGTGGCCCTTACGTATCTTGGGGAATCCGCACATAGCATCCTCTGTACCAAGTATTGCAGGATCCTTTTTAAACTCTTCAGCTATATATTTTGTAGGAGAATGGAATATGATCCTGATCTCATTTTCGCCCTGTTTTAAAAGGCTCAATACGCGATATTCCCATATACGGTGCATATTGTCGGCACTGCCCAAAGTCTCCCCATTCAGAGTAATATCTGCAAGGGTATCAAGACCGTTAAATCTTAAAATCACCTCATCAGCGTCGTTTAATCCAGCCTTATCAATATTAAAAGTACCTGTGTACTCAAAATCATTACCCATAAGTGCTAGGGCTGCATCCTCATTATCTCTGTAATAAGGGTCCTCAATCCTGCCTGCTGCGAGCAGGTCATTATAAACGCTGCCCGGAACTATAGCCGGATAATCTTTTCCTTCACCCACAATACTCATCTTCCAGTTAGGTACAAATGTAATCTTCTCCATATTTTTCTCCTGTTTAATGCTAACTTATTTTTCCGTTATCATAAATATCTGATAAGATTTTAGATTCTTCACTATATTCAGAACTACAATATAATTTATATAGATAACTCACTAATTTCTTTCCATGTAGGGATAGCAGGTATGCCACCGAGTTTCTGGATGCACAGGCCACCTGATACTGCTCCGCATTTACCTGCAGTTTCAAGTTTACCGGCATCTAAATCACCGATATTTTTTACTCCTTGTCGAAGCAGACTCGAAAGGAATCCGCCCCAATAAGCATCCCCTGCTCCGGTGGTATCCACAACCTTTACCTTCATGGCAGGTACTGTTATACTCTTGACCTTACCGTTTGCGAAATCTTTTTTCCCATTATCGGCTGTATTTTCCAAATAGAATACCTCTGCTCCATCTCCACCCAATGTAAGTACAACTACGGAGATTTCATACTGCTTCATAATGTTATGGATATTGTCTTTTCCACCGACAAAATCAAGCTCCTCATCAGAGATTTTCAACAGATCAACAAAAGGCAGGATTCTTAAAACCTCTCTTTTGCAATCTTCAAAGCCCCATATTTTATCTCTGAAATTGATGTCAAAGCTGACAAGCTTGCTGTTTTCTTTTGCCTTCTTTATGGCTGAAAGAACAGCCTCCCTTTCCGGTAAACCCGACTGGCTTACCGAGCCTGCATGGATTATATCCCATTTAGAAAAATCAACCTTGTCAACATCCTTATCATTTAGGAGTAAATCCGCTCCCGGTTTTCTGGCAAACGTAAATGACCTGTCACCCTTTTCGTCCAGTGATACGAATGCTAACGTAGTGGTAGCCTCGTCTGTAAGCTCCGGACAAAGCATCTCAACATTATTATCTTCAAGAGTTTTCTTGAGCATCCTGCCAAAATCATCATTTCCAAGCTTGCCTAAAAAGCCTGCCTTAATCTCATTCCTCGCAACACTCACTGCCACATTTGCAGGAGCTCCCCCAGGGTTCGCAGTGTATGAATTATTCATACCTGCAACCGGAGTAAAATCTATTAACATCTCACCTATACAAAGTATACTCATGTTCTATCCTTTCTGAATTTTTTATAGTTTTGACTGATGACAGCGAGCATCTTACTCTGTGCGATATAAAACCTTAAAGCGCACAGCGGATATACTACGGTCATCATGGAAATCGAAACGAGGCAAAAATCTGTTATCCAAACAGATTTTTGAGCGAACTATGTCGTAAGGAGGGGCCCACTACATCGTAGTGGGAAGATTCCTTATGACATCACAGTGCAACTGTGATGGTTGCGAGCGTCCGAAGTGAAGATAAACATGAGACCGTTAGTATATCCCTGTGCCAGCGATCACGGGTTTATACCATATGGTGCACGGCGCTCCCGTCAATTGCTACTCCGTAAACTTAACCTTAATATTGCACACCTCTGAGATCGTCCCAACCCTCATATAGGGGCCGAAAAGCCCGACACCCGAAGTCACGATATCATCCATATTACCAACTTTTTTATATCCATACGAATTTTCCGAAATAAACTTCAGCAGAATATTTGCCGGAAAAATCTGTCCGTCATGGGTGTGACCGCTTAAAACGAGATTAACCCCCGCCTTTGAAAGTTCCTCAAGCTCCTTAGGTTCATGATCAAGAACTATCACCGGGTAATCGATTACAGGCGGTACATCAGTCTGTCCCGTTATCCATGAATAATCCTTATCTAAAGGATCCGTAGAATTTAGATCATCATTTATTAAATCCACTATCTCACGAGCTGTATTACGAGCTTCTATCCCACGTCCGGGTCTTGCATAATCCGGGCGTCCGTATACATAAAAGCTGTTATCTATAAGTACGCCTTCATCCCTTAACAGCCTGACTCCGGCTCTTTCAAGGAATTCATCCATCCTCGGGTCACTGACCTTTTTTTCATCCTGATTAAAGGTAAAGCCTGCCAGCACAGGTTCGTCTATATCATGATTTCCGTAGCAGGCATATACTCCGTATTTACTGTTTATGCTTTGATAAATGCTTATCAGTCTTTCAGGGTCATCCAGGGCATCATAGATATTGTCAAAGATATCTCCGCAGAAAAACACTATATCCGGGTTGCACTCGTTTATGAGCTTAACCATCTTTTCCATCTCGGGTACACCGATGTTACATCCCATATGCATATCGGCCACCATAACGGCATTTAGTTCATCAAGCCTGCAGTTCTTTTTTGGGAGCTCGACAGTATATTCAGTTACCCTCGTATCGGTCGCATGTAAAAAACCATACAGGCAGATTAGGAGTGTAAATATGATCCCAGCCGATGCTGCGGCTATCGCTACCTGTCTTGGCCGTTCCATCTTTTCTGTAGAGCCCGTTCTTTTTTTATGCTCCCTCCAGACAACACAAAAGCCCAGATAAATAACCGCAGGAAACATGGCATATAAAAGTACTCCCAGCCACATGCTGCCATAATGCTGAAAAACGAATTTGGCTTTCGATATGGGCAGCAAAAAGCCTATCGGCATGGCAGATGCCGCAAATATGAACAAGCCGTAGATCAATATCCTCACCAATATATGTGTATGCATAAAGCATGCCTTAAGCCACCTGTTTACCATAAATGCGATAAGCCAGGTCGCAAATATGTAGAGAGG
>JAEEGH010011107.1_pt1 | contig 20513 bp, 16 predicted proteins | sample 9134181 | NCBI WGS metagenome assembly JAEEGH01 (sample SAMN16246544, study PRJNA631951) | gut metagenome | biome: gut microbiome; feature: rumen; material: DP-attached | host: Bos | place: Iran: Karaj | collected 2018-10
GATGAAAGTCAGCCTTTTTAGTGTGCACAAAAATAATAAGAATAGGGCATAAAGAAAACCTGCTGGGAAAAGCAATTTACGCTTGACTTTTCTTAGCAGGTTTTTATGCCATAATCCCATATTTATGTTTCAATCTCATAAGCATCTTGCTGAGTGGATGGTAAAGAAGCAAGAAGAAAATCACATTTGCGATGGAATGCGGTATAGCGTATATCCAGCCTGCCACGAACACGCCAAAAACACCGTAGGAAGGCATGTTGCCAACCAGCGTTGATACCGTCCAAAAGTCGGTAACGGTGCTGTAGATGTAAGCGCATAAAAAGCACCAAGGCAGCATGCATGCGAAAAATGCCTTGCTTTTTGCCTTGTTTTCGTCGCTAACGTGTTTTGTAATAAGAGCCGTCAATATGCCGATGGTTCCCCAAGCAAGCATTTGCCAAGGGGTCCAAGGACCGTGGCCGATATAAAGGTTTGATATAAGCGCACACAAAGCCCCCGTAATAAAGCCCGCTCTTTTGCCGAAACATACAGCCATGATTATAACCGTGGCGGTAACGGGCTGCACTCCCGGAATAACGCTGAAAATGATACGTCCCAAAGATGCGATTACACAAATAATAACCACCGGCACGATGTTTCTTGCCGTGGGTTTGCTACGTTCGTATATAAAAAGCATTATGCAAAGTATGGCTATTGCCGTAAGGGCAATAATCAATGTCAAGGTTGACATAACTTCTTACCTCTTAAGTAATCTTTTAATTTATATTTTTTAGCTATTTTCCGAGCCTAATTGGTGTTTTCGGCCAATAATAATCCATTAATCACTGCTATTATTGACAAGGCTTAAACCAACTGTTCCAAATTCACGACATCCTTCACTATCCCACTTGCAATTCTGTTAGTGGTTGTTGTGTAGAAATGATTCGTTGTAAAAAAGCTTAAAGGATCCGTTTTCGAAATAATGGTTCCGTCAAATACAAAGGCGCAATTGTCTGCGTATTTCGCACTGAAATCAAGGTCGTGACTAACCATAACGATGGTTGTGCCTTTGGCTTTAAGTTCTGTAAGCAAGCCTGCCAAATGCTCTTTTGAGAAGCTGTCCAAGGACTTGGTCGGCTCGTCAAGAAGCAGTATTTCAGGGCTTGTAAGCATCATCTTAAAAAGCGCAAGTCGCTGCTGCTCACCGCAACTTAAATCCAGCGGATTTCGTCCGTAGAACTTTGGAACATCGTGGAAAAACTCGTATTTTTCAATCATGTCCCCTATCTGTCTATGGTCGATGTTGTTTTTATCCGCCACATACAAAATATCCGCATGAATGTCGTCTTTTACAAAAACAAGCAACTGTTTTTGCGGCAAATATGCGCATTTTCCGGTCTTAAGCTTGCCGGAATAAGCCTTATTAATGCCCGCAAGGACTTTTAAAAGCGTCGTCTTTCCGCAGCCGTTGTCACCGTGAATGGATAAAAACTCGCCTTTGTTTACGCTAAGACTAACATCCTTTAGGATGTCATCATCCTTTTTGTTGTATCTGAAGAAAAGATTTTTTGCCGTAAGCACAGGCTCCGTATTTATCTTGTTTACGCTAAAAGCCTTGGCCGTGTAAGCGCTTCCCTTGCTATTTTCATAAGCATAAAGATAGTCCTTTAAAAAGCTTCTTGCGTCTCTAACATTCAGAGGGAGCTTTGTATCGGTCATGAAGCTTCTGTCCAAATCCTTGTAAATAATGGCAGATGCCGGCAGAGCCTTAAGCATCTTCTTGTTGTTTTCAATCAAATAATTTGCCACATTTTCAGGGCTGTCGCAGATTTCAAGCTTGCCCTCTTCCATATAGCAAACCCTGTCCGCCATGGCATAAAGAGACTCCAAATTGTGCTCTACAATAATGATTGTAAGGCCCAGCTCTTTATTAAGCTTGTTTACGATGGAAAAGAACTCACCGCAAGAAACCGGGTCAAGCATGGATGTAGGCTCGTCAAGAAGCAGCACATCCGGCTGCATAGCCATAACCGAAGCCAGGTTAAGTATCTGTTTCCAGCCGCCGGATAAGGTATTTACATCCTTATAAAGGTCTTTAACAAGTCCGAAATAACTTGCCATCTCGGCGATGCGTCGTCTTATTTCTTGTGGTTCCACGCCCAAATTTTCAAGGCCGAAAGCCATCTCCGTTATAGGATTGTCGCAAACAATCTGATTGTCCGGATTCTGAAATACATAGCCCAAGCGGCTTACCAAATCTTTTTTTGGAAGGCTGTCTATTTCGCAGCCCTTAAAGCAGACCTCGCCCTCAGCGCTTCCCTGGCCTTTTAAAAGGTTCTTGATATGTTTAAGAAGCGTGGTTTTTCCGCAACCGCTGGGACCGCAAATAAGCACAAGCTCGCCCTCTTTAACTTCAAGATTGATATTGCTTAAAGCATAAGAATTCGCCTGATTATATTTAAACGAAAGATTGTTTATTTCGATGATGGATGTATTTCTTAAATTTTCTTTTCCAGTAGCTTCCATCTGATTTCCTCCAAAATGTTAACGATTATCGGCAATGCCGCAAGTATCGCATATATAATCAACATAAATACGCTAATGCCGTTTTTCAAAAACGGAGTCAAAAGCGGATAAAAATTATAATCACTAAAGCCCATAGCCAAAGGCACGACAAGCGCCGCATCCAGAGCAAGGACAATGATTATGCAGATAATATCCGTATTTTTGTAAACATAGCTGTGAAAATGGGTTTTACCTCGCAGATAATAGCCTCTGGCGTTCATAGAATCGGAAGTGTCGATGCCTTCCTCCATGGAAAGAGACATAAGACCCAATAGCACGTTTGCGCCGTTTGAAAAACGCTTGCGCCATGGTCCCGATGTGGTCTCCAGGCCCAGTGTTTGCTGGACTCCCAAAATTTCCTTTAGGCGGCGTCTTAAATGAGGCATGTAGCGAAGTATCATGCTAATCATAAGAGAAAGAGCCGGTAAGGCGCGTCCCAAAAGAAACTTAAGCCTGTGGGCATCTATGCAGATGCTGAAGGCCGTGAAAAACTGCACCAAAGAAATAATCAAAACTGCAGCAAACAAGCCGTACAAAACAGCTTCCAAGCTAATAGGCTCGTCGTTAAGATAAAACAGCACCGTCTGTCCTATGTGATTGAAAAGTGGGTTTAAAATACTGATTAAAAGAAGCAGTGGAATTATGTAAACCATCGATCTTGCGATGCTTCTTGCCCCCTGAAGGAGGCTAACATAAACAAAAACAATAACCGTCGCCGCAAGACGCAGCGCCGGATTGTTTATTGCTATCATAAAGAAAAATATTGAAATAAAATATATTGCTTGGCAAACAGGATGATATTTGCCAAAAAAGTTAGTGTAAGTGTTCATATTAATAATCTAAAGTTTCAGTAGCAGAATTAACGTAATACCAAGTAACAACATCACCGTTATGGACTCTTGCGGATGATACGCCAACGCTTGAATCCACACCATTTACTTGGAACTTCCAGCCCGCTTGGCTTCCGGATTCATAAATACCGTTGATGGCCGAAATGTATTTACCGTAAGCGGTTGATCTGTAGTCAATGGTGAGTATGCCGTTGTTTTGTGCTTGTTTCATAAGATTGAAGACATTCGTGTTATCTTCCACAGTTACAGTTGCGCCATTAACCAAGAATCCCGCATCTCTGGTTTTAACGTTAACAGTGACAACTGCCGCTACAGGTGTATTTGAATCCTGAGATGCCGCACCGCTGTCTGAAGCTGCTCCCGAGTCATCGGATGAGCCTCCGTTATCATAGCTTCCGGAATTGCCCGCGTCTTGATTTCCGGCATTTTCAACCTGCGCATTATCGCCGGATCCATCTCCCGCTACCGTTGTAGCTTCTGTACTATCCGAATTGTCGGTGTTGTTTTTAGTTATATCTTTAACTTGTTTTTCAAGTTCCTGCGCTTCCTTTGCCACTCTTTTATCATGCTCCGCAACGCTTTCCACCTTGCAAGCCGCAAAGAATGAACATGTTAATGCGATTACTAATATTATTGCTGTTTTTGATAATAGTTTTTTTAATCTTATTTTCATAATTATATTTCTTTACTATCCATTAAATGCTTTATTTTAAAATATAATAAAGCCTGTATTTCAAATTGATTTGTAAAAATATCGCATGCCGCAGCTTTCACTACGGCATGCATTATCCGATTTATTCAACCGGTAATTTACTTATTATTCACATTCCGATGAACGTTTTTTGCTAACAAATGCTGCAGTTACAACAGCTGCACCCACGCCTGCGATTGCAATATACATAGCGATGTTTGCTGTGTCACCTGTTGAAGGTGTTGCTGCCTGTACTGTAAATGAGCTTTCAGCAAATCCTGTTGTTGACTGAATTCTTACTGTGTGTTCACCGTTACCCAATGTTGACATGAATTCAGGGCTGAAGGAAACATATGTGGAACCTTCCCAAACACGAATTGTACCGCCACCGATAGCTGCAAATGTCATAACTCCGTTTTCATCTGTGCTGATGTAGTCACCGAATACTGATTTACCATCAATCTGGATGTCAAGGAGTTCTGAAAGTGGCAATGGTGAGCTAACTGTAAACCAATCACCGTTTGAAGCTACCCATGTAGCGTTGGCAGGTGTAGTCATCTGAACTTCGTTTGTTTGCGCTGTTTCCGAAGGATTAACACTTAGATCAAACATATAACCATAACCACAATACATATAGAAGTATGCAATTAAGCCTTCAAGAGCATCTTTTGTAGCTGATGCATCTACAGCTTTTGTGTAGTCACTTATGAAGCCACCTGTTGCGTCCTGCCATTCCAAAAGTCCATTGAAAAGCTTATCTGCTTCAACTGTTTTGCCGTATGTTGACATAGCTGCAAGTGCAAGACCTGTAGAATTTGCGTTTACTCCAAATCCAAAACCGTCAACCTGTCCATTTTTATCTATTGAGCCAACAACATGCGCAAGAGCTGTTGTTAAAGCCTCGTTTACTGTAACTTTAGTTGCAGGATCTGTATTGTCTCTAGTATCATAGCTTGCTGTTTTATCTTTACAATTCAAGAGTCCCATTGACATCTTAGCATCTGTATCAACTGAAAAACCATAGTTGAAGAAGCCTGTACCCGTATATGGAACATTAACTACAAGATAAGGATCTCCTCCTGTAGTCCAATCAGGTTCTTGAGCAAAGTAGTTCTTATAATATGACTGCGAATTTGCAAGAGCATTCATAATAGTATCATTCGCAATATGTAAATAACCATTTGAATCAAACGAGTAATCCGTTCCCTCAGTAAATGTTGCTAATGTATCAGTAACGCCATAATAGTTGACACTTGATTTCATAACGTAATCTTCGTCAATAGTGCTGTTTTTTACGTATGTTTTGATTACTGCTGCATCAATTAAATTATACTGACCTTCAATTGCTGCTGAGTAGTCTTTATAATATCCGAGAACCGCTTCCATTGTTACAAGATTATAAGGACTAGTTGGGTACATAACGCTTCCATAATTGCTGCTAATATCAACCGAAAGCATCTCTAATATGTTTTTGCCTTCAAAGTTTTTAGGATCTTTACCCATTATTGTAAGGGCAAGAATAACATTGCAATATGTATCAACGGTTTCATAACCTTTCGTACCAATTATTACGCCATTGTTTGCGCTAATGTTTTCTTTAAGAGCTTTTAAGAAAAAGTTCTCAAGATTTGTTACATTTTCAGACTGTAAACCTGATCTTTTAACAAGAAAAATTGGGTAAGCCGCACCATCAACGATGTCCGCAGTTGCCGCACCATCAAGGTTTTCAGCCACTGCACCGGCAAACCAATCCGCTGCGTTCTGCATTTTGTAACTAATTTCATGTGCTGTTGTCGGCGAACTTGCCGCGAATACTGTTGTAGAAAGCATGGTAACAAGAACGGCTACCATGACAATAACTGACATAATTTTCTTTTTCATTTATTTTCCTCCTCACCGAAAATTATACGTTCTACATGTGTTAAGATATCCTGACTTATGGCTTAGCCTCCGTTACCCTTCCCAAGTCTTTCAACCGGTGGTTTATAACATCGTATCCAAATACAGTAGAGTGAGCTGTTACGGATTCTGACCGCATTCCCTTAACACACAAAACTATTATAATACTTTCGTTTCTTTATCGCAAATAACAATTTGATTATAATAGTATTCCATTGGTTTATAATCAAAAGATAATCCTAAGCAACGCCATTTGCCATTTAGTTTACATAAATATTCCCCATTTCAGCACCCTACGGAGTATTTTAAAAAACTTGCTTTTGCTCCGTAGATTCTTTTATATTTGAACGGAGATTATTGCATTTTTCCTTTTTGCTACGTTTTATTATATTTTGTTTTCTGTAACAATACGGAGCAACGAGCAAAAAACTTGTTTGCTCCGTTAAGATTTGTTAACATAATATTTCTTTGTACGGAGCATACGCAAGAATTCAGTTTTTCTCCGTACCCGGTAATTAATTAGCAAGTTATAATACGGAGCAAATAAAATATTTTGTATTTGCTCCGTATTATTCAGAAATTTCTTGCTCAAAATACTTCTTTTGCAGGGTATTCGAATGTCTTATTATTCGAATGGCGAATGTGAGCCGTTTAAAAACAAATATTGTATTTACGGCATAAGAAAGGCGGCGCTTCAATATGAAGTGCCGCCTTTTAGGCAATTACTATTTTGTAATAACTCTTACTCTCTTAACGCCCTCTAATGCTTTCAATTTGTCGATTACAGCATCTGTAGGTGCTGTGTCTGAGTCGATCATTGTGTAAGCGTTGTCGCCTTTTGATTTGTTCAAAAGGTCTGAGATGTTGATGTGTTCATCACCGTAAACAGAAGTAAATGTTGCGATTGTATTTGGTTTGTTTTCGTGAAGAATTGTTACACGGAAGTTCTTGCACATACCCATATCGCAGTTAGGGAAGTTTACTGAGTTAGTGATGTTACCGTTTTCGATGTAATCTCTAACCTGTTTGCAAGCCATCTGTGCACAGTTGTCTTCAGATTCTTCTGTTGATGCACCAAGGTGAGGGATGCAGATTGTGTTCTTCATCTTGATTGATTTAGCGTTAGGGAAGTCTGTAACGTAAGTTTTAACGATACCTTCTTCGATAGCCTGGGCCATGTCATCATCATTTACAAGAGTACCTCTTGCAAAGTTAAGAACTGTCATACCTTTCTTCATCTGTTTGAATGCTTCTTTGTTAAGCATACCCTTCGTTGATTCAAGTGCAGGAAGATGAAGTGTAATAAAATCGCAAGTAGCAAAGATTTCTTCAATCTTGCTTACGTGTTTTACTGATTTTGTAAGGCTCCATGCGTTTGAAACAGAGATGTATGGGTCGTATCCGTATACTTCCATACCAAGTCTTGTGCATGTGTTTGCAACTCTGATACCGATAGCGCCAAGACCGATAACACCGATTTTCTTACCGCCTGCTTCAGTACCAACGAACTGTTTTTTGCCTTTTTCTACTGTTTTTTCGATGTCAGGGTCATCTTTTAAAGTGTTAACCCAGTTTGAACCATCGATTAAATTTCTTGTTGATGCAAGCATACCTGCAATAACAAGTTCTTTAACACCGTTAGCGTTTGCGCCCGGTGTGTTGAATACAACGATACCTTTGTCTGAGCATCTGTCGATAGGAATGTTGTTAACTCCGGCACCTGCTCTTGCGATAGCTTCGAGTTTGTCCGAAAGTTCCATTTCCTTCATCTCGGCACTTCTAACCAAGATGATTTCAGCATCGTTTGCATCATCAATTACTTTATAATCATCCGAAAAGCTGTCCATACCAACGGCAGCAATGGGATTTAAGCATTTAATATTGTACATCTTATTTGTTCTCCATTTCGAATTTCTTCATAAATTCAACTAACTTTTCAACGCCTTCGATTGGCATAGCATTGTAGATACTTGCTCTCATACCGCCGACTGTTCTGTGACCTTTAAGGTTTTCGAAACCTGCAGCTTTAGATTCTTTAACGAATTTAGCATCTAATTCTTCGTTGCCTGTTACGAAAGGAACATTCATAAGTGAACGGCTTTCTTTTTCAACAGTGCCTTTGAAAAGTTTGCTTTCATCAAGATAATCGTAAAGGATATTTGCTTTCTTTACATTGTGCTCTTTCATTGCTTCAAGACCACCCATTTTCTTGATCCATTTGAATACAAGACCGCAGATGTAAATACCCCAGCATGGAGGTGTGTTGTAAAGAGAATCGTTGTCTGCCTGTGTTTTCCACTTAAGCATTGTAGGTGTTCCCTCTAAAACATCATCTGTAATAAGGTCTTCACGAATAATATCAATAACTACGCCGGCAGGTCCAACGTTTTTCTGTACGCCGCCGTAAACAACTCCGTATTTGGAAACATCGATAGGTTCGGATAAGAAGCAGGAGGAGACATCCGAAACGAGAAGTTTTCCTTTTGTGTTAGGAAGTGTTTTAAACTTAGTTCCGTAAATTGTGTTGTTTTCGCAGATGTAAACGTAGTCGGCATCAGGGCTGATGTCAAGATCCGAACAATCAGGAATGTAAGAGAAAGTCTTGTCTGCTGATGAAGCAACTTCGTTAACTTTACCGTATTTCTTTGCTTCTGCAGCTGCTTTCTTAGCCCACTGACCTGTAATAATGTAATCTGCTACTTTGTTTTTCATAAGGTTCATAGGTACTGCAGCAAACTGCTGTGAAGCACCACCCTGTAAGAATAAAACTTTGTAATTGTCAGGAATACCCATAAGATCGCGGATATCTGCTGTAGCTGTGTCGATGATGTCCTGGAACATTTTAGATCTGTGGCTCATCTCCATAACGCTCATTCCGCATCCTTTGTAATCCATCATGTCTTTGGCAGCTTCCTGTAAAACCTCTTCAGGCAATACTGCCGGTCCGGCTGAAAAATTGTAAACTCTAGCCATTTTTTGTTTCCTCCTTCTTGTTTGCCTTCCATCAGGCAAACCGCTTCCTTAAATTTTAATATTATTTATAACTCAAAGTTCGTTAAAACTTTAACAAACTTGCGTTACCTACTATTATAGCAAATATGCCAAATATGTGTTGTATTTCTAAAAATACAATCTATCACAAATTATTGTGAAAATCAAAAATTCAGATTATATTACAGATTGATTTTAATTATGATAGCAAGGCTTTCGTTATGAGTTGCACGATGCTCGCTGCCAAAGGAGCACTGTCTGAGCAAGCTTAGCTTGCGAGTTGTGCGGTTGGCAGCAAATAAGCGAGTGCAACGAATAGAAAACGCAGCGTATAATTAAAACAATCTGTATAATAATCTGATGTTTATTTATATAAATAATTATTTATTTGCCAAATCACTCTCATCGAATACTTCGGAAATTGCCGCTCCCGGTGCAACCATTGGGAATACTTTGTCATCTTCCTCGATAACGCATTCCACAAGAACCGGCTTATTCAATTTAATAGCCTTCTTAAGCACCTTCTCGCATTCTTCCGGCTTAGTGATTTTCAAAGCTTCCGCGCCCATAGCCTGAGCAAGTTTGCAGAAGTCAACTTTATCTTTAAGTGTTGTGTAAGAATATCTCTGATCGTAGAAGAGATTCTGCCACTGTCTAACCATACCCAAAACGTGGTTATTGATAACAACCTGGATAATAGGCACATCGTAACGTGTAGCGGTTGCAATCTCGTTCATGTTCATACGGAAGCAACCATCACCGGCGATGTTGATAACAGTCTTGTCCGGATTGGCAATCTTGGCACCGATACAAGCACCGAGACCGTAACCCATGGTACCCAAGCCACCGCTTGTAAGAAGCTGTTTAGGCTGTTTGTATTTGTAATACTGAGCAGCCCACATCTGATGTTGGCCAACTTCCGTTGTGATGATGGCATCGCCTTTTGTAAGCTTGTAGAGAGTCTCGATAACCATAGGACCCGTAAGCTTTTCTTTGTTGTATTCCAAAGGCATGTCGTATTTGTAACCCAAAATGTGGTTAACCCAAGATGATTTCTTTGAAGGTTTAACCGATGTATTGATAAGTTTCAATACCTCTTTCGCATCACCTACAATGCTTGCGTTTGAACGAATATTTTTGTTTATTTCAACATCATCTATATCGATGTGAAGAACCTTTGCGTTTTTGGCAAATTTCTTTTTGTTACCCGTAACACGATCGGAAAATCTTGCACCGATTGTAATAAGTAAATCGCATTCCGTAACGGCAAGATTTGCGGCCTTTGTACCGTGCATACCAAGCATGCCGAGGTAGAGATCGTTTTCACCCGGGAAAGCACCCTTACCCATTAAAGTATCGCAAACAGGCGCATCTATAAGCTTAACAAGCTCTATGATTTCAGACTGTGCTTCCGACCAAGCTGCACCACCGCCCAAAAGAACGATAGGTTTTTTGGATTCGTTAATCATGGTAACGGCCTTCATAACGTCTTCTGCTTTTACATTTGACATATCCGGTACAATAGCTTCAGGTTTTTTAGGCTTGTATTCGCATTTATCCGCTGTTGCATCCTTTGTAATATCCACAAGAACAGGACCTTTGCGTCCGCTCTGTGCAATGGTGAATGCACGACGAAGTGTGTCTGCAAGCACTTTTACATCTTTAACGATAAAATTGTGTTTTGTCATAGGCATTGTGGCACCTACGATATCGATTTCCTGGAAGCCGTCCGTACCGAGCATTGGTTTTGCAACGTTTGCCGTAATAAATACAACCGGGATAGAATCCATGTAAGCTGTTGCAATACCTGTAATAAGGTTTGTTGCACCCGGTCCGCTTGTTGCAAAGCAGACGCCGACCTTACCCGTAGATCTGGCATATCCGTCTGCTGCATGAGCGGCACCCTGCTCATGAGAAGAAAGATAATGCGTTATCTCATCCGAATGTTTGTAGAGTTCATCGTAAATGTTTAGAATGGTACCACCCGGGTAACCAAAGACAGTGTCAACACCCTGTTCTTTTAAACATTCAATTACTATTTCTGATCCTGTTAACTGCATTTCTTTCACTCCTTAAATTACGGGATTCTTCCCTTTTTTGTGTAAAGTCCCCCAACTTTTACACAATTATACTGCTTAATACCCTTAATTCCCAAGCTTCTTTCGGGACGTGACCATCGTCACATCAAACTATGCTTCAGGGAGTTTAAGTATAGCACCCTTATCTGCGCTTGTAACAAGTGCTGCGTATCTTGAAAGAGCACCTGTTTTGATCTTAGCTTCTCTTGGTTTCCACTCTGCTTTTCTCTTGGCAAATTCTTCATCTGAAACCACGAAGTCGATTTTGTTTGCATTTATATCGATTTTAATAATATCTCCGTCTTTAACGAATGCGATAGGTCCGCCTACCGCAGCTTCCGGTGAAACGTGACCGATAGCGGCACCTCTTGTAGCACCCGAGAAACGACCGTCTGTAATAAGAGCAACGCTTGAACCAAGACCCATACCAACGATAGCTGATGTAGGATTGAGCATTTCTCTCATACCAGGGCCGCCTTTAGGACCTTCGTATCTGATAACAACAACGTCACCTGCAACGATTTTGCCGCCAAAGATAGCTTCGATTGCTTCTTCTTCGGAATCGAATACTTTTGCAGGACCTTCATGAACAAGCATTTCAGGTGCAACCGCAGAACGTTTAACAACACATGTATCCGGTGCAAGGTTACCGCGAAGTACTGCGATACCGCCTGTTTGTGAATATGGATTTTCAATCGGTCTGATTGTTTCAGGGTCACGGTTAACCGCATGCTCGATGTTTTCTTTAACTGTTTTACCTGTAGCTGTAATAATATCTGTATGAAGGAGTCCCTTCTTATCAAGTTCTTTCATTACTGCGTAAACACCGCCGGCTCTGTTTAAGTCTTCCATAAATGTCTGACCTGCAGGTGCAAGATGGCAAAGGTTAGGTGTTTTTGCACTGATGTCATTTGCAATGTCAAGGTTGATTTCAACGCCTGCTTCGTGTGCGATTGCAGGAAGGTGAAGCATTGAGTTTGTTGAACAACCGAGAGCCATATCGATTGTAAGAGCATTTTCAAATGCTTTTTCATTCATGATATCGCGAGGTTTGATGTCTTTTTCGATGAGTTCCATAATCTTCATACCTGCGTGTTTTGCAAGTCTGATTCTTTCCGAATATGGAGCAGGAATTGTACCGTTTCCTTCAAGACCCATACCGATAGCTTCTGTTAAGCAGTTCATTGAGTTAGCTGTGTACATACCTGAGCATGAACCGCATGATGGACATGCATGTTCTTCAACATCTTCGAGCTCTTCAGCTGTCATCTTACCTGCCTCGTAAGTACCAACTGCCTCGAAAAGATTGGAAAGGCAGCTTCTTGTACCATCGCTGAGTCGTCCTGCAAGCATAGGACCGCCGCTGACGAAAACAGTAGGAACATTAACTCTGGCTGCTGCCATTAAGAGTCCCGGTACGTTCTTGTCACAGTTAGGAATCATAACAAGACCGTCAAACTGGTGAGCAATTGCCATAGCTTCTGTTGAATCCGCAATAAGTTCTCTTGTAATAAGTGAATATTTCATTCCCACATGACCCATTGCGATACCGTCACAGACTGCGATTGCAGGGAAGACAACAGGTGTACCGCCTGCCATAGCAACACCCTGTTTAACTGCTGCTGTGATTTTATCAAGGTTCATATGACCCGGAACGATTTCATTAAATGAACTTACGATACCGATAAGCGGTTTCTCAAGTTCTTCTTTTGTATAACCAAGTGCGTTAAATAACGAACGATGTGGCGCCTGCTGTACGCCTTTTTTTGCTGCATCACTTTTCATAGTAATTAACCTCGTATCTTTCTTTTGTTTATTTACTTGCCCGCCTTTTTCGATTTCGCGAGCCGATTTCTTCTTTAATAATGTCTCAAATTACATTCTAACATAGTTAGTATGTCAATTAAAAGCTTAAAAGTGCATATAAATTGTATCTTTTAGGGACAATTTGGATTGCGCATATAATTACAATCTTTCCACAATCAAGTCGCCCATTTCCTTACATCCAACCTGTTTGCATCCATCTGACATTATGTCAACCGTGCGGTAGCCGTCTTTAAGGACAAGTCTTACGGCATTTTCAATGTCAGCCGCCGCATCATCCAAATCAAAGGAGTATTTAAGCATCATAGCTGCCGAAAGGATGGTTGCCACAGGGTTTGCAATGTCTTTGCCCGCAATGTCAGGGGCAGCGCCGTGGCTCGGCTCGTAAAGACCGAATTTATCCTCGCGTAAAGAAGCGCTGGAAAGCATTCCGATGGAACCTGTAATCATGCTGGCTTCGTCGGATAAAATGTCACCGAACATGTTCTCCGTAATAACCACGTCAAACTGTGCAGGGTCCTTAACAAGCTGCATTGCGCAGTTATCAACAAGCATGTGCTCCAAACTAACTTCCGGATAGTCCTTTGCCACTTCCGTAACCACCTTAGACCAAAGTCTGGATGTATCAAGCACGTTTTGCTTATCAACACTGATAACCTTTTTGCCGCGTTTCATGGCGATTTCGAAACCTTTTATTGCAATACGTCTGATTTCGTTTTCGTCGTATTTTAATGTGTCGATGGCAGTTGTAACGCCATTCACCTCTTCAGTTTTTCTTTCTCCGAAATAAAGACCGCCCGTAAGCTCTCTTACAATGATCATGTCGAAACCTCTGTCCGCAACTTCGGCTTTTAAAGGACATGCATCTTTAAGCTCGTCAAAAAGATATGCAGGACGAAGATTTGCAAAAAGGCCCAAACCCTTTCTGATAGCCAAAAGGCCCGCTTCGGGACGAAGATTAGGGGCAAGCTCGTACCATTTGTCTTTGCCGACAATGCCGCCCACCGCTCCTAAGAGAATCGCATCTTTTGTCTTAGCCTTTTCCAAAGTTTCTTTAGTTAAGGGTTCGCCGAACTTGTCGATAGAACAGCCGCCCATGTAGAGTTCTTCGTAAGTAATTTTATGACCGTACTTAGCCAGGGCAGCGTCAATAACCTTGCGCGCCTGTGCCACAATCTCCGGTCCGATACCGTCACCCGGTATAACTCCTACGTTAAATTCCATCATTTACTCCTTTCACTTTAGAATCTTAAATCCTGCGATTTAGCACTTTAAAGCGAAACAAATAATCTTGAAAGATTTTCATGTTTCGATTTCAGTTCAATTTTAAGATTCTTAATTTGGAAAAGTTTTTGTTATTGCTTAAGATTATCCAAAATGCGTGAATAATTAGTAATATGATAAACCATTAAATAGATTATTTCAACAATAAATTTATTCACTTTTAAATACTAAGATAGGAAAAAAATACAAAAGCGGCAAATGCCGCTTTCTGATTTATTTATTCACCACATTTACCGGCTTGCCGGCTGCAAAAGCCTTGATATTTCCCGCAACCAAGGTGATAAGTCTCCTGCGGGCTTCAATGGATGCCCATGCCACATGAGGCGTCAAGATCATGTTTTTGGCGCTAAGATAAGGGTGCCCTACAGGCATCGGTTCCACAGTCAGCACGTCAATGCCCGCACCGGCGATTACATCATTATTAAGAGCGTCTTTTAAATCCTCTTCAACTATAACACCGCCGCGACAAGTGTTAATAAGGAAAGCCGACGGCTTCATAAGCTTAAGAGTGTCTTTGTTTACAATGCCTTCCGTCTCTTTTGTTAATGCGCAGTGGAAGCTTAAGAAATCCGACTCTTTAAACAATGTTTCCACATCCACCGCTTTCGGGCGCACTCCGTCATCGCAGAAAATATCGCTCTCGATTGGAGCCTTAGTGGCAACAAAACTCTTTGGAGTTCTGTTGTAGTAAATAACATTCATGCCGAAAGCCATGCCGATTTTAGCCACTTTGCTGCCGATGTTTCCAAGGCCGTAGATACCAAGAGTCTTACCCGTAAGCTCGAAGATAGGGTCCGCAAAATAGCTGAAAGTCTTGGCTCTTGTCCAGTCCCCCGCCTGCACGGATTTATCATACTTTGAAAGGCTTGTGGCAAATTCAAGGATCATGGCCCAGGTAAGGCCCGCCACACTGTCGGTGGAATATCCCGGCACGTTAACCGCCAAAATGCCTCTTTTCTTAGCTTCTTCCAAGTCGATATTGTTATAACCGGTTGCAAAAACTCCCACCAATTTAAGGTTTGGTGCGGCATCGAAAACTTCAGCATCCAATACGGATTTGTTGGATATAATCACATTTGCATCGTCACGTCTTACCACTTCCAAAATCTCTTCGTGGCTTAAAAGGTCGTAACAAGTTGTATTTCCGAGGGATGTGATTTCTTCCAAAGAAACATCCCCGTTTGTAATTGTGTTTGTGTCTAATAAAACTATGTTCATGATAATCTCTTTTCTACATATAGCTAACAGTCTCTGAAATCGCTTTTCTGCTGTTGTGATTATCAAGTGGGCCCGCACCCTCCGCAGCATATCCGAGATCCAAAAGCATAAGCACTTCCTCATTCGCAGGAAGTCCAAGAGCTGCAGCCATTTTTTCAGGGTCGAAATAATTTACCCAACAACTGTCAACGCCTTCGTTTTTCGCTGCCAAAATAAGATGTGTTGCAACGATAGTTGAATCTTCCACGCCGGAATCACGCTTTCCACCCGGATAAGTAAATACATTGTTCTTGTCAAAAGCAACCACTAAAACCGTAGGTGCGTTGTAACGACAAGGTGATTCCCCATCAATCTTAGCCAGGTTTTCAGCTGACTGTACAACATAGATACGCTGTTCCTGCAAGTTTTTAGCAGTAGGAGCCAAACGACCGGCTTCCAAAATAGCATCAAGTTTTTCCTTTTCAAGCGGTTTGTCGCTAAACTTCTTGCAAGAATACCTATCTCTAACAACTTCCTTAAAATCCATACTCAGACCTCCTTAGTATGTAAATATTTATTTCTTGTCTTTAATAATACAAAACCCGCGACGATTTGTCACGGGTTAATATTATACGATAATTATACCAAGAGGTTTTACCATATATTGTTGACGTTAATAAATGTTGGCAATTCACTGATTTTTTCTGCAGAAAAAGACTTTCCTTCAATCCCTACGCATTCCTTACCTTTGTATATATAGAATTCCAATGTATTATCTTCAACATTTGCTTCAATAAACGAAATATCTTCATTTATTTCTTTTACGGAATAAGCACCACTATGTATTTCATCAAACTGGCTATAATACGCAAAATCACCATTTTCATTAAAAACATAATACATTGCTGTTTCACTTTTTTCATCGCCTGCAACGTAAGTTCCGTATACGTCACTTATGCCTGTGGCTTTAATTCCCAACATTACAATCAGCGCAATTATTACACAAACTGCAATGGCAAAAACAACTAAAGGTATTTTTTTATTACTCACATAGTGTGGTAAATAAAACAAGTTTTGTGTTTCCCACTTCTTCATTATCGTACTCTTCTCCAAGTTCTCTAAAGGATGTAATGACCGTTCCGAGTTTTACATGTTCTGTTTCAACCTCACCATCATTATATATGATAGTAATCGTAATTTCCATATCTTTAATAAGATTATCCAGCACGGCTTTTTGCGTTTCCAAATTATCATCATAAACACCTTCGCACTCATCGTATGACCAACGATTTTCAATATTAAAGCCAATCATATCCGGCGCACCATTGCTGTAATCAACCGTTACATCCTTATATCCAATATGAATGTATTTATCCATGTCATAAACCTTTGATCCGAGCATTTCTTCTCCCTCTCCCATAAGTTTATCAACATCATTTTTATCAACAATTGCTATAAGATTGCCCTCATCAATATGATATGCGACACTCTTAATATTATCACCTTCAACCTTCATTTCCGAATATAAATCAAACATAACACCGTCGTCTCCGCCGTTAAGCCCATATCCGGCCAAATCTGTTATAACCAGCTCTTCTCCGTTTTTAAGTTCCGATGCCATAACATAGACATTGGAAGTATTACCACCCTTTTTATTTACTATCTCTTCCGTCATTCCGATGTTTTTAACCCCAAAAACCGCTACAACCGCTGCCGCGCAAACAGCCGCACCCACAAGTGGTTTCCAAAAGAATTTCTTAAACTTATTACTTTGAGTTTTTACGGAATCAGCTTCTTTGTTTTCCTCTACGCTACTATACAAGCCTTTAATTTTGTCTTTTACATTTTCATCAAGCTTGATGTTATCCATCATTTTATTGTATTCGCTCATATCGCTTCCTCCTCCTGCAAAATTTTCCTTAACTTTTTACGTGCTCTGGTAAGTCTGGAATTGACGGTGTTTTGCTTTTCATTTAACATTTTGGCTATTTCTTTTATGGTATAGCCTTCGTAATAATAGAGGAAAATGATATTTCTATCAGTTTCATCCAAAAGCTTAATAACCTCAGCCAATTCCTGCATATCATCGTTTACGGCAATATCGTGGTCATCTAAAGCAACTTCATTTTGCACACGAGCGCTTTTCTTAATATCCAGGCATCTGTTAATAGTTATTCTTACAAGCCAAGCTTTAACATGAGTTTTGTCAGTAAATGATTTTTCCTTATTTGTTAACAGCTTTTCAAACACGTCCTGAACCACATCTTCAGCATCATACTTGTTTAGGAAATACTGAAATGCAACACGATATACCAGATCTGCGAATTCATCAACTATTTCGCAATACTGTTCTTTTGTATTAATCTTTAGCATATCCATCCTCCTTCACTTATATACACGATTGAAAAGCCGGTTTTAGTGCATGTAAAAGGCGGAATTTTTATTCCGCCTCTACCATATCCCGATTTGTCTTATAATAAACCGCTCTTGAAACTTTGCTTTTCTCAAGATATCCGTTTTTTTCAAGATTTTCCAACACTTGCTTTCTTAAATATGTTGAATCGCTTAATCCCAGGTGATTGGCTATTTCAGCGACATTATGAGCCTGACTTAAACAAAACGCCAATACTTTCGCATCATGCTCGCTTCCGTTTGGAACAGGGACAAATTTAACCGGCATACAACCATCCTCTTCAACACCGTTTTCGTATGTCATATCCGGCAGAACCAAAGTAAAATGGTCTGATGATGAAAAGATATAAGGTTTATGCGTCTCATCGGCATTTTCATATTCCTCTGTTATCTTATCAAAGCCCGAGCCTGCTGCCTCCATAACGTTACAAGCCACAAGTACATTTGAAATAAGCTCATTGCGTCGTTTGGAAATAATACCCGATAAATCGTAAGTTTTACCGAATTTTTCCCCACGATAGAAACCACCCGGAGACGAAATCTCAAGTCGGTCTTTAAACATATCCACTTGAATCTGGGTTCCGTCAAGATAATAATCTCTGTGAGCAACAGCGTTAACCACGCCCTCGAATAAGGCTCTTTGCGGGTAAGCATCAATATTAAGACGTTTGTCATCCAGCTTGACTATTCCATGATTCATTCGCTGATTCACAAACTCCATAATATAATTAATTGTGTCCGTTATATTTCCGTTAAATTTATTTATTGTAACAATCCGCTCACTGCCCTTATTGAATCCTGAAAAAACCGAACACTTAACTTCTGTTTTATTTCCCTCATAATCGTCCGTAAACAAAGTTGCGCCGTTTAGCAAAAATCCTTCTTCGTTAACAAAACCCATAGAATATAAAGCTTTTTCCTTTAGTTCCTTACCTTCGTTATGATTTCTGTAAAACTCACGGAGCTTAGTTAATTTTTCAAAGTCGTATTTTTCATCCGACTCAAGAACATCAAACTGAGTCTTTTTACTTTTTATACTCATTTCAATAATTTCTTCGTATGTAGCACCATTAGTGAAACCATCTCTGCGCATAAAAATAGACGGTACGTTCTTATACTTCAAAACAACCGGTTTAACCAATGCCTCAGGCACAGATACCCTTATAACAAAACGTTCACTGTTCCTTAATTTATATGGCAAAAACGATATTTCCATTTTAGGTCTTGGAGTAAGATGCTCGTTAACTATATTGTTAAAATAATTACGTTCATTATCGGCAGCCTTTCTGTCAAAACCTATAAGTTTGTTAGTCTTATCTTCAACGCCAATAAAAAACTCACCGCCTTCGGCATTTGCAAATCCGGCAATAGTTTTAAGCCAACCTATAATATCATCACGATTCAAAATACTTTTACATTCAAATTTATTATTTTCTAATTGTACGTTTCCCAAAATTTCCTCTAAATACAACGATTTCACCCCTTTATTTTGAACTGCTTCAATTATACTTCAATGTCACTTCAAAGTCAACTTCAATGTCACTTCAAAGAAACTTCAATTTACTTTGAAGTAATTAATAAGCAAGAATAGGGCGACCCTTTTGGGTCGCCCTTTAGCATACTTTAGTATATATTATATTGGAGGCTGAAAAGTTACTTTTTGGTAACTGTAAGCATTACCTTGTTGGCTGTATTAAGTACAGGTTCTGCTGCTTCTGTATCATCAGTAGCTGCATCACCTCCCGGACCACCAGGGCCGCCCATCATGTCGCCGGCGCCTGCATCATCGCCTGCAACATACTGTGTACCATATGTACCTGCTGCGATTGTGCCTGTGTAAGCCTGTCCGTCGATATAAACAGTTACACCGTCAGCGATTGTAACTGTACATCCTTCAGCAACATTAAGGTATGTAAGATAAGAATCTGATGTAACATTCCATGTAGCGCCATTTGTAAGGCTAACTTCAGTTGTAGCACCTGCTGCCGCAAAGTTGATAACCTGTCCCATCATGTAGATTTCGTTCATTGTGAACTCAAGGAACTGAATGTAAGCAGCCTGTGATTTGTCTTCAGTTACTTTGCCGTCTTTATCAAGAAGAGCGTACTTAACTGTGTATGTTGATTCATCACCCTGTGGGTTGATACCTGTGCCATAGTCTTTAGCAAGTGCATCAAGATAAGCAACTGCTGCTTCTGAGTAAGGCATACCATGCACTGTATCTGTTGAAGAAATAGCACCGTTAAGTACTGTACCGTCAAGGTTTACTGCGATACCCGAACCGTCTTTTCCTTCACCCGAGCCATATCCGTTAAATACATCACCTGTGTATTCAGAAGATGTAAGGTTAAGTGTTGTAACTACCGCACCGCCTGTTGATCTTGAACCAACTGCTGTAGGAAGACCTGCTGATGCAGCCTGTTCACGCCATCCGGATGTAAATGTAGGCATTCCCCATTCTGAGCCGTCTAAGCAAAGTGCTGTTGATGAGAATGGTGTAGCACCGTATCCGTCATCATCATCCATAGCCTGGAAGATAACTCCGCTGTTTGAATTAAGTTCAGCACCTGTTACATTGAATGTAGTTTCATTAGTACCTTTTTTGAGAAGAACTGCTTCTTCAGTGTTCCAAACCGAGCCTTTATCAAGTGTAGCTGTACCACCCTGATGATCCATGATGCCCCAAACACCGTTAACTACTGTGTCTTTAGCTTCACCGTCGTATGTGTAGATAACAGAGCC
>JAEEGH010011114.1_pt1 | contig 20505 bp, 18 predicted proteins | sample 9134181 | NCBI WGS metagenome assembly JAEEGH01 (sample SAMN16246544, study PRJNA631951) | gut metagenome | biome: gut microbiome; feature: rumen; material: DP-attached | host: Bos | place: Iran: Karaj | collected 2018-10
TCACTGTCCCCTTGACGGGTAGCACACCACACATCGTGATACGGAGCTTTTGATTATGTAAGATTATGCGTTCATCTGCGCTGCAACTTCTTCAGCGAAGTTCTCGTTCTTCTTCTCAAGGCCTTCACCGGTCTCGAAACGAACGTACTTAACGATCTTCAGATCTGCTGCAACACTCTTTAAGTAAGCTTCTACTGTCTGCTTACCATCTTCTGCCTTAACGTAAACCTGATCTAACAGGCAGATCTCCTTCAGCTGCTTGGAGATACGTCCGTCTACCAGACCACAGAAGATCTTGTCTGCAAGGTAGGTCTCCTTGCCTTCCATAGCGAACTCAGCCAGCTTAGCAGCAGCTTCCTTGGAAAGGAAGTTGAAGAGGAACTTATTGTTCTTCTCTGCCTCGTAAGCAGCCATATCCTCATCGCTCCATGCCTTCTCGTTCAGAGCTCTCTCGATCAGCTTCTGAAGGATGGGCTTGGGAAGAGATGCAGGATCATTCAGCGCGCTGTCTACGGTGATCTCGCGGATCTTAGCCAGCTCTGCATCGGAAATATCATTTCTGCTGATGTAGGAAGGGTTCATAGCTGCGATCTGCATAGCGATGTTGGTCAGGGCATCCTTTACAGCATCGGTAACCGTAGCAGTCTCAGCGTTTACCAGAACACCGATTCTGCCGCCGCCGTGTACGTAGGAAACAACACAGCCGTTCTTAGCTTCAACCTTTTCGAAACGACGGATGCTTAACTTCTCGCCGATAACAGCGATCTGCTCAACCAGAGCTTCCTGAACGGTCTTGGAACCATCCAGGATCCAGCTTTCAGCCATGAATGCATCCATGTCGGTACTCTTTGTATTTAAAGCCTGCTTTGCAACAGCTTCAACAAATGTCTGGAACTTCTCGTTCTTTGCAACGAAGTCGGTCTCGGAATTCACCTCAACCACTGCAGCTGCCTTGTCGCCATCCTGTGCGATACGGCAGATACCTTCTGCTGCGATTCTGCTGGCCTTCTTCTCAGCCTTGGCAGCACCGCTCTTGCGAAGGAATTCCATAGCGGCATCCATATCGCCGTTTGTCTCATTCAGTGCCTTCTTGCAGTCCATCATGCCTGCACCGGACATTTCTCTTAAATCTTTTACCATTTGTGCTGTAATCATGATAAATCTCCTCTCCGATCATAGATCGAATCTTAATTAGTTTTCAGAAGCAACTTCTTCAATATCGGTAGCTTCGCCGGCTTCTGCAACCTGCTCAGCGCTCTCTGCGGTTTCACCCTGACGAGCTTCGATAACAGCATCTGCCATCTTACCAACGATCAGCTTAACTGCACGGATAGCATCATCGTTACCGGGGATGATGTAATCTAACTCTTCGGGATCACAGTTGGTATCACCGATACCGATCAGAGTGATGCCCAGTCTCTGAGCTTCCTGTACACAGATTCTTTCCTTCTTGGGATCTACTACGAAGATACAGTCAGGAATACGACCCATGGTCTTGATACCGCCGATGTTCTTCTCTAACTTCTCCTGCTCTTTCTTGAGCTGAGCAACTTCCTTCTTGGGCAGAACATCAAAGGTGCCGTCCTCTTCCATCTTGTTGATGGCATTGAGACGATCGATTCTGGACTGGATTGTCTTGAAGTTGGTGAGCATACCACCCAGCCATCTCTCGTTTACGTAGTACATACCGCAACGCTCAGCTTCTGTCTTAACAGCATCCTGTGCCTGCTTCTTTGTACCAACAAAAAGAACAGTTCCTCCTGCCTGTGCAATTTCAGAAATTGCATTGTATGCCTCGTCAACTTTACCAACAGACTTCTGAAGATCGATAATATAAATACCGTTTCTCTCGGTATAAATATAAGGAGCCATCTTAGGGTTCCATCTTCTAGTCTGGTGTCCAAAGTGCACACCTGCCTCGAGTAACTGTTTCATTGAAATAACGCTCATTTAATTTTCCTCCTTGGTTTTTCCTCCGTATGCTTTTAGCCAAACCCTCCGGGCACCAAGGCTTAAAACAGCATACGTGTGTATTTATAGCGCAACATACGGATTATAACATAAGAAAACCCCTTTATGCAAGGGGTTTCTTTAAACATCATAAAAGAAATAAAACTATTTAATTCCGCACAGATATTTCGATATAGTTTCGAAATCGGAACCTGACGGAATATCGAAAGAACCGACTCTTAATCTCTTATCGTATCCGTTCTCACAAAGATACTTGTTAAACTCGGTATCATCATCAACAAGTCCTGCATTCTTAACTGCAAGCGATACCGATTCTGAACTCATTCCGGATCTGACTTCAACTTTTACCGTTTCACCGATGTTTTCTGTAACTGTATCAGTTGTGTCTTCTGTTACGTTTGAATCTGCAACATTATCTTCTGAAACATTTGCATCCTCAGGTTTTGTATCTTCGGATGAGTCTGTATCAGTATCTGTAATATTGTTTTCAACAACGGTTTTATCTTCGGTTGTTTCTACCGTAGAGGTATCTGCAGAATTTTCTTTGGTTTCAGCTTCTGCATTTTCTTTTGTTTCTTCAGTATTTGCAGCTACAACTGTTTCAGTACTCTGATTAACCGCAGATGCTTCAACCATTCCGAGCTCTTTCGCTCTTTTAATTACATCCGCATCAGACATACGGTTATTTATATTTCCGGCTATTATAAGTATCAGAGAGGCAACAATCATTCCGACTCCGATACCTTTAAGATAAGATTTAACGTTCATAAAAGAATTAATCCTTAAAAGTAATTACATATTTGCCAAATCAATTACAAGCTTAACTTCGCCAACTCCGATTCCAAGCTCTTTGGCGATAGCCACATTGCTCTTGCCTTCTTTGTAAAGACGAAGAATTTCATCTGTATTCTTGCTCGCAAAAGAAATTGACTCAGCACTTCTTTTAACAGTCTTTTTAGTGTTTCTCTTGGACTTTTTTGATTTCTTGGAATCAGAAGCTTCTTCAGGCTGTACTTTGGTTTCATCAGGAATACCTGTTTCATTTTCATCAAGGCCTTCTTTTAAGATCTTAATCAAATCATCTTCAGGATCGTCTGATAAAACTCCGGTAAATCCGTCGTCCGAATAATCTGTAACAGTTTCGGAAATAACTTCTTCAACATTGACTTCTGAATCAGCATTAATAACAGCCTCTTCTATCACTGTTTCTGTAACTTCAACAGGATGTACAGATTCTGTATCTAATTCAGCATTCTCGTTCTCAAAAGATTCAGATACAACTTCAACCTTAGTCTCTACAGCCTTCTCAGCTTCAGCCTTTATTTCAGTTTCTTTCTGCTCAATCTCACTAATCAGTTCGGACTTAGTCTTCTCAATATCAGCCTTGGCTTCATCTTTTGCAGACTCAATTGCCTTCAGAGTATCTTTTGCTTCATCAAGCTCAGACTTTGTTTTTTCGATATCAGCTTTAGCCTCATCTTTAGCTGATTCTATAGCCTTCAGAGTATCCTTCGCTTCATCCAGCGCAGTCTTACTTTTTTCAAAACCAGCATTGGCTTCATCTTTTACGGTCTCAATCGCCTTTAGAGTATCTTTTACTTCATCATGATTCTTATTGATACTGCCAATCGCATTTTCTCCTACTTCAGTAACGGCCTTAATCTTTTCATCCGATATGCTCTCGATTCCTTTCTGAGCCTTTTCCATGTACTCATTCATTTCGTCTTCGAGAGATTTTTTAAGGTTCTCTTTATATTTCTCAAGATCCTGATCGATCAGATCATGCATTCTCTTGATTTCTTTTTTCTCTTCCCAGCTGGCTTTGGTTTTAGGTCTTTCCGGAATGAAAAATCCGGCCACAAGGCATCCTGCGCCTATTATCAGTAAAATTATTTCAAGTAAAGTCATAACCTTAACTCCTAAAAAATAATTTGTAATTCGAATTATTTATAAACAAATCATTTAATCAAAAACCATCGTGTACTTTCCCAAAATACCCTTCATCTTGAACAAAGCTTTTGTGTGAAGCTGCGATACGCGGCTTTCGGAAACTTCAAGTACATTGCTGATTTCTTTTAAGGTAAGTTCCTCGTAGTAATATAAAACAACCACGCTCTTTTCTTTTTCTGTCAGAATTTCAAGAGCATCTACAAGTTTTCTTTTAAGTTCGTCTTTGAGAAAAGCATTTTCAGGAGAATCGAAATGCCTGCTGGCACCGCCCGACTCGTTAGAAATATCAGCTCCGGTCTCAAGATATTCATTCAAAGAAACCACATTGCTTGCTTTGCACTGTGTCTGCCATTCAGTGAGTTCATCCTCGCTGATACCTATTCTTTCTGCTATCTCGCTTTCATTCGCAGGTCTTCCAAGCTCGTTCTCAAGATCGCGCATAGCAGCATCAAGCTGTTTCTGGCGCTGTCTGACGGTACGGGGAATCCAGTCAAGTTTTCTTATCTGATCAAGTATCGCACCACGAATTCGTAAGGACGCATAAGTTTCAAACTTAACATCCTTATCCTGATCATACTTATCAATCGCATCAATCAGACCGAAGATACCGTAACTGCAAAGATCTTCATAATCAACGCTGTAGCCTAAGTACATACTGAGTCTGCCGGCTACCGCTTTTACGAGCGGAATATACTCTACTATGAGTTTATCCCTGGAAGCGTCAGTTTTTTCAGCTCTGTAGTTTTCCCATAATTCTTTTTTTGCGGTCTCGTCCATTAAGCATATCCCCAAGTTCTAGTAAGATAATCTTCCACAATTTATTATTATACCACAATAACGCTTGTCATGTACGCAAACAAAGTTTGTCCATGTAGAATATTATGAAAATCCATTGTATATTTTGACGAAATAAAAAAGCCTCAGGCGTATTTAGGCGCCCAAGGCTATATTAATCATAAAATCAGCTCTCCAGTTTACGTTTCTTTCTCTCTTCTTCGAAGATATATTTGATAATCATGACTCTTTCGTCGTTCTGGATATTAACAAACTGACATCTTATCTCAAAATCGGCATCCGCCAAAGGATTGTCAAGAGGTTTTACGGCGAGAACCTTGGCCACATGGCAGAATTCTTTACCGTCGATAATCGAATAATTCATAAGAATCAAATCGTTAGGCTCACAGATATCTTTGGTGATAAATCTCATACCGCCGCCGGAGATATTTACAACCTCAGCATCGGATAAAGGAAGTTCCATGAATTTGACTTCTTTCTTTTCCTTAAATGCAGCAATCTCATCCTGTGCTAAAAGTCTAAACTTAATCGGAAGCATGCAGGAATAACGATAATATTCTCTTCGCTGATATTTTACGAGATTGGAAATGATTTCGATTTCTAAAAGAGACTTTTCGCCCTCTTTGTAACGGTTGACAACACGTACAATACACTGGAAAAGTCCTTCGGGCGTAAAGATGTGAATATCGTATTCACTGCCCACAGGTAAAAGAACCGTATTACCCTGTTCAACCGGCATATTTACTACAAGTCGGTCATCAGAAATAATTTCAACTACCTTAGATTCGTATTTTTTCTTAAGATAACTTCCGTCATCCTGAAGAACTCTGTCAATGACTTCAAGTTCAACCTTGGAGCCCAAAGCAATATATTTGCTTAAAAGTAACCCGTTATCTTTCATATATATCCCTCATAAAACAATATGAAAACTGTAACCAAACACCTAATTAATTATACAACAAAAAAGGAAAAGTATCAAAACTTTTCCTTTTGCTTTAATTATTCAATAAAATCGCAACCTTCTTTGGTGCAGACCTTTTTGTTGCCTCTCTTTGTGAGCGGATAAGAGCACTTAGGACACTTCTCTGCAAGAGGTCTCTGCCACGACATATAGTCACAGTCCGGAGCACCTTCGCAGCCGTAATATGTTCTGCCTTTCTTTGTCTTTCTTACAACGATGTCTTTTCCACACTTAGGACATGCAACACCGATTTTTTCAAGGAATGATTTGGTATTGCGGCACTCGGGGAAACCGGGGCAGGCTAAGAACTTACCGTGAGGTCCGAACTTAAATACCATCTTTCTTCCGCAAAGTTCGCACACTTCATCACTTTCCTCATCCTGAACCTTAACATGCTCAAGTTCTTTTGTAGCCTTATTAACAGCTTCGTCAAGATCGGGATAGAAGTTAGCAACAACTGTCTTCCACTGAACAGTACCTTCTTCGATAGCATCGAGTAACTGCTCCATGTTGGCTGTAAAGCTTACATCAACAATTGTCGGGAAAGCTTCTTCCATCATTTTGTTAACAACTTCGCCTAAGTCCGAAACATAAAGGTTCTTGTTCTCCTTAAGCACATAATGTCTTGCCATGATGGTTGTAATCGTAGGCGCATATGTGGAAGGACGGCCAATGCCCTGCTCTTCCATCGCTTTTACGAGGCCTGCTTCCGTAAAGTGTGCGGGAGGTTGTGTAAAATGCTGTTCGCCTTCAAGTTTATCAAGTTTAAGTTTGGATTTCTTATCAAGCTTGTTAACTAAAGCGTTCTTGTCATCCTTTTCGTCATCGTCGGATGTATAAACTGCTCTGTAACCATCAAATGAAATCTTTGATGCGTTAACTCTGAATGAATAATCCTTGGCAGCAATCTTGGTAGATACTGTATCAAATACGCAGGGAGCCATTCTTGAAGCAAGAAATCTCTTGTAAATAAGAGTATAGAGCCTTAACTCGTCTCTTCCAAGATATTCTTTCATCATCTCAGGAGTTCTTAAAAGATCCGTAGGTCTGATGGCTTCATGAGCATCCTGAATCTTCTTGCCTGTGCCTTTGCTCTGCTCAACAGGATTGTTGTAGTTATCGCCAAAATTCTTTGTAATATAATCTTTAGCAGACTTTAACGCTTCGTCAGAAACTCTGGTTGAATCGGTACGAAGGTATGTAATTACACCGACAGTACTTTTACCGACATTAACACCTTCGTAAAGACTCTGTGCGATACGCATGGTCTTCTGTGTGGAGAATCCAAGCACCTTACTTGCTTCCTGCTGAAGAGTAGATGTCGTAAAAGGAAGCGGTGAGTTTTTCTTTCTAGAGCCGCTTTTAACTTCAGCTACTTTAAACTCAGCACCTTTTAAATCTTTCTTAATTGCCTCTACCTGAGCTTTATCAGTTAATTCGACTTTCTCATCGCCTTTACCATAAAACGCAGCTACAAGGGGCTTTTTCTCGCCTTCAACGTTAAGGTGCGCATCGAGCGACCAGAATTCCTTGGGAATAAATGCATTAATCTCGTCTTCTCTGTCACAAATCATCTTTAAAGTAACAGACTGAACACGTCCGGCAGATAAGCCTCTTTTAATCTTAGCCCATAAAAGAGGAGAAATTCTGTAACCAACCATACGGTCAAGTACACGACGTGTCTGCTGAGCATCCACGAGATTCATATCGATATCACGGGGATTCTTTAAAGCTTCCTTAACTGCAGACTGAGTGATTTCGTTAAACGTAATACGGGCAACTTTCTTTTCTTTTAGATTCAAAGCTTCATAAAGATGCCAGCTGATTGCTTCTCCCTCACGGTCAGGGTCAGTTGCGAGATAAATCTTATCTGCTTTCTTAACTTCCTTACGAAGGTTTGAAAGTACATCGCCTTTACCACGAATCGTTATATATTTAGGATCGAAATTTTCGTCAAAACCGAGCTGGCTCTTGGGCATATCTCTGACATGTCCCTGGGATGCAACAACTTCATAATTTGAACCTAAAAATTTCTTAATTGTCTTTACCTTGGCAGGTGATTCCACTATAACCAAATACTTTGCCATATAAAACTCCAATCAATATTTCGCATTATATATAGAAGAAAAAGCGAAATATTCTTCCCTTTCAACATTACACAATAAATGAATTTACACTATAAAAATGCATTTGACAAGTAAAAGATTTATAAATTAATTTTTTTATGGCAATAAAAAAATGCCATTTGTAGGACACAAACGGCATTTTAAATATTATATATTTAAGTGGTCTTTATAAAGCTTGAAATTAAATTTACGGGATAAGTTTTCGAAAGTTTCTTTTTTAATACTTTAGGGAAAGTCACCGTAAAATATTTTTTAAGCATCTTAGGTAAAGTCTTCGTAAAAGCAGCCTTAAACGAAAGTTTAAATACAAACCAGCTGATCGGTCCGACAAGTATAATGAAGAACCATTTTATGAAAAATCCGATAATCAGAAACAGGTTCTTTACCAGAAACTTTGTAACCGGATTGTTTACTAAAAGATATATGCTTTTTATGGTTTTAAAAAATCTGATCATATCCGTCCCCACCATTTTTAATACAGTAATTATTATATCACATAAACACTATTTATCCAAACTTTTAGCTTGAGTAAATCGTAAGATAAATCGGCAAAAGCACATATAAGTAAATGACATATCTGACGAGTGCAACAGGTCCTAAAAGAAATGTTGCAAAATACATTAACGCAAAGATGAATAACGGAAAATATTTAAATTTCTTCTTTTCGATTACATATCCGAAGAATGTTAGGAACAGCCAGAAGAACGAACCGGGCGCAACCAGGTATGAAGAAATCGACCATTTTCTTGAGAAAATCGATGCTTCAATGTTTTTATGATATTCATGAACAAATTCAAGCTGCGAATTCATGACCGCAGGTTCATAGCAAGTGACCGGCCAGTAACCCTTGGTACCGTCAGGGTAAAGTGTCAGTTCAAAACCCGGATACCAGAGTCCGCAGTTTAAAGCAAGAAATGCATCAGTGAAAATACCTTTATTGTCTTTTAGGAGGCGGAAATACATATCGTTAACCGCTTCTTTGTTCTCTTTGTAATACTCCATATCAACAACAGACTTTGGAATATCAGCGATGTAAGGCAGATAAACTCTTCCTTCTTCGGGAATAAGTCTTTCAATCATTGCTCTGTCCGTTGCAGATACAACAGCATCTTCCCTTGTATAAACAGCCATTATCTGCTGAATGGGTACAGAATATTTTTCTCGTCCGTCAGGTTTGTAAGAAGCAAATTCCGGAACAAAAATCAGTTTATAAATAAGAAATCCTGAGATAAAAACAGCTGCAGTTATACCGATGAGCCATTTCTTTTTCTTAAGTACGAATACAAGCGGAATGATAAAGAATGGAATAACATAAATACAGTTGTTTCTGAAGATGCACATTCCGTTAATGCAAAGGCCAAGCATAATTGCAATAGCAACAAGAATGACAGGATTATTGCCTTTGCCCTGAGGCATATGCGCAGGCTTGTTAATAATATCAAGCATCATCAGCGAGAGAATAACAGCGAATATAAAATCAATCAGGAAATACGTATCTTTTGTAACCGATAAAACTTCCCAGACAATGGGAGGGAAGAAACCGAGATAAACTATTGCAACGAAGAAAATAACAGGATTACGAGCCTTCTTAAATAGGTATGAAACTATACATGAAAAAGCAAGTACACACTGGATTATCTGAATAATTACAAATACAGCAACACCGTGGTTAATCGAATAAGGATCGCTTGATACTGCTTTTATGATCGAGCCGAGCATTACGGTATGAAGAATCGGGTGAAACTCCGACATATTGTTACTTAAGTAACTCAAATACTGCGATCTTGCATCAAACGCAAAAATGCCGGGATAAAGGCCTAAAAACTGAATGGTATATATGGCGCCAAGCAGTATAAAAGAAAAAAGAAATCTGAATCTGAACAGAATGCCCATAAAACCTTTCTGCTTTACAGGACCTTTTAATACTTTGCCTTCCGCTCTCGCCTTTTCAACCGCCTTCATGGCTTCTTCCATGGCTTCCTTTTCTTTGCCTTTTACGAGCTCGGAAATATCGTCCAAATGCGAATAAACAACATAAAGAATAACTAAATGCAGCGCAAAAAGTACAAATAAAACAAAGAAATAAACATATGAAAAATTGTATCTGGAATATTTGTCAAACTGAATGCCGAAAACCGCAAAAATAGAAAAAAGGTAAGATAATACGCAGATTATTATCTTCCTTTTCGTAGATATATTTTTAAGTTTAAAATAGTATGATTTATCCCTGTCCATGAAGTTATTATATCACACAATTTTCTACTGCTTCAATAATCATATCTGCCATATAATCAATCATTTCATCAGTCATACCGGGATAAACGCCCACCCAGAACGAATTATTCATGATTATATCGGTATTTGCAAGCTCTCCGACGATGCGGTAGCCCTTACCTTCTTTTCTCATCTGATCAAAGCAGGGATGCTTGGTTAGATTACCGGCAAAAAGCATTCTGGTCTGAATGCCTTTTGATTCGATGAAAGGCACAACAAAAGAACGCTTTACATCACCTTTACAAGTGATCATAAAACCAAACCAACTCGGGTCTGAATTCTCGCATGCTTCAGGCAAGATAACCTTATCTTCTATTGCTTTTAATCTGTTATAAAGTCTCTTAAAATTAGCTCTTCTTTTATCTACGAAAGAAGGGAATTTTTCAAGCTGGGCAACGCCTATGGCTGCCTGCATATCTGTTGCCTTAAGGTTATATCCAAAATGCGAATAAACGTATTTATGATCGTAACCCAAAGGCAGTTCACCGTACTGTCTGTCAAATCTGTGACCGCAGAGATTGTCTTTGCCCGAAGGACATGAGCAGTCTCTGCCCCAGTCGCGAAGAGACCTCATAATCTTGTGAAGTAAAGGATTGTCTGTATAAACCGCTCCACCCTCGCCCATTGTCATATGGTGAGGAGGATAAAACGAAGATGTACCGATGTCTCCGATTGTACCTGTTAATTTGCCGTCATAAACCGAGCCTAAAGCATCACAGTTATCTTCGATAAGCCAGAGATTGTGCGTATCGCAGAATTCTTTTACGGTTTTTAAATCAAAAGGATTACCCAGTGTATGTGCAGCCATTACAACCTTTGTCTTGTCAGATAAGGCCTTTTCAAGCATCGTGACATCCATGTTGTACTGAGGGATTGTAACGTCAATAAATACAGGCACCACACCATACTGAATCGCAGGCGTAACCGTGGTCGGGAATCCCGCAGCTACGGTAATCATTTCATCGCCGGGTTTAACCTGTCTCTCTCCAAGCAAAGGAGACGTCAAAGTCATAAAAGCAAGCAGATTGGCTGATGAACCGGAATTTACGAGCGAACAGAATCTGACGTTTAAATACTCTGCAAATTTCTTTTCAAATTCAGCAGTAAATCTGCCTGAAGTAAGCCAGAATTCAAGCGCGGAATCAACCAGATTACACATCTCTTTGTCATCATAAACTCTTGATGCATAATTAATTCTGTCACCAGGCTCGAAAGGCTTGTTAGGAGCCTTAAACTGATTGTAATAATCTTCTACCAGTTTTAATATTTCATTTTTAGCTTCTGCTTCGTTAGTCCATCTGCTCATTTTATTAAATCCTTTTGATAATCATTCTTAAAAGATTATAGCATTTTTGATTGCTCATAAAAAGCCTTCATTCACACCAATGTAATCATATATGATAACATAAGAAATAAAGCTTTATTTATTTAATCAAACTTTGGTATGAATTGCATGCAAGTACATGAAATTAACTTCTTCATTCATATTAACAGGGATTAGTTTAATATTCGGATTTGCATTTTGAAAAACCCTGAATAATTCGTCTGCAAAGCCTTGGGCCATTATCTCACAATTCGAGAAATCCAATTCAACCTCTTTAAATGCATTTAACCTATCAGTTATCCTTCTAGCTTGAGATCTGGCAATAGGATTTCTTTCTCTGCACGCTTCAAAAACAGGAACCATGGTTTTTATAAGTCCTTCATCAACATCAGAGTATTCATTAAATATATCAATACTTTTTCTTTTTGTATCATTTTCCAATTCCATAATTGCCACCGTTCCTTTCTTTGAAAACTTCATTGCATATGAAAGTAAATGTGAATTAATTATCTTATATTCTCCATCAAACCCCGTCTTAAAAATGGTATTATCAGAAACCAAGGCAAGTTTATCAAGCAATTTGGAAGAAAAGAATATTCCTTCCCCTGAATGATTTTGTGGGTTGGTTGTAAATTTTCCCTTATACAATTCCAAAACAGCGTCTCTTAAATCATTATCTTTATTCCCATTCTTTTTTCTATAATCGATAATGCTTTTAAAAACTCCAATACCATCATCTACAACAATTATCTTTGTGTTTAAAAAACATGTATAAATATAGATTGAAATTTTTTTCCCAAAAGAATGTTCTATAGAATTATTAAATATTTCAGGTAATACATAACTCCATATTTTATAGGCATTATTATTTATATTTAAAAGCGGAAAAACATCTTCATATATAATTTCATCGTCACTTTCGGTTAATTTAGACAAATCGTAATTAAATTGAGCTTTGGTATATACAAGGTTATATTTGCATTTTCTATCCAAATCCTGACAAATATGATTACATGATATCTCGGAATCAATATATCTTTTTACGCTTGTCATAGAGATGCCAAAAGCATCCGCAACTTTGGATACAACAAATTCATCATCCTCCTGTATTTTTCTTAAAAGATACAGTTTGATTTCTTTTCTTTTTACTTCATCAAAAGACATATCATAGCCCTCACTATAGTTCGCGTTTGACTAACTTTAGTTTATCATATACTAACTATAAGTCAAGTGAAATAAAAAAAGGATGCATGAACATCCTTTTAGATTATAAAAACTTGATATTTGATTTTATTTAGCATTAATAAATTCATTAATTTGTTTCATAGAGATTTCCAGAACATTTCCACCGTTTAAATAAACGTCTGACCACTCAACAATCTTATCAAGCGCTTCATTTATACTCCACCTGGGACTCCACACTAAGGCTTCTCGAACTTTCGATGAATCCAGTTTTAGGAAAGCGGCTTCGTGAGGGCCGTTGTCTGAAAGATTCTTCCAGCAGAGCTCTTTTATATTTGATTCGCCTTGAACATTTTTACTGCTTTGATATAAATTCCACTTATCGCAAAAATTCGTAACCATATCGCCTGTAGTAATGCAGTCAGAGTCATTCGGTCCTACATTGTAAGCACCTGAAAATGACGGATTTTCGTATTGCTCCATAGCGATAGAAAGGTATACGAATAAAGGCTCCAATACATGCTGGTAAGGCCTGATTGAGTAAGGATTTCGAACTATTATATCCTCTCCGGCTTCAATTGCACGTACGCAATCGGGAATAATACGGTCATTTGCAAAATCACCACCGCCAATCACATTACCTGCACGACATGTACTGATAGAAACAACTCGGCCGTCAGACATCACACCCGTTTCGCCACCAAAGAACGAATTTATATATGAGTAAGTCACTAGTTCCGAGCAGGATTTGGAATTTGAATAAGGGTCAAATCCGCAGAGTTCTTCATCTTCCTTGAAGGGTTCATTTAACTCACGATTAAGATAAACTTTATCTGTAGTCACATTTACAAAACTCTTCACCGAATCAGTCAGTCTGACACATTCCAATACATTTACAGTACCCATTACATTGACGTCATAAGTATAGACCGGCTCTTTGTAAGAATCGCGTACAATCGGCTGTGCAGCCATATGGATAACTATCTCGGGTTTAACCTTATTGAATACATTCTTTAAATTATCTAAATCACGCACATCTCCTTCAAAATGTGAAATTTTGTTCTTTATATCGCACAATTCAAACAAAGAAGGTTTTGTCGGAGGATTCAACGAATATCCGTATACATCAGCATCAAGTGATTTAAGCAACAGGCAAAGCCACGATCCCTTAAAACCAGTATGGCCGGTTATTAATACTTTTTTGTTTTTGTAAAATGATTTCAGTTTTTCTGCATTCATAATTTCTTATCAGTTTTTCTTAATGAATTCAAAATAATCTATCGTCAGTTTAAAGCCTTCCTCGATACTGTACTTAGGCTTCCAACCAAGCGATTCAAGTTTGTCTGTGCTCATTCGGATGGGCTTTTCAACAGGACATTCGAGATAATTTGCATCATCACGCTTTTCGTATACAACCTTAAGATTTTTCTCAGGATATAAGGCTACAAGTCTTTCAGCGAGTTCACGAATCATTACTCTCTGATAGTTGTTGTAAAGGTTATATGCTTCACCACCCTCACCTTTGGTCATCATCAAAATGAAAGCTTCTACTGCATCTGCTGCGTAACAGAAAATTCTCTCTGTAGTTCCTGAACTTTTAATCACTATATCTTCGTTATTTACGATATTTTTGACGAACTCGGTAAATACTCGCTTATCGTTCATTAAATCCATTGTAGGGCCATATGTGTGCGCTAAACGGGTAACTACAGTCTTTACTCCGTACTGAACAAAGTATGCTTTGCAAAGAAGCTCTCCCATGCGCTTACTCTCGGAATAACAGTTCCTGATATTCATGCTGTCCAAGGCACCAAATCCGGTAGTCTCATCATAAACAGTATCCGAAGGAGGAATGTTTCCGTACACTTCTCCGGTGCTTAAGAAAAGAAAAGATTTTACGTTTTTTTTATGAGCTAATTCTAAAAGATGATAAGTTCCCATAGCATTGGGCATCAAAACATCTACAGGTCTCGTATTGTAATACTGCGAGCTCGCAAGGCTGGCCGCATGAACTATATAATCAATATCATAACTGATATTAAGTTCCGAGCAGATATCGTCATTAATCTCAATAAAATACTCTTTATCAAGATAATCACCAAAACGAGCGACCATCTTATCATGACTTCTGCCCTGGCAGAGTATCTTAATATTTGCATTATATTCTTCATTTAAATTGATCAGGTAAAACACAAAGAAAGAAGCGAGCATTCCATAAGAACCGCTTATAAAAATCGTAGCGTTGAACAAATCTTCGCTGTTAGATAATAATGAATTGCCGAAATATTTTCTGTCCATAAATTAATTATACTATTTTCAACTCTTAACACAATCCAAAATATAATTCATAATGTTTTCTTCTGAATTCAATTTATTTTCAATATAATATTGCTTAACTGAATTCTCATCTATTATATCATTTCCAGCCTCTTCTTCACTATATCCATTTCTTTTTTCAATCCAGGGAATTTGTGAATGGCTTATTTTCTCCATGGTTTTAGGTGAATAAAGACCAAATGTTTTTATAACTAAATCAATGGCCTTCATTTCTTCTTCTGATAGTTTCGAAACCAGGCAGCCATGCGTACTATATATACCATCATCAATTGGTTTATAACCATATTTTTTATATTTATTATAAACACAAGGATATACAGGTCCATGAGCCCAAGCCTGACTGTCTTCATCAATTAAACGTGAACCGTTTAATGCATAATTAACACCATTAGAGAAGAACAATAGTTTTTCCAAAGCCAATGGTGTAACCTCCTCCAAATGAGTAATAAGATAATTAGAAATTTGATCAATTTTTGACGACCCAATCTCATTCAGTCTTTCATACCTAGTCATAATTTTTCTATATGTAACATCCTTTAATTTTACTTTATTGGCTTCAACATATTTCATAAATATCTTTTCATCATTTAAAATATTATAAAGAATAGCAGAATATTCACGAGCAGGTAAAAACCCTTCAAAATACCGTTTAATAGTAATTTTGCCAAAGCCTGCTATATCAGATAACGATTCTTTACCTAAGTCATATTTATTCAATAACTCCGAAATATCATCTATTGTAATTAAGCCCATCGCTTTTTCATATGCTTCTATTCTTTTATAGGCCTTTAAAAAATTATAATTATTGTCAGTAGATACTTCTGATTTGCATTTTTTACATCTTCCAACCTGAAATCTAAAAACAATCTTCTGTCCTTTATACTCATCTTTTATTTCTTCATCTTTAACATCAAACTCAACCAAATCATCACAATTAGAACAGTATGTAATCATATTTTTATACATATAAACCACCATCTTTCATTCAAATTCTTTACAATTAAAAATCTATAATATATTTTTTTATCATTCATCATTTTCTGTTTTCATGAAAAGAAACAACTATCACAATTTTATTCGGAATTTTCCTATTGTTTATCTTAATATATATCATTACTTTTTGTGGAAATATAAGTTTTATGTCGTCTCTTTTATATATTTCACAAGGATATTTAAATACATATAGGTATTCATCGGGATATCCTTTTAATTTCCTAGCTTTAGAATTCTCATTTAAATTTTTTATTTTTGCTACAAAATTACTATAAGTTAAATCCTTCAAAATATAATCTTGTTCTTTCTTATTAATGTTAAAATAAGAAAAAAAGGAATAATTTCTTTCATCGCGTGGACAATAATACGAATCATTATTCACAGCGATATAAATATCATTCAAAACAGATAATACTTCTTGTTCAGAACAAGGGACTTGTGGCTCCGCAGTAACTTCTTCATCATAATCATCAAAGCTAACCTTAACTATATTTACATTAGGCAATAAAAAACAACCCCCTTTCCATCCGAATGATACGCTTTTGTGTTTTTATGGGTTTTCGTATCATCTTAAGTTTACCATATAAACATAATAAGTCAAGGGATTGCAATTTAAAAAATTAGTCTGTGAAATTGTGAAAAATATACCAAATAAGGATTAAATTTCTTTCAGATAATCCATAAAATTCTGCTTATTCTCTAGAGCTGTTGTTGTAGGTCTTCCAAGGTCTTCTCTCGCTCCGATTGAACATTTAACTTCAATTAAACTCAATTCATTTCTTTCTTTAACTGCATTGAGTTCATTATCCAGATCTTCAAATGAATCAACCGAAACAGCATACGGATATCCACAAGCTTTGGCTACACCCACCAAATCAATATCTGCAGCAACTGTAGGCATTCCGCCAACAGTTTCATGAGCTCCGTTATTGATGACTACATGAATTAAATTCTTAGGCTTATTTGCGCCAATAACAGCCATTGAACCCATATGCATGAGCACAGCTCCGTCACCGTCAATGCACCATATGCGCTGCTCTGGTTTATTGATTGCAACGCCGAGAGCAATCGAAGAACTGTGACCCATGGAACCGACTGTAAGGAAGTCGTACTTATGGCTCTGGTCATTAGCAACTCTTGTTTCGAAGAGTTCTCTCGAAGCCTTTCCCGTGGTACTTACAATGGGATCTTCTCTGCTTGCTGCAACTATATGTTTTATGATTTCTTCACGAATCATTTTGTTGTCGTTTTTATATTCAACCTTCGGAGCATCGGTTAATGCACCTTTTCTGATGACAAATGCAACGTCTTTACCTTTGGATAAAATCTCTCTGAATTCAGACATCTTTGCAGATAATTCTTCTTCAGTCGTTTCCTTACCTATCACAAATGTTGCAATATCCATATCTTCAAGAAGCTTAACAGTCACTTCTCCCTGATAGATATGCTGAGGCTCATCATGAATACCGGGCTCACCTCTCCATCCGATGATGAAAATAACCGGAATTGCGTAAACCTTGTCGTTTAAAAGAGATGCAACAGGATTGATAATATTTCCTTCACCGGAATTCTGCATATAAACAACGGGTACTTTACCTGTAGCAAGATGATAACCGGCAGCGAGAGCCGTACAGTTACCTTCATTTGCAGCAATAATATGATGCTTGGGATCAATACCATATTTATCCATCAGAAAATTACATAAAGCTTTTAGCTGACTGTCAGGAACGCCTGTATAAAAGTCCGAACCAATTATTTCTACAAGTTTTGCTACATTCATTTATTTAGTCTCCTAAATCTCATCAATCAAAGTAATAATCTGATTAATAGGCATAAGTCTGTCATCAACTTCTTTTGCACGATGATATTTTAAAATATCTTCTGCAGTCTTCTGCATAGCAGGGAAAGCAGAACGTGTAAGCTGGTTGGCATAGATAACAATATTCACTCCGTGCTCAGCGAGTTCATTTTCTGTAATAGTATTAAAACTCGAAGGAACAACCACTATAGGAGTAGTTTTGTTTTCCGCACGGAATTTATCACAGAATTCAATGATTTCAGCAGGGTCCTTCTTTCTACTGTGAATCATAATACCATCCGCACCTGCAGATACAAACGCTCTGGCTCTCTCGAGCGCATCTTCCATTCCTTTTTCAAGAATTAAAGACTCAATGCGAGCAATAATCATAAAATCATCCGTAAGCTGCGCTTTCTTGCCTGCAGAGATTTTAGCACTAAATTCTTCAATAGAAGCCTGAGTCTGTTCAACATCAGTTCCAAAAAGTGAGTTCTTTTTAAGCCCCTTTTTGTCTTCGATTATTACTGCACTAACGCCAAGCCTCTCAAGAGTACGAACAGTGTACACAAAATGCTCTGTTAATCCTCCTGTATCGCCGTCGAAAATAATTGGCTTTGTGGTAACTTCTGTAATATCTTCTATAGTTCTGAAGCGGCTGGTCATGTCAACGAGTTCAATATCAGGCTTTCCCTTTGCAGTAGAATCACAAAGAGATGAAATCCACATAGCATCAAACTGATCGAGTTTACCGTCACATTCAACTACTGTCTTTTCTACAATAAGACCGGTAAGGCCACTATGCGCTTCCATTGCTTTTACGATTGGAGTCATCTTTAAAAGATCGCGAAGACGTTTTCTTCTGTATTCAGGCATAGCAAGCTTTTCGCGAAGCTGTAAATCTATTTTTCTGACCTTTTCAGTGTAGGTGTAAGGAACATCTATTACCTGGCCTCCATACGCTTTTACGAGTTCTTCAACATGATTACGAATAGTCTTTTCAGGTCCTGTAACCCAGTTGTCTCCATGGACGACAAAATCAGGTTTTATGAGGCTTATAACATCATCATAAAGCATATCGTCCTGAATAACGACCTCATCCACACCATCCAGTGAACGGTATAATTTAACACGTTCTTCCTGGCTTACCGTCGGGAATTTGTTATAACGAATCAGTGCTTTATCAGATAATGCGCCTATAATAACGCGACCATATTTCTTCGCTTCGTTAACTATATTTAAATGTCCTTCATGAATTACATCAGTGCAAAAACAAGTATAAGCAGTCTTCATAAATAGTCCTTTTCTTAATTATACCGGACAGGTATCTTAACGCCTGTATTAATTAATGCCTCTTTAAAAACCACAAAGAAATCTTTAATATCCGCTTCATCAATCGCTCCAAGAGCGCAAAGGCGGAATGTATTGGTAGTCGAAATTTTACCGGGATAAATGGTAAATCCTCTCTCATAGCAGTAATCATGAACCTTTTCAAAGCTAAAATTAGGATCATTGGGATAAATAGCCGAGGAAACAAGTCCAGCGCGAAGTTCAGGCTTAATTACCTGTTTAAATCCAAGTTCATCGAGTCCTTCATTAATTGCATTAAACACTCTGGTATGACGCGCCCATTTTGCCTCTTCGCCTTCTGCCCAGTATTCCTTCAATGCTTCTATGGTTGCATAAATCGTCTGAACAGGAGGTGTAAAATGCATTTCTCCGGTCTTTTCAAAATACTCATACTGAAGATATAAATTACAGTAATAGCTTCTTTTAGGATAATTCTTTGATTCTTCTATAATCGCACGATTGCCGACCACAAAACTTAAGCCTGTAAATGCCATAAGACCCTTCTGCGCGGATGCCATACAAAAATCAATATTGTCTTTCTCAATATCAATTGGACGCATTGCATAAGTACTGGTTGTATCAACCGTAAAAGTAGCACCATACTTATGTGCCAAAGCGCCAATTTCACGAATAGGATTAAGAATGCCTGTACCGGTTTCGTTATGCGTTGTATGAACAAGACCGATATCAAGATTGTTCTTAAGTGTCTCTTCTACAACCGCAAGGTCAGGCTGTTCATCTACAGGGAATTTTAAATCAATATGAGGCAGATTATAGTATTCACAAACTTCAACTGCTCTCGTACTGTAAGCACCATTATTAACAACAAGCACTTTCTTTCCTTCTGCAAGAAGTGAGTTAATACATACATCAATATTTATGGTTCCGCTACCGCAAAAAAGAACTGAAGTATATTTATCAGTATCTCCATGGACTATCTTTACCAAATCTTCACGAAGGCCTTTCATTAATCCTGCAAACTCTTTTTCGCGAGGACAAATATCAGGAACAACCTGAGCATATTTAACTGTATCTGTCGTGGTTGAAGGACCGGGATTTAATAGTATATTTCTTTTAATTTCGTTCATTATTATACCTTTCAAGCTTTATACATCATATGTTTTATCAATTGCTTTAAGTTCATTAAAAGTATCTATTTCGACAATGTCTTCATCACGACACTCTCTTACTTCCACTGCATAATGATCTTTCTTATAAACAAGCGGAACCTGTTCCCAGTATCGTTCTTTGCCGCCAGGAGAAGAATAAACCTCAGGAATATCATCAGCAAGCTTTTTGCCGTCTTCTTCGTTCCAGAAGGAAATACCAACCATCTGATAACAGTCAATACCACCAACTTTCTCTTCCTTAATAACTCCATCCTTCACCGTAAAGCACCAGTCATCTGTTCTTTCTTTTGGAATAGCAAGGAAATCGGAAGTGTAAT
>JAEEGH010011117.1_pt1 | contig 20499 bp, 18 predicted proteins | sample 9134181 | NCBI WGS metagenome assembly JAEEGH01 (sample SAMN16246544, study PRJNA631951) | gut metagenome | biome: gut microbiome; feature: rumen; material: DP-attached | host: Bos | place: Iran: Karaj | collected 2018-10
TCCGGGTGTGTTGGTGCTCTGTGCGGCCAGCAGTGGCGAAACCTCCCACGCCGACTTATTGGAAGACGGCATCTACCTCTCCAACCGTTTCACGCGCGTTTTCCGCAGCCAGGTAGAGGCCAATCCGGCCATATCCCTCCATGACTTGTACTACCAGCTGGCCACCCACACTACGGCTTCCCATGCCGGCCTGTACAACGATGCCTGCTATGGGAACATCTATCGCAGCACCCTGGAAGAGTTCCTAAAGCGGTAATTTGGGGCCCTAATTATTCACTAGCAGAGTAAACGGCGTCTGCTATAGCCTCTTCCACCAAACTGGCCGAAAGGGCGCCCACGGCATCCAGGTTGGCCGGTACTTTTTCTTCATCAGGTCCGACTGAGATGGCATAGACGGTGTCTCCATCGGCCGTGGTAAAGGCGGGATTAATACTTCTTGCAAGGCCGGCCGATGCCATCTGGGAGAGGTGTTTGAGCTGAGCAGGGGTAAAGTCCCCGTTGGTGAATACGGCTACAAGGGTGGTATTGGTGGTGCCGGAGGGCGTGCTGATAAACAGGTTCTCTTCGGATGTCTGAAGCAGGGTCGTGTAGGAATCGGCCTCCTTGGATTGCATTCCGGCTATTTTCTTTCCCTGGTAATAGATGTCTCCGTAACTGTTCAGGACCACGGCTACTCCTATCTGGAGACGCCCCATCTGAACGGCGGCATACCCGATGCCGGCTTTCTGGGCCAGGGCCATTCCGGCTGCTTTCCCTACGGTGGCACCTGTCCCGGCACCTACGTTTCCGCTACGGGGATCGTTGGCCGCAAATGAGGCCTCACAGGCCGCATAGCCCATCTTTTCGTCTGGCCGAACAGTGGCGCTCCGATACCCCAGGTCGTATATGCAACTTTGGCATACAAGGGGTACCAGGGCGATGCCGGTCTCGTATCCCACACCGTGCTCTTCCAGGCAGCGCGCTACGCCGCACGATGCCGCCAGGCCATAGGCCGATCCTCCCGAGAAGACCAGAGCATTGATCAGGTGGTTCCGTTCTACGGCAATCACTTCCGTTTCCCTGGATGCCGGACCGCCGCCAAAGATTTCTACCGCTGCACGTCCCGAAACTGTAAAGCGGAACACAGTCACGCCCGTTCCCGCTGCCTCATCCTGAACATTTCCAACGCTGACACCCCGAATATCCGAGAAGGGGATGGTCTTCAGGTTGGAAACCTGTCCCTGTGCCATAAGGGCCGATACCAGCAGTATTCCAAAAAAGGTCGATAGAATTCTTTTCATGGCGAATAAATCTATAATAGACAAAGATACGTATTTATTAGAAATAAGATCGCCACTCGCACCGGGGGCAGGAGCAGGAGTTCGGCGGGGAGCCAGCGCGATCCGGCGGAGGCGCGATGCGGGAGCGGGTGGGCACCGGAGCAAAGGCGGAGAGTCGAGCAGGCTGGGATGCCGCCGTCCCGTGCGAGAACTTGTCTGACGACCGTTAGGCGGCGGAGCCGACTAAAAGGGAGGAGTTTCGAGCAAGGCGGCAGCCGTCTGCGAGCAGCCTTTGCGACACTGTGCCCCCTGCCCCGCATCCGCTCCGCCAGCGCCGGCTCCCATCATTATAATACTGAGGGCTGACGAAATAAACTCGTCAGCCCAGAGAGCAGCGAATCCGTAGAATCGCTGCGACAAAGGTAATTCTTTTCTTTGATTCTGCAAATCATTCTACATCAGACTCTTTCCAGCAGGAGTTCTCGTTCCGGCAGAATAGTTTGCACTGGTACGGATGAATACGTATCTTTGCTACACGCAAGAACCTGGTCGTCGAATCGGCCGGCATCGAAATCAGGAGCAGTAAGTCTTTCGCTTCTCGAAAGCGGCTCCCTTCACAACCAGAATCAGTTATTCAATCAGGTATTCGTATGTCCAAAGATGGATATGCCTTACTCTGAGTATTTTATCGTGAACTAACCTATTGGAGTATATTTTGTTATGTGTATCAATGAAGAGGAGATACCCCGTGGAGAGACACGGGAGGAAATCAAACAGAGATCTGACATTATTTGGAAGTATTATCAAGAATGGAAACGATTGAATCCTGAACAAAGAGTCTACAATCACAAACTAAAGGACTACATCAATATCAGGCAAGTATCAATTGATGAAACCGCTCACCACGCCTCAAAAAGGTATCTTTCTACCTTGGCCGTTCTTCAACTTGATGCCATTCTCTCTTTTGCCAGATTAATAAGAATTGGAAAAACGGAGAAGCGTGGAAATCAACAACAATTCAAGGCTATGCTGATTATGCAATACGATTGCCCCGGGATTGGAGCAGTCAGACTATTGGTGGGAATCCGGCATAAAACGCTTCTCAAAGTACAGTACTGCATTACAAAGCTAAGTATTAAATAAAAAACGAAGCACCCCGTATGAGGTGCTTCATAGATTTGCCTCAGTCTTGCACAGTTCTTTACTACCCGAAGGTGGGCCCCGCCCAAGCGAGGGCTTTTGCGCAATGGCTTATTAGCCCAAGAGACTGTGTCTTACCAGACCACCGCAAAGGTAGTGCTTTTCTCTGATTCTGCAAACAATCCTGCGTCAGATTCCTTCTGACAGGAGCGCACGCAGCTGGGGAATGAGCTGGAGGTCGGCGGGGAGCCAGCGGACAGAGTCGAGGTCGGCGGGGCTGAGCCAGCGGGCCGCTTCGTGCTCGTTCAGGTGGAGGTCACCGACAAGCGCACAGAGGTAGCAGTGCATCGTCAGGTGAAAATCGGGATAATCCCATTCGATGGTCCGGAAGAAGCGCTCAACCCGGATATCGGCCGAGAGCTCTTCACGGATCTCGCGGACCAGGGCCGCTTCCGGTGTTTCGCCCGGTTCCATCTTTCCGCCGGGGAATTCCCACCAGTCCTTCCAGGGCCCGTAGCCGCGCTGGGTGGCAAAGAGTTGGTCTCCCCGGCGAATGATCGCAGCAACAACTTCGATTGATTTTTTGGTTCCCATTTCGTGCACAAAGATACCGTAAAAAACACTATCTTCGTACATTATGAACAGTATGATTCTTCAAGAAGAGGCTGCACGCTGCCTGCTTTGTGCCGACGCGCCCTGCAGCAAGGCTTGCCGCAAGGGCGACCCCGCCCGCGCCATCCGCGCCATTCGCTTTGACAACCCGGCTCTTGCCGGAGGCTGGATCAAGGATTGCTCCGCGCAGGAGCTCGAAGCCGCCGAGGCGGCCTGCATCCACTATGACCGGCCCATCCGCATCCGTGAGATCGCCGGGGCGCTCCCTGAACCGCCCGCTGCCGGGAAGGCCCTCCCCTCGCTGGCCATCGACTTCTGTGGCATCCGCTGCGAGAATCCCTTCTTCCTGGCCTCGTCGGCCATTTGCACCAACTACGAGATGGTGGCGCGTGCCTTCGAAGCCGGCTGGGGCGGTGTCTTCTACAAAACGATTTGCATGCAGGACATCCACGAGGTTTCGCCGCGCTTCGATGCCGTCTATGAAACCGGACGTCACGGCCGGTTCCTGGGCTTCCGCAACATGGAGCAGCTCAGCGAGAACCCGGTGGAGGTGGACTTCGAAATCCTGCGCCGGCTCAAGAAAGATTATCCCTCCAAGATCGTGATTGCCTCCATCATGGGACAGCAGGAAGAGGAGTGGATCCAACTGGCCAAAATGGCGGAAGAGGCGGGCTGTGATGCCGTGGAGCTCAACTACTCCTGTCCGCAAATGCGCCAGACCGGCATGGGGTGTGACGTGGGCCAGGATCCTGAACTGGTCACCTTCTTCACGGCCTATGTGAAGCGCAGCGTCAAGATTCCCGTCATCCCCAAGATGACGCCCAATATCGCCCATATCGCAGAACCGGCCATGGGGGCCTATTTTGCCGGGGCCGACGCCATCTCGGCCATCAACACCATCAAGAGCGTCACGCTGGGCGAAGGATCGGAGGTGAACGACTGCCAGACCGGCTCCGGCCTCTCCGGCCGCGCCGTGAAGCCCATCGCGCTGCGCCACATCCTGGCCATGGTCAAGAATCCCATGATGAAAAACGTGCAGTACAGCGGTATCGGTGGCATCGAGACATGGCGCGATGCACTGGAATTCATCCAGTTGGGCTGCCGCAACGTGCAGGTTTGCACCGCGGTGATGCAGTATGGCTACCGGATTATCGACGATCTTGTTGCGGGCCTTCAGCACTACATGGCCGAGCGAGGCATCACGGATCTGGCCTCTCTGGTGGGCGAACGCCTCCCCTCCTTCCATCTTCCCTCCGACCTGGACCGCGAGAGCATCGTCTATCCCAAGTTCGAGCGGAGCAAATGCATCGGCTGTGGCCGCTGCACAATCTCGTGCGCGGACGGCGGCCACCAGGCCCTGCAAATGGACCCGCAAACCCGCCAGCCTCAGATGATTGCATCAAAGTGCGTGGGATGCCACCTCTGCCGCCTGGTCTGCCCGGTGGGCGCTATCAGCGTCTCCAAACGGATCGCCGTCACAGAAAACTGATGGCATTGGGGCCTTCCGCGCAGAGCAGATCCAGAATGGAGAGATCGTGAATAAAGGCCCCGGGTGTGTAGGGAGAATCCGGCGTAAAGACCTGAAAATAGGGTACTGCGCGACCGTGGCGCTGCAGCAGCCCCTCACCGCGGTATTTGGGCTGGATGAGGGCACGCAGATCCGTGACCGGAGTCTCCGGGAGCGGTCCGGAAACCGGCACCGGCACCGGCGGCAGGAAATCGGCGGTCGTCGCGGGCCGGACGGCCAGGGAGCACATCTCGATCAGCTTTTCCGTCAGTTTCCAGTTCAGGTCGAAGAGGAAACGCTCCTGCCCATCCAGGATGCGGAAAAGGTCATCACGGTAATACTCAAAGAAGGCCGAATGGTTGTAGGCGGCCGTCATGGCGCGCTCGTGGAGGCGCACCCAGGGTTCGGAATAATCAATCCGGACCTCGCGGATGGGAATCTTCTCGCCGTGGGCATGCACTACCGGGACCACCAGCGCCTCCGGGCCCGCCGCGGAATAGATGCGGCAGCGGTTGCGCCAGGACTGCTTCTGGTAGCTCTCGCAGGCCTCGATTTCTACGCGCTGGCTCTGCGCCAGGGCATAGAACCACGAGACGGGCGGAAAGTAGGCCGTCGTGAGCAGGGTGTGCTGGAAAAGCGCCACGGCTTAGCGGTTGGAGGGGCGGACGATTCCGCGGGTGGAACTGCGCACAAAGCCGACGATGGCCTCGCGTTCGGGGGAAGCCGCCACCTCCGCTTCTATCCGCGCGCACGCCTCTTCCGCCCGAAGACCGGCCTCATAGAGCAGCCGGTAGGCGGAACAGATGGATTCCAATTGCGCGGGGGTGAAGCCGCGGCGGCGCAGGCCAATCAGGTTGAGCCCCTCATAGGCCACCGGGTTGCGGCCGGCCAGGGTAAAGGGCGGCACATCCTTGGTCACCACGCAGCCGCCGCCCACCATTGTGTGGGCGCCGATATGGCAGAACTGATGCACCACGGCCGCGCCGCCAAGGATCGCCCAGTCATCTACATCCACCTCGCCGGCCAGTCCGACATACCCGGAAAGAATCACGTGGTTGCCGATCCGGCAGTCGTGCGCGACATGGGCATAGCACATGATGAGGCAGTCGCTGCCGATCACGGTTTTCAGTTTGCCGCTGGCGGCGGTGCCACGGTGAAGCACGGCGCACTCGCGGATGACGGTGCGGTCGCCGATCTCCAGCCAGCTCTCTTCGCCGGCAAACTTCAAATCCTGCGGCACGCCGCCGATTACGCAGCCCGGGAAGGTCTGGCACCCGCGGCCCAGGCGGACAAAGTCAAAGAGGGTCGTGTGCGGGCCGATCCGGCAGTCGTCGCCGATTTCCACATGTTCACTGATGTAGCAGAACGGGCCGATTTCCACGTTCTTGCCGATCTTGGCATTGGGATGTATGTAGCTGTTGTTATTCATAATCAAAGCTTAAAGTGAGCCATCAGGGCGCGCACGGCGGCCGTATTGACGCTGTGACCGGGCTTGACGGCGGTAACGCGGGCCTTCAGGCGGGCACCGGCAAGGGCCAGGTCTCCGCAAAGGTCGAGCAACTTATGACGCGCACACTCGTTCGGAAAATGGAGCGGCGTATCGTTCAGGTAACCGCGGGGCTCGTCAATTACGAGCGCGTTGTCCAGCGAACCGCCCTTGATCAGGTTATTCTTGCGCAGGAACTCCACCTCCTGCAGGAAACAGAAGGTGCGGCACGGCGCAATCTGGGAAGCGTAGTCCTCCCCTTCCGTGAAACAGGCCGTCTGCGTACCGATTACCTGCGAATGAAAATCGATTTCCACCGCAAGCGTGTAGCAGTCGGCGGGCTCAAAACGAATCTGCGAATCTCCGAAAGCGTATTCAAAGGGGCCGGGAAGCTGAATTTCGCGGCGCGGGGCCTCCTGCTCCTGCAGTCCCGCCTCGCGGAAGGCCGCCACATAGGAAGCCGCGGAGCCGTCGAGAATCGGCACTTCGGGCGCGTCCAGCGTCACCAGCAGGTTGTCCACCCCCATTCCGGCGCAGGCCGAGAGCAGATGCTCCACGGTGACCACCTCCACCCCACCGCGCACGAGGCTGGTACTGCGCTGGGTGGAGCCCACGCAGGCCGCCATGGCGGGAATTCGGACGCCGCCCCGGTCGGTGCGTTCGAAAACGATGCCGTGTCCCGCAGGAGCGGGAATCAACTGCATCGTCACGTCACACCCGGTGTGCAGGCCGGTGCCACGGAATGTGCAGGGTTGGCGGAGGGTGTGCTGATTCATGCTACTTGCCTTCCGATTTGAAGCGCGCGTAGGCCTTCATATAGGTTTTATGATCGATGGCGGGATAGCCCAGCAGGACTTCTCCCTCCTTCTTGACGTTGCCGATCACGCCCGTACGGGCGGCTACCGTGGTGTGGTCCGCCACGGAAATATGGCCGTTGAACCCGCTCTGGCCGCCGATAATGCACTGCTTGCCGAGATGCGCGCTGCCTGCGACCCCGCTCTGGGCGGCCATCACCGTATTGTCGCCGATCTCCACGTTGTGCGCCACCTGGCAGAGATTGTCCAGCTTGACGCCCCGGTGGATTCGGGTGGAGCCCATCGTAGCGCGGTCAATCGTGGTGCAGGCACCCACCTCCACGTTGTCTTCCAACACGACATTGCCTGTCTGGGGAATCTTCTTATAGGAGCCGTCTTCCGTGGGCGCGAAACCGAATCCGTCCGCCCCGATTACCGCGTTGGCGTGCACGATGCAGCCATCGCCGATCTCGCAGTCATGATAAACCTTGACGCCCGGATAGAGAATGCAGTTTTTCCCCACCTTGACGCGCGGTCCCAGGTAAACCTGCGGGAAGATGCAGGTGCCCCGGCCGATCCGGGCGCTGAGGGCGATGCTGCGGCGCAGGGAGAGCCGCGCACAGAAGCGGTTGCCGCGGGGGCGGTTCCTGCGCAGCTGCTCGAACCAGCCCAGCAGTTCGGCGACCGCCGCATAGGCGTCATCTACCTTCACCAGGGTGGCGGAGACGGGCTGCGCGGGCTCGAAACTGCGGTTTACGAGGATCACATCCGCCTGACAGCTGTAGAGGTAGTGTTCGTATTTGGGGTTAGCATAGAAGCAGACAGTTCCCGGCCGACCGTTCTCGATGCGGGCGGGCGCGGAGACGGTCACATCGGGATTTCCGACGACTTCTCCGCCCAGGCGGGCGGCAATTTCCTGTGCTGAAACTTGAAAAGCCATAGAAGAACTCACAAATATAGCGATAATCGTAGAATACAAAAAATGTGCCTCGAATTTGGCTGATTGGCAAAGATTACCTATCTTTGCACCGTTAGAGACGACGAAGCGAAGGGGGCCCGGAGGGCTCCCTTGTTTTTTGTCGGGAAAAGAACCTGCCTTATGATTGAAAAAACGCTTATTGAAGCCATCGCAAACGAGTATCTCGCTGCCACCGACCTGAAGCTGGTCCGCGTGAAGGTCAGCAAAGAAAACGACATCACGGCGTTTATCCACCGCAGCGGAGCGGGCGTCTCGATTGACGACTGCGTGGCGCTGAGCCGCCATATCGAGGGCAAACTGGACCGCGACAAGGAGGACTTCTCCCTCACGGTCAGTTCTGCCGGCACCGGTTATAAGGACGAAGACGAAGAATAACAAACGAAAACAACAAACATAAAACAACGCATCACACAATGGAAGTGAATCTTATCAGCCCGTTCGCTGATTTCAAGGAACAGAAGAACATCGACCGCCCCACGATGATGGGCGTGCTCGAAGAGGTCTTCCGCAACCAGCTCGCCAAGATGTACGGTGAAACCGCATCGTTCGACATCATCATCAACATCGACAAGGGCGACCTTCAGATTCTCCGCAACCGCACCGTCGTGGAGACCGTCGAGGATCCCGCAGCGGAAATCTCCCTCGAGGAGATCCGCAAGATCGACGACTCGTTCGAGGTGGGCGAGGACTACACCGAGGAGATCCAGTTCTCCGACTTCGGCCGCCGCGGCATCCTCAACATCCGCCAGAACCTCCAGGGCCGTATCATGGAGCTGGAAAAGAAGAACATCTATGACAAGTACGTGGACCGCATCGGCGAGATTATCGTCGGCGAAGTATACCAGGCCTGGAAGAAAGAGGTGCTCGTAATGGACGAGGACGGCAACGAACTGGTCCTTCCCAAGACCGAACAGATCCCTTCCGACTTCTTCCGCAAGGGCGACACCGTCAAGGCGGTGATCACCAGCGTGGAGATGCGCAACGGCTCCCCGGTTATCACCCTTTCGCGTACCGCAGGGCTCTTCCTGGAGCGTCTCTTCGAGCAGGAAGTTCCGGAAATCTACGATGGCCTGATCACCATCAAGAAGGTGGTCCGCGTCCCGGGCGACCGCGCCAAGGTGGCTGTCGAATCGTATGACGACCGCATTGACCCGGTGGGTGCCTGCGTCGGCGTCAAGGGTTCCCGTATCCACGGCATCGTCCGCGAGCTGCGCAACGAGAACATCGACGTCATCAACTGGAGCAACAACACGCAGATTCTCATCCAGCGTGCCCTGAGCCCCGCCAAGATTTCCTCCATCGAGTTCCTCGACGACGAAGTCCGCGTGTACCTCAAGAAAGAGGAGATTTCCCTGGCTATCGGCAAGGGCGGTTCCAACATCAAGCTCGCCGGCATGCTGGTGGGCAAGCAGTTGGAAGTCTATCGCGCCGACTCCGAGGAGGAGCAGGACGACGTGCTGCTCGACGACTTCAACGATGAAATCGAGCAGTGGATCATCGACGCCCTCAAGGGCATCGGCTGCGACACCGCCAAGAGCGTGCTCGCACTTCCCGCAGATGAGATCGCAGAACGCGCCGATCTCGAGATTGAGACCGTAGAAGACGTGCTCAAGATCCTCCGCGCAGAATTTGAATAAAAAACACCTTAAAACCATACGGGAGAATTATTTATGGCAGAAGGAACCATCCGAATCAGCAAGGTATTGAAGGACTTCAATATCAGCAGCAGCACACTCGCCGATTTCTTGAAAAAGAAAGGCATCGACACGGAAGTCTCGCCCAACGCGAAGATCTCCGAAGACGTCTATACCATGCTCGCCAAGGAATACGGCAACGAACAGCAGTTGCTGATGGCCCAGTCGAAGCAGGTCAGCAACAAGTTGAAGGAGGTCGCCTCCGCCCGCGAACACACGGGTGCAGGCGAGGACGAACCCGTCCGGGAGGTCTTCATCAAGACCAATGTCCTCACCGCAGAGCGTCCCGCAGCCCCCGCTCCGGCTCCCGCCCCTGCCCCGAAGGCTGCTCCGAAGCCTGAGAAACCTGAACCGGTGGTTCCCAAGAGCGAACCGGAACCCGCTCCCGCACCCGCAGAGCCCGTCAAGTCTCCCGATGACGCCGGCTCCGGCCTCAAGGTGCTGGGCAAGATTGACCTGAACAAGCCGAAGAAAGAGAAGAAGGCAGCTCCCGCACCGGAGGCTGCTCCCAAGGCTGAAAAGCCCGTCGAAGCGCCCAAGCCTGCAGAACCGGTCAAGGTGGAGGAAAAGCCGGTGGAAGAGAAGCCGGTCCGCACCGTGCCCGAGCATATCGAGACCAAAGTCGAAAAGCTCGCCGGTCCCAAGATCAGCGGTACCATCGACCTTTCCCAGTTCGAGAAGAAACCGCACGCACCCAAGGACAAGGGCAAGCGCGAGCGCATCCACAAGGGCGGTCCCGCCAAGGTGGACATCAACGCCACCGAGGGCAGCAACCGCCGCGAGAAACCCGCTCAGACGCCTCAGCGCGACAGCGGAAAAGGCCGCGGAAAAGACCGTGACCGCTTTAAACCCGTCCGCGCCGAAATCGACGAGGATGCCATTCAGAAGCAGATCAAGGAGACCTACGCCCGGATGGTGGAAGGCAAGGGCAAGACCAAGAGTTCCAAGCACCGCCGCGAAAAACGCGAAGAGTTCTCCCAGAAGATGCAGGAGGAGCAGGAGCAGCAGGCACGTACCAGCAATGTGCTGAAAGTGACTGAATTCGTAACCGTCAACGAGCTGGCCATCCTGATGGACAACACGCCGGTCACGAAAGTGATCGAGGCCTGCATGAACCTCGGCCTGATGGTCTCCATCAACCAGCGCCTCGACGCGGAAGCCCTCGTGCTCGTAGCAGAGGAGTTCGGCTACAAGATTGAATTTGTCAAGGCGGAAACCCAGGGCGCGATCGATGAAGAGGTGGACAAGGCGGAAGATCTCCTGCCGCGTCCGCCGATCGTCACCGTGATGGGCCATGTGGACCACGGTAAGACTTCCCTGCTCGACAACATCCGCAACACCAACGTGATTGCCGGAGAGGCGGGCGGTATTACCCAGCATATCGGCGCCTACAGCGTAACGCTTCAGGACGGACGTCAGATTACCTTCCTGGATACGCCGGGTCACGAGGCCTTCACGGCCATGCGTGCCCGCGGTGCCAAGGTCACCGACTTGGCCATCATCATCGTGGCCGCTGACGACGCGGTGATGCCGCAGACCGTAGAGGCCATCAACCATGCTCAGGCTGCCGGCGTGCCGATGGTCTTCGCCATCAACAAGATCGACAAACCGGGCGCAGACCCCGACCGCATCAAGCAGCAACTCTCGCAGATGAATATTCTCGTGGAGGACTGGGGCGGCAAATATCAGTGCCAGGAAATCTCCGCCAAGAAGGGGATCGGCGTGGAAGAACTGCTGGAGAAGGTTCTGCTCGAGGCAGATATGCTCGAATTGAAGGCCAACCCCAACAAGCGCGCCGTGGGCAGCGTGATCGAGTCTTCCCTCGACAAAGGCCGCGGCTATCTGGCCACCGTCCTCATCCAGGGCGGTACCATCCATGTGGGCGACGTGATGCTCGCCGGCTGCTACACCGGCCGTGTGAAGGCGATGTTCAACGAACGTGGCCAGAAGATCAAGGAGGCTGGCCCTTCGACGCCGGTCTCCATCCTCGGCCTGAACGGTGCACCGACCGCCGGTGACACCCTCAACGTACTCGAAGACGAAAAAGAGGCCCGCGATATTGCCGCCAAGCGCGAGCAGCTGCTCCGCATCCAGGGCATCAAGACGCAGACCCACATCACCCTGGAGGAGATCGGACGTCGTATTGCTTTGGGCAACTTCCAGGAGCTCAATATCATTGTCAAGGCCGACGTGGACGGTTCCATCGAGGCGCTCTCCGACTCCCTCATCAAGCTTTCTACCGAGGAAATCCGCGTGAACGTGATTCACAAGGCTGTGGGTGCCATCTCGGAATCCGACGTCCTGCTCGCCGTGGCCTCCAATGCCATCATCATCGGTTTCCAGGTCCGTCCGATGCCGGGTGCCCGCAAGCTGGCCGAGAAGGAATCCATCGAAATCCGCCTCTATTCCGTCATTTACGACGCCATCGAGGAGGTCAAGAGCGGTATCGAGGGCATGCTTGCTCCCGAGCAGAAAGAGGAAATCACCGCGACCGCCGAGGTGCGCGAGACCTTCAAGATCTCCAAGGTCGGTACGATTGCCGGCTGTATGGTCAAGGAGGGCAAGCTGACCCGCAGCGCCAAGGTGCGCGTCATCCGCGACGGTATCGTCATCCACACCGGCACCCTGGGTTCGCTCAAGCGATTCAAGGACGACGTCAAGGAGGTGGCTGCCGGATTCGACTGTGGCCTGAATATTGAAAGTTACAACGACGTACAGGTCGGCGATGTGATCGAGGCATTCGAGATCGTCGAGGTCAAGCGCAAACTCTAAAAGGCGATGAAAAAACGGTTCGGAATCCTGCTCTTCTGTGCGCAACTGGCGCTTCTGGCGACCGGCTGCGGACGCCCGGAATGGCCGGATCCGGACTCTTCGTCCGTATTGTTCTATATGGACGCCAACAACTCGCTCTCGAGCTACGCCTACGACTTCATGGATCAGATTACCCGGGGTACGCTTCCGGCCAAGAACACGGGAGAGCGGGAAGTGCTGGTCTATTGCCACATGCCGGCCAGCAGCCCGAGGCTCATGAAACTCACGCGCCGCAGCGACCGGACCGGGCTCGACACGCTCCTCATCAAGTTATACGACAAGGATGTCAACTCCGCCTCTCCCGAAATGCTGCGACAGGTCATCCTCGATGCGGAAGCGGTGGCGCCCGCCGCGCACCACGGCCTGGTAATGTGGTCGCATGCCACGGGATACCTCCCCTCCGGATACTTCAACCATCCGACGGACATGGCCCAGCCGACCCAGCCGCACTATGCGCGCACCTTCGGGTCGGAGTACAGCAAGACCGAGGAGATGGAGATAACCGACATGGCCGAGGCACTCCCCTTCCACTACGACTTCATTCTGTTCGACTGCTGCTTCATGGGCGGCATCGAAGTAGCCTATGAACTCCGGGAGAAATGCGACTATATCGCCTTTTCCCCCACCGAGATCATGGCCAAGGGTTTCCCTTACTACGTGATGTTCGAGTCCCTCTGGAACGGCAACTCCACGGAAGAGGCGATGAAGGCGGTCTGTCAGGAGTACTACCACTACTACGACAGCACCTACCAGCGCTACAAAGCGGGCCTGGCAACCAACAACGGCGGCACCGTCGCCCTGCTCAAATCGGCGGAACTGCCGGCGCTCGCCTCGGTCTGCCGCGGCATTTTCACCAACCACCGCGATGAGATCTACGGGCTGAACTTCAACTCCGTACAGCGCTACTTCCGCTACAATTACCACTGGTTCTTCGACCTGGGAGACATTGTCGAGCAGGTAGCTACGCCCAGTGAGTTCGACGCCTTTCAGGCTGCGATGGACAAGCTGGTCATTTACAAGGCGGCCACCCCGGAATTCATGGGAATCGTCATCAATAAATATTCGGGCCTCAGCTCATATCTGCCGAAGCCCGAATACGTCAATCTGAATGCATTCTACCGTGATCTGGCATGGAACCGGGCCACGGAGTATGTCGAATAGCACTCCTTATTTCTTGAAGTAGCGGTTGAAGAGGCCTTGGAATCCCTGGCCGTGGCGTGCTTCATCTTTGGCCATCTCGTGGACCGTGTCGTGGATGGCGTCATAGCCCAGCTGTTTTGCCTTGGCAGCGATGGCCATCTTGCCTTCGCAGGCGCCAGCCTCGGCTTCCATGCGCTTCTGGAGGTTAGTCTTGGTGTCCCAGACCACCTCGCCGATCAGTTCGGCGATGCGGGCAGCGTGGTCAGCCTCTTCGTACGCGTAGCGGCGGAATGCCTCGGAGACCTCGGGATAGCCCTCACGGTCAGCCTGGCGGGCCATAGCGAGATACATACCCACCTCGGTGCACTCACCGTGGAAGTGTTTCTGGAGACCTTCCCAAACTTCGGGATCGCAACCCTTCGCCTCACCCAGCTTATGCTCGGTGACGAACTCCAGGGCGCCGGAATTTTCAACGACCTCTTTGAATTTAGACTTCGGGGCTTTGCAGAGCGGGCACTGCTCAGGTGCCTCGGGTCCTTCGTGGACGTAACCGCAAACGGTGCAAATCCATTTTTTGCTCATAGTAATACGAATTTAAAGGTTTATAATGGTTGTTCTTTCAGAAAGTGTCTTTTCAGGATGGCGCAGACGCAGGCGAGGAGGGCGAACAGGGCGGCCAGGGCGGCGACATACAATCTTCCTGCGACAATCCCGTCTGCCATCATCCGGTCCGGATCCTCCTCCAGGCGGGCCTGGAACCGGGGCGAATCGATGCGGCGGAGAGGTGCCTGGGCAATGATATGATGGTTCTCAACGACCATGACACGATGTCCGATGACGACCAGCGGTGCGGCGCTCTCCCCCAGGGGCGTCTTGCGGACGTCCATGCCCACCCGATACGGGCCGAACTCCATGCGCGGCAGGTTCACCAGGGCGTCGAGGGGAATGGCCAGGGCCACGAGAGCGAACACGCCGAGCGCCACCCGCTCGAACCAGGCCGGCACGGCGTCTTGCGGCTCACGCAGACAATAGACCAGGTGATAAATGGCCATCGGCAGAAGGATGAGGGCCCACCCGGCCAGGCGGAAATGGTGCGTGAGCAGGCAGACAATCAGCCCGGCTGCAACGAGCGCCAGAAGCAGGGGCGAAACCACTTTGCGCCGCAACCCGCAGAGGGTGGCCATGCCGGTGAGCAGGACCATCAGGGAAACGAGAATTCCCGCCACCGTACCCAGGTGAAGGCGCTCGCCGGTCGTAACCGGATCGAGCAGCATCAGCAGGCCGGCTGCCGAAGCGGTCAGCCCCGGGAATGTGCAGCACAAGCGGTCCAGGAATTTCATCGCGAAAGCAGTTTATCGGCCTCCGCCGCAATTTTGGCAAAAATGGCCTCCGCAGGCAGCATCCTGCCCTCAGCATCCGCGCAGTCGATCCGCTTGAACTGCGGATCCCTCCCGCATTCGGCCAAATAGATCCGGCGAACGCCTTTCTGGAACTCGATATCCTTCTCATGGATATCTGATTTCCCCTCCAGATAGTCCCGGTGGTCGTCCCCTGCACGGGAGTTGTGCAGTTTCTCATCCACGAAGGAGATGGGCACGTCCAGGAAAAGGTTCAAATCCGGTCTGGGAATGGCGAATTCACGGTATTCCGTATCAAAGATCCAGTCGCGCAGGTGCTCGGCCGCAGCGGCATCGGGCATCTTGGAACACTGGAAGGCGATATTCGAATAGACATAGCGATCCAGAATCACGCAGTGGCCCGCCGCGAGCTTTTCCCGAATCAGCGGCGCCGCCTCCCGGCGGTCTTCCGCAAAGAGATAGGCCACCACCTGCGGATGCACCTGATCGATCGCCCCGAAATCGCCCCGAAGAAAACCGGCAATCATCCCCCCAATCACCGGCGCCTCGTAGCGCGGGAAGTGCAGGTAATCAACCTGTCTGCCCGTGGCGGCGATGTAGTCTGAAAGCATTTTCAGCTGAGTGGATTTGCCGGCTCCGTCGAGCCCTTCGAGAACGATCAGCATAGGGTAAAATGTGTATCTTTGCAAGCGGTTCGACAAAGATACACTTTATTTCAATTATGGAAACAGGGCAAGTCAAATTGATGGGCGTTGTCAATGTGAATGACGACTCTTTCTTTGCGGAAAGCCGGGCCGTCGGGGAAGCGGATTTCATCCGCCGCGTCGGGCAGCTCAAGGAGCGGGGCATCCGGCTGATCGACCTGGGCGCTGTCTCTTCGCGCCCGGGCGCCGCCTATGTGGGCGAAGAGGAGGAGTGGCGGCGGCTGGAGCCAGCCTTGGAGGTCTGGAAGCGGGAATTCAGCGACCTGGCGCTCTCCGTGGATACCTTCCGCAGCGGCATCGTCAAACGCGTCTATGACCGCGTGGGGCGCTTCCTGGTGAACGACATCTCCGCCGGAGCCGAAGACCCGAGCATGCTCGGCACGGTCTCCTTCCTGGACCTCCCCTATGTGGCGATGCACCGCCGCGGCGATTTCACCACGATGCACAATGACTGGCATTATGACGATGTCGTAGAAGAAGTGTTGGCGTATTTCCGCACCTTTGCCGCCCAGGCCGATGCACTCGACATCGACTGGATCCTGGATCCGGGCATCGGCTTCTCCAAGAGTTCCGAGGAGAGCCTGACGCTGCTGCAGAATCTCTCTCGCTTCCGCGACGAATTCCACCGCCCCATCCTGGTGGGCGTGGCAGACAAGCGCATCACCAAAGTGGTGGCCCAGGACGAATTGCACCGCCTTGCAGTGCAGGGCGGCGCAACCATGCTGCGGGTCCACTGACCGGGACTACTTCACGTAGTAATCAATCATCTTTTCGATGGCACGCTGGCAGACCGGGCAGAAGCCGGGCGCCGTGTTGTTCTTCATCCGACACTCGAAATAGGGCCGCCAGACCCCCTTGGCGCTGTAACCGCCGCCCTCGAAAAGGCCCACGACGCCAATATAGGATGAGTCGTTCGGCGTCGGGATCGGCGTGCCTTTCTGAATCAGGTCCGGCCATTTGCGGTCGAAGTGCGCCTGCGTGGTGATGTTCGGCTCCCAGGGCTCCACGCCCGCGGGGTACATATTCTCATAGGCCACGTCCGACTCGTAATACTCGTCGCCCAGGCCGGCGAAGCTGTGGCCGAACTCGTGGACGAAGACATACTCGGTGCGCGCATTGTCAGCCGTGCTCAGGGCATAATAGTTATAGATGCCGCCACCGCCGTACTTGGATTCGTTGACCAGCACGTAGAGCGCGTCATTGGGCGCGCCGGAGGCCAGCTGCGCCACCTTTTTGTGGTCGGGCGCCGTCAGGTAGCGGTCAATCCCGAAGGTGTAGAAGTTGGAGCAGGCGGCCGTGTTGCGCCAGATGCCCTGGTACGGAATGTCGGTGCCTGCATCCTGTGAAACGGATTCCACCACCCAGACGTTGAAGTCTTTCTTGCGCGACTTGAACGGCTCGATGCCGAAGAGATAGCCCATCATCCGTTCCACGTCGGCATGGTACTTCTCCATGTCCTCCGCACGGTAGCCCTCGGCCACGATGCAGAGGTCCACCTTCTTCTCCGAGGGGCCGTTCACCAGCCAGGGAACCACCTTGAAATCGTTTTCCGCCTCGCGAGAAATGGCCGGATCGGCGGGATCCACTGCAAAGCGCAGGAGTTCGCGGTGTCCACCGGTCTCCGGCACGCGCGCCGTCACCACCACCGTCACCTTCCCCTTGGGATAGGGAATCCAGACGGAATTGGTGAAGGCCTTGTTCACACGCTCGGCCTCCGCCGTGGTCCGCCACTCCTGGAAGAGCGAACTGAATCCCCGGCTGAAAATGAGCTTTCCGTCGGCTGAATAGACATCGGTGGCATACTCACCATAATCAAAAGGCGGAATGAGGTTCTTCCGGGTTCCGCTCCACCCCTTCTCCCAGACAATTCCGTCCAGGTAGGCGAACTGTTCGGAAGCGTTGCCGGCAAAGACCAGATCGATCCGCAGCCGGTCATCGGTAAAATAGCGGCCATAGCGCGGCTGATCCGCTGCCTGGCACGCCGCGAAGGAGAGCACCAGCACCCCCATCGCCAGGGTAAAAAATCTTTTCATCGTTGACAAAGATACCAAAAACTCTTTTGTATCTTTGTAGCACTATGAAAAAGATATTCGTAATGACACTGATTGCAGGTTTGGGCCTGTCGGGCCTGACAGGTTGCAATGACGGCGCAAAGAAGGGCGCCGAAACCGATTTCCAATATTCCATTGACCAGTTTGCGGACATCGAGGTGCTGCGCTACCGGATCCCCGGATGGGAGGCGCTCTCGCTCCAGCAGAAGGAGTATATCTACCACCTCTGCGAGGCGGCCAAGGCCGGCCGCGACATCATCTGGGAGCAGAACTTCAAGTACAACCTCCGCATCCGCCATGCGCTGGAAGCCATCCTGGAGAACTATGCCGGGGAGCGCAGCGGCGAGCAGTGGGACGCCTTCCTGGTCTACGCCAAACGCGTCTTCTTCAGCAACGGCATCCATCACCACTATGGCAAGCACAAGATCCTGCCGCTCTGCAGCAAGGACTACCTGGCCTCTCTGATGGAGGCCTCGGGCGTTGCGCCGGAGGAGGCTGCCGTGCTGCTGCCGGTCATCTGCGACCCGAATCTCTACCCCACCAATCAACACCAGGGCACGGAGAAGGATATCATCGCGGCATCGGCCAACGGCTACTACGACGGCCCGCTGACCGCCCGCGAGGTGAACCGCTTCTACGACAGGATGGCGGACAAGAAGGACCCGCACCCCATCTCCTACGGCCTCAACAGCCAGCTGGTTAAGGAAAACGGTCGCATCTACGAAAAGGTCTACAAGGCTGACGGCCTCTACGGACCGGCCATCCAGGTGATCATCTCGCACCTGGAGGCGGCGCAGAAGGTGGCGGAGAACGACCTGCAGAAGAAATACATTGGCGAACTCATCGAATACTACCGTACCGGCGACCTGCGCCTGTGGGACACCTATAATATCTCGTGGGTGGGCGACACGCAGTCCGATGTGGACTTCGTCAACGGATTCGTGGAGGATTACGGCGATCCGCTGGGCCGCAAGGCGGCCTACGAGGGCATCGTGAACTTCCGCGACAAGGAGGCTTCACACCGCACCCAGGTCATCAGCGAGAATGCCCAGTGGTTCGAGGACCACTCCCCCATCGACCCGCGCTTCAAGAAAGCCGAGGTCAAGGGGGTGAGCGCCAAGGTGATCAACGTGGCGGTCATCGCCGGCGACAACTATCCCGCAACGGCCATCGGCATCAACCTGCCGAACGCCGACTGGATCCGCAAGGAGTACGGTTCCAAGTCCGTGACCATCGCCAACATCACCGACGCCTACGCACAGGCCACTGCCCAGGCGCCCAAGAGCATCCTCACCGAGTTCGCCTGGGATGAGGACGAGATTGCGCTCTGCCGCGAATACGGTTCGCTGACCAGCGACCTGCACACCGACCTCCACGAGTGCCTGGGCCACGGCTCCGGCCAACTGCTGCCCGGCACCCCCTCCGGTGCCCTCAAGGAGTTTTCCTCCACGCTGGAGGAGGCCCGCGCCGACCTCTTCGCCCTTTACTACCTGGCAGACGAGAAACTCGTGGAATTGGGGATCCTGCCCAACAAAGAGGCCTACAAGGCTGAATACTGCAGCTATATCCGCAACGGCCTCTTCACCCAGTTCACCCGCATCGAGCTGGGCAAGCAGAATACCGAAGCCCACATGCAGAACCGCAAGCTGATCGCCGACTGGTGCTACGAACACGGTCTGGCAGAGAACGTGATTGAAAAGAAGGTGCGCGACGGCAAGACCTACTTCGTCATCAACGATTTCAAGGCCCTCCGCGGCCTCTTCGGCGAACTGCTGGGCGAGATCCAGCGCATCAAGTCGGAAGGCGACTACGAGGCCGGCAGGGCCCTTGTGCTGAAGTATGCCGTCAACATCGATCCGGATCTTCACAAGGAGGTGCTGGAGCGCTACGCCACCCTCGGTCTGAAACCGTACCGCGGCTTCATCAACCCGGATATCGTGCCGGTAACCGGCAAAGACGGGGCTGTGACCGACTACGAAGTGGTTTATGGTGACGACTTCCTCGCACAGCAACTCGAATACGGCAAGAAATACAAGACTTTATAATATGAAACGAATGATCGCGCTGGCGCTGGTCGTGCTGCTCGCACTGCCTGCCGCCGGGCGCAAGAAAGAAAACCTCCTGCAGAGCGTCGGTATCCGGTACCTCAGCGCACCGGAGACCTTCACCACCTACGACCGCCTGCAGAAAACCATCCACGATTACGCCGAACCCGGCTATCTGGAGTACAAAAGTTCCAAGGCGATTGCAGACCATCTGGCTGCCAACGGCTTCACCATCGAATGGGGCGTGGCGGGCATTCCGACGGCCTTTATTGCCACTTATGGCAGCGGCAAGCCGGTGATCGGCATGCTGGGTGAATACGATGCCCTGCCGGGCATGTCGCAGGATACCTCCACGGTGGACCATCCACTCGTGGAAGGGGCCTGCGGACACGCATGCGGGCACAACCTGCTCGGCACCGGCCCGTGTGCCGGGGCCGTAGCCACCGCCCAGTGGCTCGCTGAAGGCCATCCGGGCACCGTCAAATACTTTGGCTGCCCGGCGGAAGAGGGCGGCGGCGGCAAGGCCTATATGACCCGCGCCGGCTGTTTCAACGGCTGTGACGCCATCCTCGACTGGCATCCTGGCGACGGCAACGGCGTGAGCCTCACCACCGGCCTGGCCAACGTCCGCGTCAACTTCACCTTCCACGGCATCCCGTCGCACGCCGGCGTCTCTCCCTGGGAGGGCCGCTCTGCGCTGGATGCGGTAGAGTCGTTCAACTACATGATGAACATGATGCGCGAGCATGTCCCCATGGAGGCCCGCATCCACTATATCATCTCCAACGGCGGCCAGGCCCCCAACGTGGTCCCCGCCACGGCACAGGTGGTCTATTACATCCGGCATCCCAAGGCCGAGGTGGTGATGGACATCTTCGCCCGCGCGCTGAAGGCAGCTGAAGGGGCCGCGATGGGCACC
>JAEEGH010011118.1_pt1 | contig 20499 bp, 17 predicted proteins | sample 9134181 | NCBI WGS metagenome assembly JAEEGH01 (sample SAMN16246544, study PRJNA631951) | gut metagenome | biome: gut microbiome; feature: rumen; material: DP-attached | host: Bos | place: Iran: Karaj | collected 2018-10
AAATTGTTCAAAACCTATTGATGCTAACCAACTGTTTAAAATACCGAAATTTCCATCATACATAAATTTCCATATCAAACCTACAACGATACCGGAAAGTACAGGTGGCAAGAAAAATATTACTCTGTAAACATTTTCACCCCTTATTTGTCTGTTAACCAAAATTGCAAGAAGCAAAGCCAATCCGTTCTGCAACGTTAAACATAATAGAGTAATATAACCGGCGTTCAACATTGATTTCCAATAGGCCGGGTTATTGAATATAATGTGTTTGTACTGAGCAAAGCCTACAAACACCATATCTTTATCTATACCGTTCCATTGAAAAAAGCTCAATTGTATTGTTCTAAGCAAAGGATATAAGTTGAATACTAAAAACAACAACAATGCCGGCAAGATAAACATCATATTAAATGTTTTTTCTTTTGGGGATGCATTCATCATTTTTGCACCTTCATCTGTCTTAATTTTTCTTCTTGAATTTCTCTTACGGCTTTAGCAGGGTCTTTTTCGCCTATTATTACCGATTGTAAATTAATATTTATATAATTTGTTACCTGCCAAGCCTCCAATTTAGGTAAATTTTCAAAAGTTCTTGTTATACTCTTGGAAAATTCTTGTAATACTTCCGGTAAATCTTGAGCACTTTCTTTATTTGAAGGTATATTTAATGTTGCTTCCGCCAAATATGATTGTTGTTCTCTTTGTGTAAACCATTTTAAGAAAGCAATTGCTTTATCTTTTCTTGGAGATTCCGCATTAACAAACATTGAAGATCCGTCTCCGCCGAATACTAATAAAGGATATTTTGCATCAGGCAATGAAGGTGGATACATAATACCGTAATTTAAAGTTGAGTTCATTGATTTATAAACATTTACGCCCCATGAACCGTTAAATGTCATTGCAGCTCTTCCGGTAGCAAATGTTCTTTCAGCATCCTTGTTTACCATTGTAACAATTCCGGATGCAAACATTTTGTTATCTCTCATTTCTTCAAATAATTTAAATATCTTTAACCATCTTTCATCATTGTAAGGAATTTTTCCGTCGATAGTATCAATTATTCCCTGTTTACCGAATAAAGACCACTGATACGATGATGCAAAAGCTCCTATTAACCAAGCTTCACCGAAGCCGCTTACGAAAGGTTGAATTCCCGCTTCTCTCAACTTTTTACCTGCTTCTATAAACTCAGGCCAAGTTTTAGGAGGATTTTCAGGATCGAGACCTGCTTGTTTGAATAAGTCTTTGTTATAATAAATCATTAAAGAACTTACATCCAAAGGTACTCCGTAAATACCCGGTTTTACTCCCCATTCGTTATTTTCTTCAAAAGAATTTGCTATTAAAGATTTTTCAAAGAATACATCTTTCCAACCGGTATTCATTTCATCTGTTAAATCTGCAATGTAGCCGGCATTAATATAAGATGCCAATTCTTTCTTGTCGCTTTGAGGATTATAAATATCGGGCAATAAATGTCCGCTTGCCGCTGCTGTAATCTTGTTTTTATATACATCGGTAGGAGCATATGTTTCAAATACAACCTTTACTCCTGTTTGATCGTAATAATCTTTAGTCAACTTTTCAAAAGCTTCTTGTCTATCCGTCATCCAATGCCAAACCTTAACGACATCCTCACTTTTAGCACTTCCACTGCCGGAACAACCTGAAACCATAAATATTGCTAAAAACAAACACAATGTTTGCAGAGCAATAATAATATTTCTCTTAGACATTTATCGTTTTCCCCCGTATAAAATAAATTTTTATTGATTTAATTTCTGTATTTTATCAAATTTTATAAAATATAGTCAATTATAAAAGAATATAAAATTTGTTTTAATTTTACTTAAATAAATGATAAAATTAAAAACAGAAAAACATAGAGAAAAGTATATATGAAAAACTTTTTATCGACAAAAGCATTTTTTGTAATAGCATTAATATTTATTATTTTTTTTGTGTATGGTAAAGCTGTCAATTTTGCTTTGCTTTCTTTGGATGACACATCATCAATAACGGGCAATCTTGAAAGAATTTCCAGTATAAAGAATATTCCTGTTCTGTTCACTACAAATTGTTATGATGAAGGAAGTCCGGATATTCCGTATTACAGACCTGTTCTAACATCGACTTTTGCATTAGAAACCATTTTATTCGGATATAATCCCAAAATATATCATTTCGGTAATTTATATCTTTTCTTTTTTGCTCTGTACATAATGTATTTATTATTAATTAAACTTAATTTTAATGAGACAATATCAAAGTTTGTTTTAATATTATTATCAGTTCATCCTGTAATTTCATCCACCGTAGCTTATGTTTCTACTCGTGCCGAAATATTAATAGCTATTTTTATACTTTTCTCTTTTATTATGTTGGTAAATTATCTGGAAACAAAAAAAACATTTTATTTGATACCTTATATTCTGTTTTACATGATTGCCTTATTTACAAAAGAATCGGCATTAGCTTTTTTCCCGTTATATTTTGTTTTTATATTTTTATTTGAGTATAAAATTACATTTAAAGAATATATTAAATTGTTTGTAGTATTGCTTATACCGACACTTTTTTATTTTGCATGTAGAAATGCGGTTGTTCATCAAACAGACTTTTTATATTTCATAACGAGTACTGCGACATATACCAATTTTATAAAGATTCTTATAATGTATATGTCAAAAATTTTATTTCCCGACTACATCCATACAATTTTATTTAATATACAATTATCTTTGAAAGATATTATCGTCAGTATAATATTTATTCTGTTAGTGATTGTTATCTTTTATAAGAAACTTGCAAACAGAAAAACCGTTATTTTTTCTTTACTGTGTATACTGACTTTTTTGTTTCCGACCGTTTTTATGTATGAAAATCAGGTTTTTTATCACAGATTGTTTTTACCGTTATTTTTTATAGCAATGGTAATTATACAGGTGTCGGATACTGTTTTAAAGAAAAATATTCGTTTAAAAAAAGTTCTTACATGCTTCTTTGTTGTTTTACTGATAATTTTCTCTTTTAAATCTTTCATAAACATTGATAAATATATAAATTCGCCGGTATTTTGGCTTAACATGTATAAAGATGCTCCTAATTATCATTTATCCTGTTTTGGCCTTGCAAAACAGTATTATCTTGTAAAACAATATGACAAAGCTTTGGAATTGATAAACGAAGCCAGAAAGTTAAATGATTTATACGAATATAAAATCACAGCCTGTAATATATTAATGACACAAGATAAATATGAAGAGGCAAAAAAAATACTGTTTAAAATTTTGGAAGAAGAAGAAAGAACAGAAGCCGTATTTTATCTAAGCCAAATTTATTATTTTGAAGGAGATATGAAAAAGGCTGTTGAATATGCAAAGCAAGCATATGCCATGGACCCTAACGATAAACTCATTTTAAAACATGTTGCAAGATTACCGGACTTTAATTTGAATATAAACTCAAATAAGGAATAAAAATGGAAAAAGAATTAAATACACCTAAAGCATTAAGATTACATATAGGTGTCTTCGGAAGAACGAATGTAGGAAAATCCACACTTGTAAATTATATTTCGGGGCAAGATACATCTATAGTTTCTGCCGTAGCGGGAACAACAACTGATTCTGTCTATAAAAGTATGGAACTTTCCCCTTTGGGGCCGGTTACACTTATAGATACGGCCGGAATTGACGATATCTCGAATTTATCGAAAGAAAGAATAGAAAGGACTGTAAAAGTTTTTGATTCTACCGATGTTGCAATCATTGTTTTAGTTCCAAATATTTGGACGGAATACGAAGATAATATTATAGAACAATTAATCAATAAAAGAACACCTTTTTTGTTTGTCATAAACAATTATAAAAAAGAAAAATTGTCCGAAATCTTTATTAAACAAATTTTACAATACAATTTTATTGAGACGGATTTGTTGCAGGAAAATAAGTACAGGGATGCTTTTTTATCTAAACTTAAACAAAAACTTCTTTCCGCAATTCCGGAAGAAAGTTTAAATTTACAACCTCTTACACAAGACATAATAAAAAGTTTTCAAACTGTTGTAATGGTTGTTCCTTTAGATTTGGGAGCACCGAAGGGCAGACTTATTTTACCTCAAGTTCAAATGATAAGAGCATGTCTTGATATAAATGCTGTCGTCATAATAACAAAAGAAACGGAACTTAAACAAACATTGGAGAAGTTAAAAGATAAACCCGATATAGTAATTTGTGACAGTCAGGTTGTAAAAAAAGTTTTGGATATTATTCCCGAAGATGTGGCATTTACAACTTTTTCGATAATTTTTTCTTCCAATAAGTCGGACTTTAAAACCATGCTGAACGGAATTAAAGCAATTAAGAACTTAAAACCTACAGATAAAATTCTTATAGCAGAGGCATGTTCTCATCATGCAAGTAAAGACGATATCGGCAGAGTAAAAATCCCTAAAATGTTAAGCAAATATTTAGGTTTTGAAATAAAATTCGATGTTTCTTCCGGAATTGATTATCCTAAAAATTTGGAAGACTATTCTTTAATAATACATTGCGGCGGATGTATGATTAACAAAAAACAAATGATATCCAGATTAAATTATGCTGTAGATAAAAATATACCGATAACAAATTACGGTATGGTAATATCTTTCGTAAACAATACTTTAGACAGAGTAATACAACCGTTCATAAAGAACATATAAAAAAAATCAGCTTGTAACGATAATTTCATTACAAGCTGATTTTTTAATTGTTTATTAACGATTAGAAATAAAATCTTACACCTGCTTGAGGTAACCATTCCGCATATACTGCGAAATCGGAAAGAGAGTTTCCTCCATCAGGTTTAACACTAATATAACGAAGTCCCATTTCGGTAAGAACGGATAAACAAGGAAGAACATAATATTCCGCACCTACACCACCATGAATTGATAAGAGAGAAAAATCTTGATCTTGAGGGCCGGTCTTTAATGTAAAACTGCCTAAAGCAAGACCGCCGAACAAATAAACATTTAAATTGTTAATTGTCAAAACATTGCCGATAACCTTTCCGCCGATTAAAAATCTTGATGTTGCGTCTCCGCTGCCGAATCCCAACTGAACATCTATAGCAAGTTTGTCATCGAACCAATATCTTCCGGCAACTTCATCAAAAGCAAAGCTTATGTTTCCAACTCCGTTAATAGATTGATTAAAATTTACTTGAGAATAACCTAAACCGAAACTACCGCTTGATGAACTTGAACTGCTTGATGATTTCTTTTGAGAAGAACTGCTGCTACTGCTTCCCCCTCTTGCAGCAAAAGACATACTTACACAAAGCATTAACGACAATACTACTGCTGACAACTTCTTCATTTAAAACTCCTCCTTTTTATACTTTTTCTTCAATATTATTAAAGTTCCCCTTTAATATCCATTTGCTCAATTTCTGTTGCAGCTATTTTTCCGTATAAGCTGCCTTGCTCCGATGCTTTTCTATACCATTCAAGAGCTTTTGTATAATTTTTCTTTACATATTCACCTTCATAATACATATCACCGAGCTTTTCCTGAGCATAAAGTTTTCCGTCTTCAGCCGCTATTAAAAACAACTCAAAAGCTTTTTTATAATCTTTTTTAACAAAAATACCGAAATAATACATTGAAGCTAAAACTTCTTGTGCCTTTTTATTACCGTTATCCGCATATTTGGTTAACAATGCTGTTGCTTTAGGATAATCTCTGTCTGTTCCCTTACCGCCGAAGGACATCCAAACAGTTTCAAGCTGTGCATCAATATCATTGTTTTCCGCAGCTTTGGAATAATATTTAAAAGATTCTTTATAATCTTGCTTAACTTTATCATTACCTGAATAGTAAATTCGGGCAAGTTTTATTTGAGCGGACACATCATTATTATCTGCCTGTTTTTTTAACTTGGATATTTCATCACCGCAACCAATCAAAAAGAACATACAAACAGACAAAAGTAACAAATTAAATTTTTTCATATAACCACCTGCTTTTAAATTTTGCTTATTCTATAAAATTGTCATATAAATTACAACAAATCACTCGGATCGAGTTCTATATTAATAAATGTTCCCGTCGGTAACTTTATTGAAGACTGTAAATATTCCAAAATTTCTTTTAATTGTTTTCGGTCACCTTTTAATATTATTTGCCATCTGTATGTTCCGTTCAATTTTGAAATATAAGATTGTGCGGGACCGAGCAACAATATAGGATAATTTGATTTATTTATTTGTTCTTCGATAAATTTATAAACCTTTTCCGTAAACTCAAACGATTTTTTGTTATCTTTGTTCCTAACGGTAATTTTAGCTATATTACAAAAAGGAGGATAAGCTAAATCTTTTCTAAACTCTATTTCCTGATTGTAAAAGTCTTTATAGTTATATTCTTTGGCAAATTTCAAAGCATAATTTTCCGGATGTTTTGTTTGTACCAACACTTTCCCCTTTATTTCTGCTCTTCCGCATCTTCCTGCCACTTGTGTAATAAGCTGAAAGGTCCTTTCCGAAGATCTGAAATCGGGTAAATATAAAGAGGTGTCGGCATCAACTACACATACTAAAGATACTCTCGGAAAATCAAATCCTTTCGTTACCATTTGAGTACCCAATAATATGGAATATTCTTCGCTTTTTATTCCTTCATAAACATCCGTATAAACCTGTTTTGATGTCGCGGTATCTCTGTCCAACCTAAAGACTTTTGTATGAGGAAATAAATTTTTTAAATCTTCTTCCACTCTTTGTGTTGCAACCCCTATTATTCTATATTCATAATTACCGCATGTAGGACATTTCAACGGAAACTTCATTTGTTTTCCGCAATAGTGACATTCCAAATGTTCCGGATGTTTATGATATACCATAGCGACCGAACAATCGGGACATTGTATTACGGTATCGCAATGTTTACAAATTATCGAAGGTGAAAAACCTCTCCTGTTTAAGAATATTATGACTTGTTCTCTTCTGGCTAAGGCTCTTTTTATTGCTTGCAACATAGGTTTTGAAAAAACAGAAACTGTCATTTTCAAATTATTTAAAGGAAGCATTTTAATTGCAGGCATTTCTTTTTTATCTATTCTGTAAGGCATTTCTATTAACTTATATTTGTTTTCTATTGCCGAATAATAAGTCTCTATAGATGGTGTTGCAGATCCAAAAACAGTAACGGCACTATTATATTTTGCTCTCCATAATGCTATTTCTTTTGTATCGTAAGAAGGTTTGTTGTTTTGTTTATACGTGTTTTCGTGTTCTTCGTCTATTATTATAAGTCCTAAATTTGTAAAAGGTAAAAATATTGCAGACCTTGCGCCTACAACAATTTTTATTTCTCCGTTCTGTATGGCATTAAAAATTTTATATTTTTGTATTGTAGTTACTTCGCTGTGCCATAAAGCGACAATATTGCCAAATCTTTTATTTAATATTGAAATAAATTGCGGAGTTAACGATATTTCCGGCAATAAAAATATTGCGGATTTATTGTTATCTATTGCAGTTTGAATGCTTCTTAAATAAACTTCTGTTTTCCCCGATCCCGTAACGCCGTGTATTAAAAAATTTTCATTTTTACCGGTTTTTATTGATTGTTCTATTTGTTCTATGGCGTTTTTTTGATATTGTGTCATATCAAAATTAGGATTAACGATTTTCGTTTTAGAGTTTTTTGTTTTAGCTTTTCTTTTCGGAACTTTCAATGATATAGGAACGATTGTTGCCAACGCTTCGCCGATGGAACACAGATATGTTTCCGAAAGCCACTTTGCAAGTTCTACAACTTCATCGGTCAATATTTCTATATCATCTATAACTTTCGTTATATCCTTTAGTTTTATATCTTTATCTTTATAATTTTCTGTTACGGATACAACATAACCGTCAAGAGTCCTGCTTCCAAACGGAACAGTAACTCTTCTGTATTTTAACTGTTTGTTTCTTAACTCTTCCGGAATTGTATAATAAAAAGATTTATTTAGCGGAACGGGTAAAACAACTTCTGCAACTTTCATTTTTAACCCTTTTTGTTAACCAATGCCATTACTTTTTGCATATCGTGCCAAACATCTTTTTTTAATTTGGGATTTCTTAATAATGCGGCGGGATGATATGTAGGCATTAACGGTATTCCCATATATTCTGTGAAATTACCTCTTAACGAGCTTATAACATCGTCACTCTTTAATAATGCTCTGGTAGAAGATGCACCTAAGGTTATAATAACTTTAGGTGATATTATCTTTATTTGCTCATCCAGATAAGGTTGGCAAGTTTGCATTTCTTCGGGTGTAGGAGGTCTATCGTTTCCTTTAAGTTCCGGATTTTCCGGATTTTTCATAGGATGACATTTTACTATATTGGCAATATAAACGGTTTCTCTTTTATATCCCATGGCTTCTATGATTTTTGTTAATAAATTACCGGCTTTTCCTATAAACGGTTGGCCTTCATGATCTTCTTGAAATCCCGGCCCCTCTCCGATAAACATAATATTTGCATAGGGATCTCCGCTGCCGCAAACAGCATTTAATCTATGTTTGCCCAACTCGCATTTTTTACAAGCACATATTTGATCTTTTAAATCTTCAAGCTTTTGTTCGGCATTTTTTGTTTGTGTAGTCTTTTTGGTAAGAGACTGTTCTCGTTTTGTTGCCTTTTTCATTTGTATATTTTCTTGTTTTACGGTTTTTTGTTCTATTCCTTTAATAACTGTTTTTTCATTCTTTGCAGAATCTTTTTGTTTGGCTTTTTCCGATAATATGGATTTGTCCAACACAAGTTCGTCTTCACCCCAATTTTTATATTCTTCTATTGAGGTTCTAACGAGTCTTAATAGTTTTATATATTCCGATTGATTCATTGATTATCTCTTTTGCTACTTTTTCTTTTGACACCAAATTCATTTTTTTCATTGAACCGTTTTTAAAAATCAGTGTAGGTGCGGACTTATTCGAAGAAATTGTACTTGCATCGTTAGCAACAATCATGTCTAAATTCTTTTCCCTTAGTTTTGTTTTGGCATAGGATAAAAGATTTTTGCTTTCCAATGCAAAACCTACAACCACTTGGTTTTCTTTATGAAAACCGACATATCTTATGATATCGGGATTTTTTACAAGCGTTAAAGTTATTGTATCGTTACCGATAACAGTTTTTTTTATTTTTGTTTTTGATCTTTCAATCGGTCTGTAATCGGAAACAGCGGAAGCGCCTATAAAAATATCCGCAAATTTTAACTTTTGCTTTACTGCCGCCAACATTTCTTTTGCACTTATAACATTTATAACTTTACAGTTTTTTCTCTTAGGGATATCGATATCCGAAGGTCCTTTTACAACAATAACATTGCATTTTTGTTTTAAGGCTTCATCAACCAAAGCTTTTCCCATTTTACCTGAAGAAGCATTTGATATAAACCTAACAGGATCTATATATTCTCTTGTCGGACCTGAAGTGATAAGTATTGTTATAGCCATTTTATTTTAAATTATTTTCTATTGTTTTTAATATTGTTTCATTATCTGCAAGACAACCGTCACCGACAACTCCGCAAGCAAGAAGCCCCGGTCTTGCATCAACTATTTCATAGCCGAAACTTTTCAAAGTTTCCATATTTTTTTCAACGGCCTTATGATGATACATATTGTGGTTCATTGCCGGACAAACTATAACCTTTGCGGTTGTTGCAATTGCGGTTGATGTTACTAAATTATCTGCCATACCGTTAGCTAATTTTGAAATTGTGTTTGCCGTTGCCGGAACTATCACATATACATCGGCTTTTTGTGCAAGAGAAACATGTTCTATCTCGAAATAAGAAGTATCAAACATATCCACAAAGACTTTATTTTTAGTTAAAGACTGAAATGTTAACGGTGTAATAAATTTAGTTGCAGCTTCCGTCATCACACAAGTAACATTTGCCTCCGATTTAATAAGAGATCTTACTAAATCACAAACTTTGTATATTGCAATACCGGCACAAATACCGATTACTACATTTTTCCCTTTCAAACTAGTTTGCTGCATTTTCTTCTTGTTTTTCCTCTTTTTCAGCTTCTCTCTTCTTATTTATTTCTTCTATTTTTTCATAAGTTGCTTCACCGGATAAAACATCTCTAACGGCTTTATCCAACAATTCTGCCTGAGATAAGTTTTTATATCCGTCATCATTTTTCTTAACTTTTATCCAATCTATCGCAAGTTTTGTAACTTCATATTTTCCTTTGCCTGATGCAAAGAATAATTCTTCTATTGGTCTTTCTTCATTGGTCATTTTACTTTCCCCCACAAATATTTTTATTTCTTTTTATTGACAATCTTTCCGCACAAATTACGGACTTAACTTCCTGTATACTTTTATCTAACTTATCATTCAAAATCAAATAATCGTACTTAGGCAAATAAGTTAGTTCTTTTTTCGCATTTTCGATCCTTCTTTTTATAACGGTTATTGAATCTTTATTTCTTTTTATTAATCTCTCTTTTAATACTTTTAAACTCGGTGTCGTAATAAAAATCATTAAAGCTTCTTTATATTGTTTCTTTATTTTAACGGCACCTTGAACATCTATATCAAGTAAAATATCTTTACCTTTGTTTATAGTTTGCTCCAATACTTTCTTTGATGTTCCGTAAAAATGGTCGTGAACTTTTGCCCACTCTACAAACATATTTGCTTTAACCATCTTTTTAAATTCACTGTCGTTAACAAAAAAGTATTCTCTACCGTTCTTTTCTCCTTTTCGCGGTTCCCTTGTAGTAGTGGAAACGGAGTAAACAATATTATTGTCGCTTTTTATTAAAGCATCACAAATACTCGTTTTTCCGGCACCCGAAGGAGCAGAAACAATAATAATCATTCCCTTCTTTTTCATAATCTTATATTTTATTAAAAAACTAACAAATTGTAAACAACAAACCGCAAGCTATAAACAAAAAGAGCCGTGTAGAATTATATCTACACGGCTCTTTTTTATATCTATATTACTTTATATCTGATGTACAATGCGGGCATTTTGTTGCTTTTATATCAATTTCAGAAAAGCAATAAGGGCATTTCTTTGTTGTAGGTGCTGCAGGTGCAGGTGCAGGTTCTTCTTTCATTTTGTTAATAGCTTTAATTATTACGAATATTGCGAAAGCTACTATTAAGAAAGAAATTATGCTGTTAATAAAGAAACCCAAATTCATTGTTACGGCTCCTGCTGCTTTTGCTGCTTCCAAAGAAGCATACGGTGCTGCTGTTTCTGCTCCGTCTCTCAATACGATAAACCAATTGGTAAAATCAACATTACCCAACAAAAGACTGATAGGAGGCATTATAATATCTGCAACCAAAGAATTAACTATCTTTGTAAATGCAGCTCCTATAATGATACCTACTGCCATATCCATCACATTTCCTCTTGCGATGAACTTTTTAAACTCGTTAAAAAAACTTTTCATTTACTTTCTTTCTCCTTTTTTTAGATTTAATAAATTTACAATTTGTAAATATACAAAATTATAACTTTTAAAGCAATTTGTTATCCTTTATCATCATTTTTTAAAAAGTTTAATATTTCTTCGGTATTATCTCCGAAACACGATCTGCCAAGTGATAATTGAGGGTCTATTCCAACGGGTCTTTCAGTTTCTATTACAACAGGATTTCCATCACAATCAAAAGTAATATCCCAATTGCAAAATTTAAGCCATGGAATTGATGAATGAAGCTTCACAACCGTTTCCCTGACTTTTGGAAACAAATCTATTTTATAATTTTTAAATTCAACTCCCGTATCGGGATGTGCATAATATTTCTTTTTTTCTCCTATACAAAAGGCATAATCGAATAAAGTGCCATCATCGTTTATACCTATCAACAAACAACCGCTCTTAAGCCCATTCCAATCAACAAAGCAATTCCCTCTACCTATTTTAAGAATACAATTTGTTATTTTTATTTGATTATTCCATATAAGTGAAGAAACGGCAAATGTATTCACGGATTTGGAATAAAGGTTAGAAATACTTTTATGAGAAACTATTTTTTCTTGAACGATAAAATTTTCATCATAAAATTTTTCAATTAAATCTTTTATACTTAACTTAGAATAAACATCCATACCGTCTACCATGTTTACAATCCTGCAGTTTTTTGCAAATCCGGTATTATCAAAAGCTGCAGGTTTAATAAAGGCTTCACCTATATTCGACATTTTTTCATAAAATTCTTCCTTTGAAATTATATTACTTTCGGAATCGAAAAAATTATTATTTATTGAGTAAAAAAATCTTTTAGGTGCTTTTACTCCCGCAAAGTTTGCACAAAGATACAAGAAGTTTTTATCTTTCAGTACTTCATAATAATTTCTTTTTGTGTTCATTATATCCGTAAATTTTAAGAACATATCAAAAGGCATATACTTTACATCAAATTTACCGCTATACATTGTAAATAAATTATGCCATTTATAATCGATCTTTTTGCCATAATTCTTTTTATAGAATTTATCTATTTCAAATTTTTGTTCTTTTGTTAAAATATTTTTGTTTAGTCCGTAATCAAATTGATCAGAAAAATATTTATAAAGATTTTTTCTTCTGATGTATGCCGAACAACTAAAAATAAAAGATCTCATTCTATAACCGCCGAATATAGAAAGAAAAATATTCCTTAATTTTTTTTTCATAACAAAACCCTCATTTTGTTAGGTAAACAGCTTTATTATTTAAATTATTTTTTATTCTTTAGCCAATGCAAAAGTTCTTCCGTGTATTCTCCGAAAAAACCCTCTTTATACAAAACCTGCTGTTGAAGCATTTCCCCCGGTGATTCTACTTCCATAAGCACAGGTTCACCATCAATGTCGATACTAATATCCCATTTACAAAAGCCTAACCAAGGAATACGAGAATGAAGTTTTTTTGCAACTTCAAAGACTTTCGGAAAATTTTTTATTTTATGATTTTTAAAAATCAATCCTGTATTAGGATGAGAGTCATACCACTTGTATTGATTTATACATAATGCGGATTCAGGTAAAACTCCTTCGTTATCTATGGATATAATAAGACCTTCTTTTTGTATGCCCGAATAATCCGTAACGGAGCCGTTCATTCCTATTTTCAAAACAGGTTTGTTTATTGTTTTTACTTCTCCGTTCCAAATAAAAGTATATATGGAAAAGGTATTGACGGAATTGGGATAAATGGCCGAAATACTTTCATGACAAACAACTCTTTCTTGTACTATAAAATCTTTATTATAGTCTTTTTCAACTATATTCTTTATTTTTTCCCCGGAATACACATCTACTCCGTCAATTACGTTTATCAATCTGCAATTTTTGGCATATCCGGAATTAATTATTTGTGTAGGTTTAATAAAAACTTCACCTATATTCGACATACCTTTATAAAAATCTTCTTTAGAAATCATATTATTATCAAAATCAAAAAAAAGATTTTTTATTGAATAAAAAAATCTTTTCGGAACTTTTATGTTTGCCGAATTAGCGATATTATAAAGAAAATTTTTATCATAAATAACAGAATCTAAGTTTGAATTTAATTTTTCCGTAATCTTTATAAAAATTCGAGGAGTCATATATCTTACATCGAATTTATTATTAAGATTTACTATGAAATTATGCCATATATATGGAATCTTTTTGCCATAATTTTTTTTATAGAAACTGTCTATTTCTTGTTTTTGCTCTTTACTCAAAACATTTGTTTTAACATCTTTAACTTTACACACAGCTTCAAAAACTCTAAGATAATATGCATACGAAAATTCCTTAAGCAAAAACAAATACAATCTAAAACAAATCTTCCAATAAAACCTAAGGCATAATAAAAGAATTTTTCTTTTCATAATAAATTCACATTATTCTTATTTACTAAAAGACGCATATAAAAGAATGCATAATTCCATACATATTTGATTATATATATTAAATTGGTTATAATCAAATATGGATATTCCCTTTGGAGACAAAGATGAACCTTTTAAAAGAAACAAAACAACACTACTTTTTTGTTATGATAATTGAATTTATATTTTTGTCCTGCATTTATTGGTTATCTTTTTCTTTTAAATTTTCTTCGGCATTGGCATATTTGGTGTGTACCGGTTTTTATATCACTTCTTACAGATTCTGGATAAAGATACTTAACAAGAAAGAAAACTTCTTAATCTGTTCATCCGAACATTTTATGATCATAAATTTCATAATTTTCTTATCTGTTCTTACATTAAATTCTTTGTCTGCCGGCAGTTTTTCCAATGCCATGTCTTATGTCTATGCAACCATTCTTGGAATCTTTATTTTATACTATATCTATAAATTACGGAAACAAAGGAAATCGCCCGTTCCTATTTCAGCATTTTCGCCGACACTAAAAGCATCAATAGTTTTAGGCTGTATATTCTTGCTGTTTGATTTTTTTGTATATCGTGCGGAAAGACTTAACATCCAATTAGTTTTATATTTACCGTTTCTGTTTTTAATACTCAATTTTCTGCTTTTTATTTATAAAAGAGTGTTTGAATTCAAATCTTTTTTTGCGGCAATTTTGTTTTTTAATGTTTACATAATGGGAACGGTTTTTCTTGTTCTAAATTGTTTTACAGTCAGTGTATTCTCGCTTACAATATTTTTTCATCTTATAATTTTTATATCGACAGTATGTTTAATGATATCTAATTCTAAATTAAGCAAAGAAGAAACTTTTACTCATAACAGAGAATTTATATATCTGTTATTTGCCAATATAGTTTTAATTTTTATTTCTTTAAACAATATTTTTTATTTCTCTTTACCGGAAATATTTAAAAGTTATACTTATTTCATCTCAATATTATTTGCGACTTATATTATTTATCACAACTATAGAACTTATTTAAATTAAAAGGATTTTATGATAAACCAAGTTTCTGTAATTATACCCGTTTTCAACACGGAAGAATATTTACCAAAGTGTATTAGCAGCATAATCAATCAAACGATAAAGAATATCGAAATAATATGTGTTAACGATTGTTCTACGGATAACTCGTTAAAAATCTTACAAAACTTTTCAAAACAAGATATAAGAATAAGAATTGTAGATTTAAAGGAAAACAAGGGTGTATCTAATGCAAGAAACACAGGAATAGATTTAGCACAAGGAGAATACATCTATTTTATAGATTCCGATGATTGGATTGATACAAATTATCTTGAAGAAATGTTAATTAAAATAAAAGAAGTAAATTCAGATATAATAATAAATGCAAATCTTGTTAAAGAATACGATGATAGTGCAAGAAAGGCATACGGCAAATTTGATTTTCTTACAAAAAATTTTGAAAGTCTTAATCCGAAAATCATTCAAAAATTTTTTCCGCCGGTAATTTGGACAAGACTATATAAAAGAGAATATTTAAACAAATACAACTTTAGATTTCCTGTTGTAAAATGCGGTGCCGAGGATATATATTTCGCTTATGCCTGTGATTTAATGCAGGAAAAATCTTATATTTTTAAAGGTCCTTACTATCATTATTGTCAACACCAAACCTCTGCTGTACATTTGAAAGAACGAGGTTTTCATTATATTGAAAGTTTTAAACTTTTGTACAAATTTTTAAATGATAATAATATTGATTTAAACGATATAAAATTGTTTTACGTTGAATCTTTAATTATAGATACCGAACAAAAATTTAATTTCGTAAAAAGTTATTTGACCGAAATAGAAGATATTTTCAATAAGAACATCGGTATTTATAACGAACAAGAAAAATTTTTATTTAAAATCATGAAAGAAACCCCTGATTTTAAGTGTTTTATATCAAAATATAATCCTAATATTTCTTTAAGCTTTTTAAAAAACAGAATGGTATTAAAAAAATGACAACAGAAAACACAAATAACGGAAAAACAATAGAAAAAAGAATTTATAAGTGGAAAGAGAAGCTCATAGATTTGTCTAAAAGAAACAGATTATTAAATTTTAAATTCTCAAAATCTCTGACTTTAAGAATTATTGATGAACAACCTCCGGAAGTATATAAAGCATTGGTTCGGGAATTACATTCTTTGGAATTTTTACCGATAAAGGAAAATGCCGAAAATATTTCCGAACAAGAGAAAAAATCGTTGGAAGAACTAAACGAAGGTATAGAATTTAAGGCACAGGAATTTAAAGAATATGATTCTAAACAATTAAGTAAAAAACATACGGATAAATATTTACAAACAAAACTTTCCGTTCAAGATTTAAACAAAGTGTTAAGCAAAATAAGCACAACGGCAAGATCCACCAACGATGATTTAGGATACAATGTTTTATTTTTGGCTTTGGGAAGTGTGATTTGGTACGAAAAAGACAACAGTAACGAACCAATGGAAGCTCCCGTTCTTTTGGTTCCCGTTGAAATAAAAAGAAAAAGTATAGGTCAACCGTTTACAATTAAGTATAACGAAGATTCCGTTATATTAAATCCCGCACTTGTACTTAAACTGAAAAGAGATTTTCAAATAAATTTGGAAGATATTAATATTGACGAAGAAGAATTAAACCCTATCGATATTTTTATTAAAGTTCAAGATAAAATAAGCAAAAATCAACGTTGGAAGCTGTTAAACAATATCTATATAGGTTTATTTTCTTTTGCCAAATTCGTAATGTACAAAGATTTGGAAGAATATCGGGATATAATAAAGAGTAATAAGTTTGTTGAAACTATCTGCGGATTAAACGATAACAAACAAGTTTCCGCTGAAGAAATTTGTCCGATGTCTGAGCTTGATAACATTGTTCATCCGCACGGAACATATCAAATTTTAGACGCAGATTCTTCACAGCAACAGGCAATACAAGTTGTAAAATCGGGAAATAATTTAATTATAGAAGGTCCTCCGGGAACAGGCAAAAGTCAGACTATTTCAAATATGATCGGAGAACTATTGGCACAAAACAAAAAAGTTTTGTTTGTCAGTCAAAAAATAGCAGCATTGGAAGTTGTAAAAAATCGTTTAGCAGCCAACGGTTTAGCGCCTTTTTGTTTGGAACTGCACAGCAATAAAACAAACAGAAAAAATGTGCTCAGCGAACTTGCCGGAAGTTTGGACTACAAATTTGTAGGAAATTACGATTCTCAAAGTTTATCTAAAATATTAACGGATATAAAAGCTTTAAAAGTTTATTCTAAAGAGTTGCATACGCCTATGGGATTGGTAAAAATATCCCCTTATAAAGCATTGGGAATTGTTTTGGATAATAATCATATTCCGGAGTTCAGATACATATTTCAAAACTACGATAAATGGACACATGAAGATTTGGCAGAGAAGAAAGAACTTTTTAAAGATGCAACGGAAACAATAAAAAAATTAGGAAATCCCAAAGAATTTGCATGGTACGGCACACAAGTAAGAGAACTTTCTCTTAAAGAAAAAATAAATTTAAAAAATGAAATTGATTATCTCATAAAAAGTATCGAAGAAATTGAAAAGAGTATTAACATTTTATGTGAAGAACTTTTATTGAAAAAAATTACAAAAATCGCACAACTCGAAGATTTTATAACGGTTGCCGATTCTGTTTCGAATATTTCAGATTCGGTACTTTCTTATATGGAAAACGCCGATATAAGTTTCGAAGAAGATGTTAAGCTTGTTCGTGACACGGTAAAACAATTCAGTACTTTTAACAATAGAGTAAAAAACAAATACTCTTCGGAAATATTAAATCAAGATATTGATGATTTAATATCAAATTTATCTCTTTACGGATTTGTGTCAAAAATATTTTTTAAGTTTAATAAAAATTATAATTTTTTTAAGCAATTTTTTATTAACAATCATAAGCCCGGTTTTTACGAATTACTTTACGATTTAAACAATGTAAAAGAATTAAAAAAATCAATAATTAATCTTGATAAATGCGACAAGACAGCTGCAAAATTGTATTCTCAATTTTGGGACAAAAATAATCCCGACGAAAGCAGTATAAACAAACAAAATGATCGTCTTTTGAAATTCAATAAACTTATAAAAGAAGATAGCTGTTTTAAAGAAAATATTACCGAAAAAATAAAAAATAACAAAATAGATTACACTAAAGTCAAAAATGCAATTGATACAATATCTAACCTTCAAGAGCCCATAAAGATAAAGCTTGATATTATTACCGATATATTGAAATTCGATTGGAACAAAGCTTTTGCTTGTCAATATTCCGACATTGATATTAATACTTTGAAGCACAAATTCTCTGCTATTTTGCAGAAAGCCGACGACCTGACTTTATGGATAAAATATTTGGACTTAACAGATGAAATAGAAAAAGAAGGGCTGACAGAGTTTTGGAACAAATGCTCTGAAGCAAATCTGTCTTTAGACGATTATTCCGTAGCATTGGAAACGGAATTTTTGAGAATATGGTTAATGGGATATGTTTTTGAAAACAATAACATTTTAAAGAATTTTAATTCTTTGGAACAAGACGATTTAGTTAAAGAATTCAGAAATCTCGATAAAGGACAAATTGTTTCCGCAAAAGACAGACTTGTATCAAAACTTTCTTCAAATATAAATTTTGCAAAACAACAATATCCGAAAGAAGTTTCCGAACTTAAAAGATTATGCAAGCTGCAACGTATAAGGAAATCTTTAAGACAAATTATTCGCTCCATTCCGCAACTGTTTTTAGAGTTAAAGCCGTGTTTAATGATGAGTCCGTCAACGGTTGCACAGTTATTGGATCCGAATATTTTTCGTTTTGATGTAGTTATATTCGATGAAGCAAGTCAGTTAACTACGGAAGATTGTATAGGTTCAATAATAAGAGGTTCAAAACTTGTCGTTGCCGGTGACACAAAACAGTTGCCTCCGACATCTTTTTTTAGAACAATAATTGAAACGGACGAAGAAGAAATCGACGAAGAACAATCTCAGGAATCGGAAAGAGAAGATTTGGACAGTATTCTTGATGAATGTACCACATCCGGATTTCCGCAGTGTATGTTAAAATGGCATTACAGAAGTAAACATGAACATTTAATTGCTTTTTCAAATAAACATTTATATCAGGATTTATATACTTTCCCCAATTGTATAGAAACATCCGATACTTTGGGTGTAAAATTTACTTATCATATACCGACGGCGGCAACGAAAGAAGAAATGTGTTTGGAAGAAGCAAAAATAGTGGCAAAAGCCGTTATGCAACATGCAAAGAACCATCCCGACATGTCATTAGGTGTTGCAACATTAAACATAAAACAAAAAAGTTTAATTGAAAACGAAATCGAAAAGCTGAGAGAACAAGATCCTTCATGCGAAGAATTTTTCAATAACAGCGGACAAGAATATTTCTTCGTTAAAAATTTGGAATCCGTTCAAGGCGATGAAAGAGATGTTATTATGATAAGTGTAGGTTATTTCAAAAACAAAAACGGTGTTCTTTCGATGAATTTCGGTCCGATAAACCAGGACGGCGGAGAAAGAAGACTTAATGTATTGGTAACAAGATCAAGATATAAAATAGAAGTTTTCAGCGGAATAAAAGCTTCGGACTTTAATCTCGAAAAAACAAGCAGTACAGGTGTAAAACTTTTACAGGCATATTTGGATTTTGCAGAAAAAGGTGAAAGTTCTTTAAACAAGAAAGAAGATAATTCTTTCGGAAATAATACTTTTGTTTCCCCTTTTGAAGAGTCGGTTTATAAATCTTTAACCGAAAAAGGTTATTCGGTATCTTCTCAAGTAGGTTGTTCAAACTATAAAATAGATTTAGCCGTAAGAGACAAAAACAATCCGAATAAATTTTTAGCCGGAATAGAATGTGATGGGCCGACCTATAATTCTTGTGCAACAATCAGAGACAGAGACAGATTAAGACAAGAAGTTTTGGAACGACTCGGTTGGAAAATGTATAGAATTTGGTCAACGGATTGGTTCAAAAATCCAACGGAACAATTAGAAAAGCTTACAAAGTTTATTGATGGTATACAAAATTAAAAAAATTTCAAGGAAAAAATAAATATGTTAAATAAAATCTTAAGTATTTTTTTAGTTTTTAGTTTTATTTCAATTAACGCAAATATAAGTTTTGCTAAATCTGTTTCTATAACAAAACAAAAGTTAACGTCTGCTTTACAAAACTTTTCTAAAACAAATATTATAGATGACAACAATTATAATATAACTGTAAGAGATAATGTTATTCTTATTGATTCTGATAATGGAAACTTTACTGTAAATTACAATTTGAAAAACAATCCAATATTTTCATACACATTGAATATACAAAAAGGTATGAGTTACGAAACACTAAAAGAAGAAATGAAAAATTTGTATGAACCAACATTAATATGCTACTTAGCGGTAGCAAATATTAATGAGATTGATTTCAAAAATGCAGCTTTTCATTTTATGCTGTCTGCCTTAAATTCTTCTTCGGGCGAGACGAATATAGCTTTAAATGAT
>JAEEGH010011120.1_pt1 | contig 20496 bp, 17 predicted proteins | sample 9134181 | NCBI WGS metagenome assembly JAEEGH01 (sample SAMN16246544, study PRJNA631951) | gut metagenome | biome: gut microbiome; feature: rumen; material: DP-attached | host: Bos | place: Iran: Karaj | collected 2018-10
ACGGATGGAGGGTTTTATCGCCCAACTACGTTCCGGTGGCTGAACCTACCCCCAAATGAAAACCGTGAGTGACCCAGAATTGTGGTCAAATGCGTCTATTATATTCCATCCTCGTTAGGGTATTTTTGTGGTCAAACCGAAACCGGCCACACGAACTTCGAACTTTTTGGGTACTAAAAGTGGCCTAAAACCCGCAAATACAGCAAATCTCCGAACCTTTTCAGGTTCGGAGATTGGTGGGGGCGGGTGGATTCGAATTTGACCCAAATTATCTATTGTTTATTATTCATTCTCATTTATTATATAATCAGATATAAAATCAGTATAATTTGTACTTGTCAGTCCAATCGTTCTATTCTTTTTCACCCTGAATAGGGTCAAGAAATGTGGTCAAACACAGAAACGACTTGTATTTCTTGTTCTCATTGCACGCGGATTGCGGCAGCAGCTGCCACCGCAATCCGTGCGCAGGGGGAGAATTCAAGTTCCCTTCTGAATGTCGGTAAACTCGCTTATCTTGCCACCGCCTTGAGTTGCTTTTCTGCTATCCTGTCAGCAACTCTTCATACAGCATATTGATCGTTTCCTCGACAGTCTCTCTGGACGGAACGGATATCCCCCGGACCCAGCCATATGGGATCCTTTCTGCAATCGCTCCATCAAGCAGTTTTAACTTTGGCTTGGAATACATTTCAGCCCCAAAACTGTTATGGAGACTTTCAGATAGAATCGTAAAGCTGTTCTTTCGGAATACAGCCATTCCTTTTAGATAACCCCAGCCTTCTTCCGGTGCCCTATTTTTCTGGATAATCTGCCTGATACATTCAGGATCAAATCTTTCCGGTCCCAAATCATCCACATGAATTACACCGGAGGCCGAGGTGATGTTGTCATAATAGATTGCCCGGCTCTTAGCGGCGTTCCTGGCCTTCTCATTTAGCGTGTCGTTACCGAGGTCAATGCCGGTCACTGCGGTCGGAATCTGGAAATCCTCCGGAGCAAAGCCGGCTTCCAGCAATTCTGCCGTTTGCCTGCTCCTTGTCTTTTTGCTGGTATCTGTCTTGGGTTTCTGCTCTCTGACAATAGGTACCGTCCTGATTGGGTTATCCAGGGAGAAAACCAGAATCGGCTGGCCGTCGATAATCATCGAGGCTCCTATCAACTTATACTTGTAGTCGAGATTCCAGCCCATGTTGTCAAACAGTGCACTGGCAAAGCCTCTGCAAGAGCACTTGCGCATGGTGAGCTGGTTGTTCCGCTCCGCAGCCCATTTCAAAGCGTGTTCGTCATCAGCGTCGGTACTGCGGATCACAATCAGTTTCATGACCGGATTGTACGCGATCTCTACTGTTTGGATGGCATCCGTTGTACCTCTGAGCCGTTTCTGTGCGAAGGAATTGAAGAGGATGCCGTTTCTGTCAATGGTAAAGCAGACTTTGTCGTTCGTGGGAAACAGCTCTGCCTGTACTCGCTCACAGCCGGTAAGATCATAGGGACCAAATTCCCGCTTATCGACTGCCATTTCAGCCAGTTCCTTCTGGCGCTTTCGAACCTGCTCCGCAAACGCTGACAGCTGTTCTTCCTCATCGTGATTATCCTGAATCTCCGCCGATTCCGGATACATCGTATAGTCATCTGAGTCGATGCTGGTCCGATATTGGAAGGTTTCGCTCTCCGTAGCTTTCTGACCGGCTTTCCCCATGATCTGTTGGCCTCGTTGGGCAAGATCGGCTTCAATCACACCGCCAAGACGAACAAGTTCGCTTTCTTCAACGCCGTAGGCTCGAAGCGACGCCCTGTTGTAGTCTTCCGACGTATAGCCGCACCAGCGCGGGACCACAGAGACAAAGCCTTTAAGAGGTCCGTCGTTGTAGATGTGCATGTTTGGGAGGGTACCTTCCCAGCCGCCGCGGTTTGCCGCAAGCAGCCGCTGTGTCAGGAGGAAGTCTTCTGGGCTAACGATTCCTTGATGCTGATCGATCGCATAAAACTGAGGAAGTATGTCGTTGTTTGGCTTGCTTTTGTGCGTCAAATAGCTTTCCGTTACTGTTTTCTGCGCCAGCACGTCACCGCAGCGGCGTTCATTTTTCAGTATGTTCTTTACGGATTCCGCGGTCCATTTTACCTGGCCTTCTTTAACTGTTCCATCTTTTGATACGTGGGTATGTGTCTTCCGCCCAAGTCGCACCAGAACCTTGGCAATCGTCCTCGGTCGGTATCCAGCCATGAACATCATGAAGATCAGCTGGACTGTTTTCGCCTCCTCCACGTCGACAGCGATCATATTCTTGCCGACTTTGCGGAACCCCAGAAGATCGGGAACCAGATACTGCCCCTGGGAAAAGCGCATGTAATAGGAAGCGAGCATCGCTTCAGACTTTTTGTGGCTTTCTTCCTGAGCGACCAGGGAAAGGACCTGAAGCGTGAAGTCCGCGGACTTATCAAGGGTGTACAGGTTTTCCGACTCGAAGAAAATGCCGACCGGATTGGGCAGGTTCCGAAGCGCGTAGATGATATTCATGCAGTCCATCAGGTTGCGGCTCAGCCGAGACAGGTTCTTTACGATAATGACATCGAACTTCCCGGCTTTGGCGTCCTCAAGCATCCGGAGCAGGCCGATTCGTTTCTCCGTACTTGTTGCCGTTATACCCTCGTCGGAATACATGGCGATCAGCTTCCATTGGACATGCTTCCGAACAAACTGCAAATAATAGGTCCGCTGTAAGTCAAATGAGGTCGCCTGAGACAATCCGTCCGTTGACACACGGCAGTACACGACTACGCGGAGCCTTCCCATCAGGTCATATAGACCCGGCGCTTTCTTCGCCGGGAAGAAGGTTACTTTAGACATGTCCCGCTGCCTGCCGTAGTCAAGCGCGATTTTTTCCCGTTCACTCAAGCCTTCGGGGATCAGAGACTGCTTGTCCTCGATGTGCTCTGTCTTATGCAGTCCCTGGCTAAGGCTCGGTATCTTCTGACTGATAGACTACACCCCCTATTCTTGCTCTGAATTACCGGAAGCAGGGATACTCCGTGGTATTCTGAGATCACTTGACGTCATATACCTGTTGAGATCAATAAACACCGTTCCGTCCGGCATCATCCGACCTGCAAATCGAAGAGACGGCGAAGCCATCGATACTCCAATCACATCAGCCAGGTATTCAAGGAACTTTTTTGAATTGATATAGCAGCTGGGTTCTACCACTTTCTTCCCATCTTGATTCTGCGCATAACGGATGCGGAAAGCATCCATATCCTGTTCACAGCCTTCAATAAAAAGGTGTTTCTTTTCCTCGTTAAGCCTGAGATGGATGTATTCCGGATAACCGAGATTCTCAATCGTTTTATATCGGATCCGGATTCTGCCCTGATTGAAATAGGTGCCGATCCCCACTTCGTCGGCCATGGTACTTTACCTCCTTCACGAAACGGAACGGCTGGTTACGCCGACTCATTCTCATTCACCATTTCCACAAGCTCCAGCTGCTCAAGCGGCGGTACTTCAATCCGGGCCACGTGTTCTTTTTTCTTGACTCCAAATGCGCCATCCTCGACCGTCCTGAAATATGTTGTTTTCTTTCTGGCCCGTCTTTTTTCGCCAGTTGCCTTAGCTTCTTCCTTGGCCTTTTCAATCTGAGCCTTCTCCTCGGCGATATCGGCATGGATCTGCTCGGCGTGTTCACCAAGATCGGCATCCTCAATGCCGGCAGCCTTCAACCCTTTTTCCGTGAGGAGAGTCTGGTCGTATTCGTCCATCACGAAGGCCAGAAGATACTCGTTTTCGCTGCCGGCCTGTTTGCTTGGATAGCCGCAGACGCGAAATGAGTATCCTTTACTCCAGCTCATCATCTTATACACCCGGTCACCGAAAGCCCTGCTGGTGATTTTCCGGCTGTAACGCTTTCCCTCTTTTTCACTGCACCACCGGCGGGAGTCCCTGTCAAATTCCAGAGCCGGCTCTACATAGAGCATATGCGTTTCTCTGTCAATGGACATTTCCACGTAGACTACATCGACCATGCTTCTGACACAGGTTGTATTGAATATGATTCCGTCCGGCCTGAAGGTCGCGCTGATATCCTTGATGCGCGGCATCAGCACGCGGCTGACTACCTCCGCTTCGGAGGAATCCACCTCCTCAATTTGCTCCTGCGTGATCCCAAGCATGTCAAGATCGAATGTCCCGAACTCGTTCATTTTCAGTCTTCATCCTCCTCAGGCTGCGGATTGCTTTCACAGGACAACTTAAGAAACCAGCTGTTATTCTTTCGATATGCTTCGACGCCCAGTTCCTTCTGCGCACTCCGAATTGTCCGTTCGGATATTCCCAGCCACGCAAGGCGCGAAAACACTTCCGTGCTTTTCAGATCCTCAGTCGACAGCATGACTTGAAGCAGTTCCTTGGCTCGGGCTCTCTTTGAAAGTGATGGCTTTGCCATAACTACAGATTCGTCGCTGCTGTACAGGCATCTCCCGATCCAGTGGAAGCCTGTCTCAGAATCCAGCACAAAAGCGATTCCGTAACGTTCCGGGGCCAGACTGCTTTTGATAGAGTGCATATAACGCATTTCCGGAAAACTTGAGTCTCTGGAAATCATCAGGACACTTCTGGCAATCGCAGCGATGTCGATGCTGCCAAGCCCGCGGTAAAGTGTTTTCCCGCTTGAAGACTTGTTGAGATGTCCGATTAGAACGATCGCACAGTGACAGCGTTCTGCGACTGAAGCAAGGCGGCGCATCAAGTTTCTCATCCGGGTTGCGCTTTGAAAATCACCATCCTGCCGGATATAAGCCTGCAGCGGGTCGAGTACGAACATCCCCGCGCCCGTTTCAGAAATGCACCGTTCGATGCGCTCATCGTCCAGTGAAAGCGTCTGTTCGTTATCTCTGATAAAAGCGACTTTGGAGCAGTCGGCTCCCGCTTCTATCAGGCGAGGCTTTACCGTGTCTTCCGCATTGTCTTCAGCACATTGATAGATGACGGTAATCGGCTTATCTGCCTTTACATCACCGGGGAGCATGCTGCCCGTAGTCAATGCGGCGGCGACATGAATGATCAGAGTGGATTTCCCTTCGCCCGGATCACCTTGCAGCAGAGTGATCTTTCCGTAAGGAATGTACGGGTACCAAAGCCAGTCAACATTTTTCTCCTTGATGGAGTCGTAGTATCCATACGGGAGGCTGTCATCATTTGTCGTGACCATATTCCGCCTCCCCCTGGCTTTCCAGTCGCATGTTCTTCTGAGCCATGCTTTCGACAAGCATGCGTATCATAGTGATCTCATTTGTGGTGAGTCCGGAAACGTCTATGGTTCTTTCCTTCTCGCAACCGAGCAAATAATCCGTTGTGACATTAAAAATGCTTGCCAACCGAATCAGGGTATCATATGTCGGTTGGCGCATGTCATTTTCGTAATAGTGGATCGCCGTTTTATTCGCTCCCAGCAGATTGCCCAACTGGTCTAACCGAAGATTCTTGCTGGTCCGCAGCTGCTTCAGTCTGCTCCCTAGTGTCTCTACCATGTGCATTCCCTTTCTATGCACTATGACCCAGTGGAAATGTTGCTTTTCTGCATTTTACCAGTATCCCGTTAACAGATGGTTAACTCCAGTTACCAGGTTGTCAACATCCGACGAAAGATTACGCATCAAATTGCACCGAAGTCAGTCGTACATTACACTCTCCGCGGCTTCTGCTCAAATAAAGGCTCCTCTATATCTCTTTACGGATGAGGCTGCGTGATAACAACAGATTTCTGAAAAGTTCATGTACTTTTGCAGTCTTGCAGCCTTGCAGTCTTGCGGAGCAAAAAGCGTGCAATATCAACGGTTTCCAGCTTGCATACGCATTATTTCTTTGCAGTCTTGACGTTGGTATTTTGCAGCCTTGGATCACGTTTTGCAGCCTTAGTTGGCTAAGAAAAACCCTGCCAGCTTGACGTCGCAGGCCCTCTCTCGATGGAATGTGTTTTTTCCGCCGATTTGTTACGATAAAGGTTTTCAGATATAAAAATGCCACCGCAGACGCTCAAAACGTCCACGGTGGCGTCAGTATTAGTGATATCGTTACTTATTCTTTTACAGGATGCGAATTATACGTTTGGCCTTGACAGCAGGAACCTAATCTGCTAATGTCTTGATTGCGTTCCCCGTATTTGTGACTGGGCTAGGGGCTTGTCCCTGAACCCTTGCACTTGCGGGGGACGCATTTTCTATTCTTTCCTCCTACAATGTAATTACGGTGGAGGCACGGTAGCCAGCCGAGTCTTTTCCATCTCAAAGCCGAAGCTATAGAATGGGAGAGCAATGGCCTGATGCTTGCTTTGAAGCGGGTTCGATGATGAAACGTTGCAGGGTATCGCAGGTTTATTCCTCTTCGTCGTTTTCTAGGATTATACGATCGAACCCAGTGTGGAGGTTATAGCGGTGACTGAGGATCTCCAGCAGATGGATTATCCTTTTCTCAATGGACGTTAAGCATCTATCAGCAACGCAAGGCAGCGTGCCAAATGTGGACGAGCGAAGGGCAAGCGGAGAGACGATAGTTCGCCTCTCCGCTTGTTTTGTTTCACTTTTGCGCTAAAAGAAATTCTATGTCAATTCTCAAAGCACTTATCCAACAGGGCTTGAGCGGCTTTTTCAGTCGGGGCTTTTTCTTCGGGCGTCAGATCCCAGGCTCCTTCACCGCTTATCAGCATTTGTAGAAAAGTGGCATATGCACTAGCAAGATGCACGGCCAATTCTTCTGGCGAAGTAACCGCTTCCGCATCAGTATAATCCTGGCACTTTTCATTCCAAACCAAGATTGCATATCCGTGTTCAGCCCTTACAACCTCCGTTTCCTTGTCCTTTTTCAGAAAGCCGCTAAACACTCGGAGTACTTTTTCATAGGATAGCGAATCGTTTTTGGCAAGCACCTCTTGCTCTTTGCTCATGTTACTTTCTCCCTTCATCGTATTGCTACCAAAGCACCAGTATAATATCTCATAACGCTTATCAAGAAAAGCTGATTAAGGAAAGCAGCTATTAATAAAGTTAGCAGAGTGATTAACGATAGTAAGACATGAGGGTCCAAAGCCGATAATCGACAGTTCTTTGTGCAACCAAAACGCCATTCCTAACACAGCACAGCATTTCGTGCCGGAACGCTGTTTAGGATAAACACCAGGTTCCGTGGACAGGAAGAGGCGCCAGGCAAACAGCCTGGCACCTCTTCCTGGAATTGTGCCTAAGAATTCATGTTGAGTTTGTCTAGAAGAAGGTCATCGATTCCTTTGTGCGCTGGATCCCATGAGACCGGGATCATCTCGAACCCGTATTCTGCACCGACAGCGATCGCACGATTCCGCGACAGTCTGACTGCTTCGTTCTTCAGGTAATCGGTATCGAACATCACGAGGATCCTGCTTTTCCCCAGGCTGCTCAACGCGGTGAATGCTGCTGTGAGCTGTGACTTGTTTGAAACCCCAGTCAGGCCGACAAAGCCGTGGGGATATCCGACGCGATGCGAGAGGAAATAGGCGACGTCCGCTTTCATGATACCTTCGGTGAGGCAGACGCTCTCATCGTCGTCTTCGCCGCTCACCCCGACAAAATGCGCGCAGCAGTGGGCTTTTGTGCCGTAGTACTGATCCGTGCTGGTCAGGTTATAGAACTTGCTTCGTTCGGCATTGTCGAGCCGAATCTGGATCGCTTCTATCTGACCGGATTGATTCCTGTCTGGCAGCATGATCCCGGATCCCCTGACGTCCAAAACCCAGCGTCCGCTTTCACGTTCGCAGTAGAAGCCGGGTACTCCGGAAAGTACGCAGCCGCGCTCCAGGAGTTCGGTCACGATCTTGTTCAGTCGCGTCGTCGGTGTCGTGCGGTACCCCAGCTGCTCGATCTCAGCAAGGCTGAGTCCTCTGGCCATCAGGGATTCCTGATGCGTAGGGCACAGACTCAAAAGAGAGAGCAGATTGGTATAAGTATTGTCCCGCACTTCCGCGGAAGCGACAGTCCGTTCTCCCGTCTCCCCTGTACAGGTCCGTTCATGCGGTACCGGCTCTCTGCCCTGGCTGAATATCCTGCATAGCTCTTCATATGCTGTACTTCGGTCTATACCGCAGTATTCCGCGTAGAGGTGGAGTAAGCCCCCACCCCTACCGCAGCGGTTGCACCGGTATACGTCATCACTGAGCAGGACATTCATGTGGGCTTTCCGGTCGCTGCAGAAAGGGCACCTGCAATGCCATTGGGTCGCGGTCTTCCGAACCACTTCTATACCGAGCAGATCGACCACCTGCCCAATGCTGCAGGGTAGGTTTTTCAGCTTGCCCATACTCAGTCACCTTTTCTGCGGACCGTCAGCCCGCCATTTTCTCGACTTCATTCATCAGGACGGTCGCACCGGCCTTGAGCGCCAGATTCCGCCCGGCGTAGTTCCTGACGTACCAGGACAGATCGGCAGGCTGAAGCATTGCGATCTCGCCGAGCGTGCGACCTGCGTACCTGCCGACGTCCACCCGTACTGCCTTCGCTTCCTCAATACTCATCGTACTGATGAGTTCCTGGAGCGTCTTCGGCGGTTCGGGTTTTGGGGCCGATGCCGGAACTGGAGTCGGGGCGGGAGTCGCAGCCGCGGGGGCGGTCGCAGTGACCGGCCGCTCGTCGGCATCCTCCTGCGGCAGCCGGACAGGCGAATCGGCGATCTCAGCCGTATTCGTGTCACCGCTGAAGCAGAACTGCGTTCCGTACCCGGCGTCGGCGAGTGCCCGACCTTTCGCGATCGTCTCCGCCACTTCGAGGAACCTGTCCCCGAAAGGCGTATCCTGGCTGCTGAAGCGATGGGAATACGCTTTCCCAATATACTGTTCGGGCGGGTCCGCCTTATTCGCATAAACCCGGCAGCAGACGCACGCGGATCTGTCGTCCAGATGGACGATCTCAGGATCCAGCTTCCCTTCGGGATGATGCAGCCTGAACCAGAGGATGCGGAACTTCGCTTCCAGATAGGCGTCGCTGTTTCCGTTTTCATCGGTAGTCACACGGACATAGTCCGCAGGATTGAATCCGTCCACACAGTTGATTGCCTGGATCGCCTTGTTATTCATTTCGCTCATGTCAATACTCCTTATCGTTGAATTCCGGTACAGGGGCGCTTTGGCTCCCTGTACCGTTTTTCGTTTCAGCTGGCACATTTCCGGACTTCACGGTCGTAGTACGCATTGATCCGGTCCGCCAGTACTGTGTTCCGCTCATCCACGTCGCATTTGTGGATCGCCATATACACCGCCTGCTTCTGCCCGATCAGGATCACCTTCTCTTTGGCCCTGGTGATCGCGGTGTAGAGCAGGTTCCGGTGCAGCATGATATAGTGCTCCTTCAGCAGTGGTATGATCACGGACGGATACTCGCTGCCCTGGGATTTGTGGATCGTCAGGCAGTAGGAAAGGTCAGTATCCTCCATCATGTCCAGCGTGTATGCAAGTTCGCGCCCGTCGAGCAGCCGGATCTGGATTTCTGCTTCACCGTCGTTGGTCCGGATTCCGGTAATAAAGCCGACGTCACCGTTGGAAACACCGCTCCGGTTGCAGGTCTGGATGATCCTGTCCCCGACCCGGTAGACCTTGGTGCCGGATTTTACCTCCGGTTTCGACTTATCCGCCGGATTGACCAGTTCCCGCAGCTTCTCATTGAGTGCATTTGCGCTTACCGCGCCCTTCTTGCGGAACGGCGTCAGGATCTGAACACCCTCCGTTCCGTGTATGCCGATCTCGCTGAGATAGTTCCGGATCACCAGCCGGGCAGCCTCCTCCGCATCGTTTGCCTCCAGAATCTGAAAGTCTTCTCCGTATTGGAGGTGGGTTTCGTTGTGATTGACGGCCTGCGCGTTGATCGCGATCCTGCTGTTGTGCGCCTGCCGGAAAACCGTGTCCAGGGCCGCGGTCGGGATAAGACCGCAGCGAATGAGCTCCCGGAGCACATTGCCCGCACCGACTGACGGCAGCTGGTCCGCGTCGCCGACGATGATCAACTGGCAGCCGGGCTTGAGCCTTGAAAACAAAGCGTACGCCAGCCGCATATCCACCATGCTGAACTCGTCTATCACGACCAGATCGGCCGACAAAGGCGAATCGTCATTCAGGTATGAGTCGTCATCGGTGATCAGGCCGAGTGCGGAATGGATCGTTGATGCCGGCACGCCGGTCTGCTCCTCCATCCTCCTGCTGGCCCGGCCGGTAGGAGCGGCGAGGAGTATCTCCCATCCGGGCCTCGCCTGCCGGTAGATCTCCAGCATGAACCGGAGAGTAGTCGTCTTGCCGGTACCGGGTCCGCCAGTCATGATCGACAGAGGATGCGAAAGGCACAGTTCCACCGCCTCCCTTTGTGACTGCGACAGTACCTGTGCCAGTCTGGTTTCCGCTGCCGAGATCCGATCCCGCAGATTGGTTATTGACCGGAACTCTTCATCAAGCAGCATGGAGACAACCCGTTTCGCCGTCTTCACTTCGCACATGCGTTCATAACTGAGGTATACTCTGGAACCGTCGACGTATACCCGCGATTCAAGCCGCTCGTTTGTAAGTGCCGCTTTGATCTCCTGCTCCGATACGACTTCCTCTTCGCAGCCGCGGTTCAGAAGTTCATGGCACCTGCTGACAGTTTCCTTTTCGCTGAGGAACAGGTCTCCGGAGAGTCTTGCCTCATCGAGTACATAATTTACCGCTCCGGAATACCGCAGCGGATGTTTCAGACTGACCTTCGTTTTTCTCGCGATACTGTCGACGGTCATGAAGCCGAAACCCTTGACTCGGCAGAGCTGGAACGGATCCTCCTTGACGATCCTCAGGCTGTCATCCCCGAAACTTGTCCGGATCAGAGCCGCCTTTTTCGCCGACACACCGTAGGGTGCGAGGAAGAGCATCAGCTCACTGAGCGTCTTGGTCTCCTGATAGGAGTCCACGATCCGCTTGAGCTTCGTATCCGCTATGCCCTTTACCGTGAGCAGTTCCTCAGGCTTCTTGTCCAGGATCTCCAATGAGTCCGCCCCGAACCGGGCTACGATAGCTTTCGCCGTTTCAGGCCCGATCCCTTTGATCAGACCGCAGCACAGATAGGCTTCCATATCCGCGAGGTTCGACGGGGCAAGCTGCCGGATCTCCGTAACAGACAGCTGGAGACCGTACTTCGAATTCACCCAGCTGCCGTCCAGCTCTACCTCGATCGCGTCCGTTGCCGGAAGGTTGACGCCCGTGGCGGTAAAGTGGATCTTCCGGTCCGAATAGTAACGGTTCGTCCGGGCCGCCTCGGGAACGGAGCTGTCCGCGGTGTTGTAGGAGAACACACAGTATCCGGCTGCCGATTGGAAGATCGCACGCTCAAATCTGCACTTCATGGGCCGGACCTCCTTAAGAGACCCGGTCCCTGGTGACTTTGAAAATGCGGCTTTCCGTCCTTTCGACAAAATCATCGTAGATTTCCGGATACTGCGCCTTCAGCGCTGACAGGCGGTCTTTGCAGATCCCTTCGCGATACTGGGGACTGTAAGAGATACTGTAGATTTCTCCGCCGTCTTCGCAGGAAGCAATACACGCGGTGCCCATTTCGTTCACGATCGGCGCGTACAGCGTTTTGATCTTCTGATCCAGGACCCGGACCTGCGCCTCAAGCGCTTTCTTTTCATCCTTCAGGTCACAGATCTGAGCAAGCGCGGGACCGTAGCCCGGTCGGAGACTGAGCTTTGGCGCGCTCCTGTCCGCACTGCCGTAGTAACGCCGCAGGGTTTCCAGGACTAGGTCCGGCTTCTCCGCAAGCGGAGGCTCCACCCGGGACCTGACGTTTCGGTCCCAGAACTGCTGGAGCTGCAGGATCGTGCTTTCCTCTTCTTCCAGGTCACGGTCGATCCTGGCCCAGACGAAGTCGTTCTCATTATTGCTGAACAGACATGCGATATAGGCCGTATCCAGATTCATGACCGAGAGGTAGTGCTTTACCTGGAGCTCATAGTAACGGGGAACCGCACCGTTGAGCCACGTAGTCTTCATGTTGTTATAATGGGAGGTCTTGCATTCCAGCAGTCCCTTTTTCCCGTCCGGGAGCAGCACGAATCGGTCCACGTCCGCGATCAGGAAGGGGAACAGCGGATGCTGGTACATCGTGTGGTCTTCATAGACAGTGAGCCCGGTCTTCTTCGCAAAGATCTGAGCCACGACGTCTTCAAGCAGGTGCCCGATCTCAAAGGTAATACTTTTGTCCTCCTCTTCGATCCTAGGCGCAACGCCGATCTTGTCGTAGTACAGATCCCTCGCGGTACGGTAAGGGGACAGATTCAGGACAGCAGCGACGTCGCTGCCGCCTATCCCTTTCCTGCGCCACTCGAGCCACTCGTCGTTCGTAAGCTTAGCGGTATCGACAAGGGCGACAGGCTCATAATTCAGATCCAGTGCCATTTACGTTTCCTCCTGTTCTATCACGTATTCGAAGCCGGTCTTGCCGCATTCGCAGCATTCGACTTCGCCCAGGACTGCGTGTGAAGAAATGCCCTGAGTCGCTCCGCAGTGACGGCAGCGGACCGGAGTCAGTTCTTCACTCGAATAACGGATATTCCCGTCAGCATCACAGAATACGTCTTCCTCGAAATACATCCCAGGCTCCTCCGTATAGATCTGAACGGAGACGCCGTCTTCACGGCAGGACTGTTCCAGGGAAATGCACGCATCAGGGTTCGATTCCGGATACCCGCTGATCAGGCAGGAATAGGCCGACCATGCGAAACTGGCACCGAACACGAGCCTGATATCCTCGTTTTCGGGCCGCCCGCTCCTCTCGTACCTGGCCTGCTCGATAAGGCTGCTTCGGTCTTCATCAACGACGGACCGGGCAAAGTACTTCTTTCGGGGTTCTTCGCGGTCATACCAGTCGAGAAAGCGTTCAATAAAGGAAATGACACCGGCGGCTTTCCCGGTCACTTCAACAGATCCCATAGCCCAATTAGGCATTCTCATTCGCTCCTTTCGTTTGCCCGAAGGCTTCAATTCCAATAATGTCATCCACCTGCACGGACTCGTCCACGTATTCACCGTCAGGAAGCGGGCAGTCAGGTCCGAGCGCTATTTCAACCGCCTGCTCCTGAGTGTCCGCCTCCACGTCAACGTGCCCGTACATTGACCAGATGAGATGGATCCGATAGCTCGGCATCCGGCTCACCACCTGAATTCGCCGGGGCGGTCGTAATCTCTCCAGTTGACGTGCAGGGCGCGGGCTACGATCTCTTCCAGCTGCGCGATCCTGGCACCGGTGGCACCGTCGCACTGGGCGGAGAAGATGACGTCGCTCATGTGCGTGTAAAGCTCATGTGCCGTGCAGGGCGTATCCCCGTGCGTCGCAAGAAAGTAGTCCAGAGCTTCGTAGCTCGCCTTCTTCGGCGCGCCGATCTTCTTCAGTACACCCATCATGGCGGTGGAAGGATACCGGAGTTGGATAGCCAGCAGTTTCGTCTGTGCCTGGACCGCATCGCGGAACCTGGCGTAGAGCAGATGCAGCTGGTTGTCGAAGTAATCCAGATCCACACCGTTGCGATGGTCCGTCTTGACGGGATAGCCGAGAGGGATGATCCGGTCGCCGTTCCCATGCAGGAAGATGGGGTACAGGTTAGCTCCGCTCATGCCGACGTCGGAGGTCGTGAAGCGGAGCGCGGGAACGATCCTGGACGCGGTCAGCCCTTTCGCCGCCACCTCGCGGCGGTATGTGTCCAGGAGTTCATCCGACTGGCCGTCCAGCCGCCAAATCGCGGTGGCCATTGCATGCTCAAAGTGCGCAGTAATGAACTGATGGCCGGGGAACTCACGGTCGAGGAAATCGCAGACGTGCTGGAACAGAGACAGCATATCCATGACGGCGTAATCCTTGGGATCGCCGCCGTGGACAGCGGAGACTTTCTCGTCCGCAATGCGGATGAGACTGTCGCCGGAAGCTACGCCCATGCAGAGGTTCAGGATCTCCGCAAATACGTCTTTCGACACCTTGCTCAAAGCATGGCCAGATATCCTGGCCCTTTCCAGTACGGACTTCAGCGCGCAGGAGCGGACCGGGTACCGATATCCGTTCACTTTCAGAAGCAGGCTGGTGTTCTCCAACGTGTCGAGGAGGACAGCGTCGCTGCTGCTGATGCCGAACGGCGCGGTAACGTCCTCAGGAGTGGGGAGTCTGTCCATCGCCTCAAAGGAAAGATCTTTGGAACTGGCTGTCATCCAGCTGCTGTTCCTTGCGCGCTCGCCCAGAAAGCCCAGGAAATCTCCGGGGCTGCTGAACGACTGACTGAATCGGTCCGCGAACACTTCGTTTTTCATCTTGATTGATACCGCCTTTCCAAATACATATTCTCAAACCCGATCACTCGGAGTCTGGACAAAAAGAGCGCTCTGATCTGAATAAACAAATCAGGGCGCAGTACGGTAAGGCGGTGATTATAAATGGATAATCCTCGCCTCAGCAATGCCAGCAAATCGCATGGCTCACAACTTAGGAAGCTCCAAAAGGAGAAAAAATCTAGTAAGAACACAGTTATCTTACAGCTTCCCGCTGAGGCGTTCCATAATACCTGAATTTCCCTTCCGGAGCAAAAATGCACAAAAGGAAGGGATAGAGAAGCCGGACCTCTCCTGCAAAGCGTCAGGAAAGGCCCGGCAGTGATTTCCAATCACACTTCTTCAGAAAGCAGACTCAGAATTGCCTTTTGCGTCCATTTTTCCATTATTCCTATATGTGTACCGCCTTCCCGGTGACCTCGCAGATCATTGACGGCCCTACGCATTTGTCATCCGCTATTTTCGGTAACAGTTGCCAACGCTCAAGGGCATAGTCGCAGTTATAACATTCTTCTTCGTCTGTTTGGGTTTCCATACACTTTTTGCACACTTCCGGGATCGGCTTCACCTCAATATAATCGACCATCGACAATCCTCCAAAACAAGACAGTTTGCTCATACACATCATATCAGGAATTCGGTCACCAGTCATCGTCGATGACCGCGGACAGTGCTTCCGCTTCGTCCACCCAGGACGGGTCATATTTTGCGTTTCTCATATGTGCCCCGCACGATGGGCAGTCCTTGTACGCTTTCTGATATGAAGCTCCGCAAGATGAGCAGATGAACTCGTCAGGTCTGAGCAGATGCGTTTTCTGTTTCCAATGAGCCATTGGTCTTTCCTTCCTATCAGTAAGCGCTGATAGCCAAAATAGCCGTTGCTTGGTTTGGCCGTTTGTGCTATAGTTTCCACGTAAGAGGCAGCCAATCCTTCGTAACTCGGAGGGCGGACTTGCTGGTATTTCTGCAAGACGTTCCCGCGGAAGGTACCCTGTCTCTTATCCTTTAGCAATTCCTGTGTGGCTTACGCTTTGGGCGTACACCTTGCGGATCCCTTGGGTCAGCGAGAAAGCCATTCGGGAGTTGCTTTTTTATGTCATCACCGGAGCATCATATAGTTCTCACACTTCCCCGATTCTGTCTCCTTCGGGGTTCACCACATCCCTCACAAGAGGGCACACCTTGGCAGGCGCAAACAGCGAATACACTCCGAATGCTCCTCCATTTGGCGGAGAGGTTGTAGAATTGCGCCTGGTATAGCGGGGTCGGGAGACTTCCCGCCCCGCAATCGGATCGGGAAACATCAACAAAAGGAGGCCTATCCCATGCTGGAATACCTGAAGAATGAAGCAAACAAGACCTATACAGAGAACGGTGCCGTCACCAACCGCAGCACGGGAAAGGATTGCCTGGACCTGTTCGCCACCGTCGGTGCTCTGCGCCACGAGAGTGATGAGGAGATCGAGGAGCGTTTCATGCGCGCCTACACGGAGGATCCTGACATTGCCATGAAGATCCTCTTTTTCGCCCGCGACGTGCGCGGCGGACTGGGGGAGCGGCGTGTGTTCCGCTGCATCCTTCGCTGGCTGGCCAAAAAAGAGCCGAAGAGCCTGCTCCGGAACCTTGGTCACGTCGCGGAATACGGCCGTTGGGACGACCTCCTGGTGCTGCTCGACACTTCCTGCAGCAAAGAGACCGTAGCTCTTCTGAAAGAGCAGTTTGAAGCAGACTTGTCCGCACTGGACAACGGCGGGGAGGTATCGCTGCTTGGTAAATGGCTGCCCTCTGTGAACGCCTCAAACGACGATGCTGTGCGTCTGGCGAAGAAACTTGCGAAAGCGTTCAGCCTGACGGATAGGAATTACCGCAAAGCACTCGTCCGGCTCCGCGAGCATATCCGGATTATTGAGAACAATCTCCGCGAGCGGGATTATACCTTTGACTACTCTAAGCAACCTTCCAAGGCTATGTTCAAGTACCGCCGTGCGTTCCTCCGCAACGATAAGGAGCGCTACAGTGCTTTCCTGGATATGGTCGGCAAAGGCGAAGCGAAGCTGCATACCGGCGCGCTGCTGCCCTATGAACTGGTCGATCCTTATCTTGGGTATAGGTACGTCAACTCGTTTTTGGCCGACTTAAGCGATGAGGAAAAGCGCGCCCTGAACACTACCTGGAACGCGCTCCCGGATTTCGCATCCGATGAGAACGCACTTGCCGTCGTGGATACCTCCGGGTCCATGTACTGCGTCAGTGATCCGAAGCCTGCTTCCGTCGCGCTTTCCCTCGGCCTGTATTTCGCAGAACGGGCGAAGGGACCTTACCGAAATCATTTCATCGAGTTCTCCGGGCATCCGGAGCTGATTGAGATCAAGGGTGATACTTTTGCCGACCAGCTTCGGTATATCGCATCTTTTAATGAGGTCGCGAATACGAATATCGAAGCAGTGTTCCAGCTGATCCTGGACGCGGCTGTGAAGAACAGCGTACCCCAGTCGGATCTGCCTGAGAAGCTCTATATCATCTCGGATATGGAGTTCGACAGCTGCGTTTCCAATTCGTCTCTCACGAACTTTGAGAACGCAAAACGGAAGTATGAGGCCGCCGGGTACAGGCTGCCGAAGATCGTCTTCTGGAACGTGGCCAGCCGCAACCGCCAGCAGCCGGTAACGGCGAACGAGCAGGGTGTGGCGCTGGTCTCTGGCTGCAGCCCCCGCATCTTCTCCATGGTCATGGACGGGATGCTCAGTCCTTACGACTTCATGCTGAGCGTCGTAAACGCGGAACGGTATGCGCCTATTGCGGCTTAGCGGGATCGGAAATACCTGGTCCCGAGCACTGTGGAGGACAGGGAGAGCGGGCCTGAATGCCAGCCTCCCTGTTTTTTCTGAAAGAAGGGAATAAAATGGTTCTAATAGAAGGAAAATATAATACCGCGATCTGTTATACTCCGGAAATGGAGCCCGTTTCCGCCGGCCAGGTCAAGGCTGTATGTGACCAGGAAGCCTTTGCGGCAAGCAAGATCCGCATTATGCCTGACGTTCACGCAGGAATGGGCTGCACCATCGGCACGACCATGACGATCACTGACAAGGTAGTGCCCGGCATGGTTGGTGTAGACATAGGCTGCGGGATGGAGACCGTGAAGCTCGCGGAACGGGAGATCGACTTCGACAAGCTGGACGCCCTGATCCGCCGTGAGATACCCTGCGGGCGTGAGATCCGGGATGCGCACCATCCGCTGAACGATCAGATCGACCTGCAGCAGCTCCGCTGCTCCCCCTATGTCGGGCTTCCGCGCGCCAGGCGCAGCATCGGCACTCTTGGCGGCGGCAACCACTTTATTGAAGTTGACCGTGGTGAGGACGGATCTCTTTACCTGGTCGTCCATTCCGGCAGCCGGCATCTCGGCAAGCAGGTGTGCGAATACTACCAGGACCAGGGGCGCATGGCCCTTTGGGGCGGCGCAAGGTATCAGATCGACGAGCTGATCGCCCGCCTGAAGTCTGAGGGCAGATTTCAGGAGATCGACCCGGAGGTGAAGCAGCTGAAGAAGGAGCATAAGCTCAGCATCCCGAAGGAACTTGCCTATGTCGAGGGTAAGCTTTTCGAAGACTACATCCACGATATGCAGATCACACAGCGTTTTGCCATGCTCAACCGCAAGGCCATGACGGACGTGATCATCCGCGGCATGGGCTTTACCGCCGTAGAGGAGTTCACGACGATCCACAACTATATCGATACGGAAGCCATGATCCTCCGCAAAGGTGCGGTTTCTGCGAAAGCAGGGGAGAAGCTTCTGATACCCATCAATATGCGTGACGGGAGCTTGATCTGCATCGGCAAGGGGAATGAGGAATGGAACTGCAGCGCGCCTCACGGTGCAGGCCGGCTGATGAGCCGGAAAGCCGCCTTCGCCTCTCTTTCCATGGAGGAGTACAAATCTGAAATGGAGGGCATTTACTCCACATGCGTTGTCAAGGACACTCTTGACGAGTCGCCCATGGCGTACAAGACGATGGATGAAATCGTATCTCAGATAGGACCTACTGCGGAAATCGCTGAGCGGATACTGCCGATCTATAATTTCAAAGCTGCGGAATGACAGGGGCAGCTTCATGCTCAAAGCGATAATTGTGCTGGAACCGATCGACGGTGGAGGAACTGAGAATGCTATATCGTTTGTATTTATATGGAACAACTGCCGGAACTGGTAAAGCACCGTGTCTCGAAGACATCAACCATGTCCTTGACACTCAATCAGCAAAAGCCTGGAACAACGGTAACGAACCAGCCGATTTTTTGGCTGAGTTTGATGTTGAGTCAGTCCTGTCCCGAATCAGGAATGAGCTTGGCGACAAATGCAAGGCACATATCGATTACCCAGATAAACCGGCAAACCAGGTTGCATATCTGTTCGTTGGAACATCCTATCAGAAAGTTCATGAAGTATTGCCCCGGCTGTACGCAATAGCAGCAGAATACCGCCTGGCACTCTATGACGCTGAGAAGCATAAAGGGTATTATAAAACACCGGTTGATGAAGCACTCATTTCAATGAAACTCAGAGCACAAGCCATCAAATTGCGGATCCTTGACGAGAACGAACCTGTTTGGGAAATCAGCCAGATTTCTTCCTGTTGCGAAGAACATCAGGTGAAAAGCAGTTCTTTCGTCGTGACGCTTCGAAAGACGGCGGACAGTTCATTTCAAGAGCGAACACGCCGCTTCTATGAGACGCTTGTCAAAGCCATTGCGCAGGATGAAAAACTGATATGTGAAAACCGCTGCTTTACGGTTGAAGGATCATGGTATTCGATCACCTTCTGCCTTGAAGGTTACAAAAAGCACCCCAATATGATTGGCTTTTATGAAAATGGCCAGCCCGAGACAGCGCTTATTCGCAGAATGGGCTGTACCGAAGCGCTGAGATATCTGAGGAAGCATAATACTGCAATAGAATTGTGCGGCAGGAAACTACGGGACTACTGTGATGAGCGGATGAATCTCCTTGAGATGGTGCAAAGGTATCCCAATCCGGCAGACCGGTTCGTACGTTGCGTCAATATCAGCAAGCTACTTCGCAAGGGCCCGTTTGATGTGAACTATGGCGGTATTGGACCGTATGGTTCTGAAATCTTGTTCCATATCGTGCCTGATGAGTACTGTGACGACGCGAAGCGTATCTCTGTCCTCAAGATTGAAGAGGAGAGCGCATCGTTTATTCTGCCGTTCATCGCCGATATCTATCCCTTTGTCTATGAACGATACTATTTGACAGAGAATCACGTCCCTTCGCAGATGTGGGTGCTCTTTGTCAAGCGAATCCTGGCTGCCAAGGAAATGATCCTGCATGACACATTCAATCTTGAACTAAAGCCCTACCTTGAGCGCTTCAACCTCCATGTTCTTTCACATCACTCCGGATCGGATTATTGGGAGGAAGGCGGGGACGGCTATCGTATCAAGAATGAACCGGAACAGTTCTTATATGAGCATCGGTACGATGTGGCTCACCTATACGACGTTTTTATCCAGTGGTCACAGATGCAATTGCGGTATTATGACAGTGATCGGATGTTCAATATTGAAGGACCATAGTATTATAGTTGGAGGAGACCATCCGTTGAGGGCGGTCTCCTCCTTTTTGATTATCCGGCTGCTTCAGTCCGGATGATCAATACCCGGTCTTAGGCAGGGACGTGGTATCGGCGGGGCTCGGTAGCGTCCCAAATTCTGTGTAAACATTAAATAGCGGTGAAAAACAGGGCAAAAGTATATGGTCTGGCGAGGCGGCGGATGCCGCCCGCCTTACCAACAGAATAAGCAGGAAACGGAGCGCATGTCAAGGGCGGCGGCCTCAGCCGCCGTGCATTTACCCTTGACGTGCGGGCCGGTTTCTGCTATTCGGGGATCCGGTCCCCGAAGAAAACCACCAGTTGGGCGTAGATCGTGCTCCAGTCCTGCCTCCGGCCTGTCCATTTTTTCGTGATGTCAATCATGGCGAGATAGAGCATTTTGAAAAGGCTGTCGTCGGTAGGAAAGACGGATTTCGCTTTGGTCACTTTCCGAAGCTGGCGGTTGAAGCCCTCGATGGCGTTGGTGGTATAAATCAGCCTTCGCACCTCCTGAGGATACTTGAAAT
>JAEEGH010011122.1_pt1 | contig 20487 bp, 18 predicted proteins | sample 9134181 | NCBI WGS metagenome assembly JAEEGH01 (sample SAMN16246544, study PRJNA631951) | gut metagenome | biome: gut microbiome; feature: rumen; material: DP-attached | host: Bos | place: Iran: Karaj | collected 2018-10
AAATAAAGGTCATGAAACGAAATGCATACGGATTCAGAGATGACAGGTATTTTACACTCAGGCTCTATGCACTACATGACTGCCGCATCACTCGAAATGTCGGATGAACCACACAATTTGCTTTCCTATTGCGTTTATTGAACGACGAAATAGCGGGTTAAGTGTATGAAATATGAGGGAACAACTATTGATGTCACTGCTTGCCCTGCATCTCCAATATATACTCGTCGGCAATGTAACGGTCGCCATAGAGGTATAAGCCCGTGCGCTTGTCATGAAGGTCGGCACAGGTCTTACTCTCATAGAATAGTTTTAGGGCGCGAAGAGGGGTTATATCTAACCGTTTTGCCAATTCAACAGCAATGGCACCTATATGATTGCTCATGATAATCTCCTGAATGACGGGAGACTTTGCGGGGTCTTTATAATCATTGAATTCAGATTGACTTCTTTCTTGCTCTGAAAGTTCACGATGCTCTGGCTTATTCAATACATTCTGTTCCATCGAATATAAGATACTTATCGGTTAACGACTGGTTAAGTAAACAAATCTGGTTGTTGGGCTTGTGTTCAGAGAGTCTGGCTAGTGCTGTTTCTTGAGTCATCAGACCAGCCAAGTAAAGGTTGACGGTATCTATAACTCTGTCGTTGGCGACACCTCCTTCTATATAATCATAATCTTTTGCCATATTTTTGCCTTGCCGATTTGCCACGACAAACTCCAGCCAATTAATATCGTATGCATCAAATATCAGTGTGCGTGCATTGGCAATGATAGAATCACGAAACAAGTGGTATCTATTCAACAATGGTTTTTCCTTTCTGCGGTTAGCAACATTCTTTGCCCAATCTACAGCTTGCTGACGTATATCCGTCACATAGAATCCTTGTCCGAAGTCCAGGTTGTCACGTCCGAACCGACAAAGCGGATGCTCTACAATAACTGTTCCTCCATGATAAACCAACATCTCTTTCATTGCTTTTCCTCCCAAGTTTTCAAACACTCTATCAGATTTGATGCAAGGTTTTCTCTGCTTTCGGCATGAAGGGTTTCATAGCATGGATAGATATAATCCTCTATCATATTTACACGGTTCATCCTATCGTACACTTCCTTGTAACCAACGCCGAGTGTACGGGCTGTTGTTTCAATACATGTTGCCACGAATGCCATAACAACTTGTGTCTTTGATATGTTGACGAGCTGCTCCATCTTATCTGATTATGTAAGCACGCCACAAAGATAAAGAAATGTTTTGAAACGGACAAGAAAACTGGCGAATATTTCGTTCCCAGCGTAAGCCTAAGGGCAAAACATAAGTAGTGAATATGACTTTTTTCAAAAAACACCGACACCACAGCATTTTCTTGTTTTTACACGGCAAAACGCTGGGGCACAAGCATATAGTGCCTCAGCGTTTTGTTGTTGTCCCCCTCCCTTTGGGAGGGGTTGGGGATGGGCCTTTATTTCCGGTTCTTCCAGAGAGCGGTCATATCTTCCAGCGTCTTGCCCTTGGTTTCGGGAACAAGCTTCCAGACGAAGAGGGCTGCAATCACACAGATGACGCCATAGAGTCCATAGGTGAACCAGTGACCGAAGTCATCGCCCTCGGTGAGGTGCATGTTGAACATAGGCACAAACGTTGAGCTGACGATGAAGTTGAAAATCCACTGGAATGCCACGGCAATGGCAACGGCACCGCCACGGATGGTGTTGGGGAAGATCTCGGCAATGAGCACCCAGGTGATGGGACCCCACGAGAACATGAACGAGGCGCTGTAGACCAGCAGGCTGGCTGCGGTTACAAATTCAAGACCGGCATGGCCGAACGTGACGGCAACGCCGAAGGCGCCAATAGCCATACCCAACGAACCGTAGATGAGCAGCGGCTTGCGGCCCCATTTCTCTACCGTGAAGATGGCCACAAGGGTGAACAGGATGTTGATGATACCCATGAAGACGGTAATCATCATCGGGTTGTCCATGCCCATATCGCCAAAGATGCGCGGAGCATAGTAAAGCACGGCATTGATACCCACAGCCTGCTGGAACACGCTGAGCATGATGCCGATGAAGATACACATGAAACCGTAGGTCATCAGTCGCTCGGTCTTCACCACCATGGTGTCCTTGATGTCCTGCAGAATCTGGACTGCACGCTCGGTGCCGTTAATCTTCGACAGGATGCCCAGTGCCTTCTGGTCTTGATTAATGCTGACGAGATAGCGCGGAGTCTCGGGAACGAAACAGATGAGCAGTGCGAAGAGTCCTGCGGGAACAGCCTCAGAACCAAACATATAGCGCCATCCGGTGGTCACCGTCCACTGAGCTGCGGGGTTGATGGCTGCAATGCCCTTACCCATCTCCTCGACAAGCGGCTGGATGTGGTCGCCCAGGATGAAGAAGTTGACGAAATAAACTACCAGCTGACCGAAGATGATGGCAAACTGGTTCCACGAAACGAGCATGCCGCGGATGTTAGAAGGAGCCACCTCGCCGATATACATCGGGCAAATGGCAGAAGCCAGACCCACGCCGATACCGCCAATGACACGGTAAAAGTTGAACATGAGCAACAGCGAATAGGTGGGAACACCATGCTCGAAGAACAGGAACTCGGGGTCCATGCTGCCCAGCGCTGAGATGAAGAACAGCAAACCGGCAATGATAAGCGATTTCTTACGTCCGAGATTCGTGGCCAGATAGCCCGAAAGAGCGGAACCGATGATACAGCCGATAAGGGCTGATGCCGAAGTGAAACCGTGCCATCCGTTGGTGTAGGAGAAATCCTTAGCTTCCATGAAGAAAGCCTGCAGGCCTTTCTCGGCGCCAGAAATAACTGCGGTGTCGTAACCGAAAAGAAGACCGCCCAAGACGGCCACCATCACAATGGAAATAAGGTAGGCAGTGCTACCCGACTGATTTTGTTGCATTTTTTGTTAATTTTGTTAGGATCGTTTACCTTAAAATACGTTTTAACAACAGAAATCCCCAATAATTATTGTTATTTTGATGGAAAGAACAGAAAATTTTAGATAATAAATGAACACAAATACACAAAGTAACAAAGTTATTGTACACAAAAGTAACTGCTCAACACCTATTGTACTATGAACATAAATCTCCACAAATCCCACGCAAATTATTGGATGCAACTGTTTAACGGGGAAGATTTTTGTTAGATTTGTGTGGATATATGTTTATATTCTTTGTGCCTTTGTATCTTTGTGTTCCATTAATTTACTTTTGCTTTTTCACTCTCATGTTGAAAAATTCTTCACTCTTCACTCTTCACTCTTCACTTTTTTTTGTACCTTTGCAGCGAATTATATATTTTTGAAATGCAAGTAGCTGACAAACTGCAAACAGACCAGAAGAACAGCGAGAAGCACTTCTCGTTCGAAGTACTGCCACCACTAAAGGGAAACGGTACGGAAGCGCTTTTCCGCACCCTCGACATACTGTGCGAGTATAATCCTCTGCACATCAACATCACCACTCACCATTCGGAGTATGTGTACCGCGAACTGGAAGACGGCAACTTCGAGCGCCAACGCATCCGCCAGCGTCCGGGCACGATAGCCATCTCGGCCGCTATCCAGCAGCGCTACAAGATTCCGGTGATTCCGCACATCATCTGCAGCGGAGCCACTGCCGAGGATATTGAATACGAACTGATTGACCTGCAGTTCCTGGGAATCGAGAACGTGCTGCTGCTGCGCGGCGACAAAGCCAAAGACGACAAGACGTTCGTTCCCACCCGGGGCGGCTACCGCCACACCACGCAGCTGATTGAACAGGTGGTGAAATTCAACAACGGATTTTTTCGCGACGGCACTCCCATCAAGAATCCCGGAAGGAAATTCTCGTTCGGCGTGGCCTGCTATCCGGAGAAACATGAGGAAGCGCCAAACCTGGAGCGCGACATGGTCTATCTGAAGAAGAAGCAGGACCTGGGTGCCAGATATGCAGTGACGCAGCTGTTCTACGACAACGAGAAATTCTATAAGTTCGTGGAGAAAGCCCGCGCAATGGGTATCACCATTCCCATCGTGCCGGGCCTGAAGCCTTTTGCCAAACTCTCGCAACTGACCATGGTGCCGAAGACTTTCCACTGCGACATTCCCGAAGAACTGGCCCGCGAAGTGGTGAAATGCAAGACCGACGACGATGCCCGCCAGCTGGGCGTGGAATGGGCGCTGCAACAGTGCCAGGACCTCTATGCCCACGGTTTCAACAACGTTCACTTCTACACGGTGAGTGCGGTGGAGTCGGTGAAAGAGGTGATGACAAAGCTCCGATAGATTAAAGAACGGAAGGAACACGACATTGAAGTTCAGCGAGGTTATAGGACAAGAGGAAGCATGGGCACGACTCATGCAGATGACAGACGAAAGCCGGCTGCCCCACGCGCTGCTGCTCTGCGGTCCGATGGGATGCGGCAAGATGGCACTGGCCATGGCCTTTGCGTCGTATCTGCTCGGTGAAAGACAGGAAGACGGACGCCAGCTGCCGGGCTTCAACACCCAGCTGACGACCAACGTCGAGGCCATGCTGAAGAAATGGCAGCATCCCGACCTGCACTTCTCCTACCCCGTCATCAAGCCCAAGGGGACCAGCGCCGACCATAAGATGGTGAGCGATGATTTTGCCAAGGAATGGAACCAGCTGCTGATGGAAGGTCCCTACTTCACGATAGACCAGTGGCTCACGCTGATGAATGCCGACAACCAGCAGGCCGTCATCTACGAGGCCGAGAGTGACGAACTGAACCGTAAGCTCTCGCTAAAGTCTTCGATGGGCGGGTATAAGGTCTGCATCGTATGGTTGCCCGAGCGCATGAACCAAACTTGCGCCAACAAAATGCTGAAACTCATAGAGGAACCGCCCACGCAGACGGTGTTCATCATGGTCAGCGAAGAACCAGAGAAGATTCTGGAGACTATCATCAGCCGCACTCAGCGCATCGACGTCAAGAAGACAGACCAGGAAGCCATCGAGAAAGCACTGACTGAGCGCAGAGGCATCGACGCTGCATCAGCCCAACGACTGGCACGCGTGGCTAACGGGTCGTGGCTGAAAGCACTGGAAGAACTCGACTCAGGAAACGAGAACCGCCTGTTTCTCGACATGTTCATCATGATGATGCGTCTGGCATGGCAGCGCAATGTGAAGGAACTGAAGAAATGGAGCGAACTAGTGAGCGGCTACGGAAGAGAGAAACAGCGGCGAATGCTCACCTACTTCATGCGACTGGTGAGGGAGAACTTCATGTACAACTTCCGCAATCCCGAGCTGTGCTACATGACGCAGGAAGAAGAGGACTTCGCCCGCAACTTTGCCCGGTTCATCAACGAAGCCAACGTGATTGAGATTTCGGAACTGATGCAACGGGCAATCCGCGACATCGGGCAGAATGCAAACCCGAAGATTGTGTTCTTCGACATGGCGCTGAACATTATCGTGTTGCTATTGAAAAAATAGAAGACCCACCCCTCACCCTCCCTAGGGAGGGGGTGATTAGTCTGTAACGAAATAAATAACATAATATATGGATTACAAGAATCTGAAATACAAGATAACTAATGACTGCGACCGCGGTCTCTGTGGTGGAGCCTGTGGACGTCAGGACCATCAGTTGAACACCTACGACTGGCTGAACGATGTGCCGGGCAACACCGACGACACCGACCTCGTGGAAGTTCAGTTCAAGAACACGCGCAAGGCATATTACCATAACGTGAACAACCTGGAACTGAAAAAAGGTGACTGGGTAGCCGTGGAGGCAAATCCCGGTCACGACATCGGAGTGGTGACGCTGACCGGAAGACTGGTGAAGCTGCAGATAAAGAAAGCCAACCTGAAAGGTCCCGACGACATTAAGCGCATCTACCGCATTGCCAAGGACACCGACATGGACAAATACCGCGAGGCCAAGAGTCGCGAGCATGCCACGATGATTGAAAGCCGGCAGATTGCCAAGGGACTGGGACTGCAGATGAAAATCGGCGACGTGGAATACCAGGGCGACTGCAACAAGGCCATCTTCTACTATATTGCCGACGAGCGCGTTGACTTCCGTCAGCTCATCAAGGACCTGGCAGCCACCTTCCATGTGCGCATCGAAATGAAGCAGATTGGCGCAAGGCAGGAGGCCGGGCGCATTGGCGGAACCGGACCATGCGGAAGGGAACTCTGCTGTGCCACGTGGATGAAAAACTTCTCGAGCGTCTCCACGAATGCTGCCCGTTTCCAAGACATCTCGCTGAATCCTCAGAAGTTGGCGGGCATGTGCGCAAAACTGAAATGCTGCCTGAACTACGAGGTGGACAACTATATGGAGGCCAGCAAACAGTTCCCTGCCAAGGACATCACGCTGGAAACCATCGACAGCGAATACTTCTATTTCAAGAGCGATATCCTGGCAGGACTCGTCACCTACTCTACCGACAAGCGTCTGGCAGCCAACCTTGAAACGATTACGACCGAGCGTGCAAAGGAAATCATCGAGATGAACAAACAGGGCGAAAAGCCTGAAAGTCTGCAGCCCGACGACCATCAGCACGTGAACAGCAAGCCCATCGACCTGCTGGCCGGAGAGAGCATCACCCGCTTCGACCGCGCCAAGAAAAAGAAGAAGAAAAACAAGGCCGGCAAGAACAAGCCAAATGTCCAGCAGGCACAAAGCAAGGAGGGTAATCCTGCACAGCGTCCGCAAAACAGCAAGGAAAATGTCCAGAGCGGAGAACAGCGGAAGCCCAAGAACCGCAACAACGACCGCCGCGGTCAGGAACAGCGGAAAAACAATGAGAACCGTCCTCAGCGGGATGAAAAAGACGCGGGAAAGAAGGCATGAAACACTGGCTCATAATGGTTTTTATAGCCTTGCTGACGGCAACGGCCGTGACGGCATGCATCGACGATGTGGCCTACGACCACTATGAGCATACGCCGCTGTCGGGATGGGAAAAGAACGACACGCTGTTCTTCTATACCCATCCCATTGCAAAGCCCGGCCGCTATCATGCCTACATCGGCCTGCGCACCACGGTGGAGTTCCCATTCACCAGCCTGAACCTGCTGGTTGAGCAGCGCACCATTCCCGGCAACAAGAAGAAAACCCACGCCCTGAAATGCAAGCTGATGGAAAAAAACGGCAACATCAACGGTCAGGGAGTGAGTTTCTTTCAATATGAGTTCCCCCTTGCCGTGCTGGAACTGCACCAGGGAGACTCACTGCAGTTTTTCATCAGGCACGACATGAAACGGGAAATTCTGCCCGGCATCGCTGATGTAGGACTGAAACTGACTAGAAAATAAAACGAAGAAGACTTTAATCGCCCTGCAATCAGACTTTATTTGACCTTCAAATAGACTCTATTTAATCAGCGGATAAAGTCTATTTAATCAGTAAACAGACTCTATTTGCCCATTGGAAAGGCTATTGCCTGATCATGTTGCGGCTGGCATCTATTCGGAGGAAGATGAACAGCAGCAGCGTGAAACCCCACAACGAGGAACCACCGTAGCTGAAAAACGGCAAAGGGATACCAATCACCGGCGTCAGTCCGAGCACCATGCCCACATTGATAAAGACATGGAACAGGAAGATGCTGAGCACACAATACCCGTAGACTCGCCCGAAACGGAACGGCTGCCGTTCAGCCATTTTGATGAGACGGAGTATCAGGAACAGGAAAAGCACCAACACAGCCGCACTGCCAAAGAATCCTTCTTCCTCGCCCACCGTGCAGAAAATGAAGTCGGTATCCTGCTCAGGCACGAATTTCAGCTTGGTCTGCGTTCCGTTAAGGAAGCCCTTTCCCCATAATCCGCCCGAGCCAATGGCAATTTCGCTCTGATGAACGTTATAGCCGGCGCCGCGCAAATCCTCCTCAAGTCCGAGCAGCACATTGATACGCACCCGCTGGTGTTGCTGCAGCATATTGTCGAGCACATAGTCGGCAGCATTGAAAAAGAGCACGGAGCCCAGCGTGAATATAGCTATAAAATAATATGTACGCACGCGCGTGCTCATTCCCTGGAATATCAGGAAGCCCACGGTGAGGGCCGAAAGTCCCATCTGCAGCCAAACTATGTCGCACGGAATGACGAACTTTGAAAACAGCAGGGCTATCAGCGTTACTCCCAGCGACCCGCCAAGAATAGTCCAGAAATGGCGCTTGTCGTAGCAATAGAAAAGCACCAGAAAAGCCGTGAATATCTGAACCGAGAGCAGCACCACGAATTTTCCCACCGATGTCGGGGTGTCCCAGAGCATGGTTTCCTCGAAACGGATGCCCACCACGAAATAGAACACCATGGCCACGCCGGTGAAGAGGATGCTGCCCGTCATTCCTTCACGGTAGAACATGAGGAAAAACGACAGATAGACCAATGCCGAACCCGTCTCCTTCTGCATCACGATAAAGGCCATGGGCAGCAGCACGATGGCGATGGCAGCGGCAAAGTGCTTCCATTTTTCCATAGTAAACCCATAGGTGCTCATCAGCTTTGCCACCGCCAGGGCCGTGGCAAACTTCGCAAACTCTGCCGGTTGCAGGCGCAATGGTCCGAGCACGAGCCACGAACGTGAGCCCTTGATTTCATGGGGATTGAAGATGGTGACAAAGAGCAGCAACAGCAGCGCCCCGTAAATGATATAGGCGAAAGTGTCGTAGAAGCGGTCGTCGAGCAGGAGCAGGAAAAGCGCCAGTGCCATCGACGTGGCTATCCATACAATCTGCATGCCTGAACGAGAATCCAGGCTGAAGATGTCGGTGTCGCCATAAGTATAGGAAGCACCGCAGACACTCACCCATCCAAAGGCGAGAAGCGCCACATAGATGAAGATGGTCCACCAGTCGAGCGAGCGCAACACTCCTGCGGGTTTATCTGTTTGCCTTACCATAAGCTATGCGTCGTTTTTGGAATACGGCAGCCCTCGACTCAGATCCTGGCGAGAGCTTGCCATGCAGGTATTGTTCAATCATCAGTCCGCCGATAGGCACACCATATTCGGCACCGAATCCGCCATTCTCCACATATACGGCAATGGCTATCTTGGGATTGTCCATCGGTGCAAATCCCATGAACACCGAGTGGTCGTGACCGCGGTTCTGGGCCGTACCGGTCTTTCCGCAGATGATGATGTCGCCACGGTTAAGATGCTTACACGTTCCGCCCAGCACCGACGAGCGCATGCCTTGCACTATATAGTCGTAGGCTGCACGCGAGGCCTTGGTCTGATGGCGCTCGGTGAACTTGGGGTCGAGGGGTTCTCCCTTGACCTTTCGCACCACATGAGGAGTGTAGTAATAGCCGCGATTGGCTATCGTGGCACCCAGATTGGCTATCTGGAGCGGCGTGAGGTTCACCTCGCCCTGACCGATGCTGATTGAAATGATGGTCAGTCCGTTCCACGAACTCTTATAGGCATTGTCGTAGAAATCAGCATTAGGAATCAGTCCGCGCTTCTCGCCCGGCAGGTCAACTCCCAGCTTATAGCCGAATCCCATCGACACCATATAGTCGCGCCAGGTGTTCATGGCATCCTGGACGGTCTTGTATTTGGCACGGTTGGACATCATGTGGTAGAGTCCCCAGCAGAAATAACCGTTGCACGAAGTGCTGATGGCAGGCACGAGCGAGATGGGCGACGCGTGGCCGTGGCATCCCACATGTAGTCCGCGATGATAGAAACCGCGATGGCAGGGATATACCGTAGAGACGGGATTGATGATGCCTTCGGTCATAAAGGTAAGTCCCTGCGATGTCTTGAAGGTAGAGCCTGGGGGATACTGTCCCATGATAGAGCGGTTGAGCAGCGGTTTCCACACATCCTTCGACAGTTCAAGATGCATCTTGCCGCGCTGACGGCCAACCATGATACGGGGGTCGTAGGTTGGAGAACTGACCATGCACAGCACTTCGCCCGTGGCCGGTTCGATGGCTACGATACTGCCGATTTTTCCTTCAAGCAGACGCTCACCCAAAGCCTGCAGATTGATGTCGATGCTGAGCGTGAGGTCTTTGCCCGCAACGGGTTTGCGGTCGAGGGCGCCATTCCGGTATTTGTCTTTGATGCGCCCGTGGGCGTCGCGCAGCAGAATCTGCACGCCCTTCTCGCCCCTGAGCTGTTTCTCGTACGAACGCTCTATGCCAAGCTTGCCGATATAGTCGCCGGGCTGATAGTAGTCGTCTTCCTCAATATCGGCAGGCGACACCTCAGCCACGTCGCCCAGCACATGGGCTGCGTAGGGATAGACATACTGGCGGATGCTGCGATGCTGGACATAGAATCCCGGGAAACGGTACATCTTTTCCTGGAAGATGCTGAACTCCTTTTCCGACAACTGACTCATGAAGAGCTGCTGGGTGAATCGCGAATAGCCGGGGTTCTTGTTCCGGTTCTTGATGTCGTCCATGCGCTTGTCGAACTCCTCCTTCGTAATGCCGAGGGCGTTGCAGAATTCCAAAGTGTCGAGATGTCCGCTTTCCTCGTTCATCACCACCATCAGGTCATAACTGTGCTGGTTATAGACCATCAGTTTTCCGTTGCGGTCGGAAATGACGCCACGGGCGGGGAACTCGATTTTCTTGAGGAAAGCGTTCGAGTCGGCGTTCTTCTTGTAGTCGTCGCTCACAATCTGGAGCGAAAACAGCCGGATGATGTAAATCACCACAATGGCAATAGCCACACCGCCTATGACGTATCGCCGGTTCTCCAGTTCATAGTTTCCCTTCACGACCTGCGCAAGTTTTCAACAACCAATATAAGCACAACGGTGAGCAGCGTGCTGCCTCCAATGCTGAGCAGCCACTGCAGCCAGTTGAAGAAAGTAAAGGCCTCAAGTGAAAAGAAGACAAGATTATAGAGAAACACCATGAAAACAGTGTAATAGATGAAACGCCCGATGCCAAGGGTACGCATGCCCGGCTTCAGGTTTTCCTCACTGTCACGGGGAATAAACGGTTCCAGGATATAGGGTTGCAACACGGCCAGAAGCGTCGTGGAGGCAGCAGCCAGACCGGGCGTGTTGGAGAACACGTCGATACAGAGACCGAGCAGAAAACTGGTGAGCAGGATAATCCACTTGGGATGGTTGCGGCGGAAGAGCAGGACGAAATAGACATAGAACAAGGGAGTAGCCACGCCGAAGAGGTGGATGTGATTCAGCACCAAGGCCTGCACAACCACCAAGACCACAAAGGCCACTATCCGTTGTATCAAATCTGTCGTCACGCTAAACGCTCAACTTAAAAAACTAAACCACAAATCCTAAACGCTCAACCGGCGTTAATTCTTCTCAGAGTTCTCCGTGCCTTCCGTCTTCGGCTTAATGGAATCCTGGGCGGCACGCATCAGGTTCACTCGTTCGCGCATCGGTGCATCATCGATGACGCACACGTCGCGCAACAGCCCGAAATCGGTGCTCAGCCTGATCTGCACGCGATAGGAAAGTCCGTCGGCAGAATTAAATACATGAAGCACTTTTCCTACGAGCAGTCCCGGCGGGAAGATGCTGGAATAGCCGCTGGTGACAATCTGGTCGCCAAGACGGAAATGTGCATGGCGAGGCACGTCGTCCACATCGGCAAGGTCGCTTCTGCCACCCTTCCAGTGCAAATAGCCGAAATAGCCGCGCTTGTCAATAGTCACGCTGATATTGCTCTGGCTGTGCAGCACCGGCAGCACGATGCTGTAGTGCTGCCCGGCCATATAGACCACACCCACAATGCCATTACCACAGGCCACGCCCATGTCGGCATGAATGCCGTCGGCCGTTCCTTTGTCGATGGTAATGTAGTTGTCTTTCTTACTGACGGAATTGGTTATCACCTTGGCTGGAATAAGGCGATAGTCGCTGAGCAGGGCCAGCTGACTGTTCCTCAGGTAAGAAGAATCCTTAGTGAGTTGCGCAAGCTGCTCCGACATCACCTTCACCTGGCGTTCCAGATAAAGGTTGCGCTGGGTCAGCTGCGCATTGTTCTTGGTAAGGCTGAAGAACTCCTCGATGGCAGAATTTGCCTCATACAACTTCCCTGCCACATCGTTGGCAGTTGTGAAATACACACTACCGTGATAGCTGTTGAACTGTATCAACAGTGCAAGACTGGCAGCCTCGAGCACAGCAAAGAGGAACCAGTGATAGTATTTGGCAATAAAAGCAACGAGATTGTTCACCCTTATCTCATCAGGAACGAGAAGCGGTCAACATTATTCAGTGCAATGCCAGCACCCTTAGCCACACAGTGCAACGGATCTTCGGCAATGTGGAAAGGAATGTTGATCTTGTCCTGCAGACGCTTGTCGAGTCCGCGCAGCAATGCACCGCCACCAGTCAGATAGATACCGTTGTGCACAATATCGGCATAGAGCTCTGGCGGCGTGTTCTCCAATGCTGAGAGCACGGCAGTCTCGATGCGTGCCACCGTCTTGTCCAGACAATGGGCAATTTCCTGATAGCAAACAGGCACCTCCATGGGCAGGGCAGTGATTCGGTTCGGACCGTGAACGATATAGTCCTCGGGAGCCTCTTCGCCCAGGTCGGTCAATGCCGAACCCACGTTAATCTTGATGCGCTCGGCCATACGCTCCGATACCTTCACGTTGTGCTGGCGGCTCATATATTCCTGAATGTCAGCAGTGAGATCGTCGCCGGCCACCTTGATAGAGTTGTTGGCCACGATACCGCCAAGCGAAATCACGGCAATCTCGGTGGTACCTCCACCGATATCGACAATCATATTGCCCTCAGGGGCTTCCACGTCTATGCCAATGCCGATGGCAGCTGCCATGGGCTCGAAAATCAGATACACGTCACGGCCTCCGGCATGCTCCGCACTGTCGCGCACGGCACGCAGCTCCACCTCGGTAGAACCGCTGGGCACACCAATGACCATTCTCAGCGAAGAGGTGAACAGGCGGGAACCCGTGTGCACCATCTTAATCAGTCCGCGCATCATCTGCTCGCAAGCCGTGAAGTCGGCAATCACGCCGTCACGCAGCGGACGGATGGTGCGAATGTTGTCATGCGTCTTCTCATACATCATCTTGGCCTTCTCACCCACGGCAATCATTTTGTCCGTACGGCGGTCCAGTGCAACCACTGAAGGTTCGTCAACCACAATCTTATCATCACTGATAATGATGGTGTTGGCCGTACCAAGGTCCATTGCAATCTCCTGAATAAAACTGAAGAATCCCATTTTTACACAATAAAACTCTAAAAATCTGTAAACTAAAAATTATTTCTCGAACCAGCTGTGGATAGCTGTATCATAGTGCGAGCTGACGCCAAAGGCGCGAGTGGCGAACATACGGCGGTCCTCGATGTCGGTCACGGCACCTTTCTCGTTCAAAATGTCGAGCAGCACGCCGTATTCTGCCTTAGAGGGAACAATCACCACGTCCTTGAAGTTCTTGGCACCAGCACGAATCAGCGAGATGCCGCCGATATCGATCTTCTCGATGATATCCTGCTCCGAGCTCGAAGCATCGGCAACGGTCTGCTCAAAGGGGTAAAGGTCAACGATAACCAGGTCGATAGAAGGTATTTCGTATTCCTCCATCTGCTGCTGGTCGCCTTCATTGTCGCGACGGGCCAGGATGCCGCCGAAAATCTTGGGATGAAGGGTCTTCACACGTCCGCCGAGGATAGAAGGATAGGTCGTCACGTCTTCCACCTTCTGACACTCGTAGCCTAACGATTCAATAAACTTCTGGGTACCTCCCGTAGAGAGGAATTTCACACCTTCGCTATTCAGCTTAGCGAGTAATTCGTCCAACCCGTCCTTGTGGAAAACAGACACAAGGGCGGTCTTAATATTTTTCTTTCCAGCCATAAAATTAATTAATGTACATTATTCAGGTTGCAAAGTTACTGCAAAAAAATGATACGCCGAAAAGAAACGGCAAGTTTTTCTTCCACTTCATGTAAATTCGTCGATTTCTTGATTTATCTCATTAAATAATTTGCACGTTCGGTTTTTTCTTCGTAATTTCGCATCTTGATAAAAAGAACGACTCGCAGAACATGAAGAAGTGGCTTTGGCTGTTGGGCCTACTGTCGGCATTCATCCTGACGGGATGCAGCAACGACAGTCCCAGTGTGGTGAGCGGAAACTCCGCCTACTACTGGAGCACCGTGTTCCGCATCAGTCCGCAGCAGCAGGACTTCATCCGGCAGCACGGCATCAAAAGGCTCTACGTACGTTACTTCGACGTCGTACGCAACGACGAAGGCCAGCCCATGCCTAACGCCACCATCCAGTTCACCGACACCATGCCCGAGAATCTGGAGATTATCCCCACGGTCTTCATCGTGAACGATTGCATGGCAAACGAAACACCCGACCTGGCCGACAAGATTGCCTCGCGCATTTTGCAGATGAACGAGACGCACGACATACCGAACGTCAGGGAAATACAGATTGACTGCGACTGGACCAGACGCACCGAGAAGCATTTCTTCAGTTTCATGCAGTCGCTCCGCGAAAAGCTGAAGGCCAAGGGCATTTCGCTCTCTTCTACCATCCGCCTGCACCAGCTGGCCAGCACACCGCCACCCGCCGACCGTGGCGTGCTGATGATGTACAACACCGGCGACTTCACCGACATCAACTGCGAGAAGCCCATTCTCGACACCGAGGTGGCCGTGCCCTACCTGAAGAATCTTTCCAGCTATCCGCTCCCGCTCTCGGCGGCCTATCCGCTCTACTCGTGGAAAATCCTCTTCCGCCAGAAAAAGTTTGTGGGCATCATGTACAGCGACGACGAATACCCTATTCTTCCAACCGACAGTATTATCATTCGCAGCGTCACCATCGAAGAAATACTTAAAGCCAAGGCCTGCCTGCAAAAGCACCGCCCCGACATCAATTCCGAGATTATCCTATACGAACTGAACAATAAAAACATCACAAAATTCAAAGACCATGAATATAAGGAAATTTTTGCTCGTTAGCGTTTTCAGCTCATTGGCTGTTGCCAGCGGCTGGGGTTGTTCGGGAATCATCACCCACAACTACTACATGATGGACGTGGCTCCAAGCATCGGCGACACCGAGTACTTCACGAACCAGTTCGACAAGTTCTGGCAAAACTACATGAACGAAGACAACATCGGCTACCGGTGGAGCAAAGACAGAATCATGGAGACCGCCAAAAGCAAGGGCGACAACGACATGGTGGCCTATCTGACGCAGCTGAACGCCTTCCTCGACATCTGCGACCAGCTGCAGGAGACATGGACCTACACCACCAAGGAACAGCTTGCCGCACGCAAGACCACCTTGCAGAACATGAAGACCGCAGCGGCCAACTACCGCGGCGCCCGCCTGCGCTCGCAGTATGCCCTGCTGGCCATGCGTGCCAACATGCTGCTCAAAGACCATCAGGCCAACCTGGCTTACTGGAAGAGCAAGTCGGGCAACCTTCCTGATAATATATATAAGGAGATGATGCGCAACATCTATGCCGGAGCCCTTTTCCATACGGGCAACAAGAAGGAGGCCTTCGAAATCTATGCCGAGCAGGGCGACCAGGTCAGCATCCGCTGGGCCATGCGCAAGTATCGTAACCTGGCCGGCATCCAGAACATTTATTCTGAGAATCCCAATGCCGCCACGCTCTACTATCTGGTGCAGGACTTCGTGAACAACGTGCAGGAAAGCATCGACACCGACGACCCTGAATGGATTAAGAATATTGACCGCGTGCAGATAAAAGCAGGCGAAGCGCTTCAGTTCGTGGAGTTTGCCGAAAAGGCTGCCGCCAACAGCGCCGTCAGCGACCAGTGCCTGTGGAAGACCGCCGCTGCCCTGACCACCTATCTGCTGGGCAACCGCAAGCAGGCTGCACAGGCCATAGAACAGGCGATGAAACTGAACGGAGCACAGCGCACCAAGGACAATGCCCGTTGCGTGCGACTGCTGGTGCTGGCCGGCGACCCAGGCGTGAAGGGCAAATTCTTACGCACCGAAATGGAATGGCTCGACGCGAAAGTGGCGGCCGAGGGTAAAGATGACTATTGCTTCACCAACGCCCGCGACAGGATTCTCCACCAGTCGCTCATCGAAAGATATCAGCACACCGGCAACCAGGAAATGGTATTGGCCGTGCAGTCGCTGGGCGATTTCCACAACGAAGAAAGCGAATACTGGAACACCCGCTACAGCAGCGATTTCAACATCGTGCTCGACAGCATGGACGCCAGCCAGCTGAAGAAATTCTATTCGTTCATCTCTTCCAGTCGCAAGGACCCGCTGGAAAGCTATGTCACAGGAAAAGTCTATAAGGATGCCAACTATTACAACGACATGATTGGCACCAAGCTGCTTGCCCAGAACGCATTCGAAGAGGCCATCCCCTACTTCGAGAAGATTCCACTGAGCTTCTTCTGCGGACAGAACATCAGCTACTATGCCGCCAACCGCGACTGGACGGTTCCCAGATGGCTCAAGCGCCAGCGCATGCCGGAAGGCGACAACGACGGTCCTAACTCTGGTAAGCTGACCGAAAACAAGAAACTGAAGTTCTGCCGCGAGATGCTCGACCTGAAGAGCCGCCACGACCTGGCAGCCAACGGCCCCGAGCGCAACAATCTGGCCTACCAGCTGGCCGTACGCTACCAGCAGGCATCGCTGCGTGGCGACTGCTGGTACCTGACCGGTTACGGATGGTCTGTCGATGGCGAGCTGATGCCCTGGCAGGCGAATTTCGAGAAACTGGCCGCCGATTATCTCAGCGAGAACAAGACCGTTTCCGATTTCAAGCTGCGCACAGAGAGTATTTACGCACTGGCCTACCTTGCCTACGACGGACCATGGGCCGAATCATCATACGACTGGCAGACCGAGCAGACCAACTACGACCCGAGGCCCGGCACCCATCAGTTCAAGGCACTTACCGAACTCAGTCAGTTCGCCCGCCAGAACGCAAGCCGCATGCCGGCCTACGTCACAAAGTGCGATGTGCTGAAAGAGTTCCGCAAGCTGCAATAGCGGAAACAACAATCTAATTCAAACACAAAGACACAGAGGCGCAAAGATTATTGGCCTCTGTGTCTTTGTGTTTTTGTTAATATTCGCGCGTAAGCGAGTTTTCTCCCCTACTTCTTGAAGAACGAAGCAATCCAAAGGATGACTACAGCACCGATGATAGCTGTGGCAAGCTGTCCCAGAAGGCCCCCCCACGAAATTCCAAGCAGCGAGAACAGCCAGCCGCCAAGTGCACCACCCAGCAGACCGAGCACGATGTTCATAATCAGGCCGAAACCGCCGCCTTTCATCAACTTGCCAGCGCAGAAGCCAGCCAAACAACCCAAAAGAAGTGAAATGATAATTCCCATAATATTAATGTTTAATAGGTTTGATGGTGCAAATATATAAACAATACGATTAACTACAAAATTTTTTACTAAAAACTTTGTGCCTTCGTGTCTTTGTGTTTATTAATAATAATTCAAAATTTAATTTCGAGGGCGAAGCCCGACCAAAAGAATAGTTATCGTTAGCGTTATCGTTATCGTTTATAAAAACTTCTTATTTAAAAGATTTGGAGGTTATAGAAATATGTTATATTTTTGCACCATATTCTTTGCCGCTCGAATTAATACGCTTTAAATAATGGAACCACAAAATGCCATCTATGATGCACGTCAGCTGGGCACGCCACGCATGCTGATTCTTGGCTTCCAACATCTGTTTGCCATGTTTGGAGCCACGGTTCTCGTGCCCCTGCTCACAGGTCTGGACGTATCTGTCACCCTGCTTTTCGCAGGAATCGGCACACTCCTGTTCCATTTCATTTCCAAATGGAACGTGCCTGCTTTCCTCGGTTCTTCTTTTGCTTTCCTCGGAGGCTACGCCTCTGTCAAGGAGATGGGTGTGTCGCAGGGACTCTCTGAGACGCTCGCCCTCGACTATGCCTGTCTGGGCGTGGCCTGTGCCGGACTCATCTATTTCGTCATGGCGGCATTGATCAGGTCGTTTGGTGTCAAGAAGATTCTGAAATACTTCCCTCCCATTGTCACCGGCCCCATCGTTATCGCCATCGGACTTGTGCTTTCTGGTTCTGCCATTGCCAACTGCCAATCAAACTGGTTGCTGGCCATCATCTCCATCGTCACCATCATCGTCTCGTCGGTATGGGGCAGGGGTATCATCAAGATTATCCCCGTACTGCTGGGTGTCATGGCGTCTTATGTCATTGCAGCCTGCATGGGCCTGGTCGATTTTTCGCCCCTCGGCGAAGCGGCATGGGTGGGTTTCCCCATCAGCAAGGACCGCACCATCCTGGCTGTGTTCGAGGACGGCAACACATCGCTGATGCTTTCCACTATCCTGGCCGTCATGCCCATTGCCTTTGCCACCATCATCGAGCATATCGGCGATATGTTTGCCATCAGTTCCACCGTTGGCAAGAACTTCCTGGCTGAGCCAGGCTTGCATCGCACACTTACCGGCGACGGCATGGCCACAGCCATTGCCTCGCTCTTTGGTGCACCGGCTAATACCACCTATGGTGAGAATACTGGTGTGCTGAACCTGACTAAGGTGTTCGACCCGAAAGTCATCCGTATAGCAGCAGGTCTGGCCATCGTCTTGGCCTTCTGTCCCAAGTTTGCTTGCCTTATCCGACTGATGCCCGACGCCACCATTGGCGGCGTCAGTCTGATTCTCTATGGCATGATTTCAGCCGTGGGTGTGCATAACCTCGTAGAAGAGAAAGTCGACCTGAAGAACTCTCGCAATGTGTTTGTGGCGGCCCTCATCCTTGTGCTGGCCATCGGCGTGAAATATGGAGTCAACGACGACATCGCCATCGGTCCCATCCACCTGTCGGGCCTCGCCATCGCTGCCATCGTCGGCATTTTCATCAATGCCATCATGCCAAGCAAAATAAATTCCTAGATAAAAAAAACAGGATATGGGTTATGTCCATGTTCCGAGGGGGTATTGTGGATGAGGAATTTATCGAATTAGGCCATTTAACAAGAGACACGCACACTACTTAAAGTGTGCGTGTCTTTGTGCGTAAACCCCGAAATCAACTGATTATCAGTGCTTATTGCGGAGAGAGAGGGATTCGAACCCCCGGTACGTCTCCGTACGACGGTTTTCAAGACCGTTGCAATCGACCACTCTGCCATCTCTCCTGATTTGCTCCCAAAAATGAATTGGGTGCGGTCGAAAAAGCGAGTGCAAAATTAGTGGTATTTTTTGTTTTATGCAAATTTTTACTTTCATTTTTTCACGGGTGATGATTTTTTTCCTAATTTTGCACGGCAATGAGAATGACATATCCTGATAATTTCGAGAAGAAAATCGGTTTCGACGAGATACGTGAGTTGCTCCGCGAGCGTTGTCTCTCCACGTTGGGCAAGGACAGCGTGGATGCCATTACCCCTTCTTCCAGCGCCGACGAGATTCACCGCTGGCTGCGAGAGGTGATGGAGTTTCGCCGTATCATGGAAGAGAGTGACGACTTTCCCCTGCATTATTTCTTCGACGTGCGCCAGGCCATCATCCGGTTGCGCCTGGAAGGCACCCATCTTGAAGAGTCCGAACTTTTCGACCTCCGCCGTTCGCTCGACACCATCTCGGGCATCGTGCGTTTCCTATGCCGTACTACGAATGGCAGAGAGGGCGACGACGACGAGGAGATGTCATACCTCTACCCTACCCTTCACGACCTGACACGAGATGTGGCTACCTTTCCACAGTTTGTGACAAGGATAGACCGTATACTTGACAAGTTTGGCAAGATGCGCGACAACGCCTCTCCCCGTCTGTTGGAAATCAGGCACGAACTGTCGCGCATGGAAGGTTCTGTCTCTCGCACGCTCCATGGCATACTGAGGGCAGCCCAGAGTGAAGGACTGGTTGACAAAGATGCGGCACCTGCCATCCGTGACGGGCGCTTGGTGATACCTGTAGCCCCGGCAATGAAACGCAAAATCCGCGGCATCGTGCACGACGAGAGTGCCACCGGCAAGACCGTGTTTATAGAGCCTTCCGAGGTCGTAGAGGCCAACAACCGCATCCGCGAACTGGAGTCGGAGGAACGCCGCGAGATAATCCGCATCCTCACCGAAGTGTCAAAGGAACTGCGCCCCCATGTGGACGCTCTCCTGCTGTCTTTTTCCTTCCTCTCTACCATTGACATGATACGCGCCAAGTCGGAACTTGCCGTGTATCTCCGCGCCATCGAGCCACAACTGCACGACCACCCGATGATAGACTGGCGCCAGGCGGTGCATCCGTTGCTCGCCCTCTCGCTCGCCCGTCAGGGCAAAAAGGTGGTGCCTCTCGATATCACCCTCACCCCCAAAGAGCGCATCCTCATCATCTCCGGTCCTAACGCCGGTGGCAAGTCGGTGTGTCTAAAGACCGTGGGGCTGTTGCAGTATATGCTGCAGTGCGGTCTGTCGATACCTGCTGGAGAACGCTCCGAGGCCGGCATCTTCAGCCATATCATG
>JAEEGH010011124.1_pt1 | contig 20486 bp, 10 predicted proteins | sample 9134181 | NCBI WGS metagenome assembly JAEEGH01 (sample SAMN16246544, study PRJNA631951) | gut metagenome | biome: gut microbiome; feature: rumen; material: DP-attached | host: Bos | place: Iran: Karaj | collected 2018-10
CATGACGCAGGTTCTGCAGCGCGAGGTTTCTGACCACACGGTCACCGCCATCGGCTCTACGACAAATGAGGCTAACGCTACTGATGTGCAGGCTTACTCCCTCGACGGCAGACGTCTGAGCGGCAAGCCCACGCACGCGGGCGTATATATTAACAAAGGTGACAAGGTAGTGATGAAGTAACCAGGAGGGGAATAGTGGAGATTCAGAGATGCTTCTGGAAGAACTGGAGGACCCGCTCCTGAGCCTTCAGCGGACAACTATGAGGGATGTCCCACAGCTCGGTCTCTAAGTTTTGTTCGGCTCCTTGACTGCGCCACGTGTCGTGCATGATGGCAAAAGCTTTCTGCACGCCCGGAACGGGAAAGAGCTTGTCTTGTGAACCATTGATGAAGAGCATGGGCTTCGGACAAGCTATGGATGCCACGTGGGGATAGTCCAGCCAACGGCGCAGGCCGGGGAAGCAGTTGGCAAAGCCGCCATTCTCCGTGCGCTTGTACTTCAGCGACATCTGCTCGTCGGTGGTCACCATCCAACAGATGGCTGCCCCCACCTTGATACGGTCGCTCAGCGCGGAGAGCATCCACGCACGGTAGGCCCCCATCGAACAGCCCATGCACCCGATGCGCTGCGCATCGACCTCAGGCAGGGAGGCCAGGAACTCGGTGCCGGAGATGTCGTCATAGGTCATATAGGCACTGAGGTCTATGCCATACATCATCATGTTGCCGGCTATCATGTCGTAGCGGTCGCGCCGTGGGCCTTCTTGCTGCCCACGCTCACCCCACATGGGAGCATCGGCTGAGAACACCACATAACCGTGACGAGCCAGATAGTCGCCCACGAACTGTCCGTCGTAGAGGGTGCTTGCCCACTCGTCGGCATCACGAATGACGGTTGAGTCCTCGCAGGCCAAGGGGCGAATCATCTTCTCCTTTCCTATGAAGAGGTGGGCACCGTGGTCATGGAGTGCATTGACGGCAGGGAAAGGTCCTTTGCCATCGGGAATAAGGAGATAAGCAGGGACGGTGTAGTAGCGCGACAGGCGGATTTCTATCTTACGTGCCTTGTAGCCTTCACGCTGCTCCTCGGACAAGAGTTGATAGTTTAGAGTGGATAGTGTAGAGTTTGCTACCGCTGCATCGGACGGATTACATTGTGCGGTAGCAAACTCTACACTATCCACTCTAAACTCTGCACTATCCACTCTAAACTCTACACTATCCACTCTAAACTCTGCACTAACAGGAGGAGGCGGTGGCGTCAGCATGCAGTCGAACACCTTCTGTCGTGCAGTTTTGCGCCATTCATCAAAATCTGTAATAGGAGAATTGCCCCACGCCAGTGGATAGGTAAGGTCTTTCAGTAGGGAATCGGCATAGACGGGGAGGTTGCGGCGAAACTCAAACTTGTTGCGTTGCTGTGCCTTGACAGAAAAATCACAAAGCAAGCAACAAGCCACTATCACGAGAAATCTCATGCCCATCCTCATTTTTCATTTTTCATTTCTCATTTATCATTTAGGCCCTTGGGCCGCAAGCCGCAGTCCGCTCATTGCAGCCCATCGAGCTGATGCTTCAAGGCCTGCAAGTCATCACGCACACCCATCAGCCGTTCCAGCACCTCAGCCCTGCGGTCGGCACCGTCGCGATTGGCATTGATCATTTTCTTGGCAGCTGCCAACTTGAAGCCCCTGACTTTTACTAAGTTGTGAATGAGTCTTATCTGCTCAATATCTTTCTCAGAATACTGCCGCACCTTGTTGGTAGTAATCGTTTTCGGCTTCAAATACGGGAACTCCGTCTCCCAATAGCGAAGGGTGCTCTCATTGAGCCCAAACATCTCTGCCACCTCCTTGATGGAGTAGTAGAGCTTCAAGTTCTTGTTCAGATTCAGTGCCATAGTCTGTTATTTTTGTGCAAAGATAACAATAATCGATTATAAAAAGGTGCTTTTTCATCAAAAAATCGTAACTTTGCGCCAAAATTGCGAAAAGCGAACAGCAATATTGCGAATAGCTGATGCTGTAACCCCAATTGTCAATAATCAAAATCAGATAATAAAACAATGATGACCGCAAAAGAAATCCGTGACTCTTTCAAGAAGTTTTTTGAGTCGAAGGAACATGCTATTGTGCCTTCTGCACCAATGGTAATCAAGGACGACCCGACGCTGATGTTCACCAACGCCGGTATGAACCAGTGGAAAGATATTATTTTAGGTACGCGCGACCCTGAGCCTCGCCGTCGTGCCGACACACAGAAGTGTCTGCGCGTGAGCGGCAAGCACAACGACCTGGAAGAGGTGGGCCACGACACCTACCACCACACCATGTTCGAGATGCTGGGCAACTGGTCGTTTGGCGACTATTTCAAGGAGGGTGCCATCGACATGGCCTGGGAGTATCTGGTAGATGTGCTGAAGCTGAACCCAGAAGACCTGTATGTCACCGTGTTCGAGGGTTCGCCCGAAGAAAACATCCCCCGCGACGACGAGGCAGCCAAGTACTGGGCCAAGCACGTGCCTGCCGACCACATCATCAACGGCAACAAGCACGACAACTTCTGGGAGATGGGCGACACAGGTCCCTGTGGTCCCTGCTCGGAGATTCACGTTGACTCTCGTACTCCCGAGCAGCGCAAAGCCAGTGGAAAGACCGGCCGCGAGCTGGTGAACCAGGACGACCCACAGGTCATCGAGATATGGAACATCGTGTTCATGCAGTTCAACCGCAAGGCCGACGGTTCACTGGAGCCGCTGTCGATGAACGTCATCGATACGGGTATGGGCTTTGAGCGACTCGTCCGCATGTTGCAGGGCAAGCACTCCAACTACGACACCGACGTGTTCCAGCCCATCATCAAGGCTGAGCAGCAGATTACAGGACTGAAATATACGACCTTTGAGGAGTCAGAGAACTCTGAGACCTCTGAGAACTCCGAGGCTATCAACGTCGCTATGCGCGTATGCGCCGACCACCTGCGTGCTGTTGCCTTCTCGATAGCCGACGGTCAGCTGCCTTCGAATGCTAAGGCTGGCTACGTGATTCGTCGCATCCTGCGTCGTGCCGTGCGCTATGCCTACACATTCCTCGGCCAGAAAGAGGCCTTCCTGTACAAGCTTCTGCCCACACTCGTCGAAGAAATGGGTGATGCCTTCCCCGAACTGAAGGCTCAGCAACAGCTCATTGGCAAAGTGATGAAGGAAGAAGAAGACTCGTTCCTGCGCACACTGGACAAGGGAATCTCCATGCTTGACAAGGCAATGGAGCAACTGCGTGCTGAGGGCAAGACCGAGCTGGACGGTGTGCAGGCTTTCCGCCTGTTTGACACCTACGGCTTCCCACTCGACCTCACCGAGCTGATCTGCCGCGAGAACGGCTTCACCGTGAACGAGGAGCAGTTTAACGTTGAGATGCAGAAGCAGAAGGATCGCGCACGCAATGCAGCTCAGGTAGAGAACAGCGACTGGGTGGAACTGAAGGCTGGCGAACAGCAGTTCGTAGGCTACGACAACAGCGAATATGAAACTGAGATTCTGCGCTATCGCAAGGTGACACAGAAGAAGAACGAGTTCTACGAGCTGGTGCTTTCAGCCACTCCGTTCTATGGCGAAATGGGCGGTCAGGTAGGCGAACAGGGCGTGCTCGTATCGGAGAACGAGACCATCGAAATCATCGACACCAAGCGCGAGAACAACCAGAGCGTACACATCGTGAAGCAACTGCCGAAGGATCCTACAGCTCAGTTCATGGCCTGTGTAGATACCGACAAGCGCGATGCCTCGGCTGCCAACCACACAGCTACTCACCTGCTCGACTATGCACTGAAGCAGGTGCTGGGCGACCACGTGGAGCAGAAGGGCTCGTTCGTGAGCCCCGACACGCTGCGCTTCGACTTCTCACACTTCGAGAAGGTGAGCGACGAACAGCTGCGCGAGGTGGAGCGTATAGTGAACGACATGATTCGTCAGGATCTTCCGCTCGACGAGCATCGCGACACGCCATTCGAAGAAGCCAAGGAAATGGGAGCTATTGCCCTGTTCGGTGAGAAGTACGGCGACAAGGTGCGCGTGGTACGCTTCGGCCCGTCGTGCGAGTTCTGCGGCGGTATCCATGCCAAGAGCACGGGCCGCATCGGCATGTTCAAGATTATATCTGAGAGCAGTGTAGCCGCTGGCATTCGCCGTATTGAGGCCAAGACGGGCAAGGAGTGCGAAGAACTGCTCTACAACCTTGAAGACACGCTGAAGGCCGTGAAGTCGTTCTTCAACAATGCAAAGGACTTGCAGGGTGTGATCCGCAAATATATTGAGGAACACGACACGATGAAGAAGGAGATAGAGTCGTTCCAGGCGCAGGCTGTGGAGCGTGCTGCCAAGCAACTGGTGGAGAAGGCACGCGAAGTGAACGGGGTGAAGGTCGTCACGGCTGTACTCCCCATGGAGCCTGCCGCAGCCAAGGACCTGGCCTTCAAGGTGAGGGCAGCCGTCAATGGTTCGCTGCTTTGCGTGCTGGGCACCAAACATCAGGACAAGCCACAGCTCACCATCATGCTGAGCGATGACCTCGTAGCCGACCACAGCCTGAATGCAGGGCAGATGGTGCGCGAGGCTGCCAAGCTCATACAAGGCGGTGGCGGTGGACAGCCCCACTTCGCACAGGCCGGCGGCAAGAATGCCGACGGACTGAGCGCAGCAGTTGACAAGGTAGTGGAACTGGCTAAGCTATAAATAAATCGTGTTGCTGTAAAGAAAAGACTTATGCCTGTTTCGGGAACTGCTGATAAATGACAAGCCCGAACTCGCGAGCAGCAGCATAAATATATTCCATAATGAGAGAGGTGGCACGCTCATAGGCAGGGCCACCTTTTTCTTTGAGCCAAAAGACAAACTCGATGGCCATACCTGCCTGGGTGGCCTCAGCTTGTCGCACAAGGATGGTCATGTCGCTCAGTACACTGGGCTGCGTGGCCAGCCATTGTTCTATATAGGTTCTGAAAAGCGTGACATTCGAAACTTTCCCTTCCACTTCCTCAGCCTTGACGAAGCCATTGGCCACAAGCTGCTGCTTCGTAGCCTCATCGAGCAACTGCACCGATCCGAAGTCGAAATAGACCTTGCGCGTCTGCTTGCGACCTGGTCCCTCACTCATGCCAATCCAGTTCTGGAAAGCTCCGTCGGCCAGCATCGTGGGCGGCACGGTGACGATGGTATTGTCGAAGTTGCGCACTTTCACCACGGTGAGTGAAATCTCTTCCACCGTGCCGTTGGCACCTGCCGAAGGAACCGTGATCCAGTCACCCTTGTGCAGCATGTCATTAGAGGTGAGACGAATGCCTGCCACCAGTCCCTTGATGGTGTCCTGGAACACGAGCATCATCACAGCCGAAGCAGCGCCCAAGCCTGCGAGCAACGTAGCAGGACTCTGGTTGATAAGGATGCTGATAACGATGATGACTGCTATGAAAATCATGACGATCTTCAGCACCCCACAGAACGAATAGAGGTATTGCTGCGTAGCCGTGCGCTTCTCGCCCTCCAGCAGTTTGAAGGAATCAATGAACACGATGACCGTCCTCACAGCCATCACCGTGATGTAGATGGCGGTGAGACGAGTGAGCACCTCGCGCAGCAATGGGAACTCGAAAAACACCAGGGGCAGCAGTTGCCAGATGACAATTGCGGGCACCACATTCGATGCGGAGCGCAGTACGCGCTGGTTGAACAGCACCTCGTCCCACCGCGATGGTGTCTTCTTCGTGAGCCGCGTGATGAGCGGAATGAACTTCCTACAGATGTAGCCAGCCAGTGCTGCCAGCACCACGGCGATAACAATCAGAATCAGGTAGCGCACATAGGGTACAAAAGCCCCCGTCAGTCCGCACCAGTTGATGATTTCTTCGACAAAGATTTTGATTTTTTCCATATTTCAGATAAACGCTTTTTCCCTATACGTTATTCACACATCAGCACACACAGCCGGTCTTGGAAACTGCGAGCCTCCCTGGCGCTCAGCACTCCCTGATTAATGATGGCAAAACAGAGTTCGTGACCGTTGGCTGCAGTCAGATAGCCTGCCAGCGAGATGATGCCTGTCAGCGTGCCGGTCTTCGCCCTCACGTTGCCTTCGGCTGCGGTCTTCCGCATGCGCTTCTTCAGCGTGCCGTCCATACCTGCCACGGGCAGCGATGGCGCAAGATGATTGTAGATACGAATCTCCTGCCAGGCATAGCGCAGCAGCATGGTGAGCAGTTCGGGCGACACATAGTTATAGAGCGAGAGCCCGCTGCCGTCGGCAAAGCGATAGCGACCGCTGTCCAGCCCTATTTGTTTCACCAACTGTTTCTCCAACGCACGGGCATGAGCAGCCCTTGCCGGCTGATGACCAAAACTGGCAGCCAGCTGATAGTACAGACACTCGGCATAGAGGTTGTCGCTGTCCTTCATCATGCGCAGCAACAGCTCGTCGATGCTGTGACGACACTCCGCCAACTGGATAGCATCGAGTGGCGGACGCTCCTCAAACGTGGTCACACTGTCAAGCCTGATGCCCACAGCTGAGAGCTCGGACACCATGCGATCCAGAAAGTCAGCCCGGCGCTCCACCAACAGCGGGGTCAGCTTGGGATTGTCATCGTCCCAGCACCAGCCCTCGCCCAGTTCCAACTCGTCTTTCATGGAACGGTCGGTCACAATGGAGCCCCGAAGTGAGCGGATGCCCAACTGTCTGACGCGCTCGGCAAAGTTGCGCAGGTCGTTGATGCCGAACATTGGGTCCATGCCGCCTACGAGGTAGAGGCTGCCCCAGAGCGTGCTGTCAATCACCTCGCCCGTGTAGTAGAGCCGGGTCTTCAGCTGATAGTCGCCGCCAAGACGATCGAGTGAGGCAATGGCCGTCACCAATTTCATCGTAGAAGCAGGGCGCATGGTCTGCCTGTGCTGATACTGATAGAGGGCCGAGTCTGCCGTGAGGTCATAGACCATCAAGCCCAGTTGCGAGGTTTCCAACAAAGGGTCATTGGCAATGAGCGAATCAAGTTTCGACTGCATGGATTGCGGCCACGGCTGCTCATCGACAGTAACACCAATCTCCTGCGCCTCAAGAGTCGCAGTCAAACAAAAGAAAAATAAAATAGTGATAAACTTCGTCATTCTTTTGCAAAGATAGTAAAGAGTTAGGAGTTTTTTGCACCAAGTCTCGTACAAAAAAAGTTAAACAACACAAATTATCTCCTAACACCACACTTCTAACTCCTAACTCTTTAGTACCTTTGCAGCATTAAAACACTAAAACAATGGTCTATAAATACGACTTTCTGATTATTGGAGCTGGTGTGGCAGGCATGAGTTATGCCCTGAAAGTGGCACGTGCAAAAAAAGGCTCGGTCTGCATCATCTGCAAGACAAATCTTGACGAGGCGAATACTTCATTTGCACAAGGCGGCGTAGCCTCGGTAACTAATCTGGCCGTCGATAATTTCGAGAAACATATTGAGGACACCATGATAGCAGGCGACTTCATCTCTGATCGCGCTGCCGTGGAACAGGTGGTGCGCAAGGCTCCCGAACAAATCAAGGAACTGGTGCAATGGGGCGTGAACTTCGACCGCAAGGAAGACGGCACGTTCGACCTGCATCGCGAAGGCGGACACTCCGAGTTCCGCATCCTGCACCATGCTGACGACACAGGTGCCGAGATTCAGCGCGGACTGATGGCAGCTGTGCGCGCCTGCCCTGATATTACGGTGAAGGAGAATCACTTCGCCATGGAAATCATCACTCAGCACCACATGGGGGTGCGCGTCACCCGCCGCTCTCCCCACATCAAGTGTTATGGTGCATACGTGCTGAATCCCCAAGAAACGGTTGACACCTATCTGGCCAAGGTCACACTCATGTGTACGGGCGGTTGCGGAGCCGTGTATCAGGCAACGACCAATCCCGTGATTGCCACTGGCGACGGTGAAGCCATGGTCTATCGCGCTAAGGGAACGGTGCAGGACATGGAGTTCGTACAGTTCCACCCCACAGCGCTCTATTCGCCAGGGGAAACGCACCCTGCCTTCCTCATCACCGAGGCGATGCGCGGCTACGGAGGCATCCTGCGTCTGCCCAATGGAGAATCGTTCATGGAGAAATACGACGAGCGCCTCTCACTGGCTCCACGCGACATCGTGGCCCGTGCCATTGATAAGGAAATGAAGATTCACGGACTGGACCACGTCTGCTTGGACGTGACACACAAGGATGCTGAAGAGACGCGCCACCACTTCCCCAACATCTACCACAAGTGCCTGTCGATGGGCATCGATATTACCACCGATTACATACCCGTTCGTCCTGCAGCCCACTACATGTGCGGCGGCATCAAGGTCGATTTGAACGGACAGTCGTCCATCGAACGGCTCTATGCCATTGGCGAATGTTCCTGCACCGGTCTGCATGGCGGCAACCGCCTGGCCTCAAATTCACTCATCGAAGCCGTGGTCTATGCCGATGCAGCAGCCAAACACTCCCTGGAACATGTTGACCTCTATGACTTCAACGACAAAGTGCCTGAATGGAACGATGAGGGAACCATGACCAATGAGGAGAAGATTCTGATTACGCAGAGCGTGAAGGAAGTGAACCAGATTATGTCGAACTACGTAGGCATCGTGAGAAGCGACCTTCGACTGCACCGCGCCTGGGATCGTCTCGACATGCTCTATGAGGAGACCGAGAACCTCTTTAAGCGCGTGAAAGCCTCGAAAGACATTTGCGAGCTCCGCAATATGATTAATGTAGGTTATCTTATCACACGCTTCGCCATAGAGCGCAAGGAGAGCCGAGGCCTCCACTTCACCACCGACTATCCCGTACACGCTTACGACAAGTAAGGGGCAAATCCAAGGACAGGTTAAATACAATGGAACTTTAGCCCGATGCATTTAACGAAACGTCCGATGCATTTAACAAGCCGTCCGATGCGTTTAACAAGCCGTTAAATGCATCGGACGTTTTCGTGTGTTGACCGTTACAGGATAAGTGATGCTATCTCGTGAGCGAGAACTTCAGGGAGATGCCGAAGTCCTGCGTGGTGGTGGGATAGCTGCTGGCTGAGAGCAGCGGGGTATTGGTCTGACGCTCGTAGTAGGCACTCATGCTGAGGTAGCGCGAGAGGGTGTATTCAGCCGAGATTGATATCTTGAGAGCCGAGTTACCACTGCTGGCCGAGCTGACACCAGTGGCGATGTCGCGCGTGATGGCAGCCTGGTTGCGGAAGGAAATGTCAACACGCGTGTTCAAGTCGTGGTTCACCCCACCCTTCTTCGTAGAGTTGCTTTGCGAACTCGATTCGTTCTTATTGTCGTTGGCGTTCTTACCCTTGTTCCTACTACCCTTCACCTTACGACTCTTCGTGCCTGAACCGAAAATGTTCAGATTCGTAATCTTATAGGCCATGCCCACGACCCAGTCCTTCGACAGCGCCTCGTTAATCTGTACGCTGGTCATGGAGAGATTCAACACTCGCGTAGTCTTATACTCCACCTTGAACGTCATGTTGTTGTGCAACGTCACGTCTAAGCCGAGCAAGGGCGAGAATGCCTCATTGATGCTGACCGTTGGTACGTTGTAGATGGAGCTGGGTGTATAGCTGCCGTCACTGGCCTTCACGAATCCCAGGTCGCCCATATACTCAAGCCAAGAGCTGTAGGAGTTGTACGATCCGATGCTGAACATCGACTTATAGGCATGGTTGATGTTCACGCTCTTGAAGATACCGCTCAGCAATGACAGCTTGGAGAGTCCGCTGTAGCGAATGGTCCAGTTGGGCAACAGACGGGTGAGAGCCGGGAAGATGCTGAGTGCCGAACTGTTGCCTGCCGTATAGGTGCTGAGGAAGGCCGGTATGAGCACGTCGCCCGAATAGGGATTGACCGTTCCCACCGTCACTGGGGTGCCATCGGTATTGACAGCATTGGGCCTTGCACCATTATACTGTGCCTGCACCTTTCCGTAGAACTCAGCAGCAGCAGCACGGAACCGATCGAACGAAGCCGAGTGATAGCCGTTAGAAGCATTGCCCATGCCCTCGAAGGCGCTACGAATAGAGATGGTGGTCATATTGAACGAGCCACTCAGCGTAGTAGGCGAACCGGCATACATGAACTGCACGCTCTTCGACTGCGACATAGTGCGCGATGCCGTGAGGTCAATCTTCAAGTCACGTATCGGCTCGACGGTAGCCTTCAGTTGCAAATCCTCAGTCTGCGAACTGGTTGATGGCGTAGCCACACTATCGTTGCAGAGCAGCCAACCGTTCTCCTTTGCCTTATCTATATAGCTGTCGCCTACAAATCCGAAGGCGAATCCCAGACCTGGAGCCATCGGTCCGCCACCAGTGCGCTGACCGAACACATCGCCCACGTCGGGTACGAAGCCTGGCAACGTCATCGAGCGTTGCTTGCGATAAGAGAGGCTGACGTTGCGCACCATCATGAGCAGACGGGCGGTATATTGTGCCGGATCGTACCACCACTGTTCCTCCAGCGGCTTCTTTGGCATGACACTCAGCTTCAATGCCACACTGTCGCCCGTAGGCTTGAGCAGGATGGTATTGTCATCTACCACCTTGAACTTCACGTTATACGGCTTGCCTTCCTTGGTCTTAGCCGTAACGATGAGTCGCTTCGATTTCTTTCCGTGCGTCACCTTGATAGTCGTATCGGGCAAGAGCACCACTTCGCGCTGGTATGTGTTCTTGTTTTTCGGGAGCGCCTTCTGCTCCTTCAAGTCGTCCTTCTCCTCAATCTTCTGTTTCGGGTCTTTCTTGTCTTTATCCGGTTTCACACTCTTCTGCGGTGTTTTCTTCTTCTGCACAGGCTGTTTCTTGAATCGTTCGTTGGTCTTCTTCAGGAAAGGCACATGGTTGTAGAGCGTTTCGAGGTTAATCGATCCGTTGATGTTCAGATTGCTATTGTTCGAGATTGTATTGCCCAGCGAACCTCCATTCTCCAGCTGTGCGCCGCGCAGCCATGAATATGATGAGTTATAGGAAGCATCGGCTTTCACCCAGTCGAAGATGGGCAGTTTGTCGATAGGCAACTGATAGCTGGCAGTAAACGTCTGATGGAAGTCGAGCGGACGTCCCAGATTCTTAAGACTGGTCCACACCGAGTCTTTCCAAGCTGAATAGCGATCAGGATAGAGGTCTTTGTTGATGGGGGTATAGGGTTCCTCAATCTCTGCATGCGTGGCCGACTGGAAGTTCATGTGCAGGTTCTTCGTGAGGTCCCAGCGTATCTGGAAGTCGCGGTTGAAGAGGAACTGCTCATTGAACTCCAATGGCAGGTTGGGGTTGACGGTGTTCTCCAAGTCGCGCTCCTGACGTTCCGAGTAGTTACGGCTCAGCTCACCACCGAAGGCAATGCTCTGCGGCAGATAGTTCAGTCCGAGCGCCTTGGGGAAGTTGGCCCACTTCGACTTGCTCTTCAGGTTCTTGAACGGTTCCCAGGTCTTATAAACGGGCGAATAGGTATAGTTCAGCGAACCACGCCACTGGTCTTCTTTGTCCCACGCTGTGGTATTACCGCTGCTGTTACGGTGCGAGTGGCTGTAGGTCACTGAGAAGTTGGCCGGATCATACGGCATCGGGAAGCGTTTGCTCTTGATGCCCACACGAGCGTTGGATATCGAGAAGTTGCTCGACACGTTTTTCGTTACGGCGATATTCTCTATCGAATCGCGTTCGCGCTTGTCGATTGCGGCATCGAGCGATTCCTTCAGGCGCATATCAGTATCGAGCGGATTATATCGCGGAGTGACAACTTCCTTCGTATAAGAGTAGTAGATGGGTACTGTGACCTTGGCCTTCTCCGGGAAGAACTTGCCCAGTTCCACGTTGGCTGTGACGGAATACGACTTCTCCGTATCGGTCTTGCGCTGCATGACGCCCTGCTCCAGCCCGCCGAATCCGTCGGAGACATAGCGTCCGGTGAGATTGACCGTACCGAAGTCTGACAGCTGCACGTTCAGCGTGCCTGAGGCAGCCCAGCCGCCCTGATTGTTCGAGTCGCTCAGTCGCAGCTCGTTCACCCACACCTCGCCCGACTTCAGTCCGCTGGCCAGATTGCGCACACCGATAATCATGGTCTTCACCTCGCCCAGCGAAGGATTACCCATGATGCTCACACGGTTATTGGGCTTGTCGGGGTCGTAGTCGGAGAACAGCTGGGTGAAGGTGGCACCGGCGGTAGCGCGAGCCTTGTTGCGGGCCCGTTTCAGATTGGTGAACACGGTGAGGTCTATGTCGAGCATGTTCTCCTGCGGCCATACCAGTGGACGGTCGGAAGGCACATTCCAACGATAGGTTCCGGCAGGTGTCAGCTTCAGGGGAATGAGATACTCATAGTAGTTGTTCTTGTAGTCGCTGCCCAGACGTATGAACACAGCCAGCTGATTATCCTCCAAGTTGGTGCTGTTAGGCACCAGGTGATTGGCGTGAACAAACATCTGTATGTGCTTGTACTGGCGCAAGTCCAGATGGGTGGTCTTATACACAGCCTTCGACTCGTTCTGGCTCAGGTTCTTCACCGTGAGACAGAGTGCCTGCTCGTTGTTCTCAGTGAGCTGCGGCTGACTGGGGTCGGTAGCACGATTGATGCCAGGAGGCAATACGTAGGCCACGGGGGTGCGCTCTGTGTTCTCCTCCACGTTGACGGCACTCATCTCCAACAGACCAGTCTCGGTTCCGGCAGATGTCTGCAGGCTCTTCTTGTACTGTCGCCACTCACCGCGCACCAGGTCGAGGGCACCGAAACGCAAGACGATGTCCTCTTCAAAGCCAGTGAGGAACATACGCATGAAGCGGATGCTGGTGAAGTCGCTGATGCCGCCTTTCTTATCCTGAGGTGTTGACAGCGGTATGCGGTACTGATACCATCGCACGGTCTGCTGCTCACCGTTGCGCAACTTCACGTTGTAGTCGCGGTGGTCCACGATATACGAGCCGTCGCGCTTATTGCCGTTGTTATAGGCCTGTATGTCGTCGTCGCTGATGGGAATACGGTACTGGAAGTAGCGCTCATACTCGTTGAGTGTGAAGTCCTGATTGATGTCCTCCACATCTGGTCCGGTCTTGTAGCTGGTGTCGTAGCCCTCGGTCTGGTCGTCGGATGCCGGCGAGTTGCCCTGCGGGTTGTTGATGCGCTTGTAGCGCTCCATGATGGTGCGGCGCTCATTGTCGAAGTCGCTGCCACGGAAATAGTGATAGTCGTCGCCGGCAGGGTCGTTGCGCCAGGCCTGCAACACGCTGTCATTGGTCACGATGCCACTGATGGAGTCGAGCCACTCCTTGTAATAACTACGTTCCTCCTCGTCGTTCAGGCCGTTGAGTCCCACGTCCTGCAAAGGGCGCGAGCCGCTTGTGGTGGCGAAGGCGTATGTCTGTGTGGCTTGGGTGGGAATCTTACCCCACTGTGTGGTGGTGAACGACTGTGAACCGTCAACGGGCATGCCGCTCTCGTAGAATTTCTTACCGTCGCGGAGCACATCCTCGCACACCTCACCCAGGTTGATGTAGAGGTCGCCCGAGCGCTTTGCAGCTGTTCCGTTGGCGCGTGTGTAGATATAAGGGTCGAGCAGCCAGAACTCTATATACTCGATGTTGGCCTGCTCAAAGTCGGTGGTCTCCAGTCGGCGCATCATGCCGCCCCACTGCTGAGCAGGATTCTTCAGCGTACCGTCGGCATTGAACTTCGTGGTCAGGTTATAAGGGCCACGCTCCTTGGGATAGTAAGCCAGGTTGAGCACGGGCAACGTTGAGGTGGCACCGTTGTAGCTCGACTGGTCGCGATTGGGGTAGAGCTCGCGCACATAGACCTCGCGCACATAGTGGTTCGACAACTGGTTCAGGTCGCTCTTGATGTGGGCAGGGGTGAGGCTCGACGAGTGGCGGGTGAAGATGGGATCGACGGTGTACCAGGCCAGTAGCGAGCGACCGTAGCCGCTGCTCAACGTCGTCTTGTCGTTGTAGTTATCAAACATCGACGGTACGCTCGATAGCACCCAGGCCTTAGGGTCGCTCACGCTAAGCAGGTTCTTCGTGTTCTCAAAGTCATCTATATAGGAAGCATTGTCCTGCGTGCCTTTCGACTTGTGGGCAATGAGATGAGCAAACTCGCCGCTGAAGTTGATTTGCGAGGGCTGGGTGACATTGAGCAACGGTATGTAGTTGAGCATCTTCGTGAGCCACTGCGACTCTTGTTTCCAGTTCACACTGAGGCCCCAGATGGTGTTGTTCAGCGGCTCCTCGCCCATGGTCACCTTTGTGGTGAGGGCCTGTTCCTGCAAGTGCTGGACCGTACCGGCCAAGGTGAAGTTCTTACTGAACTCATACTCCCAGTTCACACCGAACATGGTCTTGCGCTGCATGCCGAAGTTGGTATTGTCCTCCAGACTCACGTTGACGCTGGTACCGGCATCAATGATGCTCTGATTCAGGATGGTCACCTCACCTGCTGCATAGTCAACCGAGTAGTCGCTGCCCTCCTGCAGGGTCACGCCTCCGGCGGTGACGATGACCGAGCCCTGCGGCACGTTGTAGGCACCAAGCGATATGACGTTAGCCGACGTTCCCTTGAACTGTCCGGTCATGATGAACTTGTTCTTCTCAGCATTCTGCTTGGCAAAGGTCTTGGTGGAGTCATAGAGCGCATCGAAGCAATACTTGTCGGCCAGCGCCTCCATGCCTTTCGACTTCAGGTAGTCGCGCAGATAGTTGCCAAAGGGCTCTGCCGATGGCAGGAACACGCGGCCATTGCTCACGGTGAAGCCCTCCACAAAGTCGAACTGACCGTTGGCATGGGGCTTCAGGTTACGGTCCAGGCGGTCCAGTCCCATCACCCTCAGCAGGGGACTGCTCTTCAGCTGTTCCTCGGGCAGATAGGTGAGGTAGGTGCCGGTGGTGTCGCTCTGGTACTTGATGTCGAGCTTGAACTTCTCCTTCTCCACATTCGTGGCCAGGTAGTACACGTTCTTCATCATCAGTCGCCAGTTGCCTTGTGTGGGACTGCTCTGGGTGTTCTTCAGGGCCTTGACGAAGAGCACCTTACTGGTCTGTGTCTGGTCACTGGAAAACTCACCCACCTGATAGGTCTGTCCGTTGTAGGTGTACTCGAAAGCCACAGCCAGCACCTGATCGGTCTGCAAGCCAGTCTTCAGCGAGATGTAGCCCAGCGATGTATTGACCGTGTACTCGCTCGAGTTGAGCAGGCGGGCCGAGGCCAGTTTCTCATAGTCGGTGCCGCCGTTGAGTCCTGGCATTCCCTCGAGCGTAGTGGTCACAATGTCAATGCTGCGCGATGCAGAGTCGATGGCATTGATGAGCGTCTGGTATTCGTTGTTGGCCTGGTTGCTGGGAATGGCTTGTCCCATTCCGCCCCACATCGTGTTGCTGATATAGGTGCCTTCACCTAAGTCAGTGAAAGCCACGATATTGCGTGAATTAGTCGTATTGCCGGTCTTGTTGGTCACCCACACCTCTACACGGTTAATCTTGATACCCGTCATGACATTGGGCAGCGTCTGCATGGCGCGGTCGTAAGTCTGGCGGAAGTAGTGGGAAAGGAAGAAGTGGCGGTTCTCCTCATAGTCGGCCACATTCAGTTCGAAGGGAGTGGTCTGTGTGCCGCCCTTGCTCTGCACGCTCTTCGAGGTAGAGTTTTTCTGCGAGACCACCGTCTGTAGCTTCAAACGACCGAACTGAAGGTCGGTACGTATGCCGAACAGGCTCGAAGCACCTGTCACCAGCGAGTTGTTGGAGGGGAAGGTCACATTGCCGGCTTCCACCAACTTGATGATTTCGTCTTCCTTGCCCTCATACTTCAGTTTGAGGTTCTTCGTATCGAAGTCGAACGTGGCATCGGTGTTGTAGTTCAGGTTCATGTTGATCTTGTCGCCCACCTTACCATTCACGCTCAGGTTGATCTTCATGTCGAAGTCGAAAGCCGTGGTCTTGCGGTTACGGGCCGGCAGACTGGGGTTATCCACACTCTTGAGCGTAGCGCCCACTTTCAGTTCAGCTGTTCCCTGCGTCTTCACGCGCACACCACCCGGGCCGAATATCTTCTCAGCAGGTCCCAGGTCGAAGTGGATGTCGGTAAAGTCGAACTTCTTTTTGCCCTTGGCAGCCGCATTCTCTGCATCCTTCTTACGGAAGAACTGCTGACGCGCGCGCTGCTCGCTCCACTTCAGATACTCTTCAGGCGACATCACGAACGGGGCGTTCAGATACGAGTCGCCCAGTTTCGAGCCAAAGAAGTAAACGTTCAGTGAGTCGTTATAGACGGGTTCCAGTTTCACGTTCTCCGGCATCTTCAGGTCGAGCGCGCTCGAGTCCATGTCTTCGGTCAGCACGGGAGCCGTGCGCTGAATGCGCCAACGCGAATGCACCAGCGAGTCGGGGATGGTCTCATCCTCGACTGTGACGTTCTTGGGCTGCGCTTTTGGTGCAGGCCTTTTCGGTCGTGTATTGTCGTCTTGCGGTGGCATGGCAAGTGCCGTGAATGCCAGCAAGGCGCACAGTATATAGGCTATTCGCTTCAATTCTCTTCTATATATAGATAATGTGTGCGTGAAAACACGCTACACTTCTTCAATAACGTAAAACAACCACTGATTATTGCTTTACAACGATCAAATAGCCCATTGATTTCCTATACCCTCATCAGAAAATGAATGATTGGAGTCAAGAATTCGGCGTTAGGTCGGTGAACCTCCTTTCATCCGCTACCATCCTGTATGAAAGCATTGTACTACTTTCATTGAAGGTCTGGGGCAGATGGGGCTTCCCGTGTCAATAGTTCGCCGTTATCCACTCGATAATCCTGAGGAAAAAGGTAAGGCCTGATACCTCATGGTTGGTGATGCCGATTTCCTTGGTCGCTTCGGAGCTGTACTTATCGACAAACTCTTGTGTCTTGACACCATGATCTTTGAGGAACTTGCTCATGACATAGAAGTTCTCCACCGGAACCACATCGTCATCGGTATCGTGGAAGAGCATGACGTCGAAGTCGCTGCGGGGTGTCCAGCCGCTGGTGAGGGCATCCGCGCTAAAGGCGGCCTTGAAGCGTCGCGAGAGTGGGCTGCTGTTGTCGAGCACGGCTGCGGTGCAGATGTCAGCCGTCTTCTTGGTCTTGATGAGTTCCAAGTCGAGGGCCATGCGCTTGTTCTTTTTGCTGAGAAACCACTCGTCGAAGTGGCTGGCCACGGGATCCTTTAGGTAGTCGTGTATATCGTATCCGAGGCGGAAGAAGTGGTTATAAGCATAGAGCAGGTTGCAGACGGTGCTGGGCATCTCGGTGTCGCCGTTGGCGATGGCATCGTACATCGAGTTGATGTCGTAAGGTCCGGCGCCGGCGAAGGCACGTTTGACCTTTATTTCGGGATGACGTTCAGAGATTTCGCGCAACACGGCCATCGTTGTCTGTCCGCCCTCCGAATAGCCTGCGATGACGAAATCGTTGCCTTTCTTCACCTTCAGGTCATCTATCAGCCGCTTGGCAGCGAGGTAGGCATCGAGCGAATTGCGACCGTTAATTCGTGAGATACAGTAGGCCTGCGGCTCTTTCTCCGTTATGCCGAAGCCGTAGTAGTCGGGGGCGACGATGATGAAGTCCGTGAAGGCTGCTCCCGTCGGGAACTCGACGGCTCCACGTGAAGGTGCCTGCGTGGTGGCGTAGATAGTGAAATGGTTGAAGAGCAGGATGCCGTTGAAGGGCTTGTCCTCGCTCAGCAGCGACTTGTCAACCGTGATGGTTCCGCTGAGTGTGCAGGGATTGCCGTAGGGGTCTATGGATGGGTAGTTGAACACGTAGTTCATATAGTCAGGAAAGAGCTCCACAGGAATACTGTCGGTGACGCAGGCACGTGGGAGGGTGGACTTCGCCATCCAGTCCTGAATCAAATCGTTCTTATTGCTGCCTGCCCTGCTCAGCGAACCTTGATGGGATGCATTGCTGAAGTCGATACGCCCTTGCGTACAATTCATATTGATCTGACCAACATTGACAAAGTCGTTGTGATTTCCGTCACCACGTGTACGGGCAGAACTGATGGATTCGCCTGTATTCGGGTCCGTCAGGATGACATGTCCATCGGTTGTCACCTGCCATATAAACGGCGCATCGTTGGGACCACCGTAATTCTCGAGCGGTGCGTTGAATTCGTCGTCAAACACAGCCAGCGCCACATAGCCCGTGTGGTCGGCTTTGGTCTCTACGGCAATCAAGGCACGATTGAAGGGTTTGCCGTTCTCGGTCACGTCTTCATACTCGAAATCCTCGTACCACAAGCCAATAAGGCTCTCCTCCAGCCCCTGTTGACTGGGGGTCGAGGGAATATCACTATTGCTGCACGATGTCAGTACGATGCCGCAGAGTATTAGGGTGGCGGCGAGTACCCATTGCTTTTGCTTGTTCATTATGCTGGTGTTTTTAAATGAATAATTATTTCTGTTTGAATGATTTGTAAATGATGCTATGCTTACTGTTCTACTTCCGTCACGAAACACGCCACCATGCCGTAGGTGATAGTGGGTCGTATCCAGATTTCCGTGAGCATATAGTTTGTGAACTCGTCAGTGGGTTAAAAATAGATATCGAGTTGGTAGAGTGAGGCAATGAGTATGTCGATGACGCAAATGACCCAGAGGTTTCCCTTGGTGTAGCTCTTCCAGTTTTTGCGCGCATAGAAATAGGTAAGCGTGCAAAGCAGCAGCACCGATAGGACGAAACACGACAGATGGAGCGCATAATAGGCCAGTGGTGGCGCAAAGAGGATGTCGCGCAGCAACACCGTCATTCCCACTGAGATGGAGCACCAGTAGTTGAAGCTGAAGGTGTTAAGCCTGTCGAAGAAGTACATCCAGATCATTGCCAGACAGGCAATGTAGAACAGGTTAAGCACCAGTTCGGGCCACGCCTCGCCCAGTCCGAAATAAAACACGCCATAGAGCATCATGCCCACCGAGAACATGCCCGCCACAGCGGTAATCACGATGTCGAATACCTTGGCACCTTTCTTGAATCTTGTCTTCATAACAGTTTTTGGGGGAGATTTTATATTAAATTTTGTCAGATTTTGAGCGAAGCAACCCATTATCCATGTCCTCCTCGCTCGGCAGCTCCTGCAGCGTCTCCACGCGCCAGACAAAGAAGCCGATGATGACGATGCTGATGACCTGCGACAGGTACTCACGCGCTATTTCACCCATGTTCGAGGTATAGATCGCATAGACCACGAAAAGGAGCATGGCGAAGGTCAGGCTCTGCCACACCTCCTTGCGCTCCGGGTCGGCAAAGTTGTCGAGCAGCCAGCGACCGTACTGCCGCAGCGCCACGATGTAATACACCACGAAAATGGCGATTATGGCCAGCTGATAGTAGTGCGGTAGCTCGTATCCGTAGAGCATGCTGCGCTCGTCCATTCCCGCCACGGCAAACATCACCACTGGTGACTGCACCACCAACCACGGCCACAATGGCCGCCTGCAGTCTTGCAGCATGGCCAGCAGCACACCCATCGTGAGCGGCACCAGCGTCGCGTGGTCGAGCATGATCACCAGGATGGTGCGCACCAGCCAGTCGTCAGTCAGACACCACTGGCCGATGACATACCACCACACGTGGCTCGCCGCCATTGTCACCATTAGCACCGATGTCCATCGCCGCAGCCGCAGGCTGGAGTGTATCGCATGGCCATAAGGCCGCAGCTCTTCTTCCGGCTCATCTTCATGCATGAACACATTCTTCCGCCTGAACAGCAGGTACACCGCTGCCAGCAGCGCGACGAAAGCCACGCCCCAATAGAGCGCGATGAACAAAACGTCTAGCAATCCTCTGTAGTCGAACATAATCTACAGTTTTTAGTCAGTAATTTGCCTGTAAAGGTACTCATAATTCCCCGAACCGCCAAGGCCCGAAATGCCGCCAGGAGCAGATTTTTACGATTTGTCCACTCGTTTTGTAAATTTGTCCACTCGTTTTGTAAATTTGTCCACTCGTTTTGTAAATTTGTCCTCGCCTCATAACGGATTTTCGACATCGATAGTCGCATTTTCGGCCTCCCCGCCTTCCCTCTCTCCCCTTCCTATCCACCGATGATTGCGTGCCACACTTCTTTGACCTCGGTCACAGTGTGGCGTTGCAATCGACCTTTAGGTTGAAGAAATGGGCAAAAATAAAACCGAGACTCCGAAAAAGGAGTCTCGGTGGGGTATTATATGAAGTAGATGTAGGAATCAGTTGGGCTTGTTGTCGTTGAACATTTGTATCTCGCTGTCGAAGCGCTCGACAATTTCATCCAGCAGCGGATGCACGCGCGGCACGATGAGTGCTACATACTCCTTTCTTGGCTTCCCTTCAGGGTCAATACCTCGGACTTCAGTCGACTTGATGAGGTATCGTTTCTGTTGCTCATAGCCGTTGAACTAGGTACACAGGCG
>JAEEGH010011125.1_pt1 | contig 20484 bp, 41 predicted proteins | sample 9134181 | NCBI WGS metagenome assembly JAEEGH01 (sample SAMN16246544, study PRJNA631951) | gut metagenome | biome: gut microbiome; feature: rumen; material: DP-attached | host: Bos | place: Iran: Karaj | collected 2018-10
TTTAAAAATGTATATGAAATGAACTCGGGAATTGTTAGTCGTATCAATTCAGTTGTTGATGATAATGATGACCTTTGGATTTTGGGAGATTTGATGCTTAATAATACTGATGAAGGTATTGAGCTGATGAAAAAATTGAAAGGTCATTTACATATAGTTTATGGTAATCATGATACGGATGCACGTATTAAGCGTTACCAAGAGGAGCTGCCTAATGCAACTTTTCATGGCTTTGGCGCACGTTTGAGATATGGTAAGTATCATTTCTACTTATCTCATTATCCTACTCTCGTGAGTAATTTCGATGCAGAGGAGCCTTTAGCAAAACAGATAATAAATCTTTGTGGTCATTCCCATACTCAGAATTGGAACTATGATTTAGACAAAGGACTTATATTCCACGTAGAACTTGATACGAATGATTGCTATCCGTGGAATTTAGATGATATTATAGATTTTCTAAAAGAATATAAAAGCAAACAATCTATTTCTGAATAACTCACTTTCTTTATTTTAAAAGAGCAGGGTAAAGTTACTTTGCTCTTTTTAATTTGACTTTTTTAAAAATTTTTGATATAATAATTATAGAAAATAAAGAAAGGATTCTTAGTGATGAATACTATGCCAACTGAAAAAGAATATGTTCAGGTAAAAGAACTTGTTGAAGTATTAGCTAAGTATGGCTTTGGTCAGTGGAGTGAAGATTATCCATATTATGAATGGTGGAGAGATTGGCACGATGAGTTAACAGCTAATTGGGGTTTTAGTTTCTTCGAAGGTTGTACTAAAGTAGTAGCAGTTCATACTGATTGTCCTTGGGTTATTAAGGTTAACATGGACCCACTCGAAACTTTTAGTTGGAGTAAGAATAGTTATTGCGAACAGGAAGCACAGAATTGGCTTAAAGCTATGAATAAGGGAATGGAGAAGTTTTTCGCCGCGACCTATTTCTTTCAAACGATAAATAATGTAGAATACTTTATCCAGGAATGTGTTGAATGTGATGAGAACATATATGATTCTCGTTGCTATAATTATTATTACTCTGGCGCATGTCATGATGATGATGAAGAAGAGTGCTATCACGAAGATTACTATGAAATGGACGATGACGAAAGAATCTTTGCTATTTTTGGGTGCGGAGAAGAAGCTCGTCAATTAGTAGATTTTTGTAGCCAGTTACGTATCAATGACCTTCACTGTGGTAACTTCGGTGAAACTTCCGATGGTCGCACAGTCATCATTGATTATTCTGGTTATTAATGGAGGAATAGAATAGATGAATTGCAGTTATGCAGTAATATATGCACAAGAATTAAGACGTATGTGCGCGGCGCACCATGCTTGTAAGGGTTGTCCCTTGAGGGGAGATATATATTGTCTTAAGGCTACTCATATTGACCCGCCGCACATAAAAATCGTTCAGGAATGGAGTGATACCCATTCAACCTATACGATAAATAGTAAATCTGAAACATATTATAATAAAGAAGCTTTTGAAAAGCCAACTGAATGGTCTACAACTTCAAATGTGGAATCAATTCAGTATAGTCCTTTGGATTTAGATTCACTTAAAAATGGACAAGAAAAGTAACTGAAAATTTGACTTTTTCTCAAATTTTTTGTATACTATAAATAGAAAGAGTTGGAGAGGAACTTCCATAGGTATCCTCAACTTATCTAAGGAGAATAAATGATAGTCACACCTGATTACATTAACACTTATACTCACGTAGTATTAGAACAACCGTTAAAAAGTGATAAGTATCTTCGTGAAGAGTATACTCGTAACGGAGAGCTATGGGAACGTGTGTTCTCTTCAAACTCTTCCTTTCATCTCTGCCCGTTCGACGGGTCTTTCAGAGACTGTAAATCGTGTGGGCTCGGCGGCGAAGAATTTGACATAGCTTACTGCCTCTCAAAGCAAGAGTGTATCCCAATCTCGACTCTTGTTAATAGAATAAAGTTGTGTCAAGCCGCTGGCCTACGAGTGGAGATGTATTAATTTTAGGAACGCATTTAGGTGCGTTCTTTTTTTATGCAAAAAATAAGTTGAAATTTTTTAAAATTTTTGTTATAATATATATAGAAAATGAAAGAAGAAAGTGAGAAATACAATGATAAAGCAGATGGAAGTTGAAATCGGCAACAAAATTCCTACCGATACAGAATTTATTAAATGGGCCAATAGCGCGGCCGCACTTGTAAGAAAATATAACTGGGAAGATGTAAAGGTTTATCCTTGGAATTATCCTATTGCAGTATCAAGTCTTATAAATGACGCATACGATGCACCTAATTGTTCATATGGCTCAAAGGTTCAGATTTGGTCTGTGGCAAGAAAGTTAACAGACATACTTAACGCTTGGGAATATACTGAGATGTATGGTGTTAAGGTTAGAAGTCTTAAAACTGGTAGAGTTTCAATGATGGATAGGGATATTGCGGAAGAACTGATTGCAGAAGGTTATGCAGAAAGGGTTGAATAAAATGGAGTTAAGTTATAAAGAAGTAAGAACACTTAAAGCTGTATTATATGATTTAGTTACTACTTTCCAGGACCATGAGTTAAATAGATTCATGGGTTCAGAAACGATAAAAGATATGAAGGCTCTTCAGCAGAAACTTCATTATTATGATTATTGTCAGGAACATGGAATTACCTATGAAGACATGACTGAAGATGATTTTATTCAGGAATATGAAGAAAGGATGAGTTGGTAAGATGGCTAGACAGATTAAATTTAGAGATATAGTCGGAGATACTATTCTCGGTGGTATTCAGTTAGATAATGGAGATATAATTTGTGGATGCTGCGGCGATGTGTTTGAAGCTGATGACCCAGATATAGAAATTATAGAAACTTATGACAACTGGGTTAGCATTAGTTATGAAATTATAGGAGAGTAACTTATGAGAGTATTATTACCTGTAGATAGAATAGCTTATCTTGAAAAAGAGGTTAAAGCAAGACAAAAGTTTATTAACTTCTATTTAAGACCTGGGATTTATAAGCCTGGAATTGAAGAAGAAATTGAACAGCTTAAAGAAGAAATTAGAGCGATTGATGATGAGATAGAAGAACTTGAAGAAGCGAATGAACGCGGAAGGGAGATTTATAAATGAACGATATAAGAGTAATAAGAGTCTGGGTTGACAATGAATTCTTAGAAATAGAAGTAGACGGATGTGCAGGGCTGAGTGAAGATGAGATGTATCAGGCGGCCGCGGAGTACGTATATGATAGAATTTCAATCGAGGTGATTTAAATGAGCGTTTGGGAAAAAGTAGCAAGATTTTGCCAAGAAGTTTATGGCTCACATATAGATTGGGAAGAAAGATTTTATATCTGCGGTGAGTGCGGCGAGCCTATATATGAATGTGATTATGGCGAATATGGAGATTACTATTCTGAAGATGGTGAAGGTCCTATTTGCCCTGTATGTGAATATTTCTATGGAGGAGATATATAATGGCTAAAGTCAGATGGGACGGAACAACATTAGATGCTTGGCAATGGGCCGCGTCATTATTACAAGAATATGTGCCAAATGTAATGGGCGGCAAGCTTACAGTTTATTGGAATGAACCACGTATGTTTGTCTGTCCCGAATGTGGCGAGAAAATTTTTGCAGAAGATTATCACTATATGGGACAGTTCTTGAATGGCCGCGCAGATATGGCTTGTCCGAAATGTAATGCGACTTGGATAAGTGGAGATGAGTTTGCAGAGTTAGAAGAAAAGTTAGAAATAGATTTAGATGAGTGGGAGCTCGAGTAAAAGAAAGGAAAGAAAATGAGTTATTTAATAACCAATCCTAATGGCGCGACGGTTACAATTTTTGCACCTTATGACTGCAAGAATAACTGTCCGTTCTGTGTAAATAAAAAAGAATATAAAGACAATCCGAAATTTGATATAGATAAAGTTGAAGACTCTATGATGATAATGAATGTGGTTTCACCGAATTGTGATTTTGTAATTACTGGTGGTGAGCCGCTGGCTGATTTAGAACTTTTTGATAGATTAGTTAATTTAATCCGTAAGATGAATGCGGCGGGCGCGCATCATAAGTTATTTGTGAATACAACTCTTCCTGTGAAAGTTGAAGATATTTTTAAATTAAATTGTGATTCCGATGTAATTACTGGCTTTAATATCTCACGTCATATAGGAAAATACACGCACGAGAACGGCCGCGAACTTATAGACCTTCTTAAAATTCCAGTAAGAATCAACTGCGTATTATATGACATTAAAGACGTAGATGGAATTTGGGAATTTATAGATGAGTATAAAGACTATGCAATTCAGTTTAGAGAAAATTATTTAGGAATTTATCCTTACAATGTATATAGTCCAAGTAAAATATTTGATGCACTTTATGATAAATTTGCAGAAAAAATAGAAGATTTTACTACATACCACTATAACAAAGATACTTTCCGTTGGAGTGTCGAGATGGTACCAAATATTTACTTCCATAGAACCGCTTGCTTCTCTACTGTGTGGACTAAAGATGGACATCAGATGGTTAATGATGTGATAATTGACCCAAGAGGAGAAATATTAAGTGATTGGAATGGATATGGGGAGAAGTTAAAGGTACTTGAATACTATGATGCGATGAAGGACGCAGAAAGAATGAGTAAGATTCTACCTTTACTTATTGAAAAGAAGATATAAAGGAGGGAGTAATGTTTAGTGATTCAAGATTTTTCCAATATATTATGTTAGTTATTTGTTGGATAGCTTGTATTGTGGGCTATGTAAAGGGACTGTATCCTCCTGAAACAATACCAATTGCATCTATGATATTAATTGTAGGTAGTATTATTACAAATAAAAGTTAGATGTATATGCGCGGCGGGTCGTAAAATTACGGGAAAAATTACGCTCGGCCGCACGTAACTATCAACTTGAACGTAGAAATTTTCTAGAAAGGTGTATAATATGAACGATTTAAATATGGTAATAGAAGAGTTATGTGAAAAATTTAATTGTACTCTAAATGAGTTGATACCTGCATATGCACATTATAAAATTGTTTGCGATACAATAGCATTAGTAATCTTTATATCAATTCTTATGGCTTGTATTCTTTGGCTGAGAGCATATATGCATGAGAAATACTTAATTAAAGATGAATATTTTTATGAACTTAATGCTTGGTTTAGTATTATAGGTATTATAATTAGTGTCATAACAGTTCTTGTATTAGTGTTTGACCTTATTATGTGGATAACAATGCCGCAAATGCAGTTTCTTGATATGATTTGTGGGTAAATTAAGAGTTGGTCTTTATGACCAACTTTTTTTATTGCAATAATTTTCCAGAATTCTGGGAGTTCATGACGCTAACTTACGAGCGGCCGCACATAAACGTCGAAAAATTTTCCAAAAAAAATTTCGGGATTAATTTTGGGAAAAATAATTTTGGGAAATTTTACCTACCAATAATTTTCCAAGAATTTTTTAGGTCTGAAAATTTTCCAAAAATTTTCCAAAATTTGTGGCTCAAAAAATTAGTAGAAAATTTTACTAAATTCTACTTATAATCGTATTAAGAAAACTTATAATTGTTACTTATATATACTACTTATAAGTAATACTTATAAGTTTAACTTATATATATACCCAAAGAAATCCAAAAGAAGCTAACCGCGTGCGAAGAATTAGCAAGGTCCAACGGACCGCAGCCTTATTCGAGCCGCGGACCTCAACGTCCAGCTCCAACGGTCAACTTATAAGTATATATATAATTATAACCTAAACGGTCAGCATATAACCGTGGCCTCGTAAACGGACAATGTATAGAACGGGTTTAAACGGTTAACTTATACGACCTACTTATAAGTATATATGGATTGAGCTTAAACGGTTAGCGTAAACGGGTTACTCTTAAACGAAGGGTTTCAGCGGTCAGCTTATAAATATAACTTATAGAGTAGGGGGTTGTAGCTTTATAGCTGATAGCCTGTGAAAAGAGTATAAACGAAGGGTTTAAACGAAGAGTCTATAAGTAGTACGTATAAGTAGTACGTATAAGTAGGAACGTATACGTAGAAACGTATACGTAGCGGCTCTGCGAATGGTCTGTAGCTATATCCACGAACGGGGCTAGCTTTTTAATAGTAGGGGCAATGGTATTTAATGGTAGAAAATGGCTGCCAGCTACACAACAAAAAGTCAAATTTTTGTACTAAAAATCCAAATTTTTATAGGATTTTCTTTAATTTTTTGTACTTTTTATACTAAAAACTTGAAATTTTTTGTCAAATTTTAAAATAAATAAAACCTATAAAAAAAGACCGATTTCTCGGTCTTTTTCTTTGCTTTTTACTAGCAAGCGACGTATCCCTTGCACTTACCCTTAGGGCCCTTCACATCGAGTGATGCTGCAGCTCCCTGTGCTACTGCAATTCTTGCAAGTGCGGAAGCTTTCTGAGGTGATACCTCAAGAGCAGCTGCGATATCGGTTGCGGTGAGAGGCTCGGTTCCCAGCATCTCTACTACCTTCGCTACGAGCGGAGCGTTCTCAAGAGCTTTCTTGGAAACCTTCTCGCGTCTTGCGGCGTTCTGTGCATCCATCTTAGCGATGAGCTCGTTAGCCTTAGTGATAACTTCTTCGTTGATTGTTCCGGTTGCTACTGTCTGGTAAAATTCTCTGTTTGTCATGGTTCTTACTCTTTCTCGCGTAGGCCGCGACCCAGTTACGTTGATTAAAATTTTTCTTTTATGAGAGAGGTTTCTTCTCTCACTTTCTATATATATTATAGCAGAATTTTTAGAACTTTGCAAATTTTCAGTTCTTATTTCCTGCCCGAAGACTCAAGAAGCTTTTTTATTTCTTCTCTCATCTTCTATAAATAGTATACCAAAAATTTGAAGCTTTTTCAAATTTTCACAGCTCCTATAATTTAATATAATGAAAATTTGACTTTAAAAATCAAATTTTGACGCAGCTCCCATTGGAAATAATAAAAAAATTTGACAAAAAAAGTCAAATTTTCAGGGCGCAGCTCCCATAGAAATGTAGCTCCCATGCACAGCTCCCATCGGCGCAGCTCCCAGGGCGCCCCATTTTAAAATTTGACACGGGTGTGCGACGCACGAACGTATGTTCGTTTGTTAAATAACAAACAATTAAATTGACAAAAATGTAGAATTCTACGGAATTTTCGATTTTAAATGGATACAGTATATTGTATACACAAATGAAAATTTGACATTGTTAAAAATTTGACAGGCGCCCGGCCCAGATCGGACCCGGGGGTCGGCCGGCCCGCGGTTGACATAATACATTTATTGTTATCCCTTGTTTGTTAATTAACAAACGAGGTTGACAATAAAAAAGAGAGGGTCAACCCTCTCTCTTTGCGGATATTTCCGCTTTGCGCTTGCGGACTTCCGCATCACGCGCCACCTTTTTGGCTTTACGTTCCGCGTTCTCGCGTGCCTTTTCCGCTTTGGCTTTGCACGACATCTCGTAGTCCTCCGCCATCGCGTACCCATCATATGGGGTCATACCCTTGTCCGCACCAGTGGGGACTTTGAAAGTGATGACGAGGAAGTCCTCGTTACCCTCGCACCCTACTACAGGTAGTGCGATTTCGTTGGACTTCACGCGCAACACCTCATTATCTAGTGAGGTGAGGAAAGCGGAAACGGACTCGAGGAACTGCGCGCGGATAAGTTCGCGCTCGGATTTTCTTGATACTGCCATATGGAGTACCCCCTTTCTTTATTTTCTATAGTAATTATAGCAAAATTTTACGGATTTGTCAAGGGGATTTGAAAAGTATTTTGTATACATTGGCTTTATAATATAATAATTATGTAAACCGCGCCCCGGGGTTGGTAGCTCACAATATATTTATTATGTAAACCGGGGAGACGGATCGTATATCGCAATTAGACGATGCGGCCGGGACAAACCCATTGGATGCGCGGGTTTGAATCAACTATTCCTATAAAACTAATTTTCGGAATAGTTGTCCGGCCGAAGATCACCCGGCCGCGAACGTATGTTCGTTAAAAAAAAGTTGTGAAATTATTCACAACTTTCATTTTGTTTAAGTCTACGATTGATTTCTTCTCTAACATCTTCTACGATAAATCCACGATTATAAAAATCTTCATCATCATAACCACTCATTATGTCATCAAATACGATATCAAAATCTTCACCACGCTTAACTCTTAAATACATTTGTCTTAAATCACTTGAATCAATATAAATATAAGAAGTATATTCAAAATCCATTTTTCTATCTCCTTTCTTTTTACATTCTTATTATAACATATAACTTTTTAAAAGTCAAGAAGAATAATCAATTTTTATTTCAAATTCTTCCATTATTTGAGAAATTATCCAAATTAAATCATTTGGGGTTTCAATTATAAGTTTATCATTTTCTATTGTAAATTTCTCTCGCCACATATTCATTACTTGAAAAGTAGTATGAGTTAAGTCATCAGTATATTTAATTGTCATTTTCTTATCTCCTTTCTTATTACATTTATATTATACCTTATCTATTTACTTTTGTCAACTACTTTTTCATAATTTCAATACATTTATTTTGAAATTCAAAACACTCTTTCAAATGATTGTCTATATATTCAATTGCCCAACTTGTTGCCAAATCTTCTGCGGTGAGTCCTAAATATGCCTTGCCTTGATTTTCAAAAAGTGGAATCATTGACCGCAATAAAAAATCAGTTTCTAAATCTTCTTTACTCAATTGATTAAGTGTCATATGATGTCCGATTTCGTGAAGCAAACAAAAGATAAAATACCAAGGACGAATATTTACATTATATTTTTGATTTACTAATTGAATAAATTCTACGTCTGTTTCGCTTGCATAGATTGTATAAGTTACAAGTGCCTTATTGGGATAGTATGAAAATTCATCGGTGAGTTTAACTTTCTTGATACCGAATTTTTTACAATATAATTTAATTTCTTTATTAAGTCTATATCTACGCATTGATTTTTCTTTCCTTTCATTTTCTAATTATATTATAAATCAATTTTCAAATTTTGTCAAGTATTATTTTTAAATTTTCATACGTTAATTCGTTAAAGTGCGGCCGGCGCGCCTTGTTTGTTAATTAACAAACAAAGTAGGATAAAAAAAGACACACCCGAAGGTGTGTCAATTTCTTTAGGCGAGTGCGTAACCCTTTCTCTTACCACCCTTTACCTTTACTTCGGTAACGGTGATACCTTCCATTCTACCGAGAAGTCCGCTAACCTTTGCGGTGGACATTCCAACCTTTTCGGCAATTTCACTTGCCAACTGTACTGTGTCAGTGAGAACAGACATAATCTGTGCCTTCTCTTCTGCGTGTGCGTTTGCGGTCTTTTCAGACTTCTTTGCGTTGCGGTTGTCGAGTTTTACGATTTCCTCGTTTGCGTGGGTGATAACTTCGTCTGTGATTTCGTTGTTGATTACTGCGTTGAAAAATTCTCTCTGTGTCATTTTTTTCTCACTTTCTCCCACACTTCGTAGTGGGCAACGATTTCTTTATCTTTTGTAATTTTATTATAACAGATTTGGTTTGGTTTGTCAAGGGGAAATTTGAATTTTTTTCAAATTTTTTTCGTTTCTCTCATTGAGTTCGCGACCTCGTAAGTTCCTCGCGTCCCCTTGACAATTTTATTATAGCATAGTTTGAAAGGTTTGTCAAGGGGTATTTTTTAAAGTTGTCTCTTAAACTATGGGCAAAATTTTTCGCTACCCAATCTCACCACTTCGCGAGGATATCTCCCCTTGACAATTATATTGTATCACACTTTTGTGATATTGTCAAGTCTTTTTTTCATTTCTTCTTCAATTTCTTCTTTCATTCTTTCTAAATCTAAAAAATCAAGTTCTTCAAGTTTGCAATCTGCAATTTTTTCAAAGGTAGTCATTTTCAAATCTCCTTTCTTTATCTTACATATATATTATAATCGAATTTTATAAAAAAGTCAAGTATTAATTTTCAAGTATATTGTATACATTACTTTTCTACTTTAACGTATGAAAGCGCGGCCGGCCCGCCGCATAAATATACATTCCTATGCATAAAAACAAAAGATGTGATTACCACATCTTTGTTTCAAAGTTAGCACCGCCTAACTCTCTACACTTGAGCAAAATTTTGTATTCAATTTCACAATCTGCAAGTGCGGTGTGTTCTTCTGTGAAGTTTTTATCAAAGAGATACTGTGCCACAATTTCTGCGGTGTATCTGTTTGCATTTCTCTGTGTGAGATAATTATTTTCTTCACAAAATTTTCTATACTCACTTTCACCCTTTAAAGCATAACGAGATAATGCAAGTATATCGTGAAATTCAGTTCCAAAAGGTAATACATATCTATATTTAGATTTTGTTAAATATCTTTCGGTTGTTACAAGTGAGATATAATCAAATCTGCAATTATAGGCAAAGACTTTTACAACTTCATTTTCTTTCATTATATGGCGAAGTGTCCATTTTATATTATTAAAACTTGTTAAAGTTCTTTCACCCTTTTTTATCTGTTCCCAATAGGTTGGAATTTTTTCCTTAAAATATGCACTTTCCATTAACTCTTTATCGCAAAATACATCTGCATTTACAAAAGAATGTTTGCTATAAATGTTTCCGTTAAAGTCGCAAATCATAAAACCTATATCATATACGATAGGGTCATCAAGTGTGTTTGTTGTTTCTGTGTCAATTATCATAATTTTTTCCATTGGTTTAACTCCTTTCTTTTGTCAATTATATATTAACACATATGACAGAAAAAGTCAAGTAAAATTTCGAAAAAATTTTTATACATTTTTAGGAATATTTATACGGCGGCCGGCGCCTCGTTTGTTAATTAACAAACTTTTTTCAAGAAAAAAAGTGAGTCATTTCTGACTCACTCCCTTTTACTGTTTACCCTTTTCGGCAATTTCCTTTTTGCGATTTCTTATCTCTTCATCTCGCTTGATTTTCTTTGCCTTTTTTTCTGCATTTGCTTTTGCCTTTTCTTCTTTCTCTTTGGTTTTGAGTTCAAACTCTTCTGCCATAGCATAACCGTCATAAGGTGTCATTCCCTTATCTGCCCCAGTGGGTACCTTTACGGTAATGACTATAAAATCTTCGTTGCCTTCACAACCTACAACGGGAAATGCAATTTCATTTGACTTTACCCTTAAAACTTCTTCATCTGCGGTGAACATTTCGATAATCTTATTGAGATAATTTTCTTTGAGTAATTCTCTTTCAACTTTTCTTGATACTGACATTTTCTGTATCTCCTTTCTTTATCTTATACCTTATTATAACATTGATTTTTTATTTTGTCAAGTAGATTTTAGGAAAAAATTAAAATTTATTTTTTCTTTTTTTTATTTTCTCTAATAATATTATACCAAAAATTTTTAATTTTGTCAAATTTTTTTTGAAAGAATATTGTATACATTTCTTTAATACGTTAACACTTTAATTCGTGAAAGTGCGCCCGGCCGCAAGTTGACAATAAAAAAATTATGTAAACTTTTATAAGAAAAAAAAGATTGTGAAATTAATCACAATTCTTTTTATCTCTTGTAAAATAGTCAACTCTTTTTATAATATTAGACATCTGTCTTTCATTACATAACTTATAAGTTTGTAACCACATTTTGAAAGTTTCGGGAGTCATTATTAATTTACCGTTCTTATAAGTCATTTCTAAATAAGGATTATATTTTTTCATTTTCAAATCTCCTTTCTATGAACGAATACCACCTAAAAACTTTATCAAAATCAAACCCGTTGTAATTCCCAACATACAGAAATCCTTAACCTTATCTGCCATTGGTCTTTTCAAAACAAAACATCTCACAACCGCAAGTACATTTGCACTAAAATATATAAACTGTCCTACAAAAAAGTTACTACCAACTGTACACTGTGCAGTAATTAACAAAGTCAAAACTAAATAGTTTGCAAGTTCAAAACCCTTTTCTATCTTCTCTCTAACTGTCATTTTCAAATCTCCTTTCTTATCTCTTTTGTACCTTAATTATACACTATAAAATTTACTTTGTCAACCCCTTTTCAAAAATTTTTTTCAAACTTTTACACTTTAATGCGCAAAAGTGCGCCCGGCCGCGATCGTTTGTTAATTAACAAACAATCTTTCCCCAAAAGAAAAAGGGTACTTGCGTACCCTTTCACTCTTAGGCGAGTGTATAACCTACCCTCTTACCAACCTTTGGAATCTTCACTTCACTTGCGGTGAGTGTTCCATTCTTAACCATCTGTCCACAAAGACCGCTTGCCTTTGCGGTAGAGATTTCGAGTGCTTCACCGATTTCCTTGGCAAGATGTGTTCCACCATCTGCCATAAATTCTGCAATTCTGCTCATTAGAGCAACATTTTCAGAATTGGGCTTCTTGGGAGCCGCTGCTCTCTTGGCGTTTCTCTCGTCAAGCTTAGCGATTGCGTTCTGTGCGGTGGCGATAACTTCATCGGTAATCTGTCCATTGATAACTGCGGTGTACATTTCTCTGTAAGTCATTTTATTTTCCTTTCTTGCGTAGGTCGCAACCCTCTTTTTCTTTTGGGAAGTAGATTTCCCTTTCTTCATCTTACATTTACATTATAGCATATTTTTTTAGGTTTGTCAAGACTTTTTTTAATTTTTTTTCGTCTTGGGAAGTGGCTCACCATCTGCCCAAACCGAATTTTTATTTTCTTGACCTTTTGTAATTATATTATATACGAATTTCTTTAAAAAGTCAAGAACTTTTTTCAATGTATATTGTATACATTACTTTTACACGGTGAACTTTAGAACTTTAACGCGTGAAAGCGGGGCGGCCGGCCCGCGCGAACATATGTTCGTTTTAAAGCCAAAGAAAAAACCTTGGGTCCCGTTCGTCCTCTCCTTTTCCCCAAGGTCAATTGCGGTATCTCTACAACGATGTTTACCCACTCCCTATTCAAACCGCTGTGGGCTTTGGTTTCACATTTATATACCGCAACGATGAGAGCCTTGCGGTGGTAAGGACTTTGTCAGAAGAGGACTTACACGGCTACCTGTGCCTAACCCCTCGGCGGCCTCAACTTCCCTTACCTTGATTTAATTATAGCACTTTTGGTGCGTTTTGTCAAGAGGTTTTGCACATTTTTTTTGAGAGGTCTTATGCGGTTCACTCAAGAACCTTCTTGACTCCCAAGGGGAGAACGCGCCGCCGCTCAGTTCTGCCTCTCTCCTCTTGACATATATATAATAACATAGTTTTGATAGTTTGTCAACCCCTTTTGAAAAAATTTTTTTAATTTTTTTCTTTAATGCTTTAATGCGCTAAAGCGCGGGCCGGCTTACTTTAGTACTTTAATTCATTAAAGTCTACCCGGCCGCGATTGTTAAGTTATTAACTTAACAAATTGAGTTCAATAAAAAAGGGATTAATTTAATCCCTTTAATACTTCGATGATATTGTCAACATCATATGCGGTACCTATCCAATTTTCTCTATTTGCGATTTCATCGTCGAACAGAATTCCATTCGGGAAATTTACTACCATTTCCTTCGGTGTGCCGTATTCAGTGATGATAATTTCATCAAACTTTACACTTGCAAGGTGAACGGTTAACCATTCCATTTTTGCATTTATAACCTTTGTATTATATTCGGTTGTGCCGTTCTTTGCTAACCACGATACAATGCCGATTGTGTATCCGTTTGCCTGAAGTCTGTTGAGAAGTCTTGCAAGTACATTTAACTTTACAAGAGGGGTTGCGTCTGTGTAAGGGGTCGCGTCTTCGTTCTGTAACTTTGTTAACCAGTTATTTACACCATAGAGGTTAGCGAGTGTGCCATCCATATCGAAGTATATTGCCTTGTTCATCATTTTGTTTACCTCTCTTTCTCTATATATAATATAGCATACTTTAAGAGATTTGTCAACCCTTTTGAAAAAATTTTTTATATTGTATATCGGTATTAGACGATTTGGGTCGCCGGCCGCGTTAAAAATTTAACAAATGGGATAAAATAAAAAAGGGTTTATGCAACCCTTTCTTCTAACCAATTTCTCATTTTGAGTGAAGTCCTAATTCTTACTTTCTTTTTATCTTTTTCCCAAGTCGAAAACAGATGAGCAAACTCTTTGAATTCTGTCTGCATATCCATATTATAAATTGTTACTATATCTTCTTCAATAATAACATAGTCAACATTTGTGGAATGAGTTCTTTCAAAGTAGATTCTTAAAAAGTCCTCTTTATTATCTGCAATTTTTTCATCTGTAAGGCCACAACCATTTGACTTAATGGAAGTTTTTGTTTCTGCTATGTCACTTCCTTTATCAAATCTTGTATTGGCATCTTTTTCTGCCTTAAAGCCTCTAATTGCCTTGCAAACGACTTCAGCAAACTCTCCACCATTTTTATGTTTTGTTTCTCCTTCAATTATATAGTGTGAGTGTGAGTATTCTGCATCATAGTAGTAGTTAATGGGCATCATTGCGGTTGTCTTTGTCATTTTGTTTACTTCCTTTCTTTTATCTCCCCTCTGTGATTATATAATACCATATCCCTGGCAAAATGTCAACCCCAAAATGAAAAAAAGTTGAAAAAAGTTTTGGCACGGTTCTTGCAAGGGGTGGCGGCCGGCCGAAACTTTAACACTTTAGTGCGCGAAAGCATCAATTGCACCCTCGGTGTTTGCGTCCTTGGTGTCCACTCCACTTCCCTTTCTCTATATATATAATAGCATAGAAAAAGGACTTTGTCAAGTCCTTTTTTAATTTTCTTCATAAATTTGAAGTACAAAGATATCATACACTTCGGGGTGTGTCTGCATAAACTTAATACCATTATCATTAGTAATAGTATTAAAGATTTCATCAAGTTCTATATCATACCATTCTACATAATACATTGTATTTACCTCTCTTTCCTTTTTCTATAATCATTATACATTATTTTTCTTGATTTGTCAACCCCTTTTCAAAAAAAATTTTGGCACGATTTTTGCATGCGCGCCGGCCTGTCCTTGTCAACTATTCCTTAAAAACTAATTTTGGGAATAGTTGTTGAAGAGGAAAATCTCTTGAAAAATCAATTTTTTCTCAACTATTCCCTAAAAACTAATTTTCGGAATAGTTGACTGCCGGCCGCGAACGAACATATGTTCGTACTAAAAAAAATCGTGAATTTCTTCACGATTTAGTATTTATCAACCCCTATTCTTTAAAAAGTTCATAAAACTGTTATAAAACTTTTCAATCTGTTCAAGAGTGAACCACTCTTCAAACTCTTCAACGGTGTACTGTGAAGCATATCCCTTATCAAACATTTCTATTAACATTTCTCTTGCGGTCATTTCTGTTTACCTCTCTTTCTCTTTTCTTGTCTTTATTATATACTAAAAAAGGGATTTTGTCAACCCCTTTTTAAAATTTCATTTAAGAAATTTTCAATTTCTTCTTTTGTCTTATACGCATAACCGCAAATTTCACTTGTAAGTAAATCACGAATTATGCAACAATACTTATTTTCTTTTACATCGTTCCAATTTACTGTGAGTGATTTTCTTCTGCCGAGTCCATTTATATATGTGTATCTTTCAATTCTATCCATTGTTTTTATCTCCTTTCTTTTATAAACTTTCTAATATTAAAGTATCTTTTTCTATGTCATAATCGTCTGTGGGAACAAAAGTAAGAGTATTACATTCACCCCAATATCCATCAGTATCATAAACTCCTACTTCTACATCATCATCGAATTGTGATAATTTTTCTCTTAACTCTTTTACTGTCATTTCTTTATCTCCTTTCTTTTTCTATATATAATATACCATATTTGAAGAGGAAAGTCAACCCCTTTTTTAAAAAAAATTTTTACTTTCACACTTTAATTCGCTGAAGTGCGGCCGGCGACTTTCACACGTTAAATCGCTGAAGTGGATCCGCGCGAACATATGTTCTTTTTTTGAATAAGGTTTTGCCCTTGTGCCCACCGTTAACGGCATTGCTTTAAACCATAGGCAAGTTTAAAGTTAATGACCTATCCGTTTAACGGCTTGCACAAGGGCAAAACCCAAGAAAAGGAGATAAACTATATAAACAACTTGAAAAGATTCCAATTTGATAAAATTGTTTCGTTTTCAAAATCCAAATTCTGTGAAGTGATTTGAATATAGGAAACGATAAACCAAAGAATAAACAGTACAGTTATAATTATTGCAATATTTCTAAAAATCTTCATTTCTTTTTCTCCTTTGTTATTTTCTATATATATTATAAACGATTTTTTCGATTTTGTCAAGTATTTTTAAAAACTTTTTTGAAGAGGAAGTTACTCTTCCTCTTCCTCGACGTCTTCGTCGATTTCGGCGAAGATTTCGTCTACGACTGTGTCGTAGTACTCGTCGATATCCATTTCCCAATATCTCATTTTCTTTCTCCTTTCCTTTCCCTTTTGTACCTTTATTATATACTACTTTATGTAGTTTGTCAATACCTTTTTAGGAAAAAATTTATGTTAATTTTTTAACAATGGCACCCGGCCGCACGAATTTTATACATTTTTATGTATATTTAAAAGGCACTTCTTAAAGTGCCTTTAAGACTTCTAAAATTTCGGTTTCGTCAAATGCGATTCCTAACCAATTATTTCTATTCGGTGTTTCATCGTCAAACAAGATTCCGTTAGGGAAGTTTACAACTTCTTCCTTTGGTGTTCCATAGGGAACAATTTTTACTTCATCGAAGTTAACGCTTGCAAGGTGGGAATTTAACCAATTTATTTTTGCCTTTGTTACTTCTATGTCATAATTTTCGGAAGAATTTTTTGCTAACCAACTAACAACACCAATTATATATCCGTTCTTCTGTAACTTGTTAAGAAGTCTTGCAAGTACATTCATTCTCACAAGTGGAAGTGCTTCGGTGTATAAACTTGCATCTTCATTTATAATCTTTTCTAACCAATTTTCGACTCCGTAAAGGTTCGCGATTGTTCCGTCCATATCGAAGTAAATTGCCTTTGTCATTTTAGTTTCTCCTTTTCTCTTTTTCTATAATAATTATAAACGATTTTTCGGGATTTGTCAATAGTTTTTAGAAAAAAATTTATGCAATTTTGGGAATTTTTATGAGAAAAAATTATTTTTTGAATTTTCTGAAAATTTAAAATTGTAGGAAAATTTTAGGAAAATAATTTTGTGAATTTTCTGAAAATTAAAAATTATAAGAAAATTTTAACGATTTAATTCGTGAAAGCGCCCGGCCGCGACTTAAAAGTTTGTTAATTAACAAACAAAGTTGCGACATAAAAAAATAACACCTTTGCGGTGTTATTCTTCCATACTCACACCAAGAAGTATATCATACATTAACTGTAATATAACCTTGTCAGATACTGTGGTATCTTCTGCATATCTTGCAATTATAAGTGTGTATGTATCTTCAAGTCCTCTTACGTGTGCAACCTTGTTGACCATTTCTATTCTTGTCATTTCTTTATTCCTCCTTTTATCTTTTCTTTACTTAATTATAACGCATATTATCTATTTTGTCAAGTGGAAAATTAAAAGTTAATTTATTAACAATCTGCACCCGCACGATATATTTGACTTTAACGAATTAAACTTCTGAACTTTAACGCGCTAAAGCGTGACCGGCCGCGACTCTGCGGCGAACATATGTTCGTTATACCCACAAAAGAAAAGGACTTTATTAAGTCCTTTTAATTGTTTTTTACGAATACTTTTGTGTTCATAACTTCAAATTTAGTATATGAATTGCACTTTTCAATTTGTGTTCCAAGAATATTTAAAATCTGTTCTGCCTTTACTCTGTCATTAGGATTAACGTAAATCCATATTCTCTGTCCAAAAATAAAATCATTACTTTCTGCGAATGCGAGATTGATTCCTTTATTTAGAAGTTCATTTGTTATAAGTTCTCTCATTTTATTTACCTCTTTCCTTTCTCTTTTCTTGTCTTTATTATATCATCTAATTCTTGATTTGTCAAGTACCTTTTTAAACTTTTTTCTTTGAGAGCCAACCTTTTTAGTTGGCTCTCATTTCTAACCAAGCAAGTGGATTTCTCTTAACTCTTATCTTCTTGCTTGCCTTATCCCAAGCACCGAATCTCTCGAGCATGTCCTTGAATTCTTCAAGGTTCATATTGTATTCAACGATTTCATCGTTCTGTATAAGTGCGTAACTTACGTTTGTGCTTGCGGTTCTTTTGAAGTATTCATTCACTGTATCGGTGAAGTTGTCTGCGATAGACTCGCAAAGGCTGAAGCCTAAAGTCTTAACGCTTGTCTTTGTTTCTTCAATGTCGCTTCCCTTGTCGAATCTTGTGCTTGCGTCCTTGCGGGCTTCATAGCCCTTGCAGGCCTTGAGCATTACCTCTACGGCTTCGCCAGTGTTGTGGTATCTGCCATTGATGAGATAGTGCGCGCCTTTGTGGTCTGCGTCATATGTGAAGTTTGTAACGATTGGGTAAGTGTTCTTGAACATCGGTTCGATCTCCTTTTCTCTTTTCTTGTCTTTATTATACACTATAAAGCCGGCATTGTCAACCCCTAAAATTGTATTTTTAAAAAAACATTTTTTTGTTGTTAGCACTCGAGAGTGCGAGTGCTAACGGCAACCCGGCCGACGCGAGGAAGCTCACACTTTTATACTTTAATTCGTTAAAGCTCACATCGCGCGCACGTAGGCCCATGCGCGCACGTAATAGCTCACATATGCGCGCGAGGCTCCATATACGCGTACGCGTATACGCACGAGGCCGCTTTAGTACTTTACTTCGCTAAAGCGCTGAAGTCGCCGGCCGTAAACTTCAACACTTTAACGCTTCACCGCATGAAAGTGTTGTTGTTAGCACTCGAGAGTGCGAGTGCCAACAAGACGGACTTTAACACTTTAACACTTCACCGCGCTAAAGTGTCGCGGTCTGCGGTCTGCGGTCTACGGCCGGCCGTAAACACACAGAAGCCTCAAATCGACGATTTAAGCCACTTTTTAATATCCAATTGATAAATATATCGACACAGTTATAAAAGTCGCTCAAATCGTCGATTTGACACCTTAAAAACGACTTTAGAAGGGATACATAACCATATAAATCTATACAGATACAAAGACATAAAAAAAAGAACGGTTTATATTAAACCGTTCAATCTGTCTGCGGTAGACTGCGTTATCACTGTCGCATCGTGGTATTTAATTTGATATGGTATGCCACTCAAAGTTATATCCGCGCCACTGTAAAATGGTGTATTGTTGCGCCTATATTCAATATCTGCATATTCTTTATAAATGAAGTATTCTGCGCGCTCGCCTCTATTCGGTAAAATGTCGGCATACTCGCGGAACACTTCACCATTTACGAGTTTTTCAACGCGTACTGCGTGGTCAATTAACCACAGTACGCGGTCAACTGTCTGTCTATATCTAAGGCGCGCGCCTTTGCCTCTGCTTGCCTGTGATAACTCAACTATCGGCGCGATATTCTCACCTTTTAAGAATATCGCCTTATAACTGTCGCTGTGTTTGTCATATACGACAAAGATATAATTGCCTTTGCAGTAATTGTTAAAATTGTATGTATCCATTAAGTATCTTTTAAGTGTGTTTGTGTATGTCATTGTTTTTACCTTCCTTCCTTATATGTCTGTATCTCTTTCGATTGTGATACTTTCGTCATAGTGGTCAATTCTTAACTCTTCCAATTCGATACCCGATAACCAGTCGTTATCCGTACCGATGAAAAAAGTATATTGCTCGCAGTCGTTTTCAACTGCCCATTTATATAACTGTTCTATTGTTTTAATAATCATTGCCTTGCCTTCCTTCCTTTAAAACTCTTCTATACAGTACCACATTTCTAACTCACTAACAGTAAAACCTAACTTCTTGCCTATACGATAAACGCGATTATATGCGCGCTTGTGTTCTGCGGTTTTCCATTCCCATACATAGTTGCCTATTACTTCAATGTACTTGTGGAATATATCATCATCAAGGTCATTTAATGCGTTGTCAATTTCATACCACTTCTTAATATCTTCTTTGTTGGTTACTTCTACCCTTTTACCGTATCCGTTTAAATATGTTAACATTGTCTTTACCTTCCTTCCTTATTTTAAAAGTTTGTCTATCAACTTCTCTAATGTTTTAACTTCTTCCATTGTGAAAGCCTTGCCATTTATAAAGGTATAACCTTCAATGTTTGCCTTCTCTTTCGGCATTCCCTTTTTTCTGTTGTCTGCGTATGTTTTGAACCACGCAAGCGCGAGAGTGATACGCATTTCTTTTAATGCCTTTTTCTCTTCTGTGCTAATGTTCATCGTTTACCTTCTTTCTTTTGGTTGACTGTGATATTTTTTTAATGGGTTTTTTCTCAACCCCTTATAATATAACGCAACTGTTTTATGTTGTCAACAACTTTTTAAATTTTTTTTACTACCTTTAAAATAGGGGTATG
>JAEEGH010011126.1_pt1 | contig 20484 bp, 19 predicted proteins | sample 9134181 | NCBI WGS metagenome assembly JAEEGH01 (sample SAMN16246544, study PRJNA631951) | gut metagenome | biome: gut microbiome; feature: rumen; material: DP-attached | host: Bos | place: Iran: Karaj | collected 2018-10
CCTTGATGCCCTGATCGAGCATCGTCGGCGTGTAGGCGTCCATGCGGCCGGAGGTTGTGGGGCCTGCCGAGCCGATGGGGTCGCCCGGTTTCGCCGGCGACGGGCCGAGGTAGTAGACGATCTGGTCGTGCCAGTCGATCGGCAGTTTCTCGCCGCGGGCGAGAGCCTCGGTCATGGCCTTGTGCGCGGCGTCGCGCGCGCTGTAAATCGTGCCCGTAATCAAAACGCTGTCGCCGGCCTTGAGCTTTCTCGACTGCTCCTCGGTCAGCGGTGTGGTGATGCGAATTTTTTCAGCCATAATTCTTTTCTCTCCCCTCAATCACAGTACGCACTGCGCGTGACGCGCCGCATGGCAGCAAATCGTAACGGCAACCGGCAGACCGGCGATATGCGTCGGGTACCACTCGACATGGACGGCCAGCGTCGTGGTCGTGCCGCCGAGCTGCGGGCCGATGCCCGTCTTGTTGATCATTTCAAACAAGTCTTTTTCGAGCTTCGCGTAGTTCGGATCGGGATTGTGTTCGTCGCAGCGATGGAGGAGCGCCTTCTTAGACAGAACCGCCGCCTTGTCCATCGTACCGCCGATGCCTACGCCGATGACCGTCGGCGGGCAGGGATTGCAGTCCGCGTGCTTGACGATGTCGAGCACGGCCTTCTTGACGCCCTCGACGCCGTCCGCCGGAACCAGCATCGCGAGGCCGGACTTGTTTTCCGAACCGAAGCCCTTCGGCTCGACCGTGATTTTCAGCTTGTCGCCCGCGACGAGCTGCGTGTAGATGACGCCCGGCGTGTTGTTGCCTGTGTTCTTGCGGTTGAAGAGCGGTTCGGCGACGACGGATTTACGCAGATAGCCTTCCGTGTAGCCTTTGCCGATGCCTTCGTTGATGGCGTCCTCTAAAAGCCCCCCCTCGATGTGGACGTCCTGACCGATCTCGACGAATACGATTGTGAGGCCCGTGTCCTGGCAGTACGGACGGTCTTCGGCTTTCGCGATCTCGGCGTTCTTGATGATCTGTTCCAGCACGTCTTTGCCCACCGGCGACTTCTCCGTCTCGCGGCCCTTCTTCAGCGCCTCGTAGACGTCGTCCGGCAGGTAGTAAGCCGCCTCTTTACAGAGCTTGGCCACGGCCTCGGTGATTTCGGCTGTCTTGATAGTACGCACAATAAACCCCCCTTATAATTTTGGAGCATAGAAACATGCGCTGAAGCATGTTGTTTGCCGCAGCGACATGTTAATCCCTTGATTTGCGGAAGACTGCTCTTCCAAAGTTGTAGATTCATCGGCCTAAATTCAGAATGATATTTATACATCTGCTGAAGGACGATTATAATTATTTATATATTAACATATATTAACCAAAAAATAAAAAAATCCTGCTATTTTTAAAAATTTTATTCATTTTTTTGTGAATCCGATTCACTTTTTTACTGCGAGGTATTTGGAAAGGTGCCGCGCCATTTGTCGCAAAGCAATCCCACGATGACTGATGGCGTCTTTTTCCGTCAATGTGAGTTCGGCCATCGTTTTGTCCTCGCCGATGTAAAAATACGGATCGTAACCGAAGCCGCCGCTTCCTTTGGCCTGGGGACGGATGACGCCGGAACAGCTGCCTTCGGAGGTAAGGATGGTTCCGTCGGTATCAGCGAATGCAAGTACGCAGCGATAGGCGGCAGGGGAGGAAGAAGCGCCTCTGCCGGTTATTTCGGCAATCAGTTTTTCGTTGTTATCTTCGTCGCTTGCGTGTTCGCCGGCAAACCGTGCGGAATAAACGCCGGGAGCGCCGTCGAGGATCTCGACTTCGAGGCCGGAGTCGTCGGCCAAGCAGGCGGCGCCGGTTTTTTCCATATAAAATTTCGCTTTGATTTTCGCGTTGGCCGCAAAGGTGGTTCCGTCTTCCACCGCTTCCGGCAGATCCCCGTAATCGGAGAGGGGGCGGAGTTGGACGGGCAAATCGTGAAAAGCCTGCTCCATTTCCCGGATCTTTCCTTTGTTTTTGGTGGCGATGACGATGGTCTTCATTGATTCTTGTCCTCCTTGGGGACGTCTGCCCAAACAGTTTCGTAAGCAGATTCCACGTCGGCGGCGTATTGCGTGCCGTCGGATAAAGGTGAATTTGCAATAAATCCCCGTAGTTTTTTCCTCAAAGATATCAAAAGCTCCGTATCGGTTGCTAATGCAACGGCGGTTTCGATATATTTCTCTTTGGTGGAAACGGCAAGCTCTCCTAAACCGATATTTTGCAGGATACTGAGCCCGAAGCGCGTGCCATGCCTTGTGCCGTAACGCGTTACCACGGGAACGCCCATAGAGAGCGCTTCAAAAGTAGTCATGCCGCCGGTGTATGGATAGGCATCCAACGCGACGTCTATGTCGTTGTATTCGTTGAGGTAGTTATCGGAAAAACCGCGCAGCTCGACGCGGGAAAGGTCAAATCCTAAATTCTTTAGGCGGTTTTTTGTGTAACTGCCGCCTTCCGCATATCCGAACAGCTTGTGTTTTAATATGAGGCGACTTGTCGGAAGGCGAAGAAGGATGTCATTCCATAGCGAAAGGATTTCGTCTGTAAGTTTAGAAGCGTTGTTGAAACTGCCGAATGTGACAAAGCCGCGCGCAAGACAAGGGGGCGGCTCGACGGGCGGAAGATTTTCGGCCGGCGTAAAGCAGAAATGTGTATGAGGCAGAAGGAGTACGTGTTCCGTAAAATCTTCCCGCACGGAGCGTTCATCGCCTGCGCAATAAATATCCGACAGGAAATAATCGACGCAGGAAAGTCCGCTGCTCCGCACGTCCCCGATTCCGCAAATTTGAATCGCTGCCGGCCGGTAAGCGAGTATGGGCAGACGATTGTTTTTGGTATGGACGCCGAGTTCCACGAGGATATCTATCTCATCTTTCCGAATGAGGTTCGCCGCGTCTTCGTCGGAGCATGTGCGAATATTTCGCCAGACATCCGCGGATGCACGGAGTTTTTCCGTTGTCGCGTCTTCGGTTGCGTTTGCGGCGTAACAGTAAATCTTGAATCGCGTCTTGTCGTGATGCGCAAGCAGCGGCAACATCAGTTTTCCCACTGGATGACTGCAAAAATCTGCCGAAAGGTAGCCGATGCGAAGCCGGTCATGCGAGAACCGGCGCTTTGGAAGAGGAATGATGGGAGCGAGCAATTTCTCGTAACGATGATATAAGGCTTGGAAATCTTTCGCGGTATAATCCGCAGCTCCGTTTGCGGCAAAAATCGCGTTGCTTGCTTCAATACGGCGCTGCGGGAGATTCGGTTCCAAGTCCGAGGCGCGGGAAAATGCGGCGACGGCTTCTTTTGGCTGACATAACATATGATAGGTGTATCCCATCATGCTCCACATTTCAGCCGCGAGGTTGTCGTCGCCGGATTTGGTTCGCTCCAGTTCCGCAAGTCCATTTTTCAGGATATCGAGTTCGGAAAGATATTCCGCTTTATCTTGGGCAATATAAGCTTCCAGCAGGGTGAGTTTTGGAAAGTCAGTAACGGATTTTCTGATATGCTCCGCCATGCGTCTTGCTTCGTCGAGTTTTCCGGCGCGCCAGGCAGCAAGCGCTTCCTGAGAGGCGGCAATAATCTCTTCCCGATTTGTCAGCCGTTTTTGGTTCATTTAATTCGCCCCACGCGCCAGTCCAAGAAATTGCCGAGCACGTCCTTCTGATAGGAAATCAGGGAATCAATGCCGCTGCCCGCCAAAGCAAGCAAGGCGTCGTGCTCCAAGCGGGTGAAAGGACGGCCTTCGCCTGTACCCTGGATTTCAACAAATTGGCCTGCGCCGGTCATTACGACGTTCATATCGACGGCGGCATGGGAATCTTCCTCGTAACAGAGGTCGAGAATTGGGGTTCCGTCTTGGGCTAAGCCGACAGACACTGCCGCAAGGAAATCCTTTACGGGGAAGGGGCGTTCCGGTTTGTAGAACGTCTCGCAGGCGAGAGTCAACGCCACAAAACTGCCTGTAATAGCCGCGGTACGCGTTCCGCCGTCCGCCTGGATTACGTCGCAGTCGAGGATGATCGTGCGCTCGCCGAGGGCGGCGGTGTCCGTCACGGCTCGAAGGGAACGCCCAATCAATCGTTGGATTTCCTGTGTGCGTCCGCTTTGTTTTCCCCGGGCGGCTTCTCTCGGCGTCCGTACGGCCGTGGCGCTCGGAAGCAGCGCGTATTCCGCGTGAAGCCATCCCGTACCCGTCCCGCGCAGGAACGGCGGCACATGGTCTTCGACGGTGGCCGCGCATAAGACTTTCGTTTTTCCCATTTCAATCAATACGGACCCTTGAGGTCCTTGCTGTATATGTTTCGTGATGCGAACGGGGCGAAGCTCCGACGCTTCGCGTCCATCTATCCTTGTCACGATATAGCCTCCATTCGTCGCAATCATCGGCGCGTTTTCTTCCATTTTAGCGTAAACGCAGGGAAAAGACAACAACCGGAAAGGCTGAAAAAATCCGCTCCGATATTTGGAGCGGATGAATAATAATATTCCTGTTATTATTCCTTTTTTTGTTCGCGGAGGAAGAGCTGAAGCAGAACGTCGCGAGGATTCGCATGTTCCTTTATTACGCTCCTGACCGCTTCGGTGATGGGAAGGTCGACGTTATACTCCTTTCCGAGCAGGGACAATGCGTCGGCGGTATAAACGCCCTCCGCAAGTTTTTCCGACGGCAGGCCGCGTATCAGGTTTTCCCCGAAACGGCGATTATTGCTGTGGAGGGAAAACAAAGTTGCCTCGTAGTCTCCGAGATGAGAAAGACCGTAAACGGTCATCGGGTCTCCGCCCATAGCGGCGACAAGCCGGGAAAGCTCTGCGGCGCCTCGGGCCATGAGCGCGCCTTTCAGGCTTACGAGGCCGAGCCCGTCCAGCATACCTGCGGCAAGACCTATGACGTTTTTCGCGGCTGCGCCGATTTCCACGCCTAAAAGATCGGTTCCGTAATAAAAACGGACCAGGGGACTTTCTAAAAGTTGTGCGAGGCGGGGCGGAAGCGTCTCGTCCTCGGAGGCAAGCAGCATACAGTTGGGGATTCCTGCGATGAAGTCTTGCACATGGCCGGGGCCGACCCAGACCGCCATGGCGGGGGTGGTGCCCAGCTCTTCCCGAAACACTTGGGAGAGACGTTTGCCGCTTTCCTGTTCCAGTCCCTTCATGCAGAGGACGAAGGTTTTCTCCCGCCAAAGCGACGGGGACAGGGCGGCGATGTTTTTGCAGAGCGCGCGAAAGCCCTGCGCGCCGACGGAGATGATCACGGTCTCGGCGTGTCCGAGCGCTTCCGTCAGCGAGTCGGTGAGCCGGACGCTTTCCGGCAGCGTCAAGTATTCGTTTTTTCGTTCCGCCGTCAGACGGGCCAGTCGATTCGAGCCGGGACGGCCCCAAAGCAGCGCGTCGCATCCGATGCGGTCGGCGTGCCATGCGTGGAACGAGCCCCAGCGGCCGCAGCCGAGCACGGAAACAGGTTCTATTTTCATTTTCGATTCACTCCCGTAAGCGAGCGGATAACCTCGCCCGCAAGGATCAGTCCCGCCACCGACGGGACAAAGGAAACGGAACCGGGGGCGTGCCGTCCGTGCTCGCTTTCGCTGGCGACGGCGGAGAGCGGCGGCTCTTTGGAATAGACTACCTTTAAATGGGGGACGCCGCACTTTTTCAGTTCCTTTCGCATGACTTTCGCCAACGGGCAGACGCTGGTCTCGTAAATGTCGGCGACTTCAAAGAGCGTCGGGTCGAGCTTGTTCCCCGCGCCCATGGAGCTGACAATGGGAATATTGCGCTGCGTCGCCTCGACGGCGAGACTCAGCTTCGCCGTCACCGTGTCCACGGCGTCGACGATATAGTCCAAGGGGGCGGAGAAAAATTCGTCCGCGCGGTTCGGCTCGTAAAATTCGTCGATGACTTTGACGTCGGCGTCTGGATTGATTTCTAGTATTCGCGCGCGCATGGCCTCCGTCTTTTTTTGCCCGACGGTCCGCCGCGTCGCGTGGAGCTGGCGGTTCAGATTGGAAGGGGCAATCGTGTCGTGGTCGACGAGCAGGAAATGGCCGACGCCCGCGCGGACGAGCGCCTCAGCCGCATACGAGCCGACGCCGCCGAGGCCGAAAACGGCGATGCGCGCAGCCGCCAGTCTGGCAAGGCCGTCCGCTCCCAAAAGCAGCTCGGTTCTTGAGGAAAAATCGTTCGTCATAGAAATTTCTCCGCTTCGCCGCGGGCCAGTGCGTCGCATCGCTCGTTCCAGCGATTGCCCGCGTGTCCCTTGACCCAGTGGAAATGTACCGTGCGGCAATGAAATTCCTCGTCCAGCGCCCGCCAAAGATCCTGGTTTTTCACCGGCTCGCCCGTCGCCGTCACCCAGCCGCGCAATTTCCAGTTGCGGAGCCAATATTTCGTGAACGCATTTTTCATATATTGGCTGTCCGTGTAGAACTCGACAACGGCGTCGGGCGGCAACGTACGAAGCGCCTCAATTCCCGCGCGGAGCTCCATGCGGTTGTTCGTCGTCGACGGTTCTCCGCCGGAAAGCTCACGCGCCGCGCCGCTTTTCGTCTCGACAATCACCGCCGCGTAGCCGCCGGGGCCGTCGGGATTTCGGAGACAGGAACCGTCTGTATAGACGACGTAATCGGCCGAGGAAAGCTCAGAGGCCGGGATTTCGTCGGAGGCGGTTTGTTTTCGTGTGGGAGATTTTTTCGGCGGCTCGTCGTCAAACAAAGACGCCATGGTCATAGGTTCCGTGCCGAAAAGCCATGCCTGCGCTTCCTGCATTGAGGCGAATCCTTTGTATATCGCGCCAGCGAAGCCGTCGACCTGCGCTTTGCATTCTTCCCAGGAGGCGAACAGTCCCGTCGAACGTCCTTTTTTTACCGCGTAGACTTTCTTCTGCGCCATCGCGTTCTCCCTCTCAAATTGAAATGAAAAAGAGGCGGCACACGAAAAAATATCGCGTACAGCCTCCTTTGATTGTGCCTTTTTAACGTCGGGCCGCAGCCCCCAGGCGCCCCCGCGGCACATGAAACGATTCGTTTACCGCTGCTCCCTTCCGGGCCTGACGGGGTTCGCGAGGCTCCATTGCGCGGGACCCAAGCGCTGCGGTCCGACCTAAAAAAGGCTTTATAGATTAGAGAAGCGCATTGCCGGGCAATGCGCCGAAATATCATGGCGGAGAGTGAGAGATTCGAACTCTCGGTACAGTGTTCGCCGTACACACGCTTTCCAGGCGTGCTCCTTCAACCACTCGGACAACTCTCCAAGTCTTGAATGACATACCTTACTCAGTATTGTGCATCCGTCGCGGCAGGAAATATCCCCACACGCGACGACATATAATGTACCATACTTGTTGCGGCGTGTCAATCCTTTCATGACAATTCGTCCGTTGTACCGTTCAGCTTTCAGGAATTCTTTTGGATGACATTGCGTCGGATTATGCGGGATGATATAATGAAGTCAGCTATAAGATGTTTTTAGGAAGGCGGCTCTTTATGGAACTGAAAAACTACATGGAGACCATCGTGCTTAACTATCTTGACGTCGTGCTTGAAAAATATCCGAATTGCTGCAAATGCGAACAATGCCGGCAGGATATTGTCATGCTTGCGTTGAACCATTTGCCTCCCAAATATGTTTCATCGGATAAGGGCAACGTGTTCACGAAGCTCAGCCTCACGGAGTTGGAGAAAGAAGTACAGGTCATCGAGGAGATCGCCAAGGCGATCGAGGTCGTGAGCAGGAGCCCTCGTCACTGATGATTCCTTTCGGAAAAAATGACGAATGATTGATTTTCATAAAACGCTATGGTAAGATATAGGGCAAGCTTTACAGGGGAGGATTGATCGGTGCTTACGGTTTTGATGGTGCTCGACGCATTGGTCGCAATCGTTCTGATTGCCGCGGTGCTCGGACAGGAGCCGAAGTCCGCCGGAATGGGCGGAATGGACGGCGGCGGGAATACGGTCTTCAGCGGACAGGTGCGCGGAATGGATGCGCTTTTGGCTCGTGTGACGATGGTATTTGCCGCGTTGTTCGCGGTCATAACGCTGGCGATTGCGAAATTGACGATGTGATTTAAAAAGCGTTCCCGGCTTTCGGCTTGGGAACGTTTTTCATGTTATGGGGAATTGCTTCAAAGGTGGTGTGGACGCTTGGTGCTTCAAGAGGCGGAGCCTTTCTATTTCAATGGAGGATCGACGGGCGTCCTGCTTTTGCATGGGTTGAGCGGATCGCCTGCGGAAATGCGCTTGCTCGGGGAAGTTCTCGCCGAAGCCGGATTTACGGTGCTGGCAATTCGATTGCCGGGACACGGTACGGTGCCCGAAGATTTGGAGAGAACTACGGCCGGCGATTGGCTGGCGGCTGCGATGGATGGTTATGCAATTTTAGATTCGGATAAGAAAGTGAAGCGGATCGCCGTTGCAGGACACTCTATGGGAGCTTTGCTGGCGCTGAAACTTGCTTCGATGCGTCAAGTGTCGCATGTGATTTCCGTATCGGCGCCGTTTTTCATCCGAAAGGAGCGAGGCGTTGAGTTCTTGCCGCCGAGGGAGAAAGCGAAAGGACTGTTCCTCCCGAAAAAGCAGCCGCGGCTGCCGGGCATTCCCGTCAGGTGCATGTCGGGGTATGCGGTGATGCCGCTCCTGTCGGTGCATGAACTGCTTGATTTAACGGAGGCGGCTCGGGAAGCGCTGCCGAAAGTTTACGCGCCGCTGCTGGTAGTGCAGGGAGAAAAAGATCACACAGTGAAGACGGAAAGCGCGCAGTATATCGCGGACCATGCGGCTTCGGAGGTCAAGCGGGTCGTTTTGCTGCCGCAGGCCGGTCATCGGGTGCTGCTCGGGATAGAACGGGAAAGAGCGTTTTCTGAGATTATCGGGTTTTTGCGAATGGAGGATATTAGAGATACTGAATAAGTGGATCGGAAGTATGGAAACAGAAATGAAAGAAAAAATTGTAAGTTATATGCGTGATTCGGTGCGCCGCCCTATCACGGCGGAGGCGCTGGCGGAGGAATTGGGCGTCAAGGGCGCGGCGTTAGAGCCGTTTTTTGAGGCGCTTTCAGAGTTGGAGCAGACGGCGGTCGTGATACGCAACCGCAGCGGCCTTTACGGTCTGCCGGAGCGTATGAATCTCGTGGTCGGAAAGCTCAGCATGTCGGGCAAGGGTTACGGGTTCATCATTCCCGACGTTCGGCAAAAGGAAACGGATACGGACGTTTTCGTGCCGGGTGCGATGCTGGCGTCGGCGATGAACGGCGACCGCGTGGTGGCGCGCGTCGCGCCGTCGGAGATTCCGGGGCGCTCCCGTGAGGGCGAGATTATCCGCATTGTCGAGCGCGCGAATACGAAGATTGTCGGCACCTTTGCCTCGTCCAAGTCCTTCGGCTTTGTGACGCCGGACGACCAAAAAATCGGACAGGACATCTTTATCCCGAAGAAATCCTTCGGCGGCGCGAAAACGGGCATGAAGGTCGTCGCTGAGATCACGAAGTGGCCGGAGGGGCGGCACAGCGCCGAGGGAGCGGTAGTCGAGCTACTTGGGCGCGCGGGCGATCCTGGCGTCGACGTGCTGTCCGTCATGCGGCAATACGACCTTGTGCAGGAGTTTCCTCATGACGTGCAGTCGGAGGCCGACCGTGTGCCGCAGAAGGTAAAGCCGGATGAGTGCCGGGGACGCCGCGACCGCCGGGAGCTTTCCGTGGTGACGGTAGACGGCGACGACTCGAAGGATTTCGACGACGCGGTGTATGCGGAGCGTCGCGCGGACGGCGGCTGGTTCCTTGGCGTCTATATCGCCGACGTGAGCTGGTATGTGCGCGAGGGGCGTCCGCTGGACCGGGAGGCGTATGAGCGCGGGACCAGCGTCTATCTTGTCGATCGCGTAATCCCGATGCTTCCCTTTGCGCTGTCAAACGGCATTTGCAGCCTGAACCAGGGGGAAGACCGCCTCGCGATGGCCTGCGAGATGGAGCTCGACGCGAAGGGCGAAGTTACGCATTACGAGATCGACCCGGCGGTAATCCGCGTCTATCGTCGGTTGACCTATAACGGCGTCAACGCATTGCTGGAAGGCAAGGCGAAGGATAAAGACGGAATCCTGCCGATGATCTCAGTGTTGAAAGACCTGCGCGACGCGCGCAAGGCGTATCGCAAAAAGCGCGGCTCGATTGATTTCAATATTCCAGAGGTCAAGGTGAAGCTGGACGACGCGGGGCGTCCCATCGGGCTGATCAAGCGTGTCGGTTCCGTGGCGGAATCGATCATCGAGGAGTGCATGCTGTTGGCTAACGAAACGGTGGCCGAGCACATGGAGAAAAAGGAGCTTCCTTTTATATATCGCGTACATGAGCAGCCGAACGAGGAAAAGATCGAGCGGCTGAACCAGCTTCTTGCCGCCTTCGGTCAGCATATCCGTCCGAACGACAAAGGCGAGATCCGTCCGATGGACGTGCAGAAGGTTCTGGAGAAAGTGGAAGGCCGTCCTGAGGAGCGCATTGTCAGCACGGTGGCGCTTCGCTCCATGCAGCAGGCGCGCTATGCGGACCAGAGCCTCGGCCATTTCGGCCTCGCGGCTCGGTATTATACGCATTTCACATCGCCGATTCGCCGTTATCCTGACTTGATTGTCCATCGTCTGCTCCGCGAGACGTTTGCGACGGGTACGATTCCGGCGTCGCGGCAGGACAAGCTGCGGGGCGTATTGCCCGATATCGCGCAGCATTCCTCGGTGCGGGAGCGCGTGGCGGTGGACGCCGAGCGCGAGACGACGGAGATGAAGGAAATCGAATACATGACGCAGTTCGTTGGGGATACGTTCCCCGGCGTCATCAGCGGCGTGACGGCCTTTGGCATTTTCGTCGAGCTGGAAAACGGTGTCGAAGGACTCGTCCACGTTTCACGCATGGTCAACGATTATTACGAATACGTCGAAGAACAGTACGCGCTGATCGGCGAGCGCACGAAAAAAGCCTACCGCCTCGGCGACGAGGTGGAGGTCGTGCTGGTGCGCGCCAGCGTCGAGGAGCGAAATATCGACTTCATCCTGAAGGACAACGGCGTATACGTCGCGGCGGACGAGAAGAAGGGAAAGGGAGCACCGAAGAAGAAAGGAGCGACTGCCCGGGGAGCGAAAGCGGCAGGCGAAGCGACTGCAAAGAAAGACACGAAGCGAAAGGGCGCAGACAAGGAAGCCGCGAAGAAAAAGACCGGCGAGAAAGGAAAGGGCGGCGCAAAGAAAGCGAAGGCCAAAGCGGGCATAAAAGAAAAAGCGGACGCCAAAAAGGCGAAGCCCGCAAAAAAGGAGAAGAAGACGGAAAAACCGGCGAAGGCCCGTCGCCGCGCTGCGAGAGCGGAAAGGCGGGACGAGCTGCCGAGCCGCGCAGTCTGGCCCGATCCGAAGCCGAAGCGCGGTAAATAATAGTAAATTATAAGGAAGCGTGGAAAGGAGGGAGCGCGCGATGGGACAGAAGAACGCGGCGGAAAAGACCGTCTGTGACAACCGAAAGGCGCGGCACGATTATTTCATTCATGAGACATACGAAGCGGGTATAGAGCTCTTCGGCACGGAGGTCAAGTCGCTCCGCGCGGGAAAGGCGAACCTGAAAGACGCCTATGGCACGGTGAAAAAGGGCGAGCTTTTCATCGAGGGAATGCACATTAGTCCTTATGAGCAGGGCAATATCTTCAATCGCGATCCGCTCCGCCCGAAAAAACTTCTGATGCACAAATCGGAAATCCTGAAGCTGTTCGGCAAGACGAGGGAAAAAGGTTTCACGCTGGTGCCGCTCCGCGTCTATTTCAAACGCGGCCGTGCGAAAATGGAAATCGCGTTGGCCAGCGGCAAGCACACCTTCGATAAGCGGCGCACATTGGCCGACAAGGCGATGAAGCGCGACGTCGAGAGGGCGCTGAAAGAACGTCAGCAGGGGTAAAAATAACGGTCATGCAGCGTGTACGGGATGTACATGACGGCATGGCCGTTTTCTATTTGCAATGCAACAACAAATAAATTTCGAATGAATGTTTCACGTGAAACAATCGAACATAACCTGAAAGCTTTTTCAGAATTCGTTTTGTCTTTGAAATGACAAGCGTTTCACGAGTTTTAAAAATTGAAAAATTATGCAGCGAACAAAAATATAAAACCGAAAGAATGTTTCACGTGAAACATTTGGAAATCGTTCCCGAATTGTTTCGAGTGATTAGAACATGTTGAAAGTTTCAGGCGGCTTTGTTTTTTCTGGCATTGTTTTTTAGCGCAATCGACCAATAGTTTCAATCGTTTCTTGAAAATTGGGGAACTTTATGATAAAACAATATTGTCAAAAGTTCCCCAATGAAAGGATATAACCATGAACAATGAATATCGGGAAATACAGGAATTATTGCAGCGGCGGGCGGATTTGCAGGCTCGGCTGAAGTTGCTTCCTTATGACGGCAGCCCGGAGATTAAGGAGCGCGGCGATGGCAAGTATCTTTATATCCGAAAACGTATCGCGGGCAAACTGACAAGCAAGTATGTGGACGTTTATTCGGACGAACTGTATGACGCGCTCCTGCGTTACGCCAAAGAGGGCAGGGAACTGCGGAAAGAGCTTCGCCGTGCCGAAAAGCGTCTTGCGCAGCTCGGTTATGCTACGGAGGAGCTTTCCGAACGGGTGCTACGGAATATTGATTTCGCCCGGGCTAATTTGAAGGCGAACATTTACGACCAAGCGGTTCTGGAAGGGGTGGCGACTTCCTTCCCGCAAACGGAGGATATTATCGAAAACGGGCGCGTCAGCGGCGTTTCGGCGAATGACGTGCAGAAAATATTAAACTTGAAGCACGCATGGGAATTTGTGATGGATCGGGATGTAATCGCCACGAAAACCGATTATTATATCCTTTGCCATATCGCCCAGCTCGTCAATGAGGGATTTTATAACGAGGGGGGGCGGATTCGCGGCGTCCCGGTAACAATCGGCGGGACGTCCTATGTGCCTCCGATGCCGATGGAGCTTGACGTCAAGGAACATATCGCGGGGATTATCGCGGACGGCGGGGAGCCTGTCGAGGTCGCCGTCCGGCTGTGCCTTTATTGTATGAAAACGCAGGTTTTCAATGACGGAAACAAACGCGCTGCGGTGATTTTCGCCAATCATTATCTAATCGGACAGGCTGCCGGATTGCTTGTGATTCCCGAAAAAGATGTGCCGGAGTTCAAGCGTCTGCTTGTGGCGTACTATGAAGACAAGGACAGCGGGGAAATGGTTGCGTTTATGAAGGAGAAATGCTGGAGAAGAATGTGAGATGGGCGTATTTCCCCGCATAGCGAAGTGTGATACAATAATAGCGCTTAGTAAGAATTGGAGAACATATCATCATTGAGAGGTTGAACCGTATGGCGCGAAAGGCGTTTGCTATTTTTACTCAGTCAGTTTCCGTTGCGTTCTTGGCGTGCGCGCTTTGCTTTTTGCCCGTTGGGGCGCAGGCGGCGAATACGGGCGGATACGAAGATGGAAAATCGGCGGTTTTTGAGGAAGAGGCGAAGCCGAATCCACCGCTGGAATATCTGTGCTCGCTGATTTCGCTGGCGAGCTACAGCGACCGCATCGGTCTCGTCGCGCGGGAGTCGTTGGCGGACAACGGCTGGGTGCTTCAGCCGTACCGTGAAGATACGGAGAAGGTCGCGGCGAAATATTATTTCATGAAAAACGACAAATTGCCGGTCGACGGGGCGCGTTATCTCGTTTCGGTGACGGGAACCAGCGATTTGAAGGACGTAAAGGCCGATCTTTCGATGCATAAAGTTCCGTTTGCAGGGAAGACGCCCGATGAATTCGAGAAGGAAATGAAGCGTCCGAAGATGAGCCCGGCGGAGCCGCTGACGCATGGCGGCTTTACCCGTTATACGCAGACGGCGTTTTTTTCACATCGGGAAAACGGCAAGACCTTCGGCGAGGAAATTGCGGAACTGTTGAAGAACGAGCCGGACGCAAAGCTTTGTATCACCGGGCATAGCCTTGGCGGGGCGGTGGCGGTGCTTTTCGCGGCGCGGCTGATGTCGATGGGCGTTTCGACGGAACAACTTGATGTCGTAACTTTCGGTGCGCCTGCCGTTGGAAACCGCGCGTTTGCGGATGCGTACAGCGATATGCCTGTGGACCGGATCGCGATGACGGGCGATCCTATCCATGCCGCCATCCAGTCCATTGATACAAGTTACGCGCAGTTCGGCAGCGTGCAGCATTGGCACAGGCCGAGAGGTTCCGAGCGATTCCAGCACGATATAACGGGCTATGCGGACGTGGCGCTCCGTCGGTATTTCGACTTTGTGACGGAGAAGCGGCGGGAGGCGGAGCGGTTCCAGGAGGACGGCGTGCCCTATGAGGGCGACGCGGTGCGTGCGCGGGATAATTTAGGCGATGAAAACAAAACGCCCAACGTGTTGCTCTTTGCAGATTACGCGCTGGACGACGCAATTATCGACGATGTGCCTTATATGCGGTTGGCGGCCTTCGATATCCTGCGCCGGGAAATGGGCGGTCTCGTGGTGGCCCGCACCTCGTTTTCTGCTTTACCCGGAGAGAATAAAGTCGCGGAGGCGGTGCGACAGGCACGGGATATGGGCTGTCGTTATTTGCTGATTCAGAAATACGCCAGCGAACGCTTGAAGAATAAGCGCTTTGGGTACAAGATTTCATTGGAGGAAGCCCTTTACGATGCGAGGGGCAATCCGCTTGTGCTGCAAAGCTTTACGACGAACACGGACACCATGACGCCTATCCTCGCCGCGCTTTACAACGAGGCGGCCGGACGTGAACGCCGTCAGGCTGTTTTGCAAGGCGGACAGTAAACTAAACCGAAAGAATGCACAGGAATAAAAGGAGTCCCGCCATCCGACGGGACTCTTTCTATTCCTGTGCGTTGCCTGCGTTGTAGTATTGTCTGTGAATCTCGCGCATTCGCTGTGCGTGGCGATTTCGTTCTTTTTTCATTTCTGCGTCCAGCAGATAGATATCGTCAGGGTCTGGATATTCGTCGCGCAATGCCTGGACGTTTTGTTCATGCAGGTCGTGTTCTTTCTTGATTTCTCTTGTGAATTCATCTCCGGGAGAAAAGGCGTTTTCGGCCCGGTATTCGATTTCCTGTGCGGAAACTGGAGAAATAAAGACGCAGTTACAGTTTATCGCCAATAAACCTCCAAGAACTATCGCCGCCGTTTTTCTTGCCGTCATTCGAGACATCTCCTTCCATTGCCGCTATCATATTTGTCATTATCATAAAAGGATAAGTTTTGAACTGCTTTAGGAAAAGATTAAAATATCTTTAGACAGGGAGCAGTTTCGTCACGCGGGGAAGTATGATAAAATAGAAATGTTTGAATCGGCGAGGCATGCCGAAGAAGCCGGATAGGAGTATGAAAAGTTGGAGCAAAAAGAGAGATTCGTAAAACTGATCGTTTACGGCTGCCAGATGAATTTTGCCGAGGCGGAGCGCATGGAGGGGCAGCTTCGGGAGATTGGGTTTGAAAGTACCGAGGATGCGGAAAAGGCCGACTTGATTTTGATGCACACCTGCTGCGTACGGGAGACGGCGGAAGATAAAGCCTATGGGAAGATTGGCGAAATCAAGCGGCTGAAGCGTGAAAGGCCTTCGCTTCTTTTCGGGGTGACGGGCTGTATGGCGCAAAAGGAGAGCGACGCGCTGATTCGCCGTGCGCCCCATATAGATTTTGTGTTGGGAACTGGCCGGCTGGGCGAGCTTTCCCGCGTCGTCGAGGAGCTTCTGGCGGAGCGCGTTCCCCATCTCGTCGACGTGGCGGAGAACGGGGCGTTGCCGGAGGAAGGGACGCCTGCGCGGCAGGGGACGGTCTCGGCATGGGTGCCGATTATGTACGGCTGCGACAATTTCTGTACCTACTGCATCGTGCCGTATGTGCGGGGTCGGGAGCGGAGCCGGAGGCCGGAGGATATCCTGCATGAGATCGAGGACGCGGCGGCGAAGGGCTTTCGCGAGATCACGCTGCTCGGGCAGAACGTCAATTCCTACGGCAAGGATCACAAGCTGGCGGATTTTGCCGAGCTTCTGGCGATGGCGGATAAAGTTGAGGGAATCGAGCGGGTGCGATTCATGACCTCTCATCCGAAAGATTTGAGTGAGCGGCTGATTGCGGCGGTGCGGGACGGACGCCATATCTGCGAGCATTTCCATTTGCCGATACAGCATGGCAGCGACAGAATCTTAAAGGCGATGAATCGCAATTATACGACGGAGAAATACAGGCGGCTCGTTCAATCTATCCGTGAGAATGTGCCGGGGGCGAGTCTGACTACCGACCTGATCGTCGGTTTTCCCGGCGAGACGGAGGCGGATTTTGAGGCGCTGCTTGATTTTCTGCGGGAAATCCGCTATGATGCGGCGTACACGTTCCTCTATTCGCCTCGTTCTGGAACGCCCGCGGCGAAGCTGGAGGAGCAGGTGTCCGACGAGGTCAAGCATGAGCGGTTGGAGCGGCTGATGGAGCTGCAAAACAAGATCAGCCTTGAAATCAACGAGCGGCTTACCGGCACGACGCAGGAAGTCCTGATCGAGGGTCCGAGTCGGACAGACGAAGCCGTCTGGACGGGACGGACGCGGACGGGTAAGATTGCGCTGTGGCCGCATCGGGATGGGGAGAAAATCGGAGAGCTCGCGCAGGTGAAAATCACGCAGCCGCAGACGTGGGTTTTGAAGGGCGAAAGGATTATGGAAGCATGAGCTACGGTACGGTGCTTCGCGTGGCGGAGGGCAGTCTTGCCGAGGAGCTCGGTCTCGTGCCGGGGGATAAGATCGTCTTGGTGAACGATCAGCCTCTTCGGGATATCATCGACCTGTCCTTCGCGATGGCGGAGGAGGAAATCGACCTGCTTGTAGAACACGCGGACGGGGAACAGGAAATGTTTTCCTTCGACAAGGACGTCGACGAGGAACTGGGCGCTGAGTTTACGTCGGCGGTGTTTGACGGTATACGGAGCTGTGCGAACCACTGCCTTTTCTGTTTCGTGGACCAGGTCGCTCCGGATATGCGGGAAAGCCTCTATGTGAAGGACGACGATTACCGGCTGTCGTTTCTATACGGGAATTTCATCACGATGACGAACATGGGCGAGCGCGATTTTCAGCGCATCGCCGCCTATCATCTGTCGCCGCTTTTCGTGTCCGTGCATACGACGGACATGGAGCTTCGGGCGAAAATGCTCGGCACGCCGCGAGCGGCGGAACTGATGAAGCAGTTCGACCGATTGGACGAAGCGGGAACCGAGTATCACGCGCAGATTGTGCTTTGTCCGGGGCTGAACGACGGCAGCAATCTGGATAAGACTATTGAGGACATGATGAAGAGACGGCCAAACGCGCTTTCGTTGGCCATCGTTCCCGTGGGACTGACGCAGTTCCGCGAAGGCTGTTATCCGCTTACGCCTTTTGACAAAGAGGGGGCGGCGCAAGTCGTCGAACAGGTCGGAAAATGGCAAAAAAAATCCCGCGCAAAGAGCGGGGAAAATTTCGTATATCTCGCCGACGAGTTTTATTTGATGGCGGGGCTGCCGCTTCCCGAGGAAGAAGCGTACGACGGCTTTCCGCAGCTTGACAACGGAATCGGGCTGGCGCGGAGCTTCATATCGGACTGGCGGGAGGCGCAGGCGGAAATTGAGACGGCGGGCTACGACGAGCCGCTTTCGGTTGAAATCGTTTGCGGCGTTTCTATTGCGCCGGTGTTTCAAAAATTGATTGACGAGCTTTCGGTGAAGAATCTTACCGTGCGTCTTCGTCCGGTGGAAAATCGCTGGTTTGGTCCGTCTGTGACGGTGTCGGGGCTTTTGACGGGCGCCGATATTTTATCGTCGCTGTCGGAGGCCGAGCCGGACGCGGCGGTGGTCGTCGTGCCGCGCTGCGCGCTTCGGTCGGGGGAGAATGTCTTTCTCGACGATATGACGCTGACGACGTTTGCGGAAAAAGCCGGGCGTGAGGTGCGGACGGCACTTTCGGGCGGTGAACTCTTTCGCCTGCTCACGCATTGGAACGATGCGCCGAAGGGCGAAACTGAGGAACGGGCGTATATGTGGCAGAGCAACGCCGCGTATACGAGATTGGAGGAAATATAAGCATGAGCAAGCCGATTGTGGCTATCGTAGGGAGGCCGAATGTCGGGAAGTCTACGCTGTTCAACCAGATTGGGAAGAGGCGCATTTCCATCGTGGACGACATGCCGGGGGTGACCCGCGACCGTATCTATGCGGACGCGGAGTGGCTTGGACGCGCGTTTACGATGGTGGACACGGGGGGCATTGAGTTCGAGGAAGAGACGTTTTTGACGCCGATCCGCGAGCAGGCACGTATCGCCATCGACGAGGCGGACGTCATCGTGTTCGTCGTGGACGGCCGCGCGGGTGTGACCTCGACGGACGAGGAAGTCGCGCGCATGCTCCGCACGGCGAAGAAGCCCGTGGTGCTGGCGGTCAATAAGATCGACAGCCCGAAGCAGGAAGCCGACGTTTACGAATTCTACAATTTGGGGCTTGGAGAACCGATTCCCATCGCCGCGTCGAACTCGCTGAACCTCGGCGACCTTCTCGATGCGGTGACGGCGAATTTTCCCGACGAGTCGGACGAGGACGCCGATACCGACGAGATACGGATTGCCGTCATCGGTCGTCCGAACGTCGGCAAGTCCTCGCTGGTCAACAAAATCCTCGGCGAGGAGCGGGTCATCGTCAGCGATATTCCAGGCACGACGAGGGACGCCATCGACACCCACTTCACGAAGGACGGCACGAAGTACACGCTGATTGACACGGCGGGCATGCGGCGAAAGGCGCGTATCGACGAGGCAATCGAGCATTACAGCGTGCTTCGTTCGCTCCGTGCCGTGGATCGGGCGAACGTGGTGCTCGTCGTGATTTCCGCGCCGGAGGGAATCACCGATCAGGACGCGCGGATTGTCGGCTATGCCCACGATGCGGGCAAGGGGCTGATTCTCGTCGTCAACAAGTGGGATATATACGAGGGGAAGGACGAGAAGTCGACGCTGCGCTTTACCGAGGATGTGCGTGAAAAGCTTCCCTTCGCGCAATATGCGCCCGTGATGTATATTTCCGCTTTGACGGGCCAGCGCGTCAATCGCGTGACCGAATTGGTCAAATACGTCGCGGAGCAGCAGTCCATGCGCGTGCAGACCAGCGTGCTGAACGAGCTTTTGCGCGACGCGCTGTCGGTGAATCCGCCGCCCGCGCACAAGGGCAGGCCGCTGAAGATTTTCTTCATCACGCAGGCGGCCATCGAGCCGCCGAAATTCGTCGTGTTCGTCAACGACCCGGAACTGATGCACTTTTCGTATTTGCGTTTCTTGGAAAACAAGCTGCGCGAGACTTTCGGTTTCGAGGGCGCGCCGCTTCGGTTGATCGTGCGTGGAAGGAACGAGAAGGAGGACGATTGAGATGGTTGGGCTTTTGTTTGCGTGCCTGTTGAGTTATCTCGTCGGCTCGATCCCGAGCGGGCTGATTCTCGGGAAAGGGATCTGGAACGTCGACCTCCGGGAGCACGGCAGCCATAATATCGGCGCGACGAACGCGTGGCGCACCATCGGGAAGCAGGCTGGCATCCTGATATTCCTCTGCGATCTCCTGAAGGGAGCTTTCGGCGTCTGGGTCGGAGGCGCGCTCTCCGGTACGCCGCTGGCGCTGGTGCTGGGCGGCGTCTTCGCGATCATCGGCCATTCCTGGTCGTTCTTCCTGCGATTCAAGGGCGGCAAGGGCGTCGCCACCGGGCTTGGCGTTATCCTCTCGCTGATGCCGGTGCCCGCGCTGCTGATTTTCGCTGTTTGGTTCGTCATCGTCAAGATCACGGGCTATGTGTCGCTGGGCTCCATCGTCGGCGCGGCGCTGGTCCCGATTTTCGCTTGGCTCTTCGGTGAGCCGCGCGCGACGATAGGCTTCGGCTTTATCGCGGCGTTTTTCGTCATCTACCGACACAAGGAAAATATCCAAAGGCTGATGGCGGGAACGGAGAGCAAGATCAAGGCGGCGAAGCGTTAAAAGAATAATAAACGGTAAAATCTCGGAGGAAAATTCCTTCGGGATTTTTCTTTTGCAAAATCGACGCGCTTTGCTTGCTGAATACGGAAAAAAGCTGTATAATGCCTCTGTTAGTGTCAAATTATATTTTTTATTGAAAGGACTTTTTATTTGGCGGCAATCACTTACGAACTGATAAAGAAGGACGAGGCTACCGGCGCGCGGGCAGGCGTGCTGCACACGCCGCACGGGAGTTTCCCGACGCCTATTTTTATGCCGGTGGGTACGCAGGCGACGGTCAAGGCGGTTTCGCCGGACGAGCTCAAAGAGCTTGGCGCGGGTATTATCCTGTCGAACACCTATCATCTGTTTTTGCGGCCTGGTATGGAGCTTGTCCGGGAAGCGGGCGGGCTGCATAAGTTCATGCACTGGGATCGGGGCATCCTGACG
>JAEEGH010011127.1_pt1 | contig 20483 bp, 10 predicted proteins | sample 9134181 | NCBI WGS metagenome assembly JAEEGH01 (sample SAMN16246544, study PRJNA631951) | gut metagenome | biome: gut microbiome; feature: rumen; material: DP-attached | host: Bos | place: Iran: Karaj | collected 2018-10
CCTCCGTCTCGAAATTTAAACAGAACCCCTATATCCAATTTGCCGGCGAAAATGTTATCTTTGCCGGCAAATTTTTTGATATGCTTTTCAAAAACGCCTTCGAGCAGCAACCGTCGCTGCGATTCGTATATGAGAAACTGCAGTTCAACTCCGCGTTGGGCCGCCAGCACCTGCTTCATCTTCCATTTTGCACGGACGAAGCCTCGTTGTCAACGGAATTTTCTCATTTGGAAGAGTTTCTGGCCATTTGGAAAGACGAAGGCAACCGCGTGGTTTTCTCCCATCTCTGCCAGCAGATCCACCAGCTCAACAACATCGCCCCTACCCTGCTCTCCCTGGAAAACGGAGCCGTTTTGGACGACATCCAACTCTTCGAAATCAAGAAGACCGCCATCCTTACCGATGTCATCGCGCAGGATGTCAGGAAGTTGGGGATCTCTTGGCTGCCTTACACCCCGATGGGCGAAATCGTGGACATCCTCGACCCCGAGCAGACGCACATCCCCCATTTCTACGTCTATTCGGCCTACGACGAGGAGTTGGCGTGCCTGCGCGAGAAGATGAAAGCGACAGATGACGCGCAAGAGATGGAATCCTTCCGTTTTCAGGCGCAGCAGGCGGAGGACCGCGTCCGACTGCAATTGAGCGAGAAGCTGCGCCCTCACCACAAAGCCTTGTCCCAAAACCTGCACAGCACCGCCTATCTGGACATGCTCGTCGCCAAGGCGAAACTGGCCCTCGAGTGGAAAGCCTGCAAACCGCAAATCGGCGACGGTCACGACCTTAAAATGCTGATTAACCCCGAGATAGCGGAATCTTTGGAGCAAAAAGGTCGGAAATTCCAGCCAGTGAGCATCGCGTTCGGGCGCGAAACCGTCCTCATCACGGGCGCGAACATGGCCGGCAAGTCCGTGCTGCTGCAGTCGTTGTCGTTAGCGCAGCACCTGTTCCAGTTCGGCTTCTACCTGCCCGCCGAATCGGCCACCTTGCCCGTTGTCGATGAGGTGATCACGAGCATCGGGGACCGGCAGTCGGCATTGAGCGGACTGTCGTCGTTCGCCGTGGAGGTGCTCACCATCGACCGCATCATCAAGACGGCGCGGGAGGGCAAGCGGGTGCTCGCGTTGGTCGACGAGCTGGCGCGCACCACCAACCCCGACGAAGGCCGCCGTATGGTGAACGGATTCATCCGCCTGAGCCGTAAACTCGGGCTCACCGCCGTGGTCACCACCCACTACAGCGGTCTTGACGTGGACTGCAAACGCTTGCGTGTCAAAGGGTTGCAGATTCCCGAAGGCGTAAGTTCCCTGAGCGTCGGGCACATTTCCGACTACATGGACTACAGCCTAAAGGAAACGCGCAACGACGACGTCCCGAAGGAAGCGTTCACCATTGCGCGTTTGTTGCACGTGGACGAGGATTTCCTCGCCGAATGTGATCCTGTGGAGTAGCGAATTACGCTTCAACAGCGCATTTCTCATGCAATTCAGCCAGGAATTCGGGAACATTCAAGCCGAGTTCCTCAGCCTTCTTGGAAAGCATGGCCTCCTCTTCGGGGGTGATCACGCCGTCCTCGAGAGCCACAGCCACCATCATATCCAGTTCGTCGAGCATGTTCTCCTGGGCTTCGGTGTCCTCGGGCATGTTCTGGAATTTGTCGGCCGCGCCTTCAATTGACGCCAAGCCTGCCACTTTACCCAATTTTCCGAGAATTTTACCGCCCTGTAAAGACTTGAACATCTTCAACATCTTCAGGATACCGAGAATACCGCCGCCTTTGGTCACAGATTTCAACACATCCGTGAGTCCGCCGCCTTGTTTTTCTTCGGCTTTGACCTCGACGTCCTTGGCTTCTTCCGCCTGACGGATCAAATCATTCAATTTGAAATTTTTCAACAAGTCCTGCAATTGGGACAAGATATTATTGTTATTTTCTGCCATAGCCGTGTGTTATTTAATGTTTTGAAGTTTTTCAACGAAATTGATTAACGCTGACATATCCTTGCCGGAGGTCTCTTGCTTTTGGCGCAAAGAGGTCAAAGTTTTCTCGAAGTCGATTTTGCCGAGGAGCTTCTTGAATTTCGCCGAGCAGAAGTTGGAAACGTCGCTGCTCACAGACTTAACTTTGTCGACGACAGCGTCTTTCATGTCACCGACTTTGTCCGCGAACTCGCTCTCTTTCAGATCTTCCACCATGTCTTTGGCTTTGTCGCTGACATTTTTGGCCGCGTCGGACACTTTTTCGCCGAATTCGGAATTCTTAACGTCTTCAACAGTATCTTCCACCTTGTCGGCGACTTCCTTCGAAGTGGATTTGAACTTGTCGAAAATCCTCTGGAAAAACCCTTTTTTCTCGGGTTGGGGTTCATTTTCTGTCATAGTCTTTAATTTTTAAAATTAACGCTGCAAAAGTATAAAAAGATTTCATTCACTATACCATTTTCAACCGAAAAAAAATGTATCTTTGCGCCGTTTTTTCAGAAAAGCCGCTTGGCCCAAAGCCGAGTGGGCAAGTAAACAGCAAACGGTAAACAATTAACAATAAACCAATATGTCAGAGAAAATTTTATCGAAAGTGAAACCCGGAGTGGTTTATGGCAAGGATCTGCAAGAGATCTTCCGCATCGCAAAAGCTAACCAATTCGCTCTCCCGGCCGTGAACGTGGTCGGCACCGACTCTATCAACGCCGTGATGGAGGCCGCCAAGGCGGTGAACTCCCCGGTGATGATCCAGTTCTCGAACGGCGGCGGCGTCTTCTGCGCCGGCAAGTCGCTGAGCAACGACGGTCAGCAGGCCGCCATCCAAGGCTGCATCTCCGGCGCCATGCACATCCACCGCATGGCCGAGATGTACGGCGTGCCCGTGGTCGTCCACACCGACCATGCCGCCAAGAAACTCCTCCCCTGGATCGACGGACTTTTGGACGAGGGCGAGAAATTCTACGCCGCGCACGGCAAGCCCCTCTTCAGCTCCCACATGCTTGACCTCTCGGAAGAGCCTCTGAAAGAGAACATCGAGATCTGCAAGAAATATCTGGCCCGCATGGCGAAACTGGAGATGACCCTCGAAATCGAGCTCGGCATCACCGGCGGCGAGGAAGACGGCGTCGACAACACCGGCATCGACAGCGCGCGCCTCTACACGCAACCCGAGGACGTGGCCTACGCCTACGAGGAACTCAGCAAGATCAGCCCGAACTTCACCATCGCCGCCTCTTTCGGCAACGTGCACGGCGTCTACAAACCCGGCAACGTGAAGTTGGAGCCCATCATCCTGCACAACTCCCAGGAATACATCCAGAAGAAGTTCAACACACAGCCGAATCCCGTGAACTTCGTGTTCCACGGCGGCTCCGGCTCCGAACCCGCCAAGATCAAGGAAGCCATCAGCTACGGCGTCATCAAGATGAACATTGACACCGACACGCAATGGGCTTTCTGGCAGGGCGTCATGAACTACTACAAGAAAAACGAAGCCTACCTGCAGAGCCAGATCGGCAACCCCGAAGGCGACGACAAACCCAACAAGAAATACTACGATCCCCGCGCCGTCCTCCGCGAAGGCGAGAAATCCATGGTCGAACGCCTCAAAGTGGCCTTCAGCGACCTCAACTGCATCGACCGCCTGTAATCAGTTGGCAGTTAGCGGTTAGTAGTTAGTAGCTGGCTTCGGGTCGAGAGCTTATACCTTAGAACTTGGACTTAAACTTAGACTTGGACATAAACTTAGACTTAGACATAAACTTAGACTTAGACTTAAACTTAGACTTAGACTTAAACTTAGACTTAGACTTAAACTTAGACTTAGACTTAAACTTAGACTTAGACTTAAACTTAGACTTAGAACTTAGACTATTCCCTTGGCCCTAATCCCTTGACCCTTGACCCTTGACCCTAAACTTTAAACATTAAACAATTAAACTATAAACTAAAAAAGAAATGGCATTCAATTTAAGAAACAGAAGCTTCCTGAAACTGTTGGACTTCACTCCGACGGAAATCCAATTCATGCTTGATCTGGCCCGCGACCTGAAGCGCGCGAAATACGCCGGCACGGAGCAACCTCGCCTGAAGGGCAAGAACATCGCCCTGATTTTCGAGAAGACCTCCACCCGCACCCGCTGCGCTTTTGAGGTGGCCGCCTACGACCAAGGCGCACACGTGACCTACCTCGGACCCACCGGTTCCCAAATCGGCGTGAAAGAGTCCATGGAGGACACCGCCCGCGTGCTCGGACGCATGTTCGACGGCATCGAATACCGCGGCTTCGCACAGGCCACCGTGGAGAAACTGGCCGAATACGCCGGCGTCCCCGTCTGGAACGGCCTCACCAACGAGTTCCACCCCACCCAGGTCCTCGCCGACTTCCTCACCATGAGCGAGCACGTTGACAAGCCCCTCAACCAGGTGACTTACGCTTACCTCGGCGACGCCCGCTTCAACATGGGCAACTCCCTGATGGTCGGCGGCGCGAAGATGGGCATGGACGTCCGCATCGTGGCCCCCAAGGCCCTGCAACCCGACAAAGCCCTGGTGAAACAATGCCAGGAGATCGCCAAACAGACCGGCGCGAAGGTGACCGTCACCGACGACGTGAAGAAAGGCGTCAAAGGCTGCGACTTCCTCTACACCGACGTCTGGGTCTCTATGGGCGAACCCGTCGAAGTGTGGGCTGAGCGCATCAAACTGCTCAAACCCTACCAGGTCAACAAGGAAACGATGGCCCTCACCGGCAATCCGAAATGCAAATTCATGCACTGCCTGCCCGCTTACCACAACCTCGAGACGCAGGTCGGCCGCGACGTGAACAAACAGTTCGGCTTGGACGGCATCGAAGTCACCGAGGACGTTTTCGAGTCCGAGAACTCCATCGTCTTCGACGAGGCCGAGAACCGCATGCACACCATCAAAGCCGTGATGGTAGCCACGCTCGGCGACTAATCCATCCTTGACAAGAAAAAACGACGGCCGGTAATGGTACACCGACCGTCGTTTTTTTGTTTAATCAACCGATTCAATTTATAACGCCAAAAATTATATCTTTGCAGCGGCAAGCAAAACCGCCAAACAAGTATCAACAAACAGTCTTATTACATCTTAAACCATAGTAGAAATGAAAAAAACAACCCTCAAGAGTCTCATTGCCGCCTTCATCCTGTCCGTGTTTTGTCTCGGAAATTGGAATGCCTGCGATGCACAAACCCTCACCGAAGTCGTCGAGACGCTTCACGAAAGCCTGCCCATTTCGCTGGGGCAGATGGGCGAAATCACCAGCATCTCCGTCAGCGGCGGCAACCTCCTCATGGAATGCAGCGTGGACGATGACGTCGTGGACATCCCCGGCCTCAAAAGCCAGCCGGAACTCATGAAAGAGAACATGAGGCAGTGGCTGTTGGGGGGAGACTCCCAATACGGCATGTTCTTCGACGCGATATCCAATGAGGGCCTGGGGTTGAAAATCCAATACACCGGCAAGAAGACAGGCAATCAAGTCTCCTGCGAGCTGACCAACGCCGAAATCAAGGACCGGAAAGCCCACCTTTCCGAATACGACCCGAAAAAGCAGCTGGATTTCCAAATCGAGGCCGCCAACAAGCAACTGCCCACAGACGAGGGCGAAGGCTTGATATGCACCAAGGTGGTCCGCAAAGGGAAATATGTCGTTTACTACTTCTCCTGCGACGAGGCGAGTTTAGACATGAAACTCCTGAAAAAACTCCAGCCCACCATGCGCGTCATGGCTCTCACGAGCCTGAACTCCGACGAAGACGCGTCGATAACCCAGCTCCGTCGCTCCTGCAAAAGAGCCAACGTCGGAATCGCCTACTACTATATCGGGAGCAAGTCCGGCAAAACCGTGAAAGTCCTCATCCCCGCCAAAGAACTCAGATAATTTCCCATTCCTGAAAAAACGGGAAGTGATATATCAAACCGACAAGTAAATTAGAATAAAACATTAAATAACAGCAAGATATGGCAAGAGAAGTAAAATGTCTCATCATCGGTTCCGGTCCCGCAGGTTACATGGCCGGCGTATATACGGCACGTGCCGACCTGAAACCCCTCCTTATCGAGGGCATGCAGCAGGGCGGTCAGCTGACCATCACCAACGAAGTGGAGAACTTCCCGGGATTCCCGGGCGGCGCAGGCGGTCCCGTGATCATGGACAAACTGCGTGAGCAGGCGCTGAAACTGGGCGTGGAGATGCAGCCCAAGAGCGTCGCGAAGGTCGATTTCAGCAGCCGGCCGTTCCACTGCCAACTGGATGACGGCGAGGAGATTATCGCAGAGACAGTCATTGTGGCCACGGGTGCGAGCGCGCGTTGGCTGCACCTGCCCGGCGAGGACGAGTTCCGCGGCTTCGGGGTCTCCACCTGCGCCACCTGCGACGGCAATTTCTTCCGCAACAAGACCACCGTGGTCATCGGCGGCGGCGACACCGCGTTGGAGGACGCCCTCTACCTGTCGCAGCTCTGCACGAAAGTCTATATCGTGCACCGCCGCGACCAGTTCCGGGGCACCGTCGCGCTGCAGAAGAGCGTGTTAGCGACTCCGAACATCGAGGTCGTGTGGAGCCATGTGCCCGTAGAGATCACCGGCGAGCAGAAAGGGTTCATCAAGAAGGTCACCGGCCTGAAGGTGAAGCACGCGCAGACTGGCGAGGAGCGCACCTTGGAGGTCGATGGCGTGTTCGAGGCCATCGGCGTGGTGCCGACCACCGAACTCTTCAAGGGGCAGTTGGATATGAACGAGCAGGGCTACCTCATCACGAAGCCCGACAGCACGAGGACCAACGTCGAGGGCGTGTTCGCCGCCGGCGACGTGCAGGATCCCGTCTTCCGCCAGGCCGTCATCGCCGCCGGCACCGGCAGCATGGCGGGAATTGAGGCGTCAAGGTTCCTGATGGAGAATTAATTTCCAACTGCGTCCCGCAGTTGGAAATTATGAATGCTGAATTATGAATATATTCAGGTCATTCGTTTTGGCTTTTTGCGTTCTCGTTCTTGCTTGTCTATAATATTCCAGACGAAATTGTACATGCTGGACCATGGCATCTGGTTTGAGCCGTGACAAAAGAGACGGTTGGAATATTTTTTCCAGATATGATTTTTTTTGTATTTTTGCATTTCAGTTTTTCCGTTACGGAAATTATGTAATAAATGTAAAACTATTTGTAGTCTGAATAATATGAAGAAAAAGATTGTAAATCCCTTTATATGCCAAGGTTACGAAAGTCCGGAATACTTCTGCGACCGCATTGAGGAAACCAAAAATATGACTTCAATGCTCTATAACGGGCGCAATATTACGCTGATTTCTCCCAGAAGATTAGGAAAAACTGGGCTTATTTGGAACACTTTTCACCAAATCAAATCCGAGAACAAGGATGCGATTTGCATCTATATCGACATTTTCCCCACCAAAAATCAAAACGAATTTGTGAGAATGTTAGGCACGGCAGTGCTCAACGAAACGCTCTCAAAAAGTAAAATAATGGGCAAAAAGCTGTTGGAGATGCTCGGCTCTTTGAGGCCGGTCCTTGGTGTGGATGCCCTTACCGGGATGCCGAATGTGACATTAAATGTGGATCCGACGCAATCGGAAATGACCATTCAGAGCATCTTTACCTATCTCAACAAGATTCAGCACGAAGTTTTCATCGCCATCGACGAGTTCCAGCAAATTAATGAATATCCCGAATCCGGTACTGAGGCGATGCTCCGATCCTACATTCAATTCTCGCATAACATCCATTTCATCTTCTCGGGGAGTAGGAAGCACCTTATGTCCGAGATGTTCGTCTCACCCAAACGACCATTCTATCAAAGCACTGACATGATGAATCTTACGCCCCTTGACGAAGAGACTTACTATCAATTCGCCAACCGTTTTTTCGAAGCGAAGAAGGGTGGGCTGGATCGTGAACTGTTTCACGAACTTTACAACACCTACGAGGGCTATACGTGGTATATCCAATCTGTTTTGAACAGACTCTATGAAAAGTTCAAAACGGTGTCGTCTTCCGCACAACTCCGAGAAACGATATTGAATGTCGTGGAGAGCAAATCGCCTCAGTACGAGAGCATTGTGTCATTCCTTACTGAAAACCAGTTTTCATTGCTCCGTGCTGTGGCCAAGGAGGAGTTGGTGGAACAGCCTATGAGCAAAGAGTTCATCAAGAAGTATGGTTTGCCAGGCGCAAGCAGTGTGAAAACCGCCTTGGAGGTTTTGAATGACAAAGAGTTGCTTTATCAAACGCCCAACGGCTACATCGTATATGACCGTTTTATGAACCAGTGGTTGCAAAGGATATAATGAATAAAAAAGTGTATCTTCGCACCTGCATACAAAATCGAAACGCTATGAAAAAACATACCTGCTGTGCTTGTTCACAGCATTGCTGACAGCCGGTTTCGCGCAAGATGCGGTCAACACCGGCAAAGTTTCCGGACATCTGGCCGCTATGGTCACCCAATATACCGACAACAACGATGACAAAGGTGGAACTGTAGCACCAAAGAACGTCAAAGCGTTGGTGTCGCTGACCCAAACGTGCGATGCTCACACCTTTTTCGCCCGTCACGGCTGCCGACTCATCGACAATGTGGGACGCGTCTTCATCGTGGATATTCCCCTCGACCGCGTGATCTCCCTTTCCTTCAACGACACCATCGAGCGCATCGAGGCCGAGCGGATGCCCCACCTCGCGATGGACGTGACCCCGCAGCAGGTGAACGCCACGGGTGTGTATTCCGGCGAGAACCTTCCGCAGGCTTACACGGGCGCGGGCGTGGCAGCGGGCGTGTTCGACTGCTACTACGACTTTACCCACCCGGCGTTCCTCGACGCCAACGGCGACCTGCGCGTCCGCTACTACTATGACTTCCACTGGCCGAACGCCGACTGCACCTTGGGACACGCTCTAGAGACGACCGCCGAAATCGCCGCCTACGAACATTCGCAGCACACCCGCAACCACATCCACGGCACCCACGTGATGGGCATCATGGTCGGTTCCGCTGTGAATGGGCAATACCAGGGTATGGCACCTGAAGCGGACATTTACCTAGCGGACTTCAACTCCGACCGCGAACAGTTCGAGAACCCCGACGAGAACACCTCCGCCACCGCCGTCTTAGGTTTTAAGTACATTTTTGACCAGGCGGAGGCCGACAATAAGCCCTGCATCATCAACCTCTCCGCGCTGAAAGACGGGGTGTATGCCGTGCAGCTCATCACCGACGACCCGCGCACCACAGTCTCGACGCTGATACGGTTGTAAAGCGAAACGACAAAAATCATACATTTTGGAGATTTTTGTTCGGTTGTATGGTTCTGGAGTACTACTCTACAACGCAGGCGGTATGGGCAGCAGGAACCACTCCTACAACAAGGACACTGACCAGCATGCACTTCACTGTCTCTTGATGAATCGTTTGGTCACAGTCCCTTGATCCGTGACAATCTGCATCAGATAGACACCCGATGGCAGTTTGGACACAAAGACACGTTTCGGATTCTCCATCACATCCGTTCTATCAAGCAGTCGTCCATAGACATCGTAAACTTCTATGTATGAAATAGCTATTCCATTATCAGCTAACACATCCACATAATGGGTCGAAGGATTCGGATAGAGGACTATAGCACGTTCAAGCTGATAATGAGCAATGCTCACCGAATCATCATTCTGATGGGAAGACGTATCACCAGGAAGCGTGGAAGATGTAAGTGAAATCCATTCACTAAACTCATCATCGCTGCAATGAGTACGTACATAAATAGTATAGACACTGCCGCTATCGAGTTGCGTGAAAGTGTAGGAAAGCGTATCGTGCAAGATGATGGCTTGGGATTCGTCAAGCGTATCATTCTCAGCCACCAACGCCACATCCCAGTCGTGATGAGCGGACATCGGATCCGTGATGTGGAACGACACTTCCGTTATGGAAACCGAATCCACAGTCAATGCAACAGGAGGAGTGCAACCTTTAGGCACAATGATAATATTGTCGAATGCTCCTGCCGGATTGTTCCCTAATGAGCCGTCATTTCTCCAAAGAATATACAATCGCACAACATTGGTGGTGACATTAAATGTGTCACTGTAGGTAGTCCATTGGTCACGTTGATAAAGTATCGTGTCTATCTGCACCGCACCTTCAGGGATTACAACGTTATTGGATCCCACATTCGGAGTTGCAACAGGTCCAATGAAAACCTTCGCATAATCATACACCGTATTATTATAAATTTCACCTATACCCCTAAAATCAAAAGTAATCTGATACGGATTTTGTTCCGGATCTATATTGATGTCGCGATATGCCCAAAGCGTGGAGGGGGAATTAAATGTATAGGCATTCGTCAATCCACCATCATTACTGACATACAGGGAGTGTCCTTCGCTTTGTGTAGCTGCCGTATCAACAACCCATTGGTTCACAGATCCATAACTAACATATTGCCAACTATTGACTTCCACAGGATCCTCAAAATCACAATAATATGGAATATGGGCCAACTGGTGCTGCGTTTGGAATTCTCTCATCCGCCAAAGCCCTGATTGACCGTCGGCATAATTAGCACGCACGCGAACCAAATAGTCCGTAAGAGGCTGAAGATTAGTAATATTGAACATCGTGTCATAAACCGTCACTGTAGCCATGATGGAATCTGTCAACAACGCGTATTCAACTGTGTAGGAAGCAGGTGTGAGCGTGTCCGCCGTATTCCACGTGATAAGGGCGGAGATATCCGTTGGCGCGACCTGCAACATCGGCGGTTGCATATTCACTGTAGATAAGCACACGTTGTCGATAGTGGCTGGCGGATTCGTCCCTCCGGAATTGTCATTATGCCACAGAAAATAGATTCTCTGTAAACCCGTATGTGTGGTGTCAAAGGTGTATTGGTAATGTGTCCAACCTTCTTTCAAACACAATTTCGTGGCCAACTTCAAAGCACCTGAAGGAGTCGAGTTTCCAGACGGTAGAGTCATCGGGCCGACAAATACATCCACATAGTCATAGTTATTCTCACCCATTCCCTTGAAATCGAACGAGAGGTAATAGGTTGAATGTCCCGGGGTGACAAAAACATCCGTATAAGCCCAACAGTTAGCCGTTACGGAGGGGTTATAGCTATTGGTCTGGCCACTATTGGAGGAAACATAAAGAGTCCCGTTAGGCATACATTCGGCATGACGACCGACATACCATCGCTGACTTGACGCATCGCTGCTCATTTGCCATGAGCTTGCGCTCCCAGGCGTATCAAAATCGCAGATATAGAGAATGTTATCATTGGTGTAAAACGACGATTCCTCGCTCCATTGGCTATATTGTGCGTCGCAATTCTGTTTTACTTTCCAATAATAGAAGATATTACTGAGCAGATTTTGGACGGTCAAGAATGTGTCGGAAACGGTCTCGTATGTGTATGCCGTGTCGTTTTGCGGACGATAGGCCACCGTATAGTTCGTACCCTGACCGCCTCTGCGCAAAGTCCAAGAGAGTGTGGCACTATTGTCCGATGCAACAGACCACAATTCAACAGGTTCCCGGCAAGGATTGGCAACAATCTCGAAATTGTCGAATGCAGCGGGCGGTTGCGTAACCGAATAGGTGTTGTTGGTCCACATCACGTAAAGCCTTTGTACGCCACTATGAGCAGCATCGATATAGAAATGATAATGCTGCCATGATTCCTGGTTGTACATATTTGCGCCCAACTGTTCCGCACCCTCTGGCGTGAAGGTTTCAAACGGAGTGGCAGGTGCGCCCAAGAAGACCTTGGCGTAGTGGCTGCTACTACCCTTGCCTTTGAAATCGAAGGAAAGATCGTACTCGTCGTTGCCGGGAGGGAAATAGATGTCACGATATGCCCAAATCTGAGACACCGAACCGTTGGAATAGTGATTCGTCGCACTGTCATCAGTGACATATAATGCAGAATCGCCAGACAGATGCACTCCATCCCCTATCATCCATTCATTAGGGCCACTGAGGCAAACGAGCGACCAAGAGGTATTCTCGCTTGCATCTTCAAAGCCACATTCGTACGGAAGAGTAGCACACATCGGCTGAAGGGTGGTGAAGTGGGCGCCGTTACTCCATAAACTGTGGTCAATGTCGGAGCAGTTTGCCCGAACCATCCAGTAATAGTAGCTGTCGGGCAGCAAGCCTGTAATTTGCAAAAAAGTATCGACACTTGTCACTTCGATGAAGGCACTGTCGTTTAATAACTTGTACGCCACGGTATAGCTCATCGGCAGTACATTGGCATTGCCCGGGTTCCAAGATAACGTGACAGAGGTGTCTGTTGTGGAATGCGCGGCAAGATTCACCGGTATGGCGCAATCCGAAACCTGAACGGTGATGTTGTCTATTGCGGCACCCGGATTCATACCGTTATTCGAGTCACAACGCCACTGGAAATAGATTCGCTGCAATCCCGAGTGGCTTGAATCTACCTCGAAACTGTAGTGTGTCCATGACGGCACCATACAGAGGTCGCCACCAAGCTGTTCCGCCCCTTCGGGAGCGTTAAGCCCGGAAGGCGTTGCCGGAGGACCAACATAAACCCGTGCAAAGTCCACGTCGGTTTGTCCCAATCCCCTATAATCGAAAGAAATCTGGTACTTGTCAACATCTCCTCCCAAGAAAATATCACGATAGGCCCACAGACGGGCAGTAGCGTAATAATTGTAGTTTCCGTCTCCATACGCAGAGCCCACATGCAAGGTGACATTGCCGTTGTCCATCGGTGCCGCGCCGATTGTCAAATAATTCCAATCACTGCCATGATCATACGTCCAATGGGCAATCTCGTTTTCATCCTCAAAATCACAAAAATAAGGAAGTAGTGGTTGCGTGTAGAAAGAGAATTCGGAACTCCAGTCGCCGGGATCACCGTCACATTGGGTGCGCACTTTCCAGAAATAGGGAATGTCGGGGATAAGGTTGGTAACCAACACTGAAGTGTCCTGCACATTAACCATCGTATAAACGCTATCGTCTTGGGGTTTATATGCCACCGTATAAATTTGATTTCCGACGGGCTTCCAGGTAAAGTGGGCGGCATCGGGAGCAGTAAGTGTGACAGCAAGCGAAGTCGGGGGAGGACAGGTAGAGGCTTCTACCGCAATGTTATCCACCGCTCCTGCCTTATCCGATGCGTCAGCACGTATTCTATCGAAGAACAAGCGCTGTAAGCCCGAAATAGAGGAGTCTATGACGACATAGTGATGTTGCCACTGATCGGAAACAGGAATGGATCCGACAAGCACTGGACTGGAAAGCGAATCTTCCAACGATTGCAGCTTTAACTCAGCTTCTATACCCATATAATCAAAGGAGATATGGTATTCGTCAGCACCAGGCACAAAGTAAACGTCACGATATATGCTTATGGGATCTTCGTCAGAATACATCGAATTGCAGGTGTTTGTGGCACCGTCGTCATGCGAAATATAGAGCGAATAGTATCCGCCAAAAGAGACTGCATCACCAATAATCCAGCTATCATTGTTAAAAGAAACAGAGGCCCTATGCCAACCACCCCAGTCAGCATCGTTTTCAAAACCAGTGAAATAAGGCGTGATTGCAGCCGTATAGAGCGCAGCTTCATGGCTCCATGCGCTCAGTGTACCATCTATTGCCACAGCCCGCACTTTCCAGTGATAACGGGTGGCTGAGACCAACATTTCTGCCTGCCAGAAGGTGTCGGTCAACGAAACGATGGTGTAAGCGGTGTCCGCATCCTCTCGATAAGCCAGCTGATAGGAAGCTGGCGCTTGTCGGTTACCAGGGGTCCAGCTCAACAGAGCGGAATTATGAGTGACATTTGAGGAGACCAAATCATACGGCCGTCCAAAGGACACTCCCGTAAGAGTGATGTCATCCACGGCACAAGAGCCCTTCGCCACATCCCAATAATCTTTCCTCCATTCGAAAACGAGACGCTGCATGTCGCTGTGCATCCGATTGACTATGATGGTAACATGATGCCAAAGGGTGTCGGTAAAGCAAATATTATCGACTGAACTTCCCATTTCCGGGATGTCAAAGCTTGGCGATTCGGGCGATTCGACATATACGGAGATGTCCGTTTGGTTCGTTGTGTCAAAGGTCTTGAAATCGAACTCCAGCAAATATTCGTCATAAATCGGGTCGAAAAAGAAATCCCGATAGAGATAAGCCTCTGCATAGTTGGGATTGTTGGTCTGATAGGTCGCTCCGTTATCTTTGGAAATATAACTGGAATACTGACCATTATGTTGAACGGCACTTCCAATGCACCATTTGTGCTGCGAGGCTTCGTAGTAGTTAGCCCATGCTGCGTTTTCCGACGAATCCTCAAATCCACAAGCGTATGGCATCGTGGCCAGCATTTGGTAGGTATCGAAAGTAATTTCCTGGCTCCATCCGCTGGATTCGTTGTCCGAACAGTTGGTCCGGACTTTCCACGAATAAGTGGTCAGGGGCTGCAAACCGGTCAAAGTGATGGTTGTGTCCGAATTCTCTATTTCCGTGTAAGCGGAATCTGATGCGGATTTATAAGCGACCGTGTAAGACTCCGGGCTTCCGAACTCACACGCCCACCACGTGAGTTGTGCCGTAGTATCAGATGGAATATCCGACAGGTGCAATGGACGCGCACAACCCGTACCCGTGATGGAGATGTCATCAATGGCAATGGCAGGATGATATCCTCCATTCGCATAGTGGTTCTGCCAGAAAAAGTAGATACGTCGCACACCAGCGAAGGTACTGTCCAACGTGTATTCGTAATGTTTCCAAGCTGGAGGATAGCCACTGCTCGTGTGGTGGATCTTATCTCCTATCTGCACCAAACTATCCATCGGCATACTGTCGGAAGGAGTAATCGGCGTTCCAATATATACCATAGCGTATGCACTGTTTGCATTCCCACGCACCTTGGCATCGAAAGAAAATTCATAACCAGCATATTGCGGGTCAAAATAGACGTCCCGATAGGTCCAAAGAGCCGACTCGGATGTGTAAACATATTCGTTGTCAGAGCCGTTGGCCTTTGTGGTGACATACAGAGAAGTGTTGGCGCTGTGATAGGTGTTGTGGCCTAAATACCAACGGTTTTTGTTGTTTCCCGAAATGACCGGCACATTCCACGCCAAGTTCTCGACCGCATCCTCAAAATCGCAATAATAAGGAAGTGGATGCACCCACTGTAGTTGCGTCTTGAACGTGGCCACGCTGCTCCAATCCGTAGAAACAGAATCGTTATAGAGCGTTTTCACCCGCCAGTAGTAATCGGTATAAACAGACAAACCCGTGAGTGTCACTGAATTAGTGTCATAAACGGTAAATTCCGTGTAGTTATAATCCCCAGCCGTCTTATAGCCCACGATGTAGCCCATCGGAGCATCCACGCAGTTGTGCTGCCAAGAAAGCGTGGCGGAAGAATCGGTGATATTCGTGGTAATCAAGGTGTTAGGTTGCAGACAAGAAACTCCCGTGATGGAAATGTCATCAATGGAAATGCCTGGATTCCCGTTATCGTACGAGGTTTTGTACCAACGGAATGAAAGACGATAAACGCCAGGTGTATCAACATTAAACGTGTAGCTGTGATCCATCCAAACAGAGTCATACGGCAATACGGAACCGGAACACAGTTGTTTGAGCGTAGTGTTATTGCTCGGCCCGAAATATGGTGTCGTACGCCCATAACCGCGATGTTTGAAAGAAATTACATATTGGGGATATATAGGATCCAAATAGAATTCCCTATATGACCATATTTTATTTAAATCGCCAACATTACTACTGCAAATATTCGTAACACCATCATCGTGTGTAATATACAAAGAATGATTTCCTGAATATGACACGTATGATCCTATAAACCATTTGCCATAATACCAATATGGAGAACTGGTTGGCATGTACCATAAAGCATTTTCCACCGAATCCTCGAAATCGCAGTAATACGGCACAGTGGCATACGTACGCAACGTGGTGAACGTCCTCTCCAAACTCCAGTCGCTTGATGCTGAGTCACCGCACAAAGCTTTCACTTTCCAATAATATGTCGTGTTTGGAATCAAATTCGACAACGTGCAGAATGTATCCGAGACCATAACCTCTGTGTAGGACGAGTCCGCTGCAGTGCGATAGGCCACCTGATACTGATACGCCATGCCTAAAACACCCGGCACCCACGACAAATTTGCCGTGGAGGTTGTGATACCGAAAGAGGCCAACATCTCCGGGAATGAGCAGTCGTTATCCTGATACGTAAACGTCAACTTGGGCAGAATATTCCCTTCGTAGGGGACATTACTGTTATTACCGACCAAATTACGGGATGTTATTAACGGGGGCACTTGACCTGACGACTGTATTTGCCCATAGAAATGTTCACTTCCGTAACTTCCGCCCGCCGGTTTATAAACCTCTACCAACAGGTTTCCGCCCGTATATAAGAACGCCGTGTCCAGCGGAATACGCAAACACCCCTCCTCGAAAAAGGCGGACATCTGTCCTGACCACACTTCTACTGTCGGGGAACTCGAAAAACCGCCCGACAGATTGTTGTCATTCGTGATACCCAATCTAACCGTCTGAATCCCATCCCATTGCAATGTCGGCATAGTCACAAAATACCATGTCAGCGTAGTAATATAATGTCCCTGCAATTCGGTAAGCATGGAAGCCGGATAGATCGACTGCGAATGTTGTGATTGTATCCAATGATACACCGACAGCGGGTAATACAACGACTCCGAAGTGCCATCGGCTACTGTTATCTGCTGCGCTTCAGCTTTGATACCGCACAACATTCCTGATATAATCCAGATCAAAAAGAATTTCCTTTTCATATTATCATATTTTCATAATTAATCTTGAACCTTGAAGCTTAATAATTCCTCACGCACCGCACCGGAAACGCACGATCATAATAATACGAGGCCTCAGTGAGCATTTGACCATTATAGGATATCTTGAAAACATGGGCATAACTGTAATAAGGAGTGCTATTGAAGGTGTAATGGTTGGTTCGGCTCCAAATATAGGCTACCTCACCCACCTGGAAAGTGTTTTGATAATGACCACCGGAAGGATAAGCAGAGAATCCCGTGAGGTTGTTGTTGGAAGGATATGCTCCCGGAGAACAGTTTGCAGTCGAAGAGTTCCAACCGGAGACATCAGCAAGGGCTTTTGCAACACTATTGGTATCTTCCCCGCAAGCGTAGTGCGCACCCGTGTAATTCCGCAAGGTTCCAAATTCAGAAGCATCTGGAATATGCCAACCATCGGGGCAGATGCCCTGCACATCCACATTCGTGGTGGTGGAGTTTTTGGTAAGCGCTTTCCAGTTGTAAGCGTATCCGTAAGTAGGAAGCAAATTCGTATTATAGGTAAGATTGTAGTAATATGGTTCATACATGGAATATGCTCCCGCTCCCGTACCTCCATACGGAATAGCTGTTCCGTCTGCGAAATGGGTTGTGTAGAGATTCGATTTCATCCAGCATTGACTGCCCACCTGCACGGTATTATAGACGTGACCCTCGTAATCGGTCAGTGTCGGGGTTCCTATGCAGGGCTGCCCATCCTCTGCCAATGTCAGCAGCAGGTAGTCATCGCTGAAAAGGAGCGTGCCGTTGGAAACGCAATACCCACGCAGATAGTAGGTGGAAGCCCTTTCAAGGCTATCCACAAGGATGTCGAAAACGTTGTCCGTGCCGGTTGTTGGGTAATTCCGATTCGAAAGATCCGGCTGCGGCAACGTGTCCAAGCAAAGTCCCCGATTGGAGATGGCAGCGGTACTGTCGCATACGATAGTCGCCCGCATGGTGGCGTAGTTGTGGTCAAGATGGACTAAGGAGAGATGAACGGAAGTGGGAATGGTGTCCGGCGCGAAACTCAGGATGTTGCCATAGACCGTACCGAATGCATTGGTGGCATACGGACGGACATAGCAGAGCGTGTCATGGATGCCGCCGATAATTTGATGGAAAGCACCCACTGTGTCGTTCCACTCTACATGGTTGTCCGTCATTGTTGGCATTGGGTTTGCAGACCAGCATAATCCCATTACCGTGGTTGCGTCGCCACCGTCCGTCAGCAGCGTGCCGTTACAGGTGGCATACGAAGAACCGATATTGGTGATGGAGTCCAATGCCACTGCCGGAAGTCCGATTTCTGTGGTGAAATCGATTACGTCCCCATAGCCCGTACCCACGGCGTTGGTAGCGTAAGCTCTTGCATAATAGTGGGTGGCTGAAATAAGGTTAGTCAAAGCACAGCTAAAACTATCTGACACTGTGGATGTTGACATATAACTATCTGCTAACGTAGGTGCGTCTGTCAGACCCCAGCAGATGCCGCGTTCCAAGACGGGCAGACCGCCATCATTCACAATCATGCCGCCCACGATCGCGGAAGTGTCCGTTATGGATGAGGCTTGCACAGTCGTGAGGGATGGGGCAACGTTCGCATCCGTGGTAAAGTTAACTGTTTCGCCATAGACGGTAGCGTAGGCATTAGTGGCGTATGTGCGACAATAGTAGGGAGTCCCTGCGGTCAGTCCCGTCAGCGTTGCTGTGAAAGCACCCATCCCCGATCCAACAGCCATATTGGAGGCCGCGAGAGTCGGGTCCGGCAGCGTATCCCAGCAGAAACCGCGTTCCGTCACAGGAGCCAGTCCCTCAGAAAGGACCTCGCCGCTGCACACGGCCGTGTTACGCGTTATGGAAGTCACCGCACCAGTGGCTACATACGGACTGTCAATCGGACAGGCAATCGGGACATCAATGGCGATTTCCGCCTCCTCCACGTAACCGTTATCAGCACTGAGAGCATCCAAGACACGGATTTGCCAAAGACCGTTCAGCGGACAACCGACCAAATAGGAGAACGATTCGTCTGGTTTATACATGTTAGACAACGTGGTCACATCCGTAGCCGCGACATAATTATTCTCACTGCCGTTAAAGCTGGGATTATACGTGGTGAAATGGTTACACGATTCCCAAACCCGAGAACCTCCGCAGGCATACGTCTGTCCGTGAGTAGTATCCATTGACCAGCAGTAATTCCAACATTCGCCCATTGGATTCACAGTCGGATCGCAACGAGGGTTACTGTTATGTATGTCATAACGTCCAAAGTGAGCACTTGGTTCGTTGTTGCCCCCGGGCCATCCCCAATACCACAAAGGAATAAGACTTGCACAACCGTTGGATTGGCTTGATTGCCCCAGCCTACTTTTAGTCATTATGGTAGCTGTTTGTTCATTAGGGCAAACCACCTGAATCCAAAGGTCTCCGATACATTCGTGTTCCATTTTCAAGCGGACGTAAGGCAACTGTTCTATACTTTGCAACACTGCATCCGGATCATAACCATAAATATGAATATTCATGGTACCGAAACAATCGCCGTCACATTCCATACCATCTGGGATAAGCACCGTATTAGTATCGACAAAATGCCGCACTCCGGAAATCTCTCCCAAGGTGGCGAATGTCAAAACGACTGTCTCATCTGGAATTGTGGTGATTTCTATGGTTTCACTCGTCTGGAATTGTCCATCCACCTGACGGAAGCCTATAATACGAAGCAGGTCCCCTGTTTCGAACGGATGCTCACCACTCCTATAGGTTTTCAACTCAGCTCCTTTGGCTTGATAGACAATATGGTTGCGACCACCGTTGTCCGTATTCAACATCCTGATGGAAGCGGTCTCACGGGAAGTCCTCACCGTGAGCAGATATTGCTGGGGCGAGTTCAACCACACTCGGAAAGTGTGCACGCCCGTCTCACACTGCTGCACCAAATCCGTAATCTTGCGTCCTGAAAGGTCAAATACCCCAACAAAAACCCGATCAGAATACGGCAGACTCATCGTGAAATCTGTTGCCCCGTTAAACGGGTTCGGTGTATTCTGCGAAACGGAGAAGACGGCTTCTTCGCCATAGTTGGGCACCCCCACTCCAGATAGGAACAAGATGGTGTCCGGATAGAAAAGCGTATCCATCCACCCTTGCGTAATATTCTCTATCTCAATGTGATGCAGCTGCACATAGCCACCATTTCTATCCTGACCTTTGAATGTCAGCGATTGCTGAGCTACCGCCGTTATCACACTACATAAAACAAAAAAACTGAATAATCCTCTTTTGATGATATTTTTTTTCATACCGCTAATTATTTTACCTTTTTCCTTTACGGCTACAAAAATACAATTTTTTCAACAAGCTTTAATTCCTCTCGGCTAAAAATGTCCACCTTTGGATTGTCTGAAAAACTAATCCAGCAATCCCGAAAAATCGTATCTTTGCCGCCCGATTGAGACGATGAGACGATGAGACGATGAGACGATGAGACGATGAGACGATGAGACGATGAGACGATGAGACGATGAGACGATGAGACGATGATGCGATGAGACGATGAATGTCAAAATCACCAATCACAATTCACTATTCA
>JAEEGH010011130.1_pt1 | contig 20480 bp, 23 predicted proteins | sample 9134181 | NCBI WGS metagenome assembly JAEEGH01 (sample SAMN16246544, study PRJNA631951) | gut metagenome | biome: gut microbiome; feature: rumen; material: DP-attached | host: Bos | place: Iran: Karaj | collected 2018-10
AAAGAGCTCGGACGAGGAATGATGGCCCGGCGCCTGTATCGGCCGCCGCGATTGTGAATGGTTTGTGTATTCGTCCGGGGGTCGGTTGACTTTCGACACAAAGCATAATACAGTGGTATCAGGAGGATGGCTCATGAATGTGTTGTTCTTTCTGAAGCCCAAGCAGGAGGTGTGCGTGCTGCACAAGAACTATACCCTGCGACAGGGCATAGAGAAGATGCGGCAGTATGGGTTTGCGGCGGTCCCCGTCATCGACGACGAGGGCAAGTATTGCGGCATCGTCACCGAGGGCGATCTCCTCAGGCAGGTGCTCCAGCACGAGAGCAAGGCCGAGTGGGAGCAGATCCCCCTTCGGGAGGCCATGCAGACCGACGTGAAGAAGCCCGTGAACGTGATGGCGGACATGGATGAGCTGCTGTCCGTGGCGGTGAATCAGAATTTTGTGCCCGTGGTGGACGATCGGGGCATGTTCATCGGCATCGTCACCCGGCAGGACATCATGCGGTATTTCGCCCGGGAGTATCAGGCCCTGGAGCAGCGGAAGGCGGAGGGCTAAGGATGCCGATACCGGGGGTGGAACAGCCCGCCTATAGGGAGATCAGTGAGAGGTTGCGGCTGCGCCGGTACGACGGCACAGCCGATTTTGCGTTCGCCTGGTATCAGGACCCGGAGCTCGTCTACCTGGTGGACGGGGTAAAGAAGCCCTACGACCGGGCGACCCTGTACGGCATGTACAACTATCTGGACCAGCACGGGGAGCTGTATTTCATCGAGGTCCGGGCGGGGGAGACCTTCGTGCCCATCGGGGACGTGACCTTCTCCCGGGAGGATCTGCCCCTCGTCATCGGCGTGCCGGAATACCGGGGCCGGGGCATCGGGAGGCAGGTGATCCTCTCCCTCATGGATCGGGGGCGACAGCTGGGCTTTGACCGGCTGGGCGTCCGGGAGATCTACGATTTCAACACCGCCTCCATCCGCTGCTTCACTTCCTGCGGGTTCGCGCCCGTGGAGCAGACGGACAGGGGTTGGCGGTACGAGGCAAAGCTATAGAGCGGAGGAAACGACCATGGCGTGGGTGTTTATGGACCTGGAGATGAAGCCCGTGGACAAGCAGTTTCGGCGGGAGCGGGACATCTGCCGACAGGAGGTCATCGAGTTCGGGGCCGTGAAGCTGGGGGAGGACATGACCGAAACGGACAGCTTCCGGGCTCTGGTGAAGCCGGCCCTGGGGGAGATCCCGCCCCGGTACGCCCAGCTCACGGGCATCACCAACGACATGGTGGCGGAGGCGCCAGACTTTGAGACGGTCCTCGGCCAGTTCGCCGCCTGGTGCGAAGACGCGGAGACGGTCTACGCCTGGAGCGGGAGCGACCTCGACCAGCTCCGGGGCGAGGTGAAGATGAAGGGCATCGACTTCCCCCTGGAAGCCCTGGCGGGGAAGTGGGCCGACTTTCAGAAGATCTTCACCCGGGCCGTGGGCCTGAAACGGGAGCTGTCGTTGGAGCAGGCGGTGAACATCGCCAACATCAACTTTGAGGGCCACCAGCACGATGCCCTATGGGACGCCCGGAACACCGCCGAGCTCTTCCGCATCTACCGGGACGAAGGGCGCTTCAACGCCATCATCGGCCCCCTGCGGGAGGCGGTGAACCCCAAGAAGCAGACCTCCTTCACCCTGGCCGACGCCCTGGGCGACGCGCTGAAGGGGCTGAACCTGCCGGAAGCATGAAGCGCGTGATCCACATCTTCGGGGCCTCGGGCTCCGGCACCAGCACCCTGGGGCGGGCCGTGGCGGACAGGGCTGGCTTCCGGTTCCTGGACACCGACGACTACTACTGGCTGCCCGCGGAGCCCATGTACACCCTGAAGCGGCCCATACCGGAGCGGCTGGCGCTGATGGAACGGGATTTGGACACGGCGGAGGACGCGGTCCTATCCGGCTCCCTGGTGGGCTGGGGCGACCCCCTGATCCCCCGGTTCACCCTGGCGGTGCGGCTCGATACGCCCACGCCCGTGCGTATGGAGCGGCTTCGGCAGCGGGAGTACGCCCGGTACGGCGCGCGAGTTCTCCCCGGCGGGGATATGTACGACCAGAGCCAGGCCTTCCTCGATTGGGCCGCCCGCTACGACGACGGCGTCCCGCCCTTGCGGAGCCGGGCCCTCCACGACCTGTGGCAGCAACAGCTCCCCTGCCCGGTCCTCACCCTGGACGGCACGCTGCCGGTGGAGGAGCTGGTGCAGGCGGTCATGAAAAAGCTGTAAAAGACAAGAAAAAAAGCGGCTTCGCGCCGCTTTTTGCGTTTTCTGGGTTTATTGAGCCCGCTCCTTCTCCGCTTCCCTTTGGGCGAGGTCGTTGGTGTCGATGGCGCCCCGGAAGACCACGAAGGTGTCGAAGAGATACTCGGTGACGAAGTTGATCACCATGTTGAGGAAGGTCACCAGGTATTCGTTCCAGCCCACGGTGTCCGTGAGATACTTCTCGAGCAGGGTGGAGAGGGGCGTGAACACCGCGTAGTAGGCCGCCACCTTCAGCATGGCCACGGGTACGTTGTTGGCGGCCCGGAAGGTGAAGCGCCGATTCAGGGTGAAGTTCCAGATCACGGAGAGGACCAGGGCGATAAGGTAGGACACCCAGTAGGGCAGGTGAAGGAGCTCGTTGAGCAGGGTGAAGCTGAGGATCTGGATGGCCCCCGCCGAGATAGAGAACAGCAAAAACTTCAGGGAACGGATCAGTTCCTTCTTTTTCTCGCTTTGCATGGCATGTGCCTCCTATGCGCGTTCAGGGCAAGGGCTCCCCGGGCGCGCCCGTCTCGGGGGCGTAGACCCGCAAAGCCTGCCGGTGGTTCTGGATATGGACCAGGGTGGAGCCCTTCTGATACTCCCCGTCCAGCGTCCAGTCGAAGGGGTTCTCCGCCTCGATGGTGATCTCGCTGGCGTGGAAGAAGGTGATCTGCTGGGAGATGAAGTCCCCGGAGAGGACGGAGTAGACCGTGTCGGAAAGCTCCGGCAGGGTGGTCAGATTCTCGATGAGCACCACCTCGAACTTCCCGTCGTCGGTGACCACGGCCCCCTCGGGCAGACTCACCACCCCGGACACGGAGGTGTTGTTGGTGATGGCTCCGAAGATATAGTCCCCCTCGTAGGTCTGGCCGTTGGCGGTGACCTTCATATGCTCCGCCTTGATCCGGGGCAGCTCTCGCATCACGTCCAGGAAGTAGGCGGGTCGCCCCAGGGCGTTCTTCAGGTCCTGGCTCGTGACGTAGGAGGTGGCGATGAAGGCGCCGAAGGCAGCCACGTACACGAACAGCTTGCCGTTGAAGGTGCCGCAGTCCACCGCCTTCTCCTGGTCCGAGGCCGCGTCCCGGGCGGCGGCCACCAGATCGGAGGAGAGCCCGTGGAGGGCGCCGAAGTCGTTGGAGGACCCGGCGGGGACGTAGCCGATGGCCATGTCCTTCCCGCACTGCTTGATGCCGGCCACCACCTGGGCAAAGGTGCCGTCGCCGCCCAGGCACACCACCCGGTCGTAGTCGGCCCCGCAGAGGGCGGCGTATCGCTCCGCGTCGTCGGGGCTCTGGGTCAGATACGTGGTGACCAGATACCCGGCCTCCATGAACTGCTGGATCATCTCCGGGAAGTAGCGCTTGTAGACCTTGCGCCCGGCCACCGGGTTGACGATGAACAGCAGCTTCTTGCTGTCCTTGTCCAAACGGACCTTTTTCTTCATATCACATGACCCCCGCGATTCTCAAACAAAGATAGGCCAAAGGGATGGAAAACACCATGCTGTCGAACTTGTCCATGATCCCGCCGTGGGGCCCCAACAGGTTCGAAAAATCCTTGGCCCCGGCGGCCCGCTTCACCAGCGAAGCGGCCAGATCCCCCAGCTGCCCCCAGCTGGAACAGACGAGGCAAACGAGCATCCAGGCCCAGGGGGACAGGGGACAGCCGCCCCGGAACAGGGCCCAGCACAAAAGGCCCGTGGGCAGGGCCGCCACGGCGCCGGCCAGGCACCCCTCCCAGGTCTTGTGAGGGCTCACCGGGGTGGACAGGCGATGCTTGCCCCACTGTTTCCCCACGATCAGGGCCGCCGAGTCGCAGATCCAGGCGGTGAGCTGCCCCACGGCGAAAGGCCAGAGCCAGCGCTCCAGCTGGCTCATATAGAGCAGCAGCCCGAACAGGCTCCCCGGATACACCAGCACCGTCAGCGCCCGAAGGGCTTCCTGCCCATGCCCCTCCCGGTAGGCGAGGGCGCCCAGGGCCAGAACGATTTGGGCGGCGGCGAAGAAGGCCACGGCGTACCAGAACGGCTTCCCATGGAAGAAGCTCAGGGTGCCACAGGCCAGCACGAAGAGGAGGGGGAGGGCCCCGTAGGTCCAAGGCCCCTTCTTCGACAGGATGGCCCAGGTCTCCCCGGTGGCGGCGAGGCCGCAGAGGAGCAGGAAAAGGAGCCGGGGCACGGGCCCCCACAGGCAGCACAGCAGCGTCAGCGCCACCATGCCGATGGCGATGGGTACCCGACGTTTCACCATGACCGCTTCGCCTCTTTTCCTTCGGAAGATATGCACAGCCCCAGGGCTGCCGCCAGGATGCTCTCTACCACCTGATCCGCTGCCGCCAGGGCGGCGGGGGAGGCATCCCGGGGGACGATGAACCGGCCCGCATAGGGCCGCAGGGACAGGTCGTTGTCGTCGTTGCCGAAGGCCGCGATGGCCTCCTGGGGCACGTTCAGCCGTTCCGCCAGGAATCGGAGGGCGCTGCCCTTGCTGACGCCCCGGACGGTGATCTCCGTCATCCGGTTGGAGCCCGAGACGGTGAACCGACCGTCGGCTTCCGCCTGGGCTCGAAATGTGCGTTCCTCTTCCGCACGGGCGGGGATACAGATCACCTTCTCCGCCCCGGCGTCGGGACGCGCCAGGTAGTCGCCCCAGCCCTCCACGGTCCGGGTGTGGAGGGGGTACATGTAGTATCGCCAAAAGTACTTCTTCGTGTCGCTGAGCCAGTCGGTCTTGGGCCGCTGCAAAGGCGCCTGCCGAGACAGGAAGGTGGTGCTGCCGATGTTCACGGAATACCGGCAGCCGAACCGGTCCCCCAGGTCCATCAACGCCTTCAGCTCCGCCCCGGACAGGGTCTTCTCCTGCAGGGGCGACCCGCCGGCCGGGGCCACCAGGGCCCCGTTGGAGCAGATGAGGTAATCCACCAGCCGGGGGCTTTTCAGCCGCAGGGGCACGGTGCCCCGGTGCCGCCCCGTGGCGATGACCACCCGGACGCCGTTTTTGCGCAGGGTCCGTAGCATCCGAACGGCTTCCCCGGTCAGGGCTCCGTGCTGAAGGAGCGTCCCGTCCAGATCGAACACGGCCATCTGTACGCCCGTCACGAGGCCTGCTCCTTTCCTGGGACGGCGGCCGCTCTGGATTTGATAAAGTAGTTGGCGTAGAGGGCCAGCGTGACCAGCATCACGATGGCGCACAGGATCAGCATGCCGTTGATCCAGCTCTCCGGTATCTTGGGGAAGGCGAACATGATCATGAGGCAGGTGGTGGTGATGACGGTGCAGGCCTTGCCGTACCACCGGGCGCTGAAGGCCTGTCCGGTCTGCTTCATAGACCGGGCGCCGATATACGCCTGGGTCAGCTCCTTCACGGCCATGAGCCCGAACAGCAGGAACAGCTGGGGGTGGTTCCGGGCCACGCAGATGGCGGCGGCCCCCTGGGTCAGCTTGTCCGCCAGAGGGTCCAGCATCTTCCCCAGGTCCGTCACCATATCGAACCGGCGGGCGATCTGCCCGTCCAGGATGTCGGAGGCGGCGGAGACGCCGAACACGATGAGGGCGGCCAGGGTCCGGCCCTTCCAATAGAGGGCCACCAGCAGGGGGATGAGCAGCAGCCGAAACAGGCTGATCAGGTTGGGAATGCTCCAGATCTGACTGCGATCTTTCACGGGAACAGGGAACTCCTTGCTTCTTCTATATTTATCCTGTAGTATACACGCAACCCGGGGGAAAAGCAAACCGCCGGGGCCTTTTTCCCCGCTGAAAAAAGTAAAAAAACGGAAAACACAGCCCCACGCCGCAGGAGCGTGGGGCCGTCCATGTTGAAATCAGGTCAGATGCTTTCCGGCACCTTGGCCCACACCTGGTCCTTGAGCTCCTGGATGAGGGCCAGGACCCGGGCGGGCGCGTCGGCGAGGGCCACGTCCTCCTTCACGCTCTTATCCCGGGTAGCGAGCTCGACGACCCCGCGGCCCAATGTCTTGGGGCTGACGATGACGCGCACCGGGCAGCCGAACAGGTCCGCGTCGGAGAACATGAACCCGGCGGACACGGCCCGATCGTCCAGAAGCACCTCGGCCCCGGCCCGATCGAGGGCGTCGTAGAGCTGGGAAGCCTCGGCCTTCACCTCGGCGTTGTCGGCCCTCAGGGCGCAGATCTCCACCTCCCAGGGGGCGATGGTGATGGGCCAGATGGGACCGTACTGGTCGTGCTTCTCCTCGCAAACGGAGGCCATGAGACGGCCCACGCCGATGCCGTAGCAGCCCATGATGGGGTTCACCCGGTTGCCGTTCTCGTCGTCATAGGTCATGCCCATGGCTTCGGTGTACCGGCGGCCCAGCTGGAAGATGTTGCCCACCTCGATGCCCCGGCGGATCTGGATGCTGTGCTTGTGGCAGCTGGGGCATTCGCCGCCGGCCTGAGCCTTGCCCAGATCCACGTACACGGTGTCCGCGGGCAGGTCCCGGGCGGGGTTGAAGCCCGTCAGGTGGTAGGCCTCCTTGTTGGCGCCGCAGATGAGGTTGGTGGCGCCCACCAGGGACCGGTCAAAGAGGACCGTGGCCTTGGTGGCAAGGCCCACAGGGCCGATGTTCCCGGCGCAGAGATTGGCGTTCTCGATGTCCACGGCGGGGTGGACGACTGCCTTCAGGTAGTTGGTCAGCTTGGTCTCGTTCACTTCGATGTCGCCCCGGGTGAAGATGAGCACGAAGCTGTCGTCGGCGTTGCGCTGGTAGACCACGGCCTTGCAGGACTTCTCCGCCTTGCTGCCCAGGAGGGTGCACACGTCTTCGATGGTCTTCGCTTCCCCGGTGTACACGGTCTCCAGGGGCTTTTGCACCGCGTCCGCCTCGTTGCGGACGATGCATTCCGCCGCCTCCATGTTGGCCCGGTAGCCGCATTCGGGGCAGATGACCAGGGTGTCCTCGCCGATATCGGTGAGGAGCATGAACTCGTGGCTCACCTTGCCGCCCATCATGCCGGAGTCGGACTTGACGGCGATGACCTCGGGGATGCCTGCCCGGGCGTAGATGCGCTCGTAGGCCCGGTAGCACCGGTCGTAGTACCGCTCCAGGTCCGCCTGGGAGGTGTGGAAGGAGTAGGCGTCCTTCATGGTGAACTCCCGGACGCGGATGAGGCCGCCCCGGGCCCGGGGCTCGTCCCTGAACTTGGTCTGGATCTGGTAGATCATGAAGGGGTACTTCTGGTAGGTGCCCGCGATGTTGTTGGCCATGTGGACGGCGGCCTCCTCGTGGGTCATGCCGAGGCACATGTCCGCCCCGGACCGATCCTTGAAGCGAAGGAGCTCGCTGCCGATGCTGTCCCAGCGGCCGGAGGACTGCCAGAGGGCGGCGGGCATGGCCACGGGGAAGAGGACCTCCTGCCCGTCGATCAAATCCATCTCCTCCCGGAGGATCCTCTCGATCTTGCGCTGGATGCGCGTAGCGGGGGGCAGCAGGGAATAGATGCCGTTGCCCACCTGCTTCATATATCCGCCCCGGGTCATCAGGTTCTGGCTCTCGATGTCCGCGACCCGGTCCTTGTACCGTTCGCCCAAAAGTTGGCTGACTTTCATGATGTGATTCTCCTGTTTCGTTTTACGTATTGACCATTATACCATACAATTTCAGGATTTCCAGAGCTTTTTGTGTACATATCCAAAAAGATACGCTATAATGGGGCCATGTGGAAGAAACGACTTATGCTGACGACCGTGTCGGTCATGATGCTGATGGGCTGCCAGGGCGCGCCATCCGATGTGGAGGCGGCCCCCGTGGCTGCGGACGCCACTGCGCCCACCCTCACCGCCGCCCCTGTTAAAGCCCAGGAGGCGGTGATCGCCGCGCCGCAAGCCCAGGCCACCGTGACGCCCGCGCCCACCCCGGAACCGACGCCCACGCCCACGCCCGTGCCCACGGCTACCCCGGTGCCCACGGCCACCCCGGACCCCTACGAGGGCCAGAAGCGGGTGAACCACAAGAAGGACGATCGGTTCTTCTATGTGACCTTGACCGACGAGCTGAAGGCGCGGATCACGGGCATGAGCTACCCGGCCGAGGGGGAGCCCTGCCGGGTGAGCTACGACGATTTGCGCTACGTGCGGATCCTGTACATCGATTTCGACGGCGTGGAGCAGGAGGGGGAGCTGATGGTCCATCGGAAGGTGGCGGGGGACGTGATCGACATCTTCTATAAGCTCTACAAAAAGCAGTACCCCCTGGCCTCCGTGAAGCTGGTGGACGACTTCGGCCAGCCCGGGGATGACGGCAACTCCATGCGGGCCAACAACACCTCCGCCTTCTGCTACCGGCAGGTCACCGGCACCGCCCACCTGTCCTGGCACAGCTTCGGGGCGGCCATCGACATCAACCCTCTCCAGAACCCCTACATGAACAAGGGCCGGGTGTCGCCGGAGGAGGCGCGGGAGTATCTGGATCGGAAGGACAAGCGGCCCCATATGATCGACCACAGCGACTACTGCTACAAGGTCTTCATCGCCCACGGCTGGAAGTGGGGCGGCGACTGGAACGGGGACAAGGATTATCAGCACTTCTATAAGGAACTGAGCGGAGTGAAGCGATGAACAGCGAACGGCAGCAGGCGGCCATCCGCTTTTTGGAGCGGGAGTATATATGGCATGTGGACATGCTGGAAGCCCTTCGACGGGGCCGGGGCCAGGTGGTCTACTTCGAGGGGAGCACGGTGCTCGTCCGGCGCAGCGAGATGCCGGACTTCTATCTGCTGACCGCGGAGAGCCCCGAGGCCGGGCTGGCTGCTTTCGTGGGGCGGCCTGATCCCCGCTGCGTGGTGGCCCGGGGGCCGGGGGTCCCCGAGACGCTGGGGGCGCGATTCGGCCTGCAGCTCAGCGGCTACTGCTGCAACGTGGCGTATCTGAAGGGGGAGAAGCTTGCCTGGGACTGCCCCGGCCTTCTCATCCGGCCCTTCCGGGTGGAGGAGCTGCCCCAGTTCCTGGCCCACTACGATATCGAGGACGAAGCGGAGGCCCGGGCGCACATCGAGAAGGGGGAGCTGTTCGCCGCGGAGTATGAGGGGAAGCTGGCGGGGTTCATGGGCCTCCACGCCGACGGGTCCATGGGCCTGCTGGAGGTGTTCCCCGAGTACCGAAAGCTGGGGATCGGCCGAGCCATCGAGAAGTTCTTCATCAACTTCTGCCTGGATCGGGGCTGGACCCCCTATGGCCAGGTGTTCTGCGACAACGAGAAGTCCTTCTCCCTCCAGGCCAACCTGGGCATGACCGTGGACCGCACCAAGCGGCTCTGCTGGTGTATGGGGTAAGGTGTTTATTGAAAGCCTGATCCTTTTTCTTGTAAGAAAAAGGACCAAAAAGAACTTAAAGAAGGAGTGTAGCTTTAGGGAGAAAAGCTATACTCCTTCTTGCATTTCTCTTTTTCCGCCGCTTTTTCTCTTTAGCCTAAAGAGAAAAAGCGGCAAAAGAAAAAACCAAAACCGTCTACTGACAGAACGCCCGGTAGATGGCCCGGACCGCCGTTTCGAAGTCCCGCTGGTCCACGCCCACGATCAGGTTCATCTCCTTGGGGCTCTGGTCGATGATCCGGGAGCTGACCCCCGCCTCAGACAGGGCCGTGAACAGCCGGGCGGCCACGCCCAAAGTCCGTGCCATGCCATGGCCCACGGTGGCGATGAGGGCGATGGAGCTGGCGATCTCCACGGTGTCCGGCTTCAGCTCCGTCCGGATCTCGTGGTACAGCTGGTCCATCTTGCCCTTTATGTCCGCGTCGTTCAGGACCACGGTCAAATTGTCGATGCCGCAGGGCATGCTCTCGAAGCTGATGTCGTGCCGGTCCAGTATCTTCAGCAGCCCGTACCCAAACCCCACCTGCTTGTGCAGGTTTTCCTTGGTGAGGGTGATCATGGTGAACCCCTTGCGCCCCGAGATGCCCGCCACCAGGCCGTGGCGATGCTCCTTCATGAGGGTGCCCTCGTTGACGATCCAGGTGCCCCCGGCCTCGGGATGGTTGGTGTTGCGCACGTGGATGGGGATGCGGGCTTCCCGCACGGGGAAGATGCTTTCCTCGTGGAGCACGGAGGCGCCCATGTAGCTGAGCTCCCGCAGCTCCGTATAGGACACGGCGTGCATGACCCGGGCCTCCGGCACGATCCGTGGGTCGGCCATCATGAACCCGTCCACGTCCGTCCAGTTCTCGTACTCGCTGGCGCCCACCGCCCGGGCGATGATAGCCCCGGTGATGTCGGAGCCGCCCCGGGAGAAGGTGCGGATGGACCCGTCGGGCATGGTCCCATAGAAGCCGGGGATCACGGCCAGGGGCAGGTCCTTCAACGGCGCGCAGTAGCAGGCCGTCCGCTCCATGTCCAGCGTCCCGTCCTCCTTGAAGCGGATGAGCTGGGCGGCGTCCACCATGGGCGCGCCCAGATACGCCCCCATGAGCCTGGCGCAGAGGTATTCGCCCCGGCTGGCCACGAAGTCCCGGCTGGCCCGGCCGGTGCGCAAGGCTGCCTCGATCTCGTCCAAGGCGGGGCCCATGTGGGCCTGCTCCAACCCGAGATCCCGCTCGATGGACAGATACCGGTCCCGGATCTGGCCGAAGGGGGCGGAGAAATCCTCCCGCCGGCCAGCCAAAGCGGCACAGCGATAGAGCAGGTCCGTGATCTTGTCGTCCCCGGAGAAGCGCTTGCCCGGGGCGCTGACCACCACGAACCGGCGCGCCGGGTCCCCCCGGACGATGGCGGCCACCTTTTGGAACTGACCGGCGTCGCTCAGGGACGAGCCGCCGAATTTCGCGGTCTTGATCATGGATGCTGGACCTCCTTTCCCCCCATATTATAAAACATTATAGCGGTTTACGGCCTGCCGCGCAAGTTTTTCCTGCTTCTCCCTGAAAAAATATGCGGCGGAGCTGTTCCCAATCCCGCCGATCCATGATATACTTACCTCCATGGAACGCAACGAAACCAACGATATACAGCTGCTTTCTCCCGAGGAGAGCGAAGGCGCGCCGGCAGACGTGCCCTCCTTCGAGGAGGAATTCAGCGGCCGCCGCCGGGGGCCGGATCTAAAGCTCCCCCTGGGGCTGTTGATCACCTTCCTGCTCATAGGCGGCGTGGGCTTCTTCCTCTGGCGATATCTGGCGGAGGGCCCTTCCGGCGGCACCCTGATCCTCAACGAGATCTGCACCGCCAACCACGAGTCCCTGGTGTCCGAGACATTGGATACGCCCGACTGGGTGGAGCTCTACAACGGCTCCAACCGGGACCTGAACCTGAAGGACTACGGCCTCACCGACAACCCCAAGCAAAGCTACAAGTACAGGCTCCCCGACGTGACGCTGGAGGCGGGGGAGTATCTGCTGGTCTATTTCACCGGCGGCAGCGAGGCGGCGGACGCCGATCCCCTCTGCACCGGCTTTGGCCTCAGCCGCTACGGGGAATCCCTGCTGCTGGTGGACGCCAACTACAACCTTTTGGACAGCGTGGAGGTCCCCGCCCTGGAGCCGGACGTGTCCTACGCCCGGGCGGCCGACGGCAGCTGGGGCTACGCCATCCGCCCCACGCCGGGGGAAGCGAACGGGGAGGACATCATACCCGCATGGAACTGAACGCTCAGCAGCGCATGAGCCGGGCCCTCCGCTACCCGGTGGAGGACCCTCGGCAGATACCGGCATTGAACCTGGCGTACGTGGGGGACACGGTCTACGACCTCTACGTCCGGGCTTATCTCATCCACACCCACCCTGAAACGGTTCACAACCTCCATCTCCTGTCGGCCAGAATGGTCTGCGCCCAGGGGCAGGCCCGGGCCTTCTTCGCCCTGGAGCCCCTGCTCACGGAGGAGGAATTGGCCATCTATCGCCGGGGCCGGAACGCCCACAGCGGCACCGTGCCCAAAAACGCCAACGTGATGGACTACCGGGTGGCCACGGGCCTGGAGACCCTGCTGGGGCACCTGTGGGTCCTGGGCCGGGAGGAACGGGTGGACGAGCTCATGGCGGTGGCCGTGCAAGTCAACGAAGAAGCAGGAAAGGAAGAGTGAACATGGCATTCAGAAAGAGCGCAGACGAGGGCGGCCGGGGCCGCCAGAGATATGGCGGCGACCGCCGGGAGGGCTTCGACCGCGATCAGGGGAACGGCTTACGCGCCTCGCGGCCGGAGAAGGGCGGCAAGCCCTACGCCTACGGGAACGACAAGCCCCGCCGGGAGAAGGCCGGCAAGCTCATGACCCCCGCCTCCGTGCAGCTGGAGGAGAAGGAGCCGGACGAGCTGCCCTTTTTGATCTTCGGCCGCAACGCAGTGAAGGAGGCGGTGAAGGCGGGCCGCAGCATCGACAAGATTTTGGTCCAGACCGAGCCCGACGGGTCATTGCGGGAGATCGTGGCCCTCGCTAAGGACGCCCGGATCATCGTCCACGAGGTGAACCGCAAGAAGCTGGACGAGGTGTGCCTGCCCTTCGGCCACGGCGGCAAGACCGCCAACCACCAGGGGATCGTAGCCTACACCGCAGGCGTGGAATACTGCGAGATCAGCGACATCCTGGCCCTGGCCAACCAGAAGGGGGAGAAGCCCTTTGTGGTGGTGCTGGACGGGGTGGAGGACCCCCACAACCTGGGCTCCATCATCCGCAGCGCCGACTGCGCCGGGGCTCACGGGGTCATCCTGGGTAAGCATAGGAGCGCGCCCGTCACCGCTGCCGCCGTGAAATCGAGCGCCGGGGCCAGCGAACACATGCTGATCGCCCGGGTGGTGAACATCTCCGCCGCCCTGGAGGAGCTGAAAGCCGCCGGGCTCTGGATCGCCGGGGCCGACATGGCGGGGGCGAGCATGTACAAGCAGGACATGACCGGCGCCTTCGCCCTGGTCATCGGAAACGAGGGCGAGGGCCTTTCCCGGCTGGTGAAGGAGCGGTGCGACTATCTGGTGTCCATCCCCATGCAGGGGCACGTGGACTCCCTGAACGCGGGGGTGGCCGCGGGCATCCTGCTGTTCGAGAAGCGGCGACAGGAACAGGCCAAGGAGTGACGATGGAGAAGGGACGCAGAAGCGACGAAGAATTGCTCTCCCTCCTCCGGCAGGGGGATGAGGAGGCGGAGTGGGAGCTGTACGACCGGTACAAGCCCCTGGTCCGGGCCCGGGCCCGCACCTTCTTCCTGGTGGGCGCGGACAACGAGGACCTGGTCCAGGAGGGGATGCTGGGGCTCTACAAGGCCGTGTGCGAGTACGACGGCGCCAAGAACGCCGCCTTTCGGAGCTTTGCGGAGCTGTGCATCACCCGTCAGATTTTGACCGCCATCAAGGGCGCCACCCGCAAGAAGCACCAGCCGCTCAACACCTACGTATCGCTGAACCAGCCGGTCTACGAGCCCGGGTCCACGGATCGGACGCTGATGGACGTGCTTTCGGGCATGGGCGTCAGTGACCCGGAGGAGATGCTCATCGGCCAGGAGAACATGGAGGCCATGGCCCGGGACATCCAGGAGAAACTGTCCCCCCTGGAGAAGCAGGTGCTGGGGCTGTATCTGAAGGGGCTCTCCTACCAGCAGATTGGGCAGCTGCTCCAAAAGCCCCCCAAATCCATCGACAACGCCATCCAACGGGTGAAGAAGAAGCTGGAGGAGCACGTGAGAACGGCATAAAAAGACGGGCGACCGTCTTTTTTTGTGCAACCATTTCCCCCTCTGCGGCGTCTTATAGATAAGGAGGGGATGCTATGGAAGCAGGGACCGTGGATATTTGGATCGATCACAGGAACAAGCTGATCTCCTGCGTCAAGCTGGCGACGGGGATCCTGTATCGCTTCGTCTCCCTGGAAGCGCTGTACGCCTACTGCCAGCCGCTGCTGGAGGACCGGTACCGGATGCAGTGACGGGGTTGCCAAGGGGCCCTTTCTTCGGTATAATGGGGCAGATCGCGGGAAGGGGGAAGCTATGACGGACCGTCGCAAAACTTGGTTGCGCCTGGCGCTCTGGGCGCTGGTGATCGCCTGGATGGCGGTCATCTTCTATTTCTCCGCCCAGGCGGCCGACGACTCCGAACGGACCTCGGGCCGGGTGGTCAGCTGGCTGATCGACCACTTCGACAGGAGCTTCTCGAGCCTGTCTCCGGAGGCGCAGCTGCTGCGGATGGAGGACTGGTCCTTCGCGGTGCGGAAGCTCGCCCACTTCGCCGTCTTCGCCGTGCTGGGGTTCCTGTGTTTCGCCGCCTTCTCGGTGGACCTGCTGCCCCGGCGGGCGTTCCCGGCGGCCCTGGGCCTGGGCGCTGTCCGCGGCGTCCTGGACGAGGTCCAGCAAGCTTTCGTCCCCGGCCGTTCCTGCGAGCTGCGGGACATGGGCATCGACTTTGCCGGGGTGTTCCTGGGCGCCGCGTTCCTCTTGCTGATACTTCATTGGATACAACGAAAAAAGCTTAAGAAGTAATCTCCCATTATCTTCTTAAGCTTTTCTTTTTGCGCCGCTTTTTCTTTTCACTGAAAAGAAAAAGCGGCATAAATACGTATTCTTATTTCCTCTCGTTCACGTACCGGCAGGCGGCCAAAGCGGCCACGGCGCCGTCGGCGCAGGCGGTGGTGAGCTGGCGGATGGCCTTGCTGCGGCAGTCCCCGGCCACGTACACGCCGGGGGTCCGGGTGAGGCAGTCCTCGCCGGAGGCGAAGTAGCCGTAGCCGTTCAGCTCCGCCAGGTCCGCGAAGGGCCCGTTTTCGGGGATGAGGCCGATGGCGATGAACAGCCCCTCACAGGGGATGGTCCGCTCCGCGCCGGTGATCCGGTCCGCCACGGTGACGCCGGTGAGGCCGTCGCCGTTCGCCTGGACGCCCACGATCTTCCGGTTGGTTTCGATCGTCACGTTGCTGCGGCTTCGGAGGATCTTTTGCAGGGTCTCCTCGCCCGTGAGCTCGGGCAGATCCTGGAGGATGATGACCTCCCGGCACTTCTCCGCCAGCAGGATCGCCTCCTGGAGCGCGGAGTTGCCGCCGCCGGCCACGCAGACGGTTTGGCCGGAGAAGAAGTCGCCGTCGCACACGGCGCAGAAGGAGATGCCGTTGCCCACCAGCTCGTTCTCTCCGGACAGGCCCAGCATTCGATGCTTCACGCCCGTGGCGATGACCACGGCCATGGCTTCGAAAGCGTTCCCCTCCTCGGTCTTCACCAGCTTGTGGCCGTTCGCTTCCTCCACGGCCACGGCCTTCTCCAGCTCCACCTCGGCGCCCAGGGCCAATATCTGCTCTAGGAGCTTGTCGGCGAACTCGTTGCCGCTCATTTGGATGGTGCCCGGGTAGTTCTCCACCTTGGGGGAGTAGGTGATCTGGCCGCCGAAGCCGTGCTTTTCCAGGACCAGCACGCTTTTGCCGTTCCGCAGGGCGTACAGCGCCGCGGTCATGCCCGCCGGGCCGCCGCCGATGACGATGATGTCGTACATGATGAATACCTCAAGTTTTGTTGTGTTCCTTTTTTCTCTTCGGTGAAGAGAAAAAAGGAACCGAAAAAAGAGAAGCTTAAGAAGGGATCAAAGGCTTCGCTGAAGCGATCTTTCCCTTCTTAAAGTTCTTTTGTTCAACTTTTCTTTCAAGAAAAGTTGAATGGCTTTCAATAGATTCCTCTATTACTTTTTCCCCATGAGCCAGCCCTTGATATCGCTGACGCCGCGGAAGGAGGTGAACCCGTCTCCCTCGATGAGCACCAGGGTGGGGGCCTGCTTCACGCCGTACTGGTTGACCAGCTCCTTGTTCTCGTTGGCGTTCAGCGGCGTGTAGGCGACGCCCGCCTTGTCGAGGAGCGCCATGGCCAGCTTGCAGTTGGGGCAGGTGGGCGTCTTGAACAGCAGGATGCTGGCGTTGCCCGCCTTCACCTCTTCCTTCACCTCCGCCACGGGCTCGGCCTTGACTTCTTCGACCGGCGCGGTGAACACGGGCTTCTCCGCGGCTGCGCCCTCGGGCTTGGGGCCCACGTGGGTCAGCACGGACCGGCCGATGTTGTAGACCTTCCGATCCTTGAACTCCTGGGCCTTGCCGTCGTTCCAGTTCTGCACGGGCCGGTAGTAGCCGGTGATGCGGCTGTAGACCTCGGTCTTTTGTCCGCAGATGGGGCAGGTGAAGTGCTCGCCCGTGATGTAGCCGTGGTCCTTGCACACCGAGTAGGTGGGAGACATGGTGTAGTAGGGGAGCTTGTAGTTCTCGGCGATCTTCCGGACCAGGTTGGCGGCCGCCTTCCAGTCGGGGAGCTTCTCGCCCAGGAACGCGTGGAACACGGTGCCGGAGGTGTACAGGGTCTGCAGATCGTCCTGGATGTCCAGGGCGGAGAACACGTCCTCCGTGTACCCCACGGGCAGGTGGGAGGAGTTGGTGTAGTAGGGGGTGCCGTTCTCGTTGGCGGTGATGATGTCGGGGAACTCCTCCTTGTCGTGCTTGGCGAAGCGATAGGTGGTGGATTCCGCCGGGGTGGCCTCCAGGTTGTAGAGGTCGCCGTACTTCTCCTGGTAGTCGGAGAGCCGCTCCCGCATGTGGTTCAGCACGTCCTTGGCGAACTGCTGGGTCTCGGGATGGGTCAGGTCCTTCCTAAGCCACTTGGCGTTGAGGCCCACCTCGTTCATGCCGATGAGGCCGATGGTGGAGAAGTGGTTGTTGAACGTGCCCAGGTACCGCTTGGTGTAGGGGTACAGGCCCGCGTCCAGGAGCTTGGTGATGACGGTCCGCTTGGTCTTGAGGCTCCGGGCGGCGATGTCCATCATCCGATCGAGGCGGGCGTAGAAGTCCTTCTCGTCGCTGGCCAGGTACGCGAGCCGGGGCAGGTTGATGGTCACCACGCCCACGGAGCCGGTGCTTTCGCCGGAGCCGAAGAACCCGCCGGACTTCTTCCTGAGCTCACGCAGGTCGAGCCGCAGCCGGCAGCACATGGACCTGACGTCGCTGGGCTCCATGTCGGAGTTGATGTAGTTGGAGAAGTAGGGCGTGCCGTACTTGGCGGTCATCTCGAAGAGGAGCTTGTTGTTCTCGGTCTCGCTCCAGTCGAAGTCCCGGGTGATGGAGTAGGTGGGGATGGGGTACTGGAAGCCACGGCCGTTGGCGTCGCCCTCGATCATGACCTCGATGAACGCCTTGTTCACCATGTCCATTTCCTTCTTGCAGTCGCCGTAGGTGAAGTCCATCTCCTTGCCGCCCACGATGGCGGGCAGGTTTTCGAGATCCTTGGGCACGGTCCAGTCCAACGTGATGTTGGAGAAGGGCGCCTGGGTGCCCCAGCGGCTGGGCGTGTTCACGCCGTAGATAAAGCTCTGGACGCACTGCTTCACTTCCTTCTGGGAGAGGTTGTCCACCTTCACGAAGGGGGCGAGGTAGGTGTCGAAGCTGGAGAAAGCCTGGGCGCCGGCCCACTCGTTCTGCATGATGCCCAGGAAGTTGACCATCTGGTTGCAGAGGGTGGAGAGGTGGCTGGCCGGGGAGGAGGTGATCTTGCCGGGCACGCCGCCGAGGCCCTCCTGGATGAGCTGCTTCAAACTCCAGCCCGCGCAGTAGCCCGTGAGCATGCTAAGGTCGTGGAGGTGGATGGCCGCGCTCCGGTGAGCCTCCGCCACCTCGGGATCGTAGATCTCGGTGAGCCAGTAGTTGGCGGTGATGGCGCCGGAGTTGGAGAGGATCAGGCCGCCCACAGAGTAGGTGACGGTGGAGTTCTCCTTCACCCGCCAGTCGGCGATCTTCAGATAGTTGTCCACCAGGTCCTTGTAGTTGAGGAGGGCGGAGTTCACGTTCCGGACCTTCTCCCGCTGCTTGCGGTACAGGATGTAGGCCTTGGCCACGTCCGCATAGCCGCTTTCAGACAGCACCTTTTCCACGCTGTCCTGGATGTCCTCCACGGCGATGCAGCCGTCCTGGATCTTGTTCTCGAAGTCCGCCGTCACATGGAGGGCCAACAGGTCGATCACGCTGGGATGATAGGCCTTGTTCAGGGCCACGAAGGCCTTGGTGATGGCGCCGGTGATCTTGCTGATGGTGAATTCGGTGATCTGTCCGTCACGCTTTTTGACTTGGTACATAGGTGTTTCTCCTGAAGCGAAATATTTTAAATCTTGTGAGGCGCGGCCCGATACAGCCGCAGCACCCGAGCATGGCTACTCTACCATATCTTGTGGTGCTGTGTCAATATCTTGTGTTGTTTGTTAACAAATCACACAATATCTTGTATTTATACGGAACTGTATACAGAGGCGAAACGCCAAAAAGTCAGACTATACGCCGCGAATGGCTGTATAGGGCACGTATACCTTTGCAATGGATGCGTATTTTTCCAAATTTTCCCTGGTGGGGGCGTGGAGCCCGGCGAAGGGCACGGAATCCCGGTCGGTGAAGGGCTGCAAAAAGTAGGCCTTGGCCCCGGCGATCCACCGGCCCATGGCCTCAAAATCCTCGGCCTTGTGCAGCTCGTCCACCACCGTGGTGCGGAACTCGTAGGGGATGCTGCTCTCCATCAGCAGCGTCACGCTCCGGCGGATGGGAGCAAGGTCCAATTCCTTCAGCCCCACGGTCAGGGCGTACTTATCGGGGCTATTTTTGATGTCCATGGCCACGTAGTCCACCAGCCCCTCCCGCAGCAGCCCCTCCAGCGCGTCGGGATGGTTGCCGTTGGTGTCCACTTTCACAGCGAACCCCAATTCCCGGATGGCTTTCAGCAGCTCCGGCAGATCCTTCCGCAGCAGCGGCTCGCCGCCGGTGATGGCCACCCCGTCCAGGAGCCCCTGGCGGCCCTTCAGAAAGCGAAGGAGCTCGGCGTCGTCCATCACCGCCGGAGCGGAGCCGTCCAGCAGCTCCCCGTTGTGGCAGAAGGGGCAGCGGAAATCGCAGCCGCCCAGGAACACCGTGCAGGCCACCCGCCCGGGAAAGTCCAGCAGCGTCATCTTCTGTAAGCCTTGTATCTTCATAAGGATTCTCCTTTAGACCGTGTATAGGATGTTGAGGTTCCGCACGTCCCCGTCCTCGATGCCGTCGTTGACGGAGTAGGCGTGCTTTTCGAGGTCGCCGCAGATGGCCTTGGTGAGGCCCTGGTTTTGCAGCTCGTCGATGATGTCCGCGGCGGTGCTCTCGATCATGTCGTACTTCGATTCGGCCAGCTCTTCGTCGTTCCCCGTGGTCAAGAGGTATTCCAGGGTCTCCGCCGTCAGAGCCAGCCTGGGAAGCTGCCGCAGTGCCCGAAAGCTCCACTTGTAGTAGGGGGCGTAGGTCCGGTTCAGGAGGAAGACCACCTCCATGCAGCTCTTCACGAACTCGTTGACCGCCAGCTGGGCCGCCGCAGGCTCCCCGTGCTTCAGACACCGGAGGTAGTTATACTGCCCCGCCTGGGCCATAAGGAGCAGATGGCCGCTGAGCCGCTTTTTGCGCACGTCCTCCGGCATGGCCTTCAGGGCGGCCCGGATGGCGCTGACCTCCCCGAGATCATCCCGGAAGAGCTCTCCGCCCGTGGCCTCCAACAGCGCCTGCTGAGGGAGCTTCAGCCACTGGTCCACGGTGAGCACGCCGTCGGGGGCGCCCACCTTCTCGGTGAAGAAGTCCGCGGTCCGCAGGACCCCGTGCCGGGCCCCGCCCACGGGGGCGAGGGCGCTGCGCTTCAATCCCATGAATTTCTTGGGCAGCTTCGCATAGGCCCGTTCCAAAAGAAAAGCGGTCCGCCGGTCCACCAGGCTCTCCTCCGGCAGCAGCAGGCAGAACCCGGGCTCGAAGTCGTGGTCCCGGCTCACCTCATCGTCGAAGCCCAAACATTCGGACCCGCTGCCCATGAGGCCCACGGCCACCAGCCTTTCCATCTCGGGGAATTGCTCGTGGAGCATGGGCGCGCCGTATGCCTCGTAGAAAGCCCGGGAAAGCTCAAGCCCGTTCATAGATCGCCTTGGCCCTTTCGTTGAGATCGCCGGCCACCAGGAAGTAGCCGTAGTAGTCGAAGGTGGGGGCGCACTTCTCGCACACGAAGGCGTAGTACCCGTCCCGGGGCAGAGCGGGATCGTCCAGCAGGGCGGCGGCCTTGTCCAGGTATTGGCCGATCTTCTGCTCCCCTTTCTCGAGCCCGTGCTCCAGCTCCACCGCATTGGCCAGATTGAGGTACGTGATGGCCTGTTCCAGGGCTCCGTGCTCCACCCGGCCCATGATGTCCAGAGCCTTCAAAAAGGCTTCGTAGGCCTCCCCAAAGCGTCTGAGGGCCATATAGGCAAGGCCCATGTTGTTGTACAAGCCGCCCAGCCGCCC
>JAEEGH010011131.1_pt1 | contig 20477 bp, 16 predicted proteins | sample 9134181 | NCBI WGS metagenome assembly JAEEGH01 (sample SAMN16246544, study PRJNA631951) | gut metagenome | biome: gut microbiome; feature: rumen; material: DP-attached | host: Bos | place: Iran: Karaj | collected 2018-10
CCATACATAGCCAGGAAAGAACCCTTCTGGCACATAATGGAGTTACCATTAAGATTAACGGCTATGATCGATCCCGGGAAGGAAGAAGCGAAAGCAATCTCGCCTCCCTGAGTTGCTGTATAGTGATTGAGTGCAAGAGACTCGCCGGAGATCATACGGCCGAACATCTTGCCAAGACCGCCTGTCTTTGTCTCCATCTTGATTCCTGAATCCATCCAGCTCATAGAACCGGATTCGCATTGAATCGTTTCACCCGGTGCAAGTTTAATAATGACTGCGGGAAGATTGTCTCCGATAATTCTATACTCCATAAAAATACCTCCAAATAGAGAATTGAGTCTGCTGTTCAATGCATGCTTCCTATGCGGAAGCATGAAATATTTATGGTTGCTGCCGGGAATGCCTCAAGATTTAGAATATAAGCCTAAGGCACCTCTCAAACGGTTTTATTATATCACTATAATCTTTATTATCTTTTTACCGATTAAGCCGAGTGATATGACTATCATGTGGAGTGGAACACTGGTTTTTCTCCTGGCTAGGTTAAAAAGGAAGCCATATAAAGTGGCCCGCATCAAACGAGATGAAGAGGAGCGGATCAAGCGGCTATGTATCTATTACATGTGCATTGATGATCTTCCGTTGTAAAAAACTCGAAATTATTGAAGCCTGCGAGACAATTTCGCAGGCTTCTTAGTTAATAATATTCACGATCTTATGTTCCAACGTTCATGTCGACAAATCCGAATTTGTTAAATTGATATCCACCAGCACACACCATATTTATCAATAATGGTGGCACAACATTTACTCCATGGAAGTTCTCCGATAGGTTCGATAATTACACCCCCATCGCTCAAAACTTGAAAAGCATTATAAACAGCTTCTTCTGTTCCCATTTCAAAAACGTTAAAGGTCATAGTTTCCCACTTGTATTTATGTACTACATCTATATCACAAGGATTTTTCGCTTCTGCCAATGCCAAAAAACCTTCTCCGTTTACAGATAGCTCACAGTGCTCATAAGCAGTGTTATCTTCGTTTTTAAACTCACGAGTTATTTCTGCTCCAAAAGCTTTGCAGTATGTTTCTGCTGCTTCAAAACTGTTTTTTACATATACCTGTGTATAATTCTTCATCGCAACCTCCACAAATTCCGATTTGTCTTAGTCTATTATCCTGATGATTATCCAGACTAAGAGCCTTGACACTTATCTGATCTTTTTAATTTCATAGCTTAATTCTTGAATGCGTTTTTGCATTTTATCCGCTTCGTCAACATCGGATTTCAGTTTTACTTCCAAAGACTCAAGATCTTCCTCAATACTCTTCAACTCTTTATCAATCGTTTTCCTGGCACGGAAAAACTTGATCAGGCAAACTATGACCAGAATGATCAAAATTGCAAGACCAACGAAAAACAGTATCAGGAAGTTCTCAGCTTTTCTCATGTATTCAAGGTTTGAATCACGAGAATCGAAGTATTCATAAATCCTTGCTATTCCTTTTGTAATATAACGGGCCGCAAGAAAAACCAGATCAAGAACTGCTAAAGGGATTCCTACCCCCAGCATAACTCGAATCGGCATGCTCTTTTCGCGTTTTTTTGCATCATGCTTACTGTGTTGTTCCTTCCTTTTTTGCGTGGCGCATTCTACATCATCTTGCCGCGCTGCATACTCTTCACCGCAAGCGAACAGTTCCTGTACCTTCTCGAAATACTTCTTGTGTGTGCTGTCTGTATCGCGAAGTGCCTGAATGATACATCTATTCACTTCTTCATAATTGACGGACCGGAGGATCTCAGGATCTGCCATATCTTCCGGTGTCTTCATATGCGCTGCAGCCAGGATCTTTCCATGAAGCGCCTCAAAATCGTGCGGTTCTTTGTTCAAAAGGAAGTCATATGTGTCCGATGCAGCCGTCCATTCCTCTCTTCCGAGAAGCTGTGCAGCCTGCGACAACATATCATCCTCATTTACGCGAAGCTGATCGTCACATGACGGGCAGGCGTGATTCTTCAGATTGGAAATTGTCTCAGTCATTGCCATCTCCTCTTTCTTTTCCGGAGTAAGTCTCCTTCATTATTTCTATTGCATCGGAGAACGTTTTCGCCTTACCGGACATAAGGAGCCGCCTCAGCGTCTCGTTCTCATCGATCTTCTTCTGTAATTCTTGGACGGCCTTATATTCCGAACAGAGCTCATTGGCCAAAGATATGCTTTCTTCCCTGTTCATAATGCCATCTGATAAAAGACTTGTTGATCTGAAGTCATTATAACACCATCAAAAAGGCAATTATTTAAAGAACTCATTGAATAAAAAAGCTCCTGAATATTCAGGAACTTTCAAAGTTTATAACTCAATCAAGATAGTAATATTCTTTGCGGGCGATTCCGCACAAGCGCAGCGCGGAGGACCTTTTTACTGCTGATCAAACACTGTGTATGATACATAGATGCTGATATACTGATATATGAAAGAAAGGCGGTTTTGAGAAAAACAGGCGGATGATGGAGGATATAAAACAGATGAAGAAAATATTCAGTGTAGGATCTGCGAAAACCATATCTGCAGTTTTAGCAGCAGCTCTGACGTTAACACTAATACCGAAGATCGCCGGCAGCAATACCGTTCTGGCGGCATCCGGAAGCAAGAATCAGGACAATACATCATTAGGTGTATCGGCGATCGTTAATCCCACACCGCCGGAAAATGAGTTTTCTCCATGGACCGGAAGCTTTGTTTACTTTGGTAAATATACTGGCACCCCTCTCAAGTTCAGGGTTTTGCAGAAGAATTCAGATGCTCATACAGAATCAGAGGCCTTATTCCTTGACTGTGATGTGATATTGAAAAATATAGAATTTGGCGACACGAACCAATGGCCAGACAGTTCTTTAAAGAAATGGCTTAACGAAGACTTCTTTACTTCCTCCAATTTCACCTCGATAGAGATGGCTGCGGTTCCTGATACAAAAACAGAGGAACCTAAAGAACTTACCAATCCTGTAATTTCCGGTTGGTTTGGCAAGTATGTACCACTATCCGGAGAAAAAGTATTTGTATTGGATGCAGAAGAAGTAACGAATAATGAGTACGGTTACAGCAGTGATAGGGCTAGTTGTGCATGCAGGAAAAAAGTAGGAGCACGATACGATTATTGGTGGCTTCGCTCTGCTGTAGATCAATACGGTTTCCTCGCGGGCGACGTTTACGTTCTTGGTGATCTGAGCAACAACAATGTTGAACTTGATAATGTCGGTGCCTCGCCCGCTTTAAATGTTGATCAGGGATCAATAGTTTTTACCACTAAAGTAGCAGGCGAGAATAACGCATATAAGCTGACTTTAAGCGACAGTGATCTGACAATTGCGGTCCCGGACGGTAAGGATATAGATGTAACGGGAACGAATGTGACCGTACCATATGAGATCGGCGGATCACATGCTGGAAACGCGACGCGTGCATCCGTACTTATTACGGATGATTCCGGTGATAATATCCTGTTTTACGATGAATTAGGTGTAAGTTCAGCTCTCGATGGCACATTTCCACTTCCTGACGGGTGTGACTTAATTGGCTGGGGTAACGATTACCACGTATATATCCTTGCTGAAGATATTAACGGTGAGAAAGAGACTGATTATGCAAGTGCATTTGTCCGGCTTGATAAACCTGCGAAGATTCATGAGATCAGTGTCAATGTCACCACATATGATTCAGACGGCAAAACGAAGATTTCCGAGACAGGCGGAACGGCAACAGTAAGTTCAGCATCTGCACTAAAGGGAGATAAGATCACAGTTACTGCAGCACCCGGAAGCGGTTACACATTAAAGAGCATCGCATGGGGTGACGGAAACTCTTCTACGGATATCACATATCCAAAAGAGTTTAAGGTAAAAGATTCCGATGTTGTTGTTGAGGTTGTTTTCGAGAAAGAGGAAATAATAAAGGACCAGAGTAATACATCATTAGGCGTAACGGCGATCGTTAATCCCACACAGCCGGGAAATGCATTCTCTCCATGGACCGGAAGCTTTGTTTACTTTGGTAAATATACTGGCACCCCTCTCAAGTTCAGGGTTCTGCAGAAGGATTCGACTGCTCATACAACCTCATCGGCACTGTTCCTTGACTGTGATGTGATATTAAGAGATATAGAATTTGGCGGCTCGAACAAATGGTCAGAGAGTTACGTAAAGAAATGGCTTGATGAAGACTTCTTTACTTCTTCCAATTTCACCCCGATGGAGATGGCTGCGGTTCCCGACACAAAAACAGAGAAAGAACACGACTATGAAAATGAACTTCTTTCCAATTGGTATGGCAAGTATGTACCATTATCCGGAGAAAAAGTATTCGTATTGGATGCAGAAGAAGTAACGAATACGAAGTACGGTTACAGCAGTGGAAGGGATAGTTGTGCCTGCAGGAGAAAAGTAGGCGGACGCAGCAATTATTGGTGGCTTCGCTCTTATGTAGTAGATGATTTTCATAACACTGCGGGCGACATATACGTTGATGGTGACCTGAGTGAAAACGATATTAGAATTGATTCTGCCGGTATTGCGCCCGCTTTAAATGTTGATCAGGGATCAATAGTCTTTACCACTAAAGCAGCAAACGAGAATAACGCATATAAGCTTACTTTAAGCGACAGTGATTTGACAATCGCAATCCCGGACGGTCAGGAGACAGATATAACGGGAACGACAGTGACCGTACCATATAAGATCGGCGGATCACATGCAGGAAATGCGACGCGGGCATCCATACTTATTACGGATGTTACCGGCGATAAGATCCTGCTTTACGATGAATTAGGTGCAAGCTCAGCTTCTGGCGGCTCATTTACGCTTCCTGATGAGTGTGACTTAAGTGGCTGGGGTAAGGATTACCTCGTGTATATCCTTGCCGAAGATATCAACGGCGTGAGAGAGACCGATTATGCAAGCGCATTTGTCCGGATTGATAAACCTGCGAAGATCCATGAGATCAGTGTCAATGTCACCACATACGATTCAGACGGCAAAACAAAGATCTCCGAGACAGGCGGAGAGGCAACTGCAAGTGCAACAACTGCAGTAGAGGGAGACAAGATCACAGTTACTGCAGCACCTGAAAGCGGTTACACATTAAAGAGCATCACATGGGGTGACGGCAAATCTTCTACAGATATAACTGATGCAAAAGAGTTTACGCTGGGAAGTTCTGATGCCGTTGTTGAGGTTGTTTTCGAGAAGGAAGAAATAAAACCGGTAATTAACACATATACTGTGATAAAAGGTGCTGACGGCACCTGGGATGGAAAGAGCGATTATGTGATCGAAGTTCAGAGCAGCACTGATGATGAGCACTGCATTGACCGTTTTGACTCGGTCACAAATGACGGAACAAAACTGACAGTCGGCACGGATTGCACAGTTACAAAGGGCAGTACGGTCATAACGTTCAAGAGTGACTATCTTAAGTCATTAAGTGCAGGAACGCACAACATTGTTGTTAACTTTACTGATAACTCTGTAGCAACTACTCTTACTGTCACTGCTCCTAGTACACCAAACACAAATACAAAAATACCGGCAACAGGCGAGATTCAGAGCCCGTTAACATATATCGGTATTGTGATGATCGTCGCAGCTTGCGGGATTACCTTTATCATAGCTTGCAGAAGGAAGAGAGAAACCGCATAAACGCAATGATATTATTGAATCAGATAAGAGGCCACTTCCTTTTTGAAGTGGCCTCGTTACATATTTCAATCTGTTGTCACAGGACAAACCTAAATATTTCTCGTACTCTACTGTAGCAGTCTTTCAGTAAATAAGCCTCGGATTTGACTCCGAGGCTTAGTGCATTAAATTATAATTTTATCTACCAAACTCGTTTACTGCACAGACAATGCAGAACAGTTCCGTCTTCCGGTATGTATATTTTCCCCTTTTCGCAAAGGATAACCTCCATACCTGCCTTATTGGCAAACTGTATCAGATCATTTGCTTCAAAAGATTCCCAGTAAATATCTCCTTTGGCATACGGAAAAAAATTATGACCTTTAAGACAATTAGGATGATTCTCTTTCAGATAGTTATAATCATGAGTTGAAAAACTGAGCAGACCACCTGTCTTAAGAACTCTTTTGCATTCCGACAGATATCTGCTCTTCAACTCGTCTCCATACAACAATCCGAGAGTTTGTGCCCAGATAAGCACAACATCAAAAGAATTATCAGGGAAATCCAGATGCTCTCCATCATATTCGCTAAATGATATCTTATATCCTTTGTCAGCAGATAACTGCTTTACTCGTGATATAACTTCTTTCGAAATATCGATCCCGACAACTTCAAATCCGAGATCATGTAATGCGAATGCTTCACGGCCCAAACCGCACCCAATGTCCAGTATCCTTGAGCCAGGAGAAAAAAGTTTGGAAACTGATTTTTCCCATTCTTTCAATGCAGGCCTCCAGTCCAGCATTTCATCAACGTTTTTGGTATCCTCATACCACTTTGAAACTTTATCGTTCATAAGAAAAATTCTATCAATCACTAGCTGCGACTTCGCTTACGCCTAAACACACTAACTCAAAATTTTTTATTAAAAGTTAATCGACAAAGGATTCTTTTTCTCCTATGCCATCATAAGGTAATTATATCATCCAAGTAAAGAACTCATGGCATAAAAAAGCTCCTGACTGATCAGGAGCTTTCAAAGTTTATTTCTAAATCAAGAGCGTAATATTGTTTGCGAGCGATTTCCGCACAAGCGCAGCGCGGAGGACCTTAGCGAGCAAATAATATTACTCGTACTCTACTGTAGCTGTCGGCTTCGGCGTGTAGTCGTAAAGGACTCTGTTGATGCCGGGCACTTCGTGGGTGATACGGTCTGTGATGCGGCACATGAGGTCGTAATCGATGGGCTCAACTGTAACCTGAACTACGTCTGTCGTGTTGATCGCACGTACGATGCAGAGCCATTCAAAAGCTCTCTTGCCGTCCTTGATGCCGGTGGACTTGAAGTCAGGTACTACCGTGAAGTACTGCCATACCTTGCCTGCAAGGCCGGCCTTCTCGAATTCTTCACGAAGGATAGCATCGGACTCTCTTACTGCTTCGAGTCTGTCTCTTGTGATAGCGCCGGGGCATCTTACGCCAAGTCCGGGACCCGGGAAAGGCTGACGGTAAACCATGTTGTCGGGAAGACCAAGAGCTGAACCTACTACACGGACTTCGTCCTTATAGAGGTACTTAACGGGTTCAACGAGCTCGAAATCCAATTCCGGAGGAAGTCCGCCAACGTTGTGGTGAGCTTTGATGCCCTGTTCGCTCTCAAGGATATCAGGATAGATGGTGCCTTGTGCGAGGAAAGAGATGCCGTCGAGCTTAGCTGCTTCTTCTGCGAAGACCTTGATGAACTCTTCACCGATGATGTGACGCTTCTGCTCAGGATCCGTAACGCCTTCAAGGAGGCCCAAGAATCTGTCTACTGCGTCAACATAGATGAGATTAGCGCCGAGTTCGTCTCTGAAGACTTTGCATACCATCTCGGGTTCGCCTTTTCTCAAGAGTCCGTGGTTAACGTGAACGCAAACGAGGTTGGTTCCGATTGCTTTTATGAGGAGTGCTGCGACTACTGAAGAGTCTACGCCGCCGGAAAGGGCCAAGAGAACTTTCTTGTCACCGACTTGCTCCTTGATTGCCTTGAGCTGATCTGCGATAAACTCGTCAGCAAGGGCTTTGGTTGTGATTCTTTTAAGGGATTCAGGTCTTACGTCTGCCATATGCAAAGCCTCCGATGTAAAAAATATTGACTTAAACATTTTACAATATTGTGCAGAAGTTTAGGTGCACAAATGATACAATCAGGCAAAACTTTTTTATGGCTTCCAAGAGGAGATATTGATATATGCGTAAAACAAAGATCATCTGTACGATAGGACCTGCGTCCGACAACGAAGAGACATTGTCGAAGATGTTCGAAGCGGGAATGAATGTCGCAAGGCTTAATTTTTCGCACGGGACACATGAACAGCACCAGGAGAAGATCGACCTTATCAAGAGGGTAAGGGAGAAGATGAACCTTCCGATCGCGATCATGCTCGACACAAAGGGTCCTGAATACAGGATCAGGACATTCAAGAACGGCAAGGTCGAGCTTGCTGACGGCGCGACATTCATCCTCACGACAGACGATGTCGAGGGCGATGAGACACGCGTATCTGTCACATACAAGCTCCTGCCCGAGCAGCTTAACCCCGGCGACAGGGTCCTTATCAACAACGGACTCGTTATCCTTGAAGTAAAGGAGATCAAGGGTCCCGACGTTATCTGCGAAGTAGTCGTCGGAGGCACTCTGTCCAACCAGAAGTCAATGAACTTCCCGAACAAGGTCATGCAGGGCGACTTCCTGAGCGAGCAGGATAAGAAGGACCTTCTCTTCGGCATTAAGAATGACATCGATTTTGTTGCTGCTTCTTTCGTATCGCGAAAAGAAGACATGATCGAAATGCGTGAATTCCTGGATGCCAACGGCGGCGAGAACATCGAGGTCATCGCCAAGATCGAGAACCGTGCAGGCGTTGACAACATCGATGAGATCTCCGAATTCTGCGCAGGAATCATGATCGCCAGAGGCGATTTGGGCGTTGAGATCCCGTTCCACGAAGTCCCGAGCGTACAAAAGCAGCTCATCAAGCGCTGCAGGCTTTTAGGCCGCCGCGTAATTACGGCTACTGAGATGCTCGAGTCCATGATCAACAATCCGAGGCCGACCAGAGCCGAGATCTCTGACGTCGCCAACGCAGTATATGACGGTTCTTCAGCGATAATGCTCTCCGGAGAGTCCGCTGCCGGCAAGTATCCTGTCGAAGCAGTGCAGACCATGTCCCAGGTAGCTGAGTACACAGAGAAGCACATCAACTACAAAGAACGTTTCGCAAAGCAGGAATTCAACATGAGAAATAACCTGGACGCTATTTCCCATGCGACATGCCAGATGGCAATAGATGTAGGCGCCAAGGCGATCGTTGTCCACTCCAGGAGCGGAGTTACGGCGAGAATGGTATCACGCTTCAGATGTCCTATCGATATCATAGGTATGACGACATCAGAGAGGATCTGGAGAAGGCTTAACCTCTCATGGGGCGTTATCCCGATCCTTAATGAGGAGTTCAATTCAACGGACGTAATGTATTATCACGGCCTTAATGTCGCCAAGGAAGTCTTAGACCTCAAAGAAGGCGATAATGTCGTTATGACAGGCGGTCTTATTAACGGTAAGGCCGGAAACACCAATACTATTAAAGTAGAGACGGTAAGCTGAGCACAAAATCTTAATCAAAACTTAAGTATTTTACGGCATCGTTTGGAGATATACTTATTAATGGCAAAAAAAATCTTCAAATGATGCCGTTTTGATGCCACTTTGCCACAAAATATACATAAAGATGTATTAGATTAATATTAGCGACGATTTATAATCCGAGCGAAAAGTGTGGGGACACTGTTATTTGGTATGGATAATAGGACAAGCAAAGAAGACCAGTTGATCGAAAAAGGAGAAGTCACCGGCATGAGGCCGGGGTCTGAGGTCATTCAGACGGAGAAGGCAGCTAAGGAACCTGCTCCGGAGAAGACCAATAAGGCCCTAGCAGTAAAACCCGTCGTCAGAGTTCTTTCCGAAGAAGAGCACGAAGAAGCACTTATTAACAGACCCAAGCCCAAGAATGTTACTCCGCTTGCAACAGCAAAACTGACACCTAAAGACATTCCGGTTTTTGAGGACACTCCCGAGAGGCGAGAGACAATCGAGCTCCGCAAGAAGAGGCACTTCAAAAGAAAACTTCGTGACTGGGGTATTTTTACGGGTTATCTGACACCCAGTTTTGTCGGCGTACTGGTATTTTTCTTTCTTCCGTTGATCCTGCTCCTCAAAACTTCTTTCCAGAAGTCTCCTACGAATTCGGATTTCGTAGGATTCAGAAATTATGAGAGAGTATTGACCAACGAAGCCTTTATTTCAGCGTCAAAGAACACGTTAACATTTGCCTTGATCTCTGTACCATTAGCAGTTGTCCTTGCTTTGCTCATCGCATTGCTCCTTAATACTGGACTTCCCGGCAAGAGCTTGTTCAGAAGCTTTTTGCTCAACCCTATGATGGTACCGGTCGCATCCGTCGTACTTATCTGGCAGGTATTCTTCAGCTACAACGGCGTTATCAACGGTATTGCGGCTGACCTTTTCGAAGGGGCGCAAAAGATCGACTGGATGAAGTCGCAGTATGCCCAGGTCGTAATCATGCTCCTGTTCCTATGGAAAAACTTGGGTTACAACATGGTATTGTTCCTCGCGGCTTTGAACAGCATCCCCCACGAGATCCTGGAATCTGCCGAGATGGACGGAGCAGGGCCTCTTAAGAGATTTTTCGCTATCAAGCTCCACTATCTGTCACCGACGATCTTCTTTGTCGGAATCATGTCGCTTATCAATTCATTTAAGATATTCAGAGAGGTATATCTCTTAACGGGTGACTATCCGTTCGATAACCTCTATATGCTCCAGCACTTCATGAACAACTCATTTACGCACTTGGACTACAGCAAGCTTTCTGCAGGCGCTATCGTAATGTGTGTTGTCATGATCATAATCGTCGGCGGTCTGTTCTTCGCAGAATCCAAGTTCGACTCGGATGTGGAGGAATAAGATGGACGAGCTTACACGCATTGAAAGAAAAAAGCAGGCAACTCTCGCACGCCGTAATATATATACCGAATCTAAGGCACCTGAGACTTTTATTACTTCGATGTCCGAAGAGGCGAGAGCTTTATTTTTCGCAGGCGAGAAAAAGAGGATCGCGCTTAACTTAAGAAAGCGCAAGATCAGAAAAGGAATAATCACGGGAATCGGTATCTTTATAGCCACATTTATCTCGGCTCTGGCTCTGGTACCTATCTTCTTTACATTCCTTAATTCATTTATGTCATCAGAAGAGATCGTCGCAAATTACAATACGGTCTTCCAGAGCATGTCGGGACATGCCACACAGGGTGCGACATATATGTCCAGAACACCTGTGTTAAAGCTCATTCCTGAAGAGGTAACGATCAATCAGTACACGACGTTGCTCTTCATGAATCCGGAGTACCTGTTCAAGTACTGGAATTCCATCCTGCTGACGCTCCCTATCGTTGCAGGCCAGATGGTAGTCGCATGCCTCGCATCCTATTCATTTGCAAGATACAGAAGGAAGAGAAGAGAGATCTTATTCTTCTCATACATCATCCTCATGCTCATGCCGTTCCAGGTAACTCTCGTTCCGAACTACATGATCGCAGACACATTGGGGATCCTGGATACCATATGGGCTATCATACTGCCGGGTATCTTCTCGACATTCGCGATCTTCCTTCTTACCAAATATATGCGTCAGATCCCGTCAGGATATATCGAAGCGGCGACGCTTGACGGAGCGACGGAATGGCAGATATTTACGAATATCGCGCTGCCGCTGTGTAAGAATGCTATATTCGCATTGACGATCCTGTTATTCATCGATTACTGGAACATGGTAGAGCAGCCGCTCGTCCTGTTGACAGACGTTAATAAACAACCGTTGTCCGTATTCCTTTCGCAGATAAACGAGCCCGAATTGGGAATCGCGTTTGCGGCATCAAGTGTTTACATGATACCGCCGCTCCTGATCTTCTTCTGGGGTGAGGAGTATCTCGTCGAAGGAATCTCGAGATCGGGTATTAAGTAAAGAACAAATCTGCGATAAGCGCTACGTAAAATATGGAGGAACAAGAAGATGGCAAAGGGAAGTGCTAGAAGAGCCAGAGTTATTAAAGCAATGATTGCGTTCGTTGCAATACTTGCGGTGCTGACATTCTTTTCGAACACGATCATGAACATGACGATCCCAAAGGTAGTGGGATCTTATGCTTCGAGGGGTAATCTGTCATATTCAAACGGCTCGAAAGGTGATGTAGTCGTAGATAACCAGATTGAGATCAAGGGTCTGGAGGGCAGAGTAGTTGATGAGATCAAGGTTACGGGTTTTGACTCCGTCAAAAAAGGTGACACGATCCTTACTTTAAAGCCCATTGAAGATGACGAGACTCTCGCAACCAAGAAGGCTTCGCTCAAGACCCTTGAGCGCGAAAAGGCTTACGAAGCAAGACAGCCCAAGCAGGCTACAGATTTCTCCATTCAGACAGATGCCATTAACACTGCTAAGACAACTTTGTCAGAAGCTAAGGATACTTTGAAGAAGGTTCAAAACAAAAAGAGTGCTATCAGCAATAATCAGAAGATAATTGATGAGGAATCCGTCAAGAAAGTCTCTTTGGAGGCTACAGTCGCTGCTGCTGCAAAGACAGTTGAAGATCTTAAGACCCAGATCGACAAGTTGTTGACAGAAAAGGCCCCTCTTGATGCACAGATCACTGTATACAAGGAAACAAACACTCCCGAACCTACGGAAGATGAACTTCTTAATAACTCCACTCCTTATGCGATCCTCGTAAATAAGGTTAAAGAAAAGGAAGAAGAGATCAAAAAGCTCAATGATCTGCTTAAACCTGCAGAAGAACGTATGAACGAAGCATCTGCTGATCTTGCGGAGTGCGAGGGAAAGATCAGCAAGGCTGAAGCCGCGATCGAGTCTTTGGAAGGACTCCCTTCTGAAGCATCTGCAAAGAATGAGGTAACTTCTGCGCAGAATGCGCTTAATAAGGCAAACAAGGATTATTCAGACGCCAAAAAAACAGCAAGCGTTGAAGCTGATAAGGCTAAGGATTTGGAAAATGACCGTGATGAGGATATCGCCAAGCTTAAGGAAGAGATCGCAAAGCTCGAAGAAGCAGCAAAGATCACTGAGATCAAGGCACCTGCAAATGGACTTGCATATAACATTACAGTCGCTTCCGGAGACACTCTGACGGCAAAGACCGTAGTTGGCTATATCCTGCCTGAAGAGCACAGGGAGTGCTCCGTAACATTCACATTCGATACAAAGGTAGCACAGAATATCTGGACAGGACAGCAGCTTGAGATCACGAGTGGCTTTGCATCGTCATGCACAGTTATTTCGAAGAAACCCGATCCTGAGAATCCGAGAGGACAAATGCTTGTTAAGTGTCACATCGACAGTGAAGATTCATGGCCGGGCGAAGAGATAACCGTAAATGCCGGCAGAGGCAATGACAACTACAAGTGCGTAGTCTCAAGCAGTGCGGTAAACGAAGATAACAACGGAACCTTCGTTTACGCGATCATAGGATCTTCAACACCTCTCGGTGACAAGTACACGGTAAAGAGGATCGACGTCTCGGTTGAAGCAACTGACGGTGCTTTCTCAGCGATCACAAGCGCAAAGGGAGAGCTTGATAAGTATGACGTAATGATCGTTATCAGATCCGAGAAGCCCCTCGAAGACGGACAGCGTGTAAGACTTGAGGACTATACAGCCAAGTGATCCTGAAGGAACAGAATAATGCGTGTAATTGAAAAAACAAAACAATTCTTCAATCTGGAGAAGAGCAAGATCAAGGTAGGATTTCTCAAGCTTGTTCTCGGAGTTCCTTTCTGGATCGTAGTTGCGTCGCTGATCCTGATCGGTTTCGGCATAGGAAGAGCAATCTATCTTTCTGATAACAGGCCGGAACAGAAGGTTGCTGAGATGTGGCAGTATAAATCCGAGACCGGGTTCAGACACATGGTGGTATTTGCAGGCGGCAACAGGGCTAAGGGTGAGACATCACCCATGACATATACCTCCGGAGGCAAGTCGATCCATTTGGGAGATATTCCCCTGATGAGACAGAAGCTTCAGGCAGCAGCAGATACGGGTATCAATACCGGCGGCAAAAAGATTCAGGGCAGTTCAGATAAGCTCAGAGGCTGGGAAGACTGCTATTCGTCGACCGTTAAAGGCCAGATATCACCTCTTGAACTTGTTGACAGAGTACACAAGAAGGGTGATCCGACGGATGTAGAGTTTGTCGCTGTCGGCGGAAACTACAGGGCATTTCATCCGTTCAGATTCCTGGCCGGCGGTTTCCTTCCCGAGGAACCCGTAGATACTTATCAGATCGTTATAAATGACGTTCTTGCATGGAAGTTCTACCGTTCATATGACGTAGTAGGACATGCGATCGATATCAACGGCAAGATGTTTACCATTATCGGAGTTGTTGAAGAGAAGAATACCAAGGTAGCCGAACTTGCCGGAGAGCAGCAATGCAGGGCATTCATTTATTTCGGAGCCTTGGGAGAACTTTACGGCGGTGACTCCAGTGATAAATTGGCCAATGCCACTCCTTCAGGAGATGGTGAAGATTTTGGTGGTTTCTCCGATTACAGCGGATTAGATTCTGCACCTTCACAGAAGGGATCCGAGAATGATTATGCGATCCAGTGCTATGAAGCGATGCTCCCTGAGCTTGTTACCGGAGTAGCCGTAGCAGACTTTAAGAACGCTTTGCCGTCCTATTCGCTTACAAATCCTCAGGTCCTGGTCGTAAATGACACCGGACGCTTTAAGATAACAAGGATCATCGACACGATGTTCCCGTTGGGAGAGACAGAAAAGGAGCGTCTGGGCTACGAATTCCCTTATTGGGAGATCGCAACCCAGATGACTGAGACAAGGCTCTTCTATGATTATGTGCTCATTACCTTCGGAATCTTAATGCTCTTAATCGGCATAGTCGCCATGGTCCTTAAGTTCCGTGCCAAGAAAGCGATCGCTCCTGAAGAACTTGAGCTCGTTGTTCTTGATGTTGAGGAAGTACAGCTTCAGGAAGAAGAGAAGTCCCTGGTACTCAAAGATGATGAAATGCACTTGAAATAACGATAGAATAATAATTGATTTTTCCTTATAATCCCTTTAGGCCTATCGGTCTGAAGGGATTTTTAATGCATAAGACACTTATAAAGATTTTAGCTTTGGTTCTTCTGATAACTTCGGTTACCGGTCTTTGCGCGTGCTTTGAGGATCCTGACATAACGGGCGGATCAACGGCTGTGGTCACGGGAACATCAGAAACAAGCTTTAAGAGAGCTTCGTTTGATTCCGGTCTGTATCCTTATTTCGCGGTGCTTTCAGAGAAGGAGAAGGATATTTATTCCCTGCTTTTCGTAGAACTTTATAAGGGAAGCCAAAAGTTTAACTGTCCGGTCGAGGCAAATGCCGATCAGCTTTCCAAAGCAATAGACGCGGTGCTTAATGACCATCCCGAATTATTCTGGCTCGACAACAAGTATTCCTATACGTACGATCCTGATGACGGCAGCATCAAGGAGATCACCTTTGATTTCTATGATTTCGCGAACACACCCGCTAAGCTCCATAAGGCGAAAGTCGATATGGAGGAGAAAGCCGATTCAGTCATAAAAGAAGCGCACCGGAAAACAACGCTTGCGGAAAGGGAACTCTTTATCCACGATTATATCTGCCAGAATACGGCCTATGACGAGTCCGCCCCCTATAATCAGAGTGCATATTCCTGCCTGATCCTCAACAAATCCGTGTGTGCCGGGTACGCAAGAGCCTTCCAGTATCTCATGAGCCGGGCAGGCTTTGTCTGCTACTATGTTGCCGGAAAAACAGAAGGACTGAACGGACAGGTCCTCGGCGGCAGTGACGGAAGCGGCAGCCATTCATGGAACATGGTCCTCATAGACGGCAGTTATTATAATGTGGACTGCCTCTGGGATGACACGGCAAGTGATACATACGGAAGTGCGATATATCCTTTCTTCAACCTGACGGATGAAGCTTTTATCTATCATGCGAGGATCGGCATGTCCATAGGGCTCCCCAAGTGCAATGACACGAAATACAAATATTCAAACTGCTTCGGTCAGACCGTCGAAGCGGAGAACATAGTGTTCGTCGATGCCGCGTGACATCGGGATGAATCTGAAATAAGGATAGAATAATCACGGGCATTTCCTTATAATTCCCTTTAGGATTAAATCCAGAGGGAGTTTTTTATGAAGAAGAGATTAGTTAAGTTGGTATCTGTTTTGCTTATGTCAGCTGTCGTTTCAGGTCTTTGTGCCTGCATGGATGAATTCGATGACAATGATGATTATGACAATGGCTATGAATATGATTATGACGACGAAGCAGACGATGAATCAGATTATGAATCAGATTATGAATCAGATGACGAATCAGATGATCCCACAAAAGCTGCGGACGGGACTGTTGTAAATCCTGATTACAATGCGGATCAGTATCCGTATTTTGCTGTCCTGGGCTCCAAGGAGAAAGACATTTATTCACTGCTTTACGACGGACTTTCCAAAGGCAACAGGAAAGTTGACTGCAAAAAGGTAAAGGCCGGCGAAGATCAGCTTACAAAAGCCATAGATGCTGTGCTCAACGACCATCCCGAGCTCTTTTGGATCGATAACCAGTACGAATTTACATACGATTCCGATGAAGGAAGCATAGAGGAAGTATCCTTTGATTTCTTCGATTTTGCGAGCACGCCCGAAAAGCTTCGCGATGCGAAAGCCGCATTTGAGAAGGCGGCAGAAGATATCCTTGCAGATGCCGGATCCAAGCAGGGTTTGGTTGAGCGCGAGCGTGCCATTCACGACTATATCTGCAAGAACACCACATACGATGAGAAAGCTCCCTATAACCAGAGCGCTTATTCTGTAATCGTTCTTCACAGCTCTGTCTGCGCAGGCTATTCAAAGGCGTTCCAGTATCTCATGAACAAGGCGGGTATTACCTGCTATTACATACCCGGAACTACTACAGATTCTAATATTGGAGGGGAAGACGGCGCACATGCCTGGAATATCGTCTGTCTGGACGGCGAGTACTATAACATTGATGTTCTTTGGGATGGTTCGGCAAGCGAATCCTGCGGGGAAGATGTATACCCGTTCTTCAACCTGACTGACAGTGCATTTTTATATCATGACAGAGATGAACTGGCTAAGGCCCTGCCTAAGTGTACAGGCACGAAATATAAGTATTCCAACTATTTCGGGAAGACAGTGGAAATAGAAGACCTCGATTTCGAGGACGCAGCATAAAGAATTCCGGGTTTGACTTTCTATTTCTTAATATTTTTATTAGGGGTTTTGGTTTAAACCTGTGTAGAATTGTCGTATAATCTACAAATTGATTTATGTATAAACTCATATCCTAGGAGATGTAATCATGAAAGAACTAATGCTTGGTAACAAGGCTATAGCCAGAGGTCTTTATGAGGCCGGCGTAGCTGTCGCAAGTTCGTACCCCGGCACGCCCAGTACAGAGACTACTGAAGAAGCCGCTAAGTTCGATGAGATCTACTGCGAATGGGCACCTAACGAGAAGGTCGCTATGGAGACCGCTTTCGGTGCATCAAGAGCAGGCAAGAGATCCTACTGCGCAATGAAGCACGTCGGACTTAACGTTGCAGCTGACCCGCTCTTTACTATGAGCTATACCGGTGTTAATGCCGGAATGGTCATCCTTGTAGCTGACGATCCGGGAATGCACTCTTCTCAGAATGAGCAGGATTCAAGACACTATGCTATCGCTGCAAAGATGCCTATGTTAGAGCCTGCTGATTCCCAGGAAGCAAAGGACTTCGTTATCGAGGCATACGATATTTCCGAGCAGTTCGATACTCCCGTACTCATCAAGATGTGCACGAGAGTTGCTCACTCCCAGTCAGTCGTAGAGACAGGCGAGAGGATCGAAGTTGCCGTTAAGCCTTACGAGAAGGATGCGGCAAAGTACGTAATGGTTCCAGCAAATGCAAAGAGACGTCACCCCATCGTTGAGGAGAGAACAAGAAAGCTCGTAGCATTTGCCGAGGAGTCTTCACTTAACCGCATTGAAGAGGGTTCTGATACATCAATGGGTATCATCACTTCTTCAACTTCATATCAGTATGTCAAGGAAGTTTTCGGAGACAAGTATCCGGTATTGAAGATCGGTCTTATCAATCCGCTTCCCGAGCAGAAGATCAGGGACTTCGCAGCTAAGGTAGATAAGCTCGTAGTTGTAGAAGAGCTTGATCCCATCATCGAGACACACTGCAGGACATTGGGTCTTGAAGTAACAGGCAAGGACATTTTCCCTCTGATCGACGAGTTCTCACAGGGCCTTATCGCTACAAGCTTGGGGCTCCCCGAGAAGCCTGCATGCAAGCCTATCGAAGGACTTCCGGGAAGACCGCCGGCAATGTGCGCAGGCTGCCCTCACAGAGGAATGTTCTATGTTCTTTCCAAGCTCAAGCTCACAGTCATGGGCGACATCGGATGCTACACATTGGGCGCTACGCCTCCGCTCTGTGCTATCGATACTACAGAGTGCATGGGCGCTTCCATCAGCTCACTCCACGGCTTCAACAAGGCTCTGGGCGCTGATGCCGAGAAGAAGACAGTTGCCGTTATCGGTGACTCGACATTCATGCATTCAGGCATGACGGGTCTTGCAAACATCGCATACAACCAGACAAATTCAACGGTCATCATCCTTGATAACTCCATCACGGGCATGACAGGCCACCAGCAGAATCCTACGACAGGTTTTAACCTCCGTGGTGATCCGGCAGGCAAGATCGATCTCGAAGCTCTCGTCCGCGCAATGGGCATCAACAGAGTAAGAGTTGTAGATCCTTATAACCTTGCTGAGGCAGAAGCAGCAGTCAAGGAAGAACTCGCAGCAGAAGAGCCTTCCGTAATCATCTCCAGAAGACCCTGCGCTCTCCTTAAGAAGGTTAAGAGAGGCGAGCCTATCCAGGTTAACCCTGACAAGTGTAAGTCCTGCAAGGCGTGCATGAAGTTAGGATGCCCTGCGATCTCCTTCAAGGACGGACACGCTCACGTAGACACAACACAGTGCTTCGGCTGCAAGGTATGCAGCGAGCTCTGTAAGTTCGGCGCTTTCGAGAATTTGAACGGGGAGGCAATCACATGGTAACAAGCATAATGATAGTAGGCGTAGGCGGACAGGGTTCGCTCCTCGCAAGTAAGCTTTTGGGCAGAGCCGCTATGGACAAGGGCTACGACGTTAAGGTCTCTGAGGTTCACGGAATGAGCCAGAGAGGCGGAAGCGTTGTAACTTACGTTAAGTTCGGCGACAAGGTTAACTCTCCCATCATCGATAAGGGCGAAGCTGATTACATCATCTCTTTCGAGCTCCTGGAAGCTGCAAGATATGTTCAGTTCTTGAAGCCCGGCGGACAGATCGTTACCAACTCACAGCAGATCGATCCCATGCCCGTAATCGCAGGCACTGCTGAGTATCCTTCTGAGCTCATCTCCAAGATGGAAGCTGCAGGCGCAAAGGTAGATGCCATCGATGCACTCACGATCGCTGAGCAGGCAGGAAACGCAAAGGCTACGAACATCGTGCTCATGGGTGTTTTCTCCAAGTACATCAAAGAGATCAGCAAGGAAGAGTGGGTAAAGGCTGTTGAAGCTTCTGTTCCCGCGAAGTTCCTTGAACTTAACATGAAGGCCTTCGAGATGGGCCTCGCAGCTGAATAATATGCCCGATTTAGAAGCAGTAAGAAGATTTTTCGAAGGCGACAAATACGCCACCGAAGCTACAGGTATCGTTATCGAGAAGGCCGAGAAGGGCCACAGCGTTGTAAGTCTTGAACCTGACGGCAGACATCTTAATGCCGTTGGCGGACTCATGGGAGCAGTCTATTACACAATGGCTGACTTCGCTTTCGCTGTCGCAGAGAACTGTGAACTCGATTCCGATACGATAACAGTCACACAGGCAACACAGATGAACTTTTTGAGATCCTGGCACGGCGGCAAGATCATTTGCAAGGCCGATATCGTCAAGGACGGAAGATTCATCTGTTTATATGAGGTCAAAGCCTTCGATACCGAAGGCAAAGAGCTCGCTCTTATCATCGTCAACGGTTTTAAGACCGCACGAAAATAAACACCCCGCATTACAGGAGGGAACCATTTATGATTTGGAATGAAGCAAAGGAGTGCATGTCGCGTGACGAGATCGAAGCGCTGCAGAGCGCAAGACTTGTCAAGGTAGTTAACCGCGTTTACCACAACGTTGAGTACTACCGCAAGAAGATGCAGGCAGTCGGCCTTGAGCCCGGTGACATCAAGGGCATCGAAGACCTGGACAAGCTGCCTTATACGACCTACGCAGATTTAAGAGACACATACCCCTTTGGTTTGGCAGCAGTTCCCAGATCAGAGATGGTCCGAGTACACGCATCCTCAGGCACAACAGGAAAGCCGAAGATCGCTGTCTACACAAGACGCGATATCGACATCTGGGCAGAGTGCGTTGCAAGATGCCTTTCAATGGCAGGAATCACAAGAGATGACATCATCCAGGTAGGCTACGGCTACGGCCTCTTCACAGGCGGTCTCGGTGCACACTACGGTGCTGAATATCTGGGCGCGCTGGTTCTTCCTATGTCCACAGGCAACACACAGAAGCTCATCGACATGATGATCGACTG